>Ga0307469_10000933_pt1 | contig 10812 bp, 10 predicted proteins | sample atmos_gasesAM2C__FD_203084 | JGI IMG/M metagenome (GOLD analysis project Ga0307469, IMG submission 203084) | Hardwood forest soil microbial communities from Morgan-Monroe State Forest, Indiana, United States - atmos_gasesAM2C_515 | ecosystem: Environmental > Terrestrial > Soil > Temperate...
CCAGCCGCTGTACCAGTAGCCGCCCGGGGCCGTCGTGTACTTCAGGCGGACGAACGTGAAGCGTCCGTCGTACGGAATGTTGGGATACTCGTGGAATGGACCGCGCGCGAATCCGAACTGCGCGACGGCGGCGCCAGCCGTGAGGAGCACGCCGGCCAGGGTTCCGGCCAGCACGCGCGTGCGACGCGTAGCCGCCATGCCACGAGTATGGCATGGCGGCGCGTGCTTTACTGTTTCCGAATGGTGACGCCGCCGTTGGTCGTGACGGCGCGCAACTTCGCGCCACCTGCGCCGAGCGTCGTCGTCAGGCTGCGCGTGATGCGTCCCTGCACCGTGACAGGAAAGTCGATGTTGATGCGGCCGTTGGTCGTCGCCGTCTCGAGCGAGGCTGAATACTGTTCGGGCAGCGTCATGCGGATGCCGCCGTTCCGCGTCTCGACGTCGAGGCCGGCGCCGTTCCAGTGATCGCCGGTGAGGTCCACGGTGACGCCACCGTTCACGGTCTCGCCGCGGATGTCGCCGCTCACGTTCCTGAGCGTGACGCCGCCGTTGACCGCGTGAAATTTTGCGGTGCCCTGGAAATCGTCGATGGAGATGCCGCCGTTGTGCGCGTTCAACGCCATCATCGCGGTGCGCGGCACGTCCAGCTCGAAGCTCACGGCCCAATTGCTGTTGCGGCCGCTCGTGTCGGGGCCTTCCGGATGGATGGTGCCGCCGCCGGTGACGATGCGAACGCCCGAGACGATCTGGCGCGCTTCGGCGTCGGTGTCAGCCCACGCGGACACGCTGGCGCGCACGTGCACGTCGGCGCGATCCCAGCCGCGCACGCGGATGCCGCCGTTGCGGCCCGCATCGACGTCGAGGGGATTGACGCCTCCGCCCGGAACCGTCTCCTCGCGGACCTCGCAGTACGATCCGCGATCCGAGTTGCCGGAATTGGCGCATCCGACGGACCGATCGGAGCCGCGGCTGCGGGTCTGGGCGGAAACGGCCACGCCGAGCGCGGCAGCGGCGAGAGCGGCGGCGAACGCAACGCGAACCATGAAACCCTCCGTCGCGTTAGACGGAAGGCGACGCGCGCGCGTTTACTGCCTCATCCGCGCGCCGCAATCTGGCGCGCCACGTATCACAGATTGCCGAACGGGTCCTGCACGCCGGCCAGCCGAACGCCGAACGGCTGATCGGCCGGCGCGCCGATCGACGTTGCGCCGGCGTCGATCGCGCGCTGATACGCCGCGTCCAGGGTGCTTCGCTCCTCGACGTAGCGTTCGACGATCGCCCGCCGCTGTTCGCCCGGCAGCTCGTTGACCAGGCGGAACAGCCGCGCGGATCGCTCGATCTCGGCGAGATCCACTTCGGGTTCGACGCTCTGCTCCGGCGGCGACGCGGATGCGACCTCGCGGCCGGCCCTCTTGCGGCGATCGGCGACGGCGTTCGCCGCAATCCGAATCAGCCATGCGCCGCACGGCGCGCCGCGCCACTCGTCGCGCGGCACGCTCGCGAGCGCCATGTGGAACACTTCCGCCGTGAGGTCTTCGGCGGCGCTCCGATCGCGGACTCGATGGACCACGTACGCATACAGGAGGCGCTCGTCCGCATCCGTCATCCGTGTCCGAGTATATAAACGCGCGAGGACGCGAACAGTTACGATACGATCCGACGCGATGCCCGCGACCACCCTCACCCTCGATCGCTCGTTCGACTCCATGGTCGATCGACCAGCCATCAATCGGGGCCCTGCCGCCGTCGCGGCCGCGTCAATCGCGCTCGCGGCGATTTACTTGAACGCGGTCACCGGCGGTCGTCAGGCGCTGCTGCTCCTCGTCGGCGCGGCGGCCGGCATCGCGCTCTACCACGCGGCGTTCGGTTTCACCGCGTCGTGGCGCACGTTCATCACCGACCGGCGCGGCGCCGGGATTCGCGCGCAGATGCTGATGCTCGCGCTCACGTGCCTCGTCTTCTTCCCCGCGCTCGGCAGCGGCCACGCGTTCGGGCAGGCGGTGCGCGGATCGGTGTCGCCGGTGAGCGTCTCGGTGGTCGTCGGCGCGTTTCTCTTCGGCATCGGCATGCAGCTCGGCGGCGGGTGCGCGTCGGGCACGCTGTACTCGGCGGGCGGTGGCAACACGCGCATGCTCGCGACGCTCGGCGCGTTCGTTGCCGGATCGGTGATCGGAACGGCGCACATGCCCTGGTGGACGAAGGCGCCGGCGACGAAGCCGCTGTCGTTGATCGCAATGCTCGGCGCGCTGCCCGCGCTCGGCGTGAGCCTCGCGGCGTTCGCGCTGCTGACGATCGCCACGATCGTGATCGAGCGCCGCAGACACGGACAACTCGCCGGCGATCGTTCCGCGCGCGCCGGCTGGACGCGCGCGCTGCAGGGACCGTGGCCGCTCGTCGCCGGCGGCGTCGCGCTCGCGCTCGTCAACATCGCGACGCTCGCGATCTCCGGACGCCCGTGGAGCGTCACGTCGGCGTTCGCGTTGTGGGGCGCGAAGGCGCTGACGGCGATCGGCGTGGACGTCGCGCGCTGGCCGTACTGGACGGCGCCCGCGCAGGCGGCATCGCTGAGGGCGAGCGTCGCCTCCGACGTCGCATCCGTGATGGACGTCGGCATCATCCTCGGGGCGCTTGCGGCGGCCGCGGCGGCGGGACGTTTCGCCCCGACATGGCGCGTGCCGATGCGATCGCTGGCCGCGGCGATCCTCGGCGGACTCCTGCTCGGCTACGGCGCGCGCATCGCGTACGGCTGCAATATCGGCGCGTACTTCAGCGGCATCGCGTCGGGCAGCGTGCACGGCTGGGTGTGGCTCCCGGCGGCGTTCACCGGCAACATGTTCGGCACGCGGCTGCGTCCGCTGTTCGGCCTTCGGCGATAACGAACGCAGAGTCCGCCACGACAACCTAGCCAATCGGTTGGCCACACCGGACAACCGGCTGTCCTCCGTCCTTTTTTTCTTGAATCACATGCTGCCGAAGCGCATGTACTCGCTCCTTTGGTCGTGCTGACATGACGAGGAGAATCAAGAGATGGCCGATTCGGACGTCCTGCTGAAGTCGGTCGTTGCAGCGCCCGGCGATCCGATCCGGATCGTGCAGCTGCACGTCGGCGACACCGTCCTCCAGGCGACGGACGGGCTCGCGGCGGCGGCGCCCGCGACGCCGCACCTCATTTATCGCAACGGTCCGCTGATCGCCAACGTCGAAGTGTTCACGATCTTCTGGGGACCGGGCTGGCAGCAGGCGCCGAACAGCGCCCTGGTCACGCAGATCAATCAGTTCTTCGACTCGATCCTGACGAGCGCGCTGATCGACGAGTTGGACGAGTACTCGGTGCCGGGGAAGAAGATCGCGCACGGCAGGCGAACGGGCTCGATCATGATCGCGACGCCGAAGCTGCACCAGTCGGTGTCCGACGCCGCCATCCAGCACATGCTCCAGCACGAGATCACGACGAACGCGGCCGTGCCGAAGCCGACGCCGAACACGTTGTACTTCGTCTACCTCGAGCCCGGCGTGAAGGTCGTGCAGGGAGGCGCCGCCTCGTGCCAGGCGTTCTGCGGTTACCACAGCGACATCTCCGGACAGATCTTCTACGCGACGATGCCGTTTCCCGGCTGCGGCGGCTGCCGCGGCAGCCTGACGCTGTTCGACGCGCTGACCACCACCAGCTCGCACGAGCTCTGCGAGGCGATCACCGATCCAATTCCCGGGCAGGGCTGGTACGACGACGCCAACGGCGAGATCGGCGACATCTGCGCGTGGAAGACGAAGAGGGTCGGGCAGTACGTCGTGCAGCTCGAATGGTCGAACCACGCGAAGAAATGCATCTAGGGTGAAGGAAGTCCGAGCAGGCGCTGCACGGCGTCGCGCCACGTGCGGCTCAACGCGAGCCGCGGGCCGTTCCGCAGCACCACGTCGGCGTCGCCGTGGCTGGCCGGATGAATCTCGGCGATTCGATCGAGCTGGACGATCGCCGAGCGGTGAATCCTCGCGAACCGATCGGGATCGAGCTGCTGCTCGATGGACGCGAGCGTCTCGCGCAGCAGGAACTCCCGGCCGCCGACGTGCAGCTTCACATAGTTGTCCGCCGCCTCGATCCAATCGACCTCGCGCCACTCGATCACGACGAAGCGGCTGCCCGCGCGGACGGCCACGCGTGGCGGGTACCGTCGCCGTGCCCGCACGCGATCGACGAGCGCCGCGATCGGCTGGTCGCGCGTCCCGCGCTCGACGCGCTCCCGCGCGCGCGACAGCGCCGTCCGGAAGCGCTCGCGCGTGAAGGGCTTCAGCAGATAGTCGATCGCGTGGACGTCGAACGCTCGAAGCGCGTAGCGATCGAACGCGGTGACGAAGACGACAGCCGGGAGCGCCGCTGGAGCGACCGACGCGACGACGTCGAAGCCGTCCACCTCCGGCATCTGCACGTCGAGAAACGCGATGTCGGGCCTGTCGCGATCGATCGCCTCGACGGCCGATGCGCCGTCGGCGCACTCGGCGATGCTGCCGATGTCCGGCTCGCCCGCGAGCAGACGCCGGATCCGCCGCCGCGCCACGGCTTCGTCGTCCGCGATGAGGATGCGAAGCGTCACGGCGCCGCCTGCGCCGCCTTGAACGGAATCTCGAGCGACACGCGCGCGCCGTGCGGACGCGTCGCGGTCAGGTCGAGCCGCTGCGCCGATCCGTAGAGCGCTTCCAGACGCGCCCGCGTGTTCCCGAGCCCGATGCGCTCGAGCGAGGACGTCAGATCGGCGGCCGGTCCGACGCCGTCGTCGGTCACCGTGATCGTGAGATGGTCGCCCTCGCGCTGCGCGCTGATGTCGATCCGGCCGGACGAGAGGCGCTCGGCCAGGCCGTGGCGGATCGCGTTCTCGACGAGCGGCTGGAACAGCAGCACCGGCACCGATGCGAGCCTCGCCCGCGGATCGACCGCGATCGTCACGCGGAGCCGGTCGCCGAACCGCGCCTTCTGGATATCGAGATATCGCGCCAGCAGGTCCAGCTCGGCGTCGAGCGGCACCTCCTGGGCCGGCCCGAGCTCCAGTGTGCGCCGCAGCAGATCGCTCAGCCCGGCGATCATGTAGTCGGCCGCATCCGGGTCGCCGTGCACGAGCTCCGCGATCGTGTTCAGCGTGTTGAACAGAAAGTGCGGCTGCAGCTGCATGCTGAGCAACTGCAGGCGGACGTCGGCAAGACGCGCCGCCAGGTGATCGCGCTCGCGGCTGCGCTCGTAGTAGACGATGCCGTGCGCTGCCGCGACGATCGCGCAGTAGACGAAGAACTGCAGCGCGAGCGTGCTCACCAGCCAGTACGTCCATGTGCCGGTGAGCCAGGCGAACGCGGCGCGCTCGGCGGCGGACTTCACGACGGCGAGCACGACGCCTGCCGCCGTGTGGATCAGCGCGTTCCGCCACGGCCATCGTCGATCCAGCGGGTACCGCTGCGCGAGCCGTACGACGACCGGCGTCAGAATCGCCCAGAGCCACCACTCGGCGAGCGACCGCCGGATCGACAGCGACCAGTTCGCCGCGCGGCCTGTCGAGAGGTAGGTGAGCGAAGAGCTGGCCGCGAAAAACAGCGCGAGGCCGGTCCACCAGGCCCACACCGCCGTCCACCATCGGAGCCGCCACCGCATGAGCGGAGGTTGTACACCATCCGCGGCGCTACCGCGGCGTCTTCTCCAGCTCCTCGATGCGCTGTTTCGCAACGGGGTGCTGCGGCGATTTCGCGAGCGCGGCGCGATAGCGCTGCGCCGCCTTGTCGCGATCGCCGAGCCGCCGCTGCAGATCGCCGATCAGCACGTCGATCTCGGGCGACGCCGGGTAGAACTCGCCGTTCATCTCGAGCATCGCGATCGCCGCCTCCGGCTTGCCGGCCTCGGTCAGCCGCCGCGCGAGCTCGTTGATCTCCCACTCGCCGAAGTTGTAGCGGCCGAGCGCTTCGTCCTTCCGCAGCTCGCGGTACTTCGCGACGGCAGCCGGCGTTCCCTGCGCGTCCACGATCTCGATCAGCGTCGTCTGCAGCGACTTCGGCAACGACACGCCGCGATGGCACGTCGCGCACTCGACGACGACGCGCGGCTGCGCGCGAGACGGCAGCTGCGTGAGCGCGACGGTGTTGATCTGATCGAGCATCCGCAGCATCGCGCGGGCGGTCGTCTTCGCCGGCTTCTCGTCGGACGCGAACGACACGCCCTCGAACGTGATGCCGTTGCCGCCGGCGTGACAGTACTGGCAGCGCACGCCGAGCGCGAACGAGAACTCGCGCATCCGCTGCGTGAGCGGCTCGCGGCCGATGTCCTTCGGAAAGTACTGAAGGTTCTCGCCTTTCCACGGCTGCGGGGATTGCGCGCGAGCAGGCGCAGCGAGCAGCAGCACGACGAGAACGACAACGGTGCGCGCCATCGAGCCCTCCTTCGGAAGCGGAGATGTGCCGATACGATTCAGCTCGAGCCTGGCATCCGTCGATGTTTTTGGGGTGAATCGGTCGGCGGCTGGGGTGGGACGGCGCGGAGAAGCTCCAGCCGGGCTTCTGCACAATTTGTCGTGTTGACGGCAGCGCGGAAGTTTCTTTACGATCCGCGGGGTTTCCGCGGTGTCCAATTGTCCCTGGGTTCAGGGCGTTCCGGAGCTCGTCGGTGATGTCGTGCGCGTCCGCGAAATCACGTGGGCCGACGCGCCGGCGCTGTTCGAGCTGCTATCCGATCCGATCGTCGCGGCGCACATGTCGGCGCCCCCTCCGTCGGTTGCCGCCTTTGCCGGATTCATCGCGTGGGCGCGCCAGCAGCGCGCGCAGGGCGAGAGCGTCTGTTTCGGCATCGTTCCGCACGGCGCCGAATCGGCCGTCGGCATCATCCAGGTGCGCGCGCTCGATCCGTCGTTCTTCACCGCCGAGTGGGGATTCGCGATCGGCCACATGTTCTGGGGCACCGGCGCGTTCCTCGACGCGGCGCTGCTCGTCGCGAAGTTCGCGTTCGAGACGATGAGCGTGCATCGCCTCGAAGCGCGCGCCGCGGTCGGCAACGGACGCGGCAACGGCGCGCTGCAGAAGCTCGGCGCGCGGGCGGAAGGCGAGCTCAAGAACGCGTTCAGGCGCGACACGCGGCGCGACGGGCAATTCCTGTGGAGCCTCGCGGCCGAAGACCTCCGGCAGCCGGCGCTCGTGCGCGCGCGGTTCTCGGCGGAGGACGCGGCGCTCGCGATCCGCGCCGCGATGAACAGCGCCGACCGGATGGTGCGCGACAAGCACCGCGACACCAGGGTCCCCGACCGTCCACGGCTGCATCCGTTCTTCGTGACACAACAGGATAAGTAGTGCGGCTTCGGGCAACCGCCTGATAACCGCACATGCCGAGCTCCCTCCGAGATCCATCTTGAGACACAGATTGGACGCGGCTGATCTGAAACAGCACACAAATTTCGATATTAGACGCTGATCCAGGCGGTCTCCCTCATTCGCCCCAACCCGCAACCTCACCCGCAACCATTGACCTGGCTCGACTTCCGCCCTCGCTTCACGCTGTTGTGACGGCACGATCGCCGCCCGCCCAGCTGGGCATTGCGGTTGCACAAGGGCTTGGCCGTGACTGTATTGTCCTATCCTGTCTCTTCAAGTCTCGCCGATCCGGCGTTGCGTGCGCTGTCGCAGGCGCTCGCTGTGCGCGATCGGGAGACTCACGATCATGCCGAGCGCGTGCGGCGCTACGCGATGACGCTCGCGAGCCGCGCCAACATCGGCGACGAACGATTGCTTCGCGCGCTGGATGCCGGCGCGCTGCTGCACGACGTCGGCAAGCTGGCGATTCCGGACCGGCTGCTCCACAAGCCGGGTCCGCTGACGCCGAACGAGTACGACGCAGTGAAGCAGCACGCGATCATCGGCGCCGATCTGTTGTCGGCCTTCTCGTTCGCCGGACCGCTCGCGCGCGTCGTGCGGCATCACCACGAGAACTGGGACGGCGGCGGCTATCCCGACGGACGCAGCCACTACGACATCCCTGTCGGCGCGCGCATTCTCGCCATCGCCGACTGCTACGACGCGCTGACGTCGCATCGTCCGTATCGCCGCGCGCTCAGCCACGACTCCGCGATCGCGATGATTTACGAGCGCCGCGGCACCATGTTCGATCCGGAGTTCACCGACGCGTTTCTGCAGATCGTGTGGCAGCTGCGGCCGGCGTCGGGCGTCTATCGTCCGCCGAAGCGGCGCGAGCCGCCGCAGCGCGAGATGCCGCTCGTGGCGAGCGCTGTATGAGCACCTCCGCATCAGCCGTGCCGACGTTCCGCGCGCTGCCGCTGCACGCGCGGGCGTACGTGGCCGCCGTTGTGGCGGCGGGCGCCGGCTGCCTCCCCGTCGCGTCGATGCATCTGCACCTGCAGCACCCGGTGCTCTTCGCGGTGCTGCTCGCGCTGGGCGTCGCGACGTCGGCGGCGAAGATCGATCTTCCGCTCGGGCGAAGCCAATCGAACCTCTCGCTGTCGCACGCGGTGAATTTCTGGTCGCTGTTCGCGCTCGGTCCCGCCGCGACCGTCTGCATTGCGACGGCGAGCGCGTGGGCGCAGTGCACGCTCCGCGCCGGCGGGCGCAATCCGCCGCATCGCGTCGTCTTCAGCATCGCGTCGCTCACCGTCACCGTGGCGTGCGCCGGTCTGCCGGTGCGGCTGCTGCTCGGCGCGGATCCGACGGCGACCGGGCTGCTCCAGGCAGCGGCGATTGCCGCGCCGCTGTATTTCTTCGTCAACACGACGCTGGTCGCCGGCGCGATCGCGCTGTCGACGCGGCAACCCGTCGTCGGCGTCTGGCACCGGAACTTCCTGTGGAGCGCGCCGAGCTATCTGGTCGGCGCCGCGCTCGCGGCATTCGCCACGACGGCTACGGATCGCGGCTGGTTCGGATGGCTGGCGCTCCTGGCCGTGCCGCTCTATCTCGTGTTCCGCAGCTATCACACCGTCGTCTCGCGGCTGCGCGAAGAGCAGGAGCAGACGCAGCACGCGATGGAAGTGCAGCTCGCCACGACCGAGGCGCTCGCGCTGGCGATCGAGGCGAAGGCCGGGTGCGCGCCCGAGCACATTCGATCCATTCAGCAGTACGGCGCGATGCTCGCCGAAGCGGCGGGCCTGAGCGACGCCGACGTGCAGGCCGTGCGCACGGCGGCGCTGCTGCACGACATCGGCAACATGGCCGTGCCCGAGCACATCCTCTCGAAGCCGGATGCGCTCACGCCCGAGGAGTTCGAGCGCGTCAAGATTCATCCGCGCGTCGGCGCCGACATCCTGCGGCGCGTGCCGTTCGGCGCGCCGGTGAGCGATCTCGTGCTCTGCCACCACGAGCGCTGGGACGGCCTGGGCTATCCCGCGGGGGTCGCCGGCGAGGACATCCCGATCGGCGCGCGCATTCTCGCGATCGCGGACGCCTTCAGCACGCTGCAGTCCCACCGCCCATACCGGCCGGCTCGAAGCGAGGCCGAGGCGATCGCGGTGCTGCAGGAGTTCGCCGGTTCCGCGTTCGATCCGGCGCTCGTCGATCTCCTCATCGCGCGGCTGCGGAGCTCCGCGCCTGAACTCACGGCGGCCTCGGACCCGAGCGAGTGGGTCGGCACCGAGCCGCACGCGCTGCGCGACATCGCCGGCGCGCACCGAGAAGAGCAGACGCTCTACGAGATCGCGCAGGCGCTCGGCTCGAGCCTCGGCGTCGCGGACGCGATGGCGCTCATCCAGGAAAAGGTGAGCCGCCTCGTCCCGTTCACGACATGCGCGCTGTTCCTCGGCGACGACGAACAGGGCTTCGTGTGCCGGTACGCGCACGGCCCCGGGACCGAGGCGCTCTTCAAGTGGGCGCCGAAATCGTGGAGCGAGCTGTCGCTGCGGATTCCGGCGTGCGCCGACGGCCGCGGTCCGCGCGGCGAAGATCTCACCGCGCTGCTGCCGTGCCCCCTGTCGTTCGAGGGCCGGCTGATCGGCGGCCTCGTCATCTATCACACGGTTCCCGGCAGCTTCACCGACGAGCATCGACGCGTGCTGGGCCGCGTGAGCGAGCAGGCGGCGGCCGTCGTCTACAACTCGACGCGCTTCGAGCAGACCGAGCACGAGTCGCACACCGATTCGCTCACCGGGATGCCGAACCGCCGCTCCCTCGATCGGCAGTTCGAGGCGGGGCTCGCGCGTGCCGTGCGCAACGGCGGCCGAGGCAGCGTCGTCGTCCTCGACCTCGATCGCCTGAAGGAGATCAACGACACCTACGGTCACGAGGCGGGCGACCGCGCGCTGCGCGTCGTCGGCAACGTGCTGCGATCGACGGTGCGCCATCACGACCTGTGCGCGCGGTTCGCCGGCGACGAGTTCATCGTCGTGTTGTGGGACTGCGATGCGGAACACGAGGCGCGCCGCGTCGCCGACCTGCAGAGCGCCGTCGCCGCGCATCCTTTCGAGCCGCGGCCCGGCGTCCGCGTGTCGCTCTCGATCAGCGCGGGCGCAGCAACGTTCCCGGAAGACGGGACGACGTTCGAGGAGCTGCTCGCGGCGGGCGACGAGCGCATGTACCGCGACAAGGCGGGACGCCGCTCGCGGAATTCCGCCGGTCGTCACGCGCTGGCGCGCACGGAGCGGGCGTAGCGATGGCTTCTCAGGAGCGGAGACATGGTGGGGATCGGCGCTTACGCATGCGCGGTGGACGCCGGATCGGCGATCGCGTCAGCCACGGGCCGCTGATCTTCCTGGTGACGCGCGAGCCGTCAGCGCTTCAGTTCTGGGAAGCGCTGCTCATCGAGCGCCGGTTCGCCGTGGTGCCGTTCAGCGGGCCTGAAGCCGCCCTGGACAT
>Ga0307469_10000934_pt1 | contig 10810 bp, 7 predicted proteins | sample atmos_gasesAM2C__FD_203084 | JGI IMG/M metagenome (GOLD analysis project Ga0307469, IMG submission 203084) | Hardwood forest soil microbial communities from Morgan-Monroe State Forest, Indiana, United States - atmos_gasesAM2C_515 | ecosystem: Environmental > Terrestrial > Soil > Temperate forest...
GACGCTGCGCGCGGGGCTCGGTGCGCCGCGGCAGCTCGGCGCCTTGGCGCAAATCGGTCGTCGAGCGGGTCCCGATTTGCGGCGGCCACTCAACACACGAGTGGCCGCGCACAAATCACCCGCTTACGACGACTGCGCCACATCACGCCTCGCCCACCGCGCCGCACTTCGTGTCATGAGCGGCGCACCGCGATCAATCCCTACAGCGCCTGCTTGAGCTGTTCGAGGATGGCGGGATTCTCCAGCGTCGAGACGTCCTGCGTGATGTTCTCCCCCTTGGCAATCGAGCGCAGCAGCCGGCGCATGATCTTGCCCGAGCGCGTCTTCGGCAGGTTGTCGCCGAAGCGGATGTCCTTGGGCTTGGCGATCGGTCCGATCTCCTTGCCGACCCAGTCGCGCAACTGCTTGGCGACTTTCTCCGCGTCTGCGCCCGAGGGCCGTGCCTGCTTCAGTACGACGAAGGCGCAGATCGCTTCACCGGTGAGATCATCGGGACGTCCGACGACCGCAGCCTCGGCGACCATGGGATTCGCGACCAGCGCGGATTCCACCTCCATCGTTCCAAGTCGATGGCCCGAGACGTTCAACACGTCGTCGATGCGGCCCATGATCGTGAAGTACCCTGTCTGCTTGTCGCGCACCGATCCGTCGCCGGCGAGATACAGTTTGCCTCCCAGCTCTTCGGGGTAGTACGACTTCTTGTAGCGGTCGGGGTCGCCCCAGATCGTGCGGATCATCGACGGCCACGGGCGCTTGATGACGAGCAGACCTCCGTGTCCGTTCGCGACGTCGTGGCCTGTTTCGTCGACGATCGCCGCAATAATCCCCGGAAGGGGCAGCGTGCAGGAGCCCGGCACCAGCGCGGTCACTCCAGGGAGCGGCGTGATCAGGATGCCGCCTGTTTCGGTCTGCCACCAGGTATCGACAATCGGGCAGCGCTCGCGCCCGACGTTCGTGTAGTACCACATCCACGCTTCGGGGTTGATCGGTTCTCCGACCGACCCGAGCAGGCGCAAGCTGGACAGATCGTAATTCTTCGGCGCCGTCTGCGGCGCGACACCCGACGCCTTGATGAGCGATCGAATCGCGGTCGGCGCCGTGTAGAAGACGCTGACCTTATGCTTGGCGATCGTCTGCCAGAAGCGGCCGGAGTCCGGATAGGTCGGGATGCCTTCGAAGACGACTTCGGTCGCGCCGACCGCGAGCGGCCCGTAGGCGATGTAAGTGTGCCCGGTTACCCAGCCGATATCCGCCGTGCACCAGAAGATGTCGGTCGGCTTGATGTCGAAATTCCACTGCATCGTGAGCATCGCCCAGAGCAGGTACCCGCCCGAGCCGTGTTGCACGCCCTTGGGCTTGCCGGTCGAGCCCGATGTGTAAAGGATGAACAGCGGATGCTCCGCGCCGACCCATTCCGGCTCGCACTTCTCGGGCTGCCTCTCGGTGAGCTCGTCCATCCACACATCGCGCGGCGCCGAGAACGGCACCTTGCCGCCGGTGCGGCGGTAGACGACCACGTTTCCGATCCCCTCGCACCCGCCCATACCGAGCGCTTCGTCGACGATCGCCTTGAGCGGCAGCGGCTTGCCGCCGCGCATCTGCTCGTCCGCGGTGATCACCGCCACCGCGCCCGCGTCGATAATGCGCTCCTGCAGCGACTTTGCGGAGAACCCGCCGAACACCACCGAGTGCGTGGCGCCGATGCGCGCGCAAGCCTGCATGGCGGTAACGCCTTCGATCGACATCGGCATGTAGACGAGGACGCGATCGCCCTTCTTGATGCCGAGCGATTTGAGCCCATTCGCGAGCCGGCACACGCGGTGATAGAGATCTTTGTAGCTGACCTTCGTCACCGCACCGTCGTCGGCTTCGAAGATGATCGCGGTCTTGTCGGCGTTGCCGTTCTCGAGGTTGCGCTCGAGGCAGTTGTAGGAGACATTGAGCTCGCCGTCGTCGAACCACTTGTAGAACGGTGCCTTCGACTCGTCGAGCACGCGCGTGAACGGCTTGTGCCAGAGTACGTGCTCGCGCGCGAGCCTGGCCCAGAAGCCGGTGAAATCCGCAGCGGCCTCCGCGTTCAGACGCTCGAAGTCCGCCTTCTTGATGTTCGCCTGCGCGGTGAAGTCGCGCGGCGGTTCGAACATGCGCGTCTCGTGCGAAACCGATTCGATGTTTGCCATGCTGAAGTCTCCTCCGAAGGGTCCCCTCGAGCGCACCCGCTGCCGGCGGCCGCGCTCCACCCGCTCATTCGCCACTCATTAATAGATTTGACCGCAGTCTACCGATTCTGTGCCGCGGCGTGAATCCCGCCCAGCCCGCGCTCGCGCCGATGGTAGAATGAGCCTCCCGCTGCAGCGTTGACGCCGGTCAAGAACCCCACCGCAGCAAAGGTCGGGGACCCGGCGTGCCGAGCCATCCGAATCGCCGATCATGACCACGATCAAGCAGCACGATCTGATCCAGAGCGTCGCCGACGCGCTGCAATTCATCTCCTACTATCACCCCCTCGACTACATCGAGGCCCTGGGCGAAGCCTACGAGGCCGAAGCGTCGCCTGCCGCCAAGGATGCGATCGCGCAGATCCTGACCAACTCGCGCATGTGCGCCGAGGGGCATCGGCCGATCTGCCAGGACACCGGCATCGTGGTCGCCTTCGTAAAGGTCGGTATGAACGTGCGCTGGGCCGATGCGACGATGTCGGTGACCGAGATGATCAACGAAGGCGTGCGCCGCGCTTACCTCGATCCGGATAACAAGTTGCGTGCCTCAATCCTGGCGGACCCCGCCGGCAAGCGCAGCAACACGAAGGACAACACGCCCGCGGTCGTGCATTACGACCTCGTGCCAGGCGATACGGTGGAGGTGAAGATCGCGGCGAAGGGCGGAGGATCGGAGAACAAGGCCAAGTTCACGATGCTCAACCCGTCGGACTCGATTGTCGACTGGATCGTCAAGACGGTCCCCACGATGGGCGCCGGCTGGTGTCCGCCGGGAATGCTCGGCATCGGCGTCGGCGGCAGCGCCGAGAAGGCGATGGTGCTCGCCAAGGAAGCGCTGATGGCGCCGATCGACATGCACGAGCTCAAGGCCCGCGGCGCGAAGACGCGCCTCGATGAACTGCGGATCGAGATCTACGACAAGGTGAACGCGCTCGGCATCGGCGCGCAGGGGCTGGGTGGGCTTTCCACCGTGCTCGACGTCAAGATCCTCGACTATCCCACGCACGCGGCGAGCCTGCCCGTCGCGGTGATTCCCAATTGCGCGGCGACCCGGCACGCGCATTTCACCCTCGATGGTTCGGGCGCGGCCAAGCTCGACCCTCCCGACCTCTCACTCTGGCCGGACGTGCAGTGGGCGCCCTCTCCGGAAGCGCGCCGCGTCGATGTCGACAAGCTCACGCCGGCGGAGGTCGCATCGTGGAAGCCCGGCGACCGGCTGCTGCTCAACGGAAAGATCCTCACCGGTCGCGACGCCGCACACAAGCGCATCCAGGAGATGCTGGCGAAGGGCGAGCGGCTTCCCGTCGACTTCAGGAATCGCATCGTCTATTACGTTGGCCCCGTCGATCCGGTCCGCGACGAAGTCGTCGGCCCCGCCGGTCCGACCACCGCGACGCGCATGGACAAGTTCACCGAGATGATGCTTTCGCAGACCGGCCTCATCGCCATGATCGGCAAGGCCGAGCGCGGACCGGTCGCCGTCGAGGCGATCCGCAAGCACAAGGCGGCGTATCTGATGGCGGTCGGGGGCGCCGCGTATCTCGTCTCGAAGGCCATCCGCGCCGCGAAAGTGGTGGCCTTCGCCGACCTCGGCATGGAAGCAATCTACGAATTCGAAGTGAAAGACATGCCGGTCACAGTGGCAGTCGACGCGAGCGGCAGCTCGGTGCACGAGACCGGCCCGCGCGAGTGGCAGCGCAGGATCGGCAAGATCCCCGTCGCAGCGGTCTGACGCGCATGGCGAGATACCGTTCTGCGCTCGGCGGCGACACTATCTCGCCGCTCAATGTGCCACCGGTGCGCGTCGGCTTGTTGGCCAAGCTGAACGCGCTGGCGATCGGTCTCATCGTCGCTACGGGCATCGGGATCACGGCCCTGCTCGTCGATCAGCAGCTCCGCGACAATCCTGCGAGACTGCAAGCGCAAGGGCGAAGTATGGTGAGCATGCTCACGGTCGTGTCCGAGAGCGGGATCTATCCGCCCGATCACGCCTACCTGGGTCAGTTGCTCGCGAGCCTCGAGTCCGAGCGCGACATCGCCTACGCGCTGGTGCTCGATGCCACGGGCGGCGTGCTGGCCTCGCGTTCGTACGGGGACTCGGCGCTGCGGCCCGCGAACGGCGAACGCGTTCTCCCGCCCGCGGGGAAAACCCTGGTGACCGAAACCACGCAGGGCGATCGCCGCTATCTCGATTTCATCGCGCCGATCGAATCGCACGCGCCGCTGCCCGCGACGTCGGGCGCCGCAGGCAATGCACGGCCGGTCATCGGCTACGTGCGCCTGGGGTGGAACACCGAGCGGCAGGCGGCGCAGTTGCGCGGCAACCTGATTGCGGCGCTGTCGATTGTCGTCGCGCTCGTCGCCATCGCGATCGTGCTGACGCTGGTCCTCACGCGCCGGCTGGTTGCGCCCATGCGCTCGCTGATGCGCGCCGCACGCGCCGTAGGCGCGGGCAAGCTCGACGTCTACGTCCCGGCGAAGTCGAGCGACGAGCTGGGACTGCTGACGCACACGTTCAATCACATGACTCAGCGCCTGGCCGAATCGCAAGCCGAGGTCGCGACGTACCAACGCACGCTCGAGGACAAGGTCGCGCAGCGCACGAGGGAGCTGGAGATCGCGACTGCGCAGGCGTACAAGCTCGCGCAGCACGATATCCTGACCGGTTTGCCAAATCGGGTGCTGCTCAATCAGCGCCTGAAGCAGATCGTCGCGCAGGCTTCGCGCGACGGGCTGCAGGTCGCCTGTCTCTTCCTCGACTTCGACCATTTCAAGCGCATCAACGACACCCTCGGGCACGACGCCGGCGACCAGCTCCTGCAGGCGGTAGCACAGCGGCTCACGAGCGCCGTGCGCGAATCGGACACTGTGGCGCGGCTGGGTGGCGACGAGTTCGTGGTGATCCTTCCCGGACTCGATCCGGCGCACGCGGCGTTCGAGGTGATGAGCGTGCTCACGCGTGTTCGCGAATCGTTCCTGGCGCCGTTTCGTCTCGCCGATCAGACGCCCACGCTCACCTGCTCGATCGGCGTCTCGGTCTACCCCGTCGACGCGTCCGACCCGACGGGTCTGATCAAACAGGCGGACACCGCGATGTACGCAGCCAAGGAGGCGGGCCGCAACGCCTACCGCTTCTACACGGCGGACATGAACGCTCGCGTGCAGGCCCGGTTGCAGATCGAGACGGACATGCGCCGCGGCTTGATGGACGACGAGTTCTTCCTCGTCTATCAGCCGCAGATCGACATGGATACGGGACGCGCCTGCGGCGTGGAAGCTCTGTTGCGCTGGCGCGACCCGGAGCGCGGCGTCATCGCCCCGAACGAGTTCATCCCGATCGCCGAAGAGTCCGGAATGATCCAGGCGCTCGGCGCGCGCGTCCTGCGCGATGCCTGCCGTCAGGTCGCGGCCTGGCACCGGCAGAACATGCTCCTGCGGCTGTCGGTCAACCTGTCGGTGCAGCAGCTGCAGCACGACAACTGGCTCGCCGTGGTCGAGGATGCGCTGCGCTCGAGCGGGCTTCCCGGGCGCTACCTGGATCTCGAGATCACCGAGACCGTGATCATCACTCATCCCGACAAGGCGGTGTCGACGCTGATGAAACTGAAGCTCATGGGCGTGTCGGTCACCATCGACGACTTCGGCACGGGATATTCGAGCCTCTCGTATCTGACGCGCCTGCCGATCCAGGGCGTGAAAATTGACCAGCGCTTCGTTCACGGCCTGGAGCAGAACCGCAGCGACGAACTGATCACGCAGGCGATCATTGCGCTCTCGCACAGCATGGGGCTGCGCTGCATCGCGGAGGGCGTGGAGACCGTCACCCAGTTCGAGTTCCTCAAACACCATGGCTGCGAGGAAGCACAGGGCTACCTCATCTCGCGCCCGCTCGAGGAGGCGGAGCTGCGTTCCTGGTGGATGATGCAGGACGAGGAGCGCCGCATCGTCGACCGGCAGCCCGACATGTGGCGGGCGGGGTCCGGCGGCGTTTAACGCGGAAGAGGGCGGCGACTATCGCTCGAGATCCGCCGGCGTGTCGACGTCGCGCAGGATGCCAGGGTCTTCGGCCGCGAGAAGTTTCGGTGAATGGCGCGCAAGAACGCTTTTCGCGCCTTCGTCGCCCGTGAGCGCGATCAGCTCGGCATAGAGCGAAGCGGCGAATCCGACCGGATGACCGCGCGCCCCACGCCATTCGGGGGCGGCCACCTTCGCGCCCGAGTCGAGTGCCGCCACGACGGCGGCGATCGTCTCGGTGCGCACCCAGGGCATGTCGGCGAGCGCGACGACCCAGCCGGTCGCGACCGGCGCCGCGCACACGCCCCAGGCGAGGCTTGCGCCCATTCCATCGGAGGCTTCCGGGCAGACGCTGATGCGCGCACCGCGCAACCGCAGAACATCGGCGAACGAAGGATCGTCCGCCCTGACGACGGCGACTACCTCGTCGACGGCTGCTCGCAGATGCTCGAGCGCGGCGACGCCGATCGGCACGCCGTCTGGAAGAGTCGCCTTCAACTTGTCCGCGCCGAAGCGCGTCGCGCTGCCAGCGGCGAGGAGCACGCCGACGATCGGCCCGCGGCGCACGAGAGAGCCTATTCCGGCAACAGCCGGAACTTGCCGTCCCTGACCGTCACCAGGACTCGCGCGCGATCGTCCATCCCGTTGTGATTGGTCGGGCTCATGTTGAATACGCCCTGGCAGCCGACGACGTCGCGTTCCTGCTCGAGCGCGTCGCGCAGGGCTACGCGGAAGGCTTCGCTGCCCGGCTTCGCCGTCTTGAGCGCAGCCGGTATCGCGCGCTCGAGGAGCAGTCCCGCGTCCCAGGTGTTGGCGCCGAACGTCGCGGGCCTCTGTCCATATTGTTTCTCATAGGCGCCGATGTAGACGAGAGCGACCCTCCGGATCGGATCGGTCTCCGCGACGTCGTCGATCACCAGCATCGAGCCCGCGGCGAGGACCGTCCCTTCGACCTTCTCCTTGCCGAGCCGAATGAAATCATCGGTGGCCACGGCGTGGGTCTGATAGATGCGTCCTTTGTACCCGAGATCGTAGAGGGTGGCCTGCGGCAGCACCGCTGGGCCGCCGACGGCGGCGATGAGCACGGCGTCGGGCTTCGCGCCGACGAGCTTCAGCGCCTGCCCGGTAACGCTCTGGTCGGCGCGCGCGTAGCGCTCGCTGGCGACGATACGGATGCTCGCCCGCTCCGCGAGCGAGCTGAACACCTTGTACCAGTTCTCGCCGTAGGGATCGTTGAAGCCGATGAAGCCGATCGTCTTCACGCCGTTCTTGACCATGTGTCTGATGAGCTCCGCGGCGATGAGATCGTCGTTCTGCGTGGTCTTGAACACCCAGCGCTTCTTCGCGTCGATCGGCTCGACCACCGATTGCGTCCCCACGGTAGCGAGCAGCGGTACCTTCGCGTCGGCGATGATGTCGAGGATGGCGAAGGCGTTCGGCGTGGTCGACGGGCCGATCAGCGCATCGACGTTGTTCTCGCCGATCAGCTTCTTCGCGTTCTGCACCGCGCGGGTGGCGTCACCGCCGTCCTCGAGCACGATGTACTCGACCGTGGCCCCACCGATCCTCGGCGGCAGCAGCGCCGCCGTGTTCTTCTGCGGAATGCCGATCGCGGAGGTTGGTCCGGTCGCCGACACCATCACGCCGATCCTGACCTGCGCAGTCGCGCTCGCGATCGACAATCCGCAAAGCAGCATCACGCCAGTCAGCCTGCAGAGCACCAGCACCCTCCCCGAACGAAAGCGCCTTGAAGCGGTCAATCCTAAGGCCAAGGCTCTCATGCGACAAGCCGGGTGCTTGCCGGAGGGAGAACGCGGTTGCGGCGCTCACGGCGCCGCAGTACAGTGAAGTGAAGCGGCGCCGGTGCATCGATTTGTGGGCGGCCGCCGCGCGCGTCAACCCTCGACGGCTCAACCGTACAAGGAGGAGAGCAATGAGACGCCGACTGTATTACGTCATGCCTGACCACGCGAGCGCGCGCAAGATCATGGACGATCTTCTGCTCGCGCGCATCGAAGAGCGCCACATCCACTGCCTCGCTCGACAGGGAACCCCGATGGAGGGGCTGCACGAGGCGAACCTGCTGCAAAAGACCGATCTCGTTCACGGTGCGCAGGTCGGGTTGCTCCTCGGCGCGCTGCTCGGCTGCATCGTCGGTGGCGCGATCGTGTGGTATTTCCCCATCGCCGGAATCTGGCAGACCGTGACGGTGCTCGCAGCCGCAATCCTAGGTGCCTTGTTTGGCGTCTGGGTATCGAGCATGGTTGGTTCCGCGATTCCCAACACGCGCCTGCGACCGTTTCAGCCGATGATCGCGGACGGAAACATCCTGGTGATGGTGGACGTGCCGGAGCATCGAACAGAAGAGATCAAGTCGGCGATTGGCGAGCGCCACCCGGAATGCCTGCATTGCGGGCTGGAGCCGCACATCCCCGCCTTCCCATAAACGGGGCGAGCAGGCCGTTGCCTGCCGCGGTCCCGCTTACGGCCCGAAGAACTCGCGCACGCGATCGAACCAGTTCTTGGCGCGTGGATCGTGCGCGCCCGGACTCTCCGCGTTGATCGCCTCGAACTCGCGCAGGATTTCCTTCTGCCGCGGTGTGAGCTTCACCGGCGTCTCGACCGCGACGTGGCAGTACAGGTCGCCGTGCACGCTGCTGCGCACGCCCTTGATGCCCTTGTTGCGCAGCCGAAACACCTGACCGGTCTGCGTCTCCTGCGGGACCTTGATCTTGGCGTGGCCGTCGAGCGTCGGGATGTCGATCTCTCCGCCGAGCGCCGCCGTCGCGAAGGAGATCGGCATCTCGCAATGCAGATCGGCACGATCGCGCTGAAAGACCGGATGCGGCTTGAGGCTCACCACGACGTACAGGTCACCAGGGGGACCGCCGTTCAATCCGGCTTCGCCTTCGCCCGAGAGGCGGACGCGATCGTCCCCATCGACGCCGGCGGGAATCTTGACCGACAGCGTCTTATGCCGCTTCACGCGCCCCGCGCCGTCGCATGTCGCGCACGGATCGGGGATGATCTTGCCCGTACCGTGGCACTGCGGGCAGGTCTGCTGCAGCGAGAAGAAGCCCTGCGCGATGCGCACCTGGCCCTGGCCGTGGCAGGTCGGACAGGTCCGCGCCTGCGTGCCGGGGCGGGCGCCCGAGCCGTGACAGGTCTCGCACGACTCCATCGTCGGGATGCGGATCTTCGCTTCGGTGCCGCGCGCCGCTTCTTCCAGCGATAGCTCGAGGTTGTAGCGAAGATCCGAACCACGGTACACGCCGTTGCCTCGGCCGCGGCCACCCGCGCCGGCGCCGAAGATCTCGCCGAAGATGTCGCCGAACGCGTCGGCGAATCCTCCAAACCCTTCCGGTCCTCCAAAGCCGCGCGCGCCCGCCGCGCCGAAGCCCATCGACGGATCGACGCCGGCGTGGCCGAACTGATCGTAGGCGGCGCGCTTCTTCGGGTCGCAGAGGATCTCGTAGGCTTCCTTCGCCTCCTTGAATTTCTCCTCGGAGCCCTTGTCGTTCGGATTGCGGTCAGGGTGATGCTTCATCGCGAGCTTCCGGTATGCCTTCTTGAGGTCTTCCTCGGAAGCGTCGCGATTGACGCCGAGTGTCGTGTAGTAGTCTTTCTTAGCCATTCCTACCTTCTCGCCACGGGCCGAGTTGAAGAGGGCGCGCTCACGCGCGCCCCTTAACTCGGCCGGACATTCCCTCGGTGCAAGTCCCGTCGCCGCTCATGTTCGCGCTGTCGTGCCGCGCGGCGACGGAGTAACACTATTTCTTCCCGCCGTCTTTCACCTCCGTGAATTCGGCGTCCACGACTTTCTCCTCGCCGCCCTTGCCTTCGTCCTTGCCGGAACCCGCACCCTGCGCCTGCCCGTCGGCCTGAGCCTTGGCGTACATCGCCTCGCCCAGCTTCTGCGACGCGCTCATCAAGGCCTGCGCCTTGGCTTCGAGCGCGTCCTTGTCCGCATCCTTCTGCTTGAGCACCTCCTCGGCATCCTTCAGCGCCGCTTCGATCTTGCCTTTCTCGTCGGTGCCGACCTTGTCGCCGTACTCGCCGAGCGACTTCTTCACGCTGTGCACGAGCGCATCGAGATGGTTGCGCGCCTGCACGACCTCGAGGAGCTTCTTGTCTTCCTCGGCATGCTCTTCGGCGTCCTTCACCATCTGCTGTATCTCGGCCTCGGACAACCCCGAGCTCGCCTTGATCGTGATCTTGTTCTCCTTGCCCGTCGCCTTGTCCTTCGCGTTGACGTGCAGGATGCCGTTCGCGTCGATGTCGAACGTGACTTCGATCTGCGGCATGCCGCGCGGCGACGGCGGGATGCCTTCGAGGTTGAACTGGCCGAGGCTCTTGTTGCCCGCAGCTTTTTCGCGCTCACCCTGCAGCACGTGGATCGTTACCGCCGCCTGGTTGTCGTCGGCGGTGGAGAACACCTGCTGCGCCTTGGTCGGGATCGTCGTGTTCTTCTTGATGAGCTTGGTCATCACGCCGCCCAAAGTCTCGATGCCGAGCGACAGCGGCGTCACGTCGAGCAGGAGCACGTCCTTGACGTCGCCCTTGAGCACGCCGCCCTG
>Ga0307469_10000935_pt1 | contig 10805 bp, 10 predicted proteins | sample atmos_gasesAM2C__FD_203084 | JGI IMG/M metagenome (GOLD analysis project Ga0307469, IMG submission 203084) | Hardwood forest soil microbial communities from Morgan-Monroe State Forest, Indiana, United States - atmos_gasesAM2C_515 | ecosystem: Environmental > Terrestrial > Soil > Temperate...
ACAGTGACCTTGCGTCCGGCCGTTTCGTAGATGACGAGCTCTGCGCCGGCTTTCATCTCGCGCAGGTGCTTTACTCCCGCCGGGCTCGTCACCCCATCCCACACGGTTGTCTTATCCCGTTGCAAATCTGCAAACGAGTACTCACTCGGTTCCGTCTTCAGAAGATAGTAGTCGGCCATCAGGCTGTGAATATAAGTCAATGGGGGAGTAAATGGAAGCCGCACCGGGAAAGGGATTGACCGATTAACGAAACGCAAAGGCTTTGTTGAAATCATTCTCTGACATGCCATTTCCTGGCCCACCTTCCGTGCGGCTCTCTAGCTTGGGCCTGCCCTGAGGTTGCGGAACGGGTCCCGTCCCGACTGCCTTTGTCGGGACTGACCTGAGGCTTTCTCCTCTGAATTTCTCCGGGCTCTCCGCGCCTCTTTACCCTGAGTGCAACCGAAGGGTGCGGTGTATGGGTTCTCGTTTTGTTTTTCTGGCCCAGTGCTATGGGAACTGCGTAGTTTTGCGAATGTCACGATCCCCATTTTTATGCTAGCGTAGCTTGTTTTTGCACCCGCGAAAATGGGCGCAAGGGCGGCGGGTGAGTGCCGATGGGGCGAAGGACGAGCGAAATCCTAATCGCAACAGAGGAAAAATAGAAGTCGCTGTAACTTATTCAAAACAAACGAGGGGGATCAATTCTACTCGCAACTCATTCCAGGGGGTCCGAGGAGCGCCGCACTTCACAAAATGACGCCGATTTCAACGCCATCAACTGGACGTCTCCGGCGCAAAGCCCTCACTGCACACGCCTCGCCCCTCAGGAAGTGTGTTAAATTGTTACAGAACAGAAAGCGACAACCAATCGAATGAATCGACCCTTCTTCCGGCCCGCCGTTTGTTTGCTGGTGATTTCCTGCTGCATTCCCTGGGGCGCGGTTTCTTCGGGCGCGCAGACAGATGTGTTGCTCGAGACCATGCAGCACGAGCTCCAGCGCGCCACTTCGGCGCTCTCCAAATCGAATCCCGCGCCCTATTATCTGAGCTACACGGCAACGGACATCAACGGTTTCTTTATCGCCGGCGCGAACGGCAGCCTGATAGCATCGAACGGATTCCAGAGGCGGCAGGCGGACGTCATCATGCGCGTGGGATCGGCGGCGCTCGACAATACGCACAGCCACAGCCGCTCGACTGGGATTCTCTCCGGCACGCTACCCCTCAACGACCATCCCGACGCGATCGCACGCGTGCTGTGGCAATTAACCGACCGCGAGTACGAGCAAGCCGCTGCCGCGTTCTTGAAAGTGAAAACCAACACAGCCGTTCAATCCGAGGAAGAAGACAAGTCGCCCGACTTTTCGCAAGAGGCGCCGCAGACTCATTTGGACGATTCGGGCGCCCACATATCGCTCGACCAGAAGGCCTGGGAAGGCCGCATCCGTCGCGTTTCATCGGAATTTCTGAAGTACCCCGAGGTGTATTCCTCCGCCGTGGTTGTTCAGGTGATGGACACGCGCTCGTATCTCGCGACCAGCGAAAATACGGCGCTGGTTCGTCCTTCGGCGATCAGCCGGCTGATCATTCAGGCGCAGACCCGCGCCGATGATGGCATGGAGTTACTGCGCGTCGAATCGTTTCAAGCCGATTCCGCAGACCAGCTTCCTTCCGATTCCGTGCTCACTGCAAAAGTGGACAAAATCGCGGCAGACTTGAAAGCCTTGCGGGCGGCTCCTGCTGCCGAACCGTTTGCGGGGCCCGCGCTGCTTTCGGGCCGGGCTGCGGCAGTTTTCTTTCACGAGGTGCTGGGCCATCGCCTGGAAGGCCATCGCCAGCGCGACGAAACCGAAGGGCAGACATTCACTAAGAAAGTGAACCAGCAAGTGCTGCCCGCGTTCCTCACCGTCGCCGATGACCCCACGATGAAAGAATTGAACGGCGAGCGCCTTGCCGGCTTCTACGATTTTGACGATGAAGGCGTGCCGGCGGCACGTGTGAACGCGGTTGAGAATGGAATCCTGAAAAATTTCCTGATGTCCCGGATGCCTATCAAGAATTTCAGCAACTCGAATGGCCACGGGCGCCGCCAGCCCGGCTTGATGCCCACCGGTCGGCAAGGAAATTTGATCGTTACATCCACAAACACCGTGAAGGAATCGGAACTGCGCGTCAGATTCATCGATCAAATCAAAAAAGCGAACAAGCCCTACGGCCTGTACTTCGAGGATATTCAAGGCGGATTTACGATTACCGGGCGCGCGCTGCCACAAGCGTTTCAAGTGATTCCGGTGATGGTATGGCGCGTTTATCCCGACGGGCGGCCGGATGAACTGGTACGCGGGGTGGACATCGTGGGGACGCCGCTGCTCTCGCTGAACAACATTATGGTCACGGGCGACACGCTGCAGGTTTTCAACGGAGTGTGCGGCGCAGAGTCTGGTCAGGTTCCCGTGGCTGCGGCGGCGCCGGCCATGCTGTTCTCTGAAATCGAAGTCCAGAAACGGCGGAAGGGCACTGATCGCCCGCCGCTCATGCCGCCGCCAGGACCGAACGACATGGCGTCCGCCTCAAAGGCAAAGCCGGTCGCATCTTCCGGAGCCAAGCCATGAGAGCGAAGGTCAATAGTTCGTTAGTCGCGCGCCTCTGTCCCCTTGGAATAACAGGCTTGGCGACACTGTTTCTACTTATTTGTGTGCTGCCCACAGCGGCGCAGCAGAAGGATGCAAAAACTGTATCAGCGTCTTCCGATCCCGTGCTGCAGGCAATGCGCCAAGAACTCGCGCGCTCGAAGTCGCAACTCAAAATGGACAATGTCCCGCCGCCTTACTACATCGAATATCGGGTGACGGACCTCGATTACTATGAAGCGGAAGCGGCATTCGGTGCGTTGCGGCAGTCGCAGCGTTCACGCTCGCGATCAGCGCGCGTGGTCGTGCGCGTGGGCGATTACAAGCAGGATAGCTACTACGGTCCGGGCACGGGCACCGTGGATCTGGCTCCACTTGAGAACAATCCCATCGCGCTGCGGCGCCAATTGTGGCTCGCTACGGACCAGGCATATAAGCAGGCAAGCGAGGCTCTGGCAAGCAAGAAGGCCGTGCTCAGTCGGTTCACCGCGGATCAACCTTTCGACGATTTCGCGCACGCGGAGGCTCTGGAATCCGTCGGCCCGCTGGCCAAACTGGAATTTGATCCCAAGCCCTGGAACGAAACGCTGCAAAAATCCACCGCGCTCTTCCGCACCGATCCGAAAATCCAATCGCTGACGGCCAGCGTACGATTCCGCGCGCAGAATCTGTACTTTGTGAATTCGGAGGGAACGGTTACGCGCCAGGGCCGCGCGACGTATTACGCGATGATGGCGGGGACAACTCAGGCAGCGGATGGCATGCGTCTTGACCGCTCGCCTTATTACTCCGCCGCAAGCCTGAGCGAATTGCCCACGCCGGAAAAATTTCAAGCGGACATGGCCGCAATGCTCGCGACGCTGATGGATCTCCGCGAAGCTCCCGAAGTGGAGGAAGAGTATCGCGGTCCGGTGCTTTTCTCCTCGGATGCGGCAAGCGATATCTTCAGCGGGATGATAGGCGGAAATGTGCTCGGACGGCGGCCCAAGCCGGGAGAATCCGCCCGCACCGAAGGTGATTTCGCTTCAAGCTACAAAAGCCGCGTGCTTCCCACTTTTCTGTCCGTGATCGACGACCCCACGCTGAAAACGTTCAACGGGAAAACTTTGGTCGGCAGCTATGATATTGACGATGAAGGCGTGCGCGCGGCCACCGTCCCCGTGATTCAAAACGGCGAGCTGGTGAATTATTTGATGGGGCGTGAGCCGATTCGCGACATTCCTGCTTCCAATGGCCACGGCCGCGCCGGACCGGGCCAGCCGCCAGTCCCGAGCGTTGGGATTCTGGTCGTGCAATCGAAGCAAGCGCTTTCTCCCGAAGATCTAAAGAAAAAATTGATTGAGATTTGCCGCCAGGAGGGGAAGCCCTATGGCTACTTTGTGGACACACTTTCTGGATACAATCCACGGCTGCTCTACCGCGTGTATGAAAAGGATGGGCACCAGGAGTTGGTGCGTGGCGCCGTTTTTAATGAGCTGGACACGCGCACGCTCCGCAACAACATCGTGGGCGTCGGCAATGATCCGCTGGTGAGCAACCGTGAGGCGCAGGTTCCCACGACTGTCATCGCGCCTTCGATACTATTCGACGAGCTGGAAGTGAAGCGCACCGACGCAAAGAACGCCAAGCTGCCCGAGTATCCTCCACCGGACCTCACCCCGGCCCATTAGTGATGCCCGAAGCCGCCTCATCCCTTCAGACCGCAGGCGCTGAGAATAATTCACGTGCCCGCGAGAAATTCTTCAACAGCTTGCACGAATGCATCCGACTCCTCATAGAACGGCAAGTGCCCGCTATGCTCGAACACGCGAAACTTCGACCCGGCAATTGCTTGATGAATCTTGTAGGCAACGAGCGGCGCCACATTCATATCGAATCGCCCGGTGATTACCATCACCGGAAATTTGAATTTGCGAATCTCAGGATTCAGGTCGAACCGCTCGACGTCCGAGTTCACGGCTTTGTTCACGTCGCGTTTGTACACCGAGGCTGGCAGCGTTGCGATGAAGGCGTCCCGCTTTTCCGTTGAGTAGAAGAGCATTTTGAAATACTCGCGCAGCTGCCCGTCGATTGCCTTCTGATCGCCCATTTCCTCCGCGAAGCCAAACGCATCGCGCCGCTCGGTGACGTCCGGAAAAACTTCTTTGAACAGGAAAAGAATATCCTTCCACTGCGGCGCAGCGGAATCCACTATGAAGAGGTGCGCAATTCGTTCAGGATGCGCGGCCGAATAAGCCATCACCAGGTAGCCGCCCCAGGAGTGCCCCAGCAGGTCGATCTGTTCGGTGCCCAAATGCACGCGCAGCGCTTCGAGGTCGTCTATCTGATCTTTGAGCGTGAATGTCTGCCCGGAGTGATTTCCAATAGAGCGTCCGGTGCCGCGTTGGTCGTACATCACCACGCGGCGCTTCTTTCCCAGGGTGTCCCATGCCTGAGACATATGAAGATACGTGTGGTCGAAGCCCGGCCCGCCATTCACCAGTACCAGCGGCGTGCCCGCCGCCGAGCCTAGCACTTCGTAGTAGATCGTGGCACTGGGCGTTTCAAATGTCTTTCCGCTTTCCTCCCGCGCCTGGGTCTGCGATGCGCCCATGACCAGACTGGTCAAGAAGAAGAGCACGGAAGAAAGAATCATATGAGGGTAACGCGGCATTTGCTTTCCTCCCGGATTGGTTGAGATGCACATCTGAGTCTGATTTCCCACGGCTCTTAGACGTGGGAATTGCCAGAGGGAATCTAGGGATTTGTGCGGTAGAGCCACTCAGGTTTTGTTGAGATCGCGCCAGTCGATGCGGCATTTATCTGGGTGAGAAACGCGTCCACTACCTTGCGGTGGGACGAAAGGGAGCAGACCGGATCCGTCGCCGCAGCATCTCCCACAAGGAGGAAAGCCTGGCAGCGGCAGCCGCCGAAATCCTGCGTGCGGCGATCGCAACTCCGGCAGGGCTCGGGCATCCATTCCTCGCCGCGAAATTTTTGAAACGATTCCGATTCTTCCCAGATCCGTCGCAATAGTAGTACCTGCACATTCTCAAACTTCATTCCGGGAAGAATTTTTGCGGCGTGGCATGGAAGGACTTCACCCGTAGGCGTAATCAGCAGCACTTTGCGTCCCCAGCCTCCCATGCAGGCCTTTGGATACTTCGCATAATAGTCTGGCACAACGTATTCCACGCGAATCCGTCCACGCAATTGCTCCTCTGCCCGTTTAAGAATTTCAAGCGAACGATCGAGCTGTTGCCGCGTCGGCAGAAGACGATCGCGGTTGGCAAACGCCCAGCCGTAATACTGAACATGCGCGAATTCGACGCGTGCGGGAGAAATTTCCCGTGTGAGGGCCAGCATTTCTTCCAGCTGATCCAAATTCCGGCGATGAATGACGAAATTGAGCGTCAACGCGATGCGATGGCGTTTCACCCATTTAGCCACGCGCAACTTCTGCGTGTGCGCTTGTGCTCCCGCAAATTCGTTGGCGCTTTCTTCGTGCGAATCCTGAAGGCTCAGTTGTAAGTGGTCAAGCCCCGCACGTACAAGGTCTTCGAGTCGCTTTTCATCGAGCGGTAGGCCGGATGTGATCAGGCTGGCGTAGAGGCCGGCGCTGCGCGCTGCTCGAATGAGTTCCGCGAGGTCCGGACGCGCCAGCGGCTCGCCCCCGGTGAAATCTACCTGCAGTACTCCCAGTTCGCCTGCTTGGCGGAGGACTTCAGTCCACGCAGCCGTCGAGAGCTCCTGATCCCGCCGTGTCAGCTCAACCGGATTCGAGCAATACACGCAATGAAGCGGGCACCTGTGAGTGAGCTCGGCGATCAAGGCAAGCGGAGATGAAACGGGCTTTTTCATTGTGAAGCGTGTCGCCGGCGCAAGCTCACAACGGGGCGTTGAGTAGAAGGCTGGCCGCAGATAGATGGCACTAAAGGATGCGACTGCATCTTCATTCGAAGTCCAACGCGCGCTCTTTCTGCAGCAAGTTGAGATACCCGAGAATGTCTTGCTCTACCTTAGCAGGATCCGCCTTCGAGTATAGCTTTTGCAATTCTGTAATAATTTGCTCCACAGTATGCTGACCGTCGCAGCGCTCGACGATTTCAAGGCTGGGCCCGTTTAGTCGCAGCGCTCGTTCGGGCATCAGAAGTACACGGGGTTGCTGCGACTTTTCATTCATGCGGCAGCCGGCCGCGAGGCGCGGCCGACTGCTCGGCTCGGGCGCCATCAGTCTTCCTTCGCGGGTTGGAACGCGCCCGGGGGCGGCCAGCCCGGCGCGACGTAGGCAAAATAAATCGCGTCCAGCATAGCCCAGAGGATATCGCACTTGGCTCTGAGTGCGGCCAGCGCCAACTCCTGTTCCTCGCGCGTGCGGGCGTGCTTCACGACCCAGGTAAGTGCGAACTCCACATCCTCCGGCGCTTGCGTGATCCGCCCATGAAAATAATCCAGGCCACTTAGAAGCCAAGGGTAATGTGCTCTCAGCCGTTCCATTCGCAGCGTGATCAGCGTGCGCGAGAAAAGCTCAGTGAGTGACGACGCCACAGCTTCCAGCAGGGTGTGCGACCGGACGAAATCAACGTAGGCCCCAACTGCAAAGAGTGTGGCGGGCAGGATTCCTTCGCCGCGGATCGCCAGTTCGCGGGACAGTCCGGTCGCTTCGACCAGCCGAAACCATTTCTCGATGCCGCCGGGCTGCTTGCCGTCGCCGTCGTGATCAAAAATCCGCTTGCGCCAGGCGCGGCGAAAATCCGGGTCCTCACTGCGCGAAAGAATCACTGCATCCTTGATTGGAATGCAACTTTGATATGCGTAGCGGTTCAGCGCCCAGGCTTGCAGTTGCCCGCGCGTGAGCATCCCCTCATGCATCAGCTGATGGAACGGATGCTTGTGGTGGTAGCGCTCTTCGCCAATCGTATGGAACCGTGCAACAAACTCGGCCTCCGCCAAAGGCGAACCATGATGGAGATCACTCACAGTTCAAACTCCATTCCATCATGCGCAATTTCCCAGCCCGCGTCGCGCACGGCGCGATTTGCCGCGCTTTCGGAATCAAGGGCGGGGTTCGTATTGTTCAAATGGATGAGAACACGCCGCACATCCCCGTTGAGTTGCAGTTGCTCAAGAAGTCCCTGCGCCCCGGAAAGCGGCAGATGCCCCATATTTCGCGCCGTTTTGCCGCTACCGTGCACCTTGATCATCTCGTCGTCCGACCAGAACGTCCCGTCCAACAGCGCGAGGTCGCATCCCGATACACAGCGCCTCCAATCCTGTCCGCGGCCCGGCAGGGTCGGGGCATACAGGAATCGTTTCTCGTTCTGAACGAAGTACAGACCGATCACAGCTTCTTCCTCATTCAGATTTAGGCGCAACGCATCGCTCACGTAATCCGGGAAATTCCCGCCGAGCGGCACAGCCTTGCAGAACAGGCTCGCGTTCTCTGTAGGGGCTGTCGGCTGAAAAACGGGTATCAGGCGATCGAGCGGAAGAATTTCCCATTGAACCGGTGGATTCGATCGCTTGAGAGTTCTGAACAACGTGTTCTCCTCCGTCAACGCGCGCCGTACCGACAATGTGGAATAGATCGTCAGCGGCTCGAACTCGCGTAGGTGAAGCAGGCCGAGCATGCAGTCAACGTCCGCGCTCGTCAGGATAATCGCGGCAATGGGAGTGCTGCGTGTTTTTTCTCGCGGAGCAAATTCAGGGTTTTCAGAGAGCTGCTGCCTTAGATCCGGCGACGCGTTAAGGAGCAACCAAGTGCCTTCAACGGAGGAAATCGCAACTTGTGCTTGGGTGCGGGCCCGGCCCTTCAAGACTCCGCTGCGCAAGCGGTCGCAGTTCGAGCACCTGCAATTCCATTGGGGGAATCCGCCCCCGGCGGCTGAGCCGAGGACTTTGATACGCATCTACAGGTTAGAGCTCAGCGTTAGCGTAGGAGCTAACTTCGCAGTTCAGTTCGATTACTTCGTGTTTCGGCGTGACCCATTCCATGGACTAGCTCCGTCAAGGAAGATTTTTCCACGCACCTGCGCATCCAGACGGCGAAAGTATAGCTCGGAAGAAACAGCCGAGCAATACCGATTTAACTCCTGTATTTTCACATATGTGGGCTATCCGTCAGAACACAACTGACCCTGACCAGATGACAGAATCCCTTCCCGCCACAACGCGAGGTGACACTATGATATCTTGGCGAGCGGGGAAGAGAGGTCATCCTAGGGGGCAGGGAATGGCATCACCGGCCATGCGACGGTCTGACCGCGTCTCGCTCACATTGCTGCTGGAAGTTTCCGGCAAGGATAGTTCCGGCAAGGAATTCAAGGCGCCAGCGCGCACGCTGCTAATCAACCGCGGAGGCGCCGTGATCGTGCTTGACCGGGACCTGAGCGCTGAGCAGCAGGTTCATTTAAGGCGGCAGGCTGCAAGTGAATCGCACCGCGCAGCGGATGTGCGGGTGGTGGGGCAGTTTGGGCGTGAGAAGGCTGGTTACCTCTACGGAGTCGAAATCCTGGACGCGAGCAACGACCTGTGGGGGGTGGAATTTCCCCCCATTGCGGAATCGCAAGAAGCCGTGGCGCGGATGCTGCTGGAGTGCAGTTATTGCCGGTCGCGCGAAGTGGCTTACCTGAACGAACTCGATCTGCGCGGATTCGAAAGCAATCGAGGCATCGCGCGCCATTGCAGGTCTTGCGGTGTGCCCAGTATCTGGACGCAGGCGGCGCACGAAGACGAAAAGAAATTGTCCGCGCGCGCTCGCGGGCACCGCAGCCACGATGGAAAAGATGAGCTGCCCGAGAGCGGCGAAAAAAGGGGGCGGACGCGTATGCGTCTGAAGACACGGCTCACCGCGTGCGTCCGGCAGGCCGGCACGGACGATGAGCTGGCCGTGTGCGAGGACATCTCGCCGATAGGAATGTGTTTTCGCAGCAAGCGGCGTTACGATTCGCAGAGCATGATCCAGGTGGCGGTGCCCTATTCGCCGGACGCCGCCAATATTTTTCTTCCTGCGCGAATTATTTATTCAGAGGAAATGCCCAAGGCAGGATTATTCCGGCACGGCACGGAATACTGCAAGGTGGGACCTCGCGCCGGCTGAGGATTGAAGCTGATCCTGACGCCGCACCCGGAAACGCGTTGGGGAAGCAAACACCGCTGACAATCAGCTCACACTAACAGAAGAACGTTCGCGGCTCCTGCGTGCATGATACTGCACGGAAATGTTTAGATGCACTTTTCCGCTGGTTGTTTCGAAGCAGAGAATTGTGGCTTCGGAATCCTGGCCGGCTGCTTCGCACTGCTCCTGCGTAAGAATTTCCGGTGGAAAAACCTTGAACTGAAAACCGCGGTCGTTAAGCAGCGTGACAGCGTTGCCGATCACCATGTTCGCGAGCTCGCACACGGTTTCAGGGACCATCGGCTCATTGGGATTTACCTCGCCGCCTGTTAGAAAACCCGCCACCTGTACAGCAGCACCCGGATCCATATCGAGGATCACACGGCCTTCGATCTGGCCGCGGAACACAACCGACGCGGCCAGCCCTTTCCTGCGATAACCCTCCGGCTCCATGGCCAGGTCCACGATGCGGGCAGGCGCGTTCATCATCTCCGCGAGTACTGCGTCGAGCGAGCCGATAAACGGCTGAATCAGATCCATTCTCATCGCGACTTCTCCCCTCCGGCGCCGACCGGCGCGGTGACGCCGTCGTCATTCAGCACGTAGCGGATGATTTCGTAGAGCGCGTCGGGCTTCACCGGCTTCTGGACGAAATGGCGCGCGCCCTTCTGCAGCGCCGCAAGAATATTGTCCTGGTAGCCGACGGAAGACACCATCACGATGCGCGCCTCTGGATGCCCCTGGACGATGCGCTCCACCGCTTCGATGCCTTCCATCTGCGGCATGGTGATGTCCATCAGCACGATGTCGGGCTTGGTGCGGGCGTATTCCGTGATTGCCGTGCACCCGTCACCAGCTTCGCCCGCCACCTGGCCGCCAAACGATTCGATCATCTTCGCCAGGCTCTTGCGGGCGAAGACTGAATCGTCCACGACGAGGTAACGGACCGGTTGGTGGTCAGTTTTTCGTGTCAAAGCTTCGAACTGTTTCATAACTATCTCCTTCGAGAAGCTCCTTGTTCGGCGGGAGCGTCCGCAGGCGCCGCCGCCGGCTCGGTTGATGGCCGCTCCGGAACGCACTTCGATTGCAGAATGCTG
>Ga0307469_10000936_pt1 | contig 10804 bp, 20 predicted proteins | sample atmos_gasesAM2C__FD_203084 | JGI IMG/M metagenome (GOLD analysis project Ga0307469, IMG submission 203084) | Hardwood forest soil microbial communities from Morgan-Monroe State Forest, Indiana, United States - atmos_gasesAM2C_515 | ecosystem: Environmental > Terrestrial > Soil > Temperate...
CGACGACATCGAAGAGGCGCCGCCCGAGGCGCCGTCTTCGATGATCGGTAAGAAGTGCCAGCTCGCGCCGGCGCGTCGCCGCAAGGACAAGAACGGTCGCCCGATGGGCGGCGAACCGAGCGACGACATGAAGAGGCTCACGCACGGGGCGCACCTCGGCTTCATCACGCGCGTCTACCCGACCGACGACGAGCACCCGGAGTACGACGAAGAGCGTCACGGGCTCGCCGAGGTCCTCGTGTTCGACGCGAGCTCGCTCGGCGTCGCGCGCGCCGTCGTCGTGCAGGTTCACCTCGAGCGCGATCTGCTCTGGATCGAGAAGTAAGCCGCGGTGAGCTGCGGGAAGTACACGACGGATTACTGGGTCGACCTGCTCTCGCAGCACGTCGACGATCCGTCATGGGTCCCGTACTGCTCGCGGTGGATCGCCGAGGAAACCGACGGCTGTCCCGCAGGCCTCGGCCAAGTCACCGAGGTCGGAATCTTCCAGCTCGATCTTCAAGACGGCCCCAAGTGGGGCGCCACGGTCGACACGCTGCACGGAAACTTCTCGGTGTCGCCCTCGAGCCAAAGCCTCGCGCGCGACCTCACGCCCGACGAGGAAACGCTGCAGGTCACCACCGGCCTCACGTTCATTCGCTGGGTGCGCCAGCACAACCAAGCGAACCTCGACCACCTCGGCATCTCGTGGAGCGATGACGAGCTGTGGGCGTTCACGAAGCTCTATCACGCGCTGCCGCGCCTGACGGACAACTACCTCGACGCCGCGCACAACGTCGGCGCGACGAGCTCGTGGTCGGACTTCGCCGCGTACCTGCGCGGCCTGTCGAAAGACGACGCGGCCGGCATCAACTCGGCTGTCGCCGCGAAGTATTGGCCGTTCGGAAAGTACGTCGACAACGCCGAAGCGGTCGGCTTCGGCGGCGCCAACCCGAGCGACTTTCTCTCGTTCGATGTGGGGTCCACGCTCGTCGTGCTCCTCGCGCTCGCCGCGGCCGCGTACTGGCTGCAGCACCACTCTCACGCCGTCTGAGGAGGTCCCATGCGTTTCATCGCTCTTCTCGTCCTGATGTTCTTCACGACCGTCGGCTGCAGCAACTGCGGCGGCGCGCAACGCGCCAAAGCGATCGGCTCGGCCGAGTTCAATTGCGTGCGCGCGGCCGCGGCCTCGGCCGCCGAACGCTTCGGCCAAGCGCCGGGCCCGATGACGACCGAGCAAAAGCACGTGCTCGAGCTCGAGCTCGCGTTCAACACGGCGGTGTGCATGTTCGACGCGGCCTTCACGCCGGCGCCGCCCCCGCCGCCGCCGGCGTCGGGCTCGGACAAGCAATGAACGAGCTGCACGGCATCCTGATCGCGCTGTCGCTGGTCGTGGTGCAGCTGCAGCGATTGATCCGCATCCTGCGCGAAGACGCAGCCAACAGGCTGACGAGCAAGGTGCTGCTCGTTCGCATCGCGCAAAAGCTCGGCGTGGATTCGCGCGTCGACGTCGCCGGCGTCGTGCCCGAGGAGACCGAGCTCGAGCGCGAGATCACCAACGTCGGCGCGGCGCCGGCGCCGCCGCCTGCACGCAGCGCTGTGCGCTGAAAGGAAAAGTCATGGAAGCCGTCAAAGTTCACCCCGATCCGATCACCAAGCCCGACGAGGCTCCGACGACGACGCCGTACACGACCGAGGAGCGGCTCGCGTTCCTCGAGATGAACGCGACGATGTCGAACATGAAAGCCGCGCGGCTCGAGCGGACAGCGAGCTACGCGACGTACGGATTCTTCATCGCGTACGGTCTCGTGCTCGGCTACGTGCTGTTTCGCTCGCGCAGCTGAATGACCGATCCGGACGCATGGGCTGCGCGCGAGCTCGACCTGATGGGCTTCGTCGTCGTCGGCGGCTGGCGAGGACACATCGCAAAGATGCCGGCGACCGCGCTCGTAGTCGCGAGCGGCGACGAAGTGCGACTCGTCTACTACGATCCGCGCGTTCGCGCGCTGCGCTCGGTGCCGCTCGCCGAGGGCGTGCCCGGCGTGGCGCCGCCCGAGATCAGCGCGGTGCGCTGACAAAAACGTTCGCTTTTGGCAGGCGTCGACCGCGCGAGCGTGTTCGCCGCTTTAGCGAACGTTCGCGAGGGTGGGGTTTTTGGCAGTACGATCGAGGGATGAAGGTTTCGAAGATCGCCGGTCCCTACGAGCTCGAACGCCTCACGCTTGACGGCTGGGAGCTCGTGCAAACGATCGCGAATGCGCAGCGGGTCAACGTGCAACGCGAGCTCGTGCAAGACGGCTATCGTAAGCACGAACCGAACCCCAACGGTTATCCGACGGAAACCTGGGTGCCGCAGCAATGGCAGAGCTCGGTCGACGTGGTCAACGAGCCGCTGTTTCTTCTCGTCAAAGACGTGGACGTGCTGACCCGCGAGGCGCGGCTCGAGGCTGAAATCGTGGGGTTCACAAAAGAGTGCGCGGATAAGGCCGACAAGATGAACGAGTTGTTGGCGTTCGCGGAGAAACAAAAGGAGCTGCACGCCGACGCCAGGAAGGAGATCGAGATGCTGAAGAGCGCGTGCGGAACGAAGGACGCGTGTATCAAGCAAATGGCGGTACAGCTTCGCGAGCTCGAGCGAGACCTCGCACGCGTGCGAACCGAGATCGGTGACTCTCGCTGGCGCGAGATCACGTCGTGCGACGATAGAGAGTCCGCGGACTGACGTCGAAGTGTCGCGCCACGCGGTCGGCCGGCACGCCGTCGCGCAGCATCTTCGCCGCGCGCGCAGCGTCAAACACTTTCGACGGTCGACCGAGCCTCTTTCCGCGCCTGCGCGCCTCGTCGAGCGAGCTGCGCGTGCGCTCGATCATGCACTCGCGTTCGAATTCGGCGAAGAGCGCGATGATGCCCATGGTCAAGCGGCCGGTAGCTGTCGCGGTGTCGAACGAGTCGTGCACCGACACGAACGCGATCCCGAGCTCGCGCAGCTCGTCGACGAGTAGCAGGAGCTCGCGCGTCGAACGAAACACGCGATCGAGTTTGTAGACCACGAGCACGTCGAACGCGCGCTTACGTGCCGCGGCGCGAAGCTCGAGGAGCGCGGGCCGGTTGGGCTTTGCGCCGCTGGATTTGTCCGCGAGCTCGAGCACCACTTGCCAGCCGCGGCGCTGCACGAGCTCGCGCGTCTCGTGCTGTTGCATCGCGAAGTCCTGGTGTCGCGTCGAGACGCGCGAGTAGGTCGCGGCGCGCGTAGTGCTCATTGGGTGCGAGCGCCCACGTTCGCGCGCCGTCGAGCGCGAGCGCCGCCTCGCGCCAGGCCTCGAGCTCGAGCGTCACGCCGATCGCGTCGACGAGCTGCGCGAGCTCGCCGGCGAGCTCGGCGACGGCCGCGAGCACGCGGTGCGGCTGCAGCGGTCGATTCCTCCACGTCCTCAGGAAGGGTACGCGCGGCATGTGACAAGCTATCGACCGTCGACGGCCGCGGTTGCGTACTGAACGTCCGATCTGTGTCGATCCCCCGGGGATCACTTAGGAACGTAAACTTCTTGCTTCCGGATGGGGTTACGTTCCAACATCGGTGCGTCCATGACCCTCGGACCCTTGTCCAGCGATCGAGCCGTGATCAGGCGGTACGTGTCGCGCTTGCGGCAACGCAGGCAGGAGCAGGGTCTGTGCATCTACGACGCGCGCGATCGCGGCCGCGATCCGCACGGGCCGCCGGTGCACGGACAGCTCTGCGAGGTCTGCTACCAGAAGACGCGCGAGCGCCAGCGGAAGCATCGCGAAGCTCGTCGGCGCGCGAGGGGCGAATGAGCGACAACGCCTTCCCCGAAGGCCTGCTCGACGCGATGCTGACGATGGTCATCGCAAAAGCGATCCGCGTTCTTCCTCAGAAAACGAAGCTGATGATGCTCGCGAAGCTTCAGGAGTGGATCGACACCGCCGAGTGGAAGCCGGTCGACGGGGGACGCAAGCCGTGAGTTGCTCGCGCACCGATTCTGCGACGCGACCCCCCGAGGGTTGCGACCTCGTCGAGCTCGCGCTCGATCTGTTCAAGCCCCCGCTGTACACAGCGGTCGAAATCAAGTCTCAGCGCGCCGGCACGCGGCGCGAGCTCGCTTGTCGGTGGTGCGGCCGCCGCGGATATCACCTCACGAGGTGTCCGCGCGCTGCTGCGCTTCGCGACGTTCCCGAGCTCGAGCTGCGCGCGCGCTACTTGCTGGAGCTCGTCATCGCGAGCTCGCGAACCGCTGGAGTACGCATGCGCTGATCGCTGGCGTGGTAGCGCCGAAGCGAGCACGCGCGCCAGGGGCGCGCCTGTGTGTCCCGTCCGGTTTTTCGTTCGCGCGTGACAGCGTGCGTCCGGAAAAACTGCGGCGGCTCGGGTGACAGCCCGGCCGCCGCTCTTCCGTGTCGGGGCGCCTGAGTCGCCCGTCGACGTTCATTGTCGGTGATCTAGCTGACAGTCGCAACGTAACGGGGACTCGCGCGCCCAGAGAGTGAGATCTCCGTGTCGATCCCTGATGCCTCAACCCATGATTTTCTCGACGAGAACGTTGACAACCCTGACGCCCGCTTCGATGCGGACGTCGGACCTCCGCGCGAGCCGCGCTGGGGTCAGAAAAAGCAAGGCCCAGGCACGCTCGCGAGTCAGCGCGCCGTGGCCGAGAAAAAACTCTGGCAGGAGCGCCGTGCATCGCTCGGCGAAGTCGCCGAGGTGTGGCCGTCGATCGCGAGTCTCGAGCTCGTGAGCGCGCACGTGGTCGCGATGGCCGTCGGACTCGGCGACTACCGGCACGACGGCCGCGATCCGCGCGTGCTGACGCTCGCGATGCGCATCCTCGGCGCGTTCGCCGTGATCACGTTCAGCGGCATCGACGCGATCGCGGTGCCCGTGCTCGACATCGGCCGCGAAGTCGGCGCTAGCTGGCGCAGGACGCGCCTCGCGCTGCGTTGGCTCGAAGAGCGCCGGCTACTCGAAGCGGTGCCTACGTTCGAGCGGCACGGAGCAGCGAGCTCGCGCCGCGCCACCGCGTACATCGTGGTGCCGTGGGTACTGGAGGCGCTGTCGGGGATCGCGAGCGCGCGCATTGCTCTGCCGTTTTTGAAACAGCATCCGGAACGGATTCTTCCTGCTGGGGGGCTTTCTTGTGAAAGCCCCCCCAGCATGATCTGTTCTCAGAATGCCTTGCCGCCGCCGGAGTCCTCGCCGGCTGCGCCGGCTGCGGGTGTGGTTTCGGCTTCGCCGATCGTGCGCGCTTCGCGCGCTATGGCGCCCGCCGACTGCACCGACGATTCTGGGCCTGACAGGCGTCAAGGCGAGAACTGTGAGCCCACCCAAACGGCTCCGGACGCGGAGTGGCTCGAGCACCTGCGCCAGAGCAAGATTTACGCCGACGGTGCCGAGGTTGCGCGCAACATCGAGCGCGCTCGCCGCTTGCGCGGAGGCGCGTCGTGAAGTCCGAACGCGATCTAACCGCGACCGCGCCGGCGCACCAGCTCACGGCCGTCGAGCTGCGCATCTTCGCGGCCTGGGCCGCCACGCTCGCCACGAGCACGCACGAGCTCGCACAAGCGATTTCGCGCGCCGACCCCTTGTCGGCGCCGCCGGCGTACGTCACGACGCTGGCGGCGTTCTCGCGCGGCTTTCTCGAGATCGCCGACGAGCTCGAGCGGCTGTCGCGCCAGGAGACCGACTGATGCGGCGCGGCGGAAGTTACCCGCGCGGCGCCGGCCTCGGCACGGCGACGCGCGGCTCGTGGTCGACGATGGCGACGCGCGCGACCGCGCACGAGCGCGCGGCGTGGGCCAAGGCGGCGCGCAAGGCGGGCAAGACGTTGAGCTCGTGGATCCGTGACACGTGCAACGAAGCGGCGCACCGTCACGAATTCGAGCTCGAAGAGCCGACCTCGCCGAACGGTGACGTCACCCACAGGTCGCACAAGTAGTAAACACGGCGTTTCCCGAGGAGAAAACGCGGTCACGCGTGACGTCACGCGTGATGTCGCGCGTGACCGTGCAAGCGTGACATCCTTATAGGACGGGGGATTCTGGCTCTAGCAGTGCCGGTGTCACGACCGAAGTCCATGCAACCCGCCGCGGTACGGCAACGTCGCCGGCGGCAGAAGCTCGTCCAGAAGATCGCCGCGCAGCGTGGCATTGTCACGCTCGAACCCGATCGCATGCAGCCGGTCACGCGTGACGTCGCGCCGCCGGCGTCGACGGGCTCGACGTACGAGACGGTGCCCGTCACGGGCCCCGGGCCCGACAAGTTCCAGTGGACGCCGATCGTGACGGTCACGGAAGAGCACGAGCACAACGGCACGTCGACGTTCGAAAAGCCGTTCGTCGAGAATCCTCCGACGCCGGCTGCGCCGGTCACCGAGGGCGAGTGCGCGGCCGTCGCGCTCCTCGTGTCACAGTTCTTCGCGTTCGGCGCCGCACAGATGCTCGTGAAGCGCCCGACGATCGGCGCCGCGGTGTCACGCCTCGCGCCGCTCGAGGTCACGCTCGCGAAGGGGTCCAAGTACGTCTACGACTCGACGGTGCGCACGATGATCAAGCACGGCGTGCGGCTCGAGTACGCCGACGAGATCACGGTCGCGGGCGCGATCACCGTCGGTGTGCTCGGCGTGGTGATGAAGCCCGAGAAGGGCGCCCGCGTGACGTTCGTGCCGAGTAACGACAACGTCGACGAGAGCGTGACGCGTGACCGTCACGCCGAATCCCCGCCGGTCACGCGTGTGACCGACGACGACGGCGATCAGCGCAGCGACAAAGGCGGCGAGATGGATGGAAGTTTCGTCGCCGACCTCGTCGAGGGCGTGTCGTGAGGCACGTGAAGATGGTCTTGCAGAGTGGCCAGGAGCTCGCGCTCGTGCCCGAGCTCGGCCGCGGCGGGCGTGACGGCACCGTGGAGATCAAGCTGCTGCGCACGCCGACGCAATATCCGTTCGTGCTCGAGCAGCGCGAGGCGTTCGAGCTCGCGCGTCACCTCACCGACCTGTTCATGCGGATCGGACGTCGCGAATGACGACGAGCCTCAACAAGGTCGTCATCGTCGTCGGGCCGCGCGAGTACGGCAAGACCACGATCGCTCGCTGCGAAGTCGCGCGGCACCTGCGCGAGCACGAGAACGGGCTCGTGTTCGCACACGACGTCAACGTACAGTTCAAGGATTTCTGCGCGGTCTTCGACGACATCCACGCATGGAAGCGCGCGGCCGCGGCCGCGGCCGCGGAAAAGAAGCAAATGCCGCGCGCGGTGTCCGTCGCCGGCAACGCGCTCGATGTCACGCGCGAGGTGAGCGAGCTCGGTAAGCGGTTCAACAAAGCGGATAACACGCGTCTGCCGATCTTCCTGGCCTACGACGAGACGTCGTCGATGACGAGCTCGGGCGCAAGCTTTATGGGGCCGCTCGACACGGAGTTGCTTTCGCAGTGCCGCCACTGGGGCATCGCCCCGCTCTACAACGTGCAGAAGCCGCAAGCGCTGATGTCGGGCTTCTATGAGCGCGCGACCGACGTCTACATCCTTTCGCAAGCGAACGCGAAGTGCACGGCGTTCCTCGAGGAGAACCTTTGCCTGGCGCCGGGCGCGCTCGACGACATGATCCACGCGCCGCCCTTTCGCTTGAAGGTGTGGCGTTACAAGGAGGGGCTCGTCTCGGGTTCGATCGATGGCGGCACGTTCAAGTTGGTGGCCGCATGACGACGAGTCTGATGAACGAGATCGTGACGTGGCAGTGGGCGGGAAAACGTCCGCGCCGTGGCTACGTCGTCGCGATGTTCTATGTTCCCGGTCACGACGAGTACTCGGGCGTGAAGCTTCTCGTTGTGGACGAGGAGCGCCGCCTGCAGGAACTCGACGCCTGCGAGGTCCAATGCTCGCCGTCGTGGAAGTTTCCGCCGCCATGAAGGCGCTGCTCACGGTCTCCGACGACGCGCAGCACCTCCGAATGTGCTCGGGAATGCTCGTGCAGATGCGTCAGTGCCGCATGTCGATCGGTGACGGTCACGTGCTCGCGGAGCTCGCCAAGCTCGAGCAAGAGATGTTGCGCGTCGCCGCGCTCGTCGAGGCGGAAGACTTTTGGGAGGCGTACAGCTTTCCGTTCGGGGCGCATTGAAGGGCCTCATGCAAGTCGGCGTGACGTTCGCGAAGGAGTCGCGGTTTCCGCTGACGTTCGCGATGCTCGAACAGTGGGCGATGCTCGACGCCGCGCTGCGCGTCATCGACGCGCTCATGCGCCTCGAGTCACCGCCGCCGCGGAGCTCGAGCTCGGGAGACGCCTACAAACTGTGAAGCGGAAGTACTCCAAGAAGCTCGACGCCGTGCGCAAGCGCCGCTACCGGCGGCGCTTGAAACAACGAGCCAAGGCACGCGGCACCGACGACACGGCGGCGGCGGCGTGGTTCGTCGCCGGCGCGCTCGCGAGCCTCTTCGTGATTGCGTTCGCTGTCCACGAAATGGAACGTCGGTGACGCGCGCGCTCGAGAACGTCGCCGAAGATCGCGAGCGTCGCGAGCGTCGCATCTCGCTGAAGCGCTGGCTCGCGGCGCCGGCGCCGCCGACGACGCGCGAAGGTTGCGAGAACGCGCCGAGGCCCTGCCCTCACCTGCGATGCATCTATCACCTCGGCGAAGCGGGCGACGGCTCGCAAACGTGCGTGCTCGACGTCGCCGAGCTTCCCCAGGAGGAGCGCACGCAAAAGCGCGTCGCCGAAATCCTCGGCGTGGCGCAGCCGCGCATCGCCGAGATCGAGCGCATTGCGCGTGACAAGACGAAAGCGCGAAAACCGCACGACACGCTGATTGCATTGGGAGTTCGTCGACGATCACCGTGACAACCTTATCGTCACGGCGAGTCTGGGCCCGTGCCGCAGATCATCGCCGTTGGTTCTCACAATCCGACCTGGAAATCCGATTCGAAGACCTTCAGCCCCGGCCAAACGGTCGACCTCTACGACTTCGTGCCGATCGTCGGCCCCAACGGCGGCCGCGTGTGCATCGACACGCTCGAGCTCGTCATCACCGGGACCATCACCGTCGGTACCGGCGCGTGGGATGGCCGCGACGTCGCGCGCCTCGCCGCGCTGATTCAGGCCGAGAAGCGCGACTCGCGCATGCGCTGGGTGCTCTCGGGCTACAAGTCGCGGCTCGCGAGCTTCTACTTGAACGGGCCCGAGGAATATCTCGAGCACGCGCAAGTCGCCGTCGGTGCGGGCCAGGCCGTGAACCTGCGCATCCCGATCCCGCTGGCCAAGAAGTACATCCGCCGCCCGACAGAGTTCTCGTTGCCGGCGGACTCGTTCAAGAAGCTCACGATCGCGTGCGCACAGCTCGCGTCGGCGCAGACCGGAAGCGCGGTGCTCTCGGCACAGAACCTCGTCGTGTACTCGCTCGCCGAGTGGCACGAAGAGATGGACATCGAGTTCAAGTGCGACGACATCGTGAAGTCGCTCGACTACGTGTCGGCCACGCAGGTCAAGACCTCGCTCTCGGGCGCGTTGCACGATGCGTTCGCGTGCAAGGAAGACACGACCGCGGGCGGCGCGAGCGTGACGGGCTTCACCGATGCGCGCATCGAAGATCTCGGCACGCCGACGCTCACCAACGCCGACCTCGTCGCGAGCTACCGCAAGAAGCGCGGCCTCGCGCCGACGGGACCGACCACGCCGGCGACCGAGCGGTTCCTCGATCCGGTCATCCAGGGCTCGACGTTCCCGATCATGGCGGCGACCTATCGCACGTCGCCGTGGGATGGCCGCTTGCTCGACTCGGCGAAGATCGATCACTCGGCCGGCGTCTCCGGCGCCGCGCTCGTGACGCGCGAGGTGCTCGGCAAGTCGGAAGCAAACTTCAAAGACACCGTTGCGCGCTGGAAGGTCGACCGCAAGACGATCGGCCTGTCGACGACCGACGGCGGAAGGGTGCCGCTCAACTCCAAGACGAAGCGGCACATCGTCGCGGGCGCGCTCAAGGCGAGCTCGCCGCTCATGCGCAAGGCGGGCTGATCGGTAAACCCCGGTGGCGAGCACTGCGCTCATAGTCGGCGGCCTCGCGGCCGCCGGCGCCGTCGCGTACATCCTGTACAAGCGCTCCCAGGCCAAGCCGAAGAGCGATTGTCAGAAGGCGTGCGACGCGCTGCTCGACGGCGCCGAAAAGACCGCGTGCGAAGCCGCGTGCAACGTCGACGTCACGCAGCTGCTCGGCGGCTTCGGCGACCTCGCGTACACCGTCGCGAACGCGATCCCCGGCGTCTCGGACAAGAGCCAAGACTTCGTCAAGGCGCTGGACGCCGACGACGCGACCAATCGCAACCTGAATGGCGACGTCGAGATGTGGCTCCCGCCGGAGCTGCGGTCGCCGCCGATCGGCAAGGCCTCGGGCGTGCAGACGATGCAAGGCTCGGTGCTGCGCTTCAAGAACGGCTGCGTACCGTTCTCGTACGCGCCGGGCTTCGAGAAGTGCAATACCGGCACGAAGTCGATGTGGGTGCGCGAGGTGCAGGATCGCGCCGGCGCCGCGGGCCACTACAACACCGGCATCTTTCCGGCGTTCGCGAACGAGACGCTCGCGAACGAATTCGTCACCGAGCACGACCTCGGCAACGAAGAGGCGCCCAACTCGAAAGCGCAGCTCTTGTCAGGGCAAGCGCTCACCGGCTACGGCGACGCGTCGACGCAAGGACCGTTTCCCGCCGGCGCCAAGATCGGCGCGCGGCCGTGCTCGAGCGCGGACAAGGTCAAGTCGACGTCGGGCCTGTGTGCCGAAACGACGGTGCCGGACGGTTCGGTCGGTTGGCTGTTTCGCGGTCGCCCGATGAT
>Ga0307469_10000939_pt1 | contig 10786 bp, 10 predicted proteins | sample atmos_gasesAM2C__FD_203084 | JGI IMG/M metagenome (GOLD analysis project Ga0307469, IMG submission 203084) | Hardwood forest soil microbial communities from Morgan-Monroe State Forest, Indiana, United States - atmos_gasesAM2C_515 | ecosystem: Environmental > Terrestrial > Soil > Temperate...
GGAGCAGAGCGGCGTCTGCCGCTCGATGATCTCGCTGATCGAGCGCGGCGAGTGCAGTCCCACGGCCGTGCTGCTGGAGCGCTTGGCGGCGGGCCTCAACGTGCCGCTGGCGTCGCTCTTCGATGCGCCGCGCACGACGGCGCAGCCAGTGGCGCGCCGGGCGGATCAGGCCCGTTGGCGCGACCCGGCGTCAGGCTATGTACGGCGCAACGTGTCGCCCGGCGGCTTTCCCTCGCCGATCCAGATCGTCGAGGTGGAATTTCCGCGCGGTGCCCGGGTGGCGTTCGACACCGGCGCGCGCGAACCGCGGGTGCACCAGCAGGTCTGGGTGCTCGAGGGGTCGATCGACGTGACCGTCGGCGAGGATCGCCATCAGCTCCACCGAGGCGACTGCCTTGCCTTCGCGCTGGACCGGCCCGTCACGTTCCACAATCGCACGAGCAAGCCCGCGCGGTATGCGGTCGTGATCGCGAGCGAGCCCGTGATAAGCCGATGAGCGGCGGCGATCTCGACCGGTACGCGATCCGCCAGCCGACCAGCTTGTCGGATGCGGGCGCGCAGGGCCTCGCGCGGGTGCTGATCGACTGCGTCGAGGGCGGCGCCTCGGTCGGCTTCATGCACCCGCTCTCGATGGAGACGGCGCTCGCGTTCTGGCGTCGCGTGGGCCGGGAGGTCGAGACGGGCGCTCGCGCCTTGCTGGTCGCGGAGGATGCCGCGGGCATCGTCGGCACCGTGCAGATCGTGCTCGAGCAGCCCGAGAACCAGCCGCATCGGGCCGACCTCTCCAAGATGCTGGTGCACCGGCGGGCGCGGCGCCGGGGCATTGGCGCCGCGCTGATGCGCGCCGCCGAGGATGCCGCCCGTCGATCCCGCAAGTCGCTCCTGGTCCTGGACACCGCAAGCGGCGATGCCGAGCGGCTCTACGCCCGGATGGGCTGGACGCTGGTCGGCGTCATTCCAGATTACGCGCTGTGGCCGCGCGGCGGCTTCTGCGGCACCAGCCTCTTCTATCGAAAGCTCGATTGAGCCGATGCTGCCCGCTGAGGTCGCCGCCGCTCTCCTGAGCGCAGCGCTTCACGCGGGATGGAACGCCGCCGTGAAAGCGAGCGCGCGCCCGGTCGAGGCCATGGCCGCACAGATGCTCATGAGCGCGGCGCTGGTCCTGCCGGGCCTGCTGTGGACGGGCCTGCCGGCTCGTGCGTCGTGGATCTGGATCGCAGCATCGACGGGGATGAATGTGCTCACGGTCTCGGCGCTCTTGCACGCCTACGAGCTCGGCGGGTTCGGCGTGGTTTATCCGGTCGTGCGAGCCATATCGATCCTGCTGGTGGTGCCCTTGGCGGCGCAACTGGTGGGCGACCGGCTGCATTGGGCCGGGATCGCGGGCGTGGGCCTCGTCGCGGTCTCGCTGGGGCTGCTCGCCCATGGCGCGCGGCGCGGGCGCGACCTCACGCCGAAGGCGCTCGGTTGGACGCTGCTGGCAGGTCTGTCGACGGCCGCCTATATCGCCTGCGATGCGCGCGGCGTCCGGTTGGCGGGATCGCCCTGGGCCTATGGATTCGCGGTCTCGGTGACCAACGCGGGCGCGATGTGCTGGCGCCAACGCCGTATCGCCACGCCTTGGCGGCTGTTGCGGTCGAATGGTGCCGTCGCGGCTCCGACCGCCGTCGCCGCGGTGGTCTCCTACCTGGCGATCCTTTGGGTCTGGAGCGAGGCCCCGATCGCGCCGGCATCGGCCTTGCGGGACACCAGCGCGGCGTTCGCCATCCTCATTGCCGTTCTTTGGCTCAAGGAGCCCTTCACGCCGTCGCGAATGGTGGCGGTGCTGTTGTCCGCCGCCGCTGTGCCATTGCTGCGCCTGGCGTAAGTGCCGGCCCGCGCAAGGCCACCCGCGAACGGATGAAATCTAGCGAGTGGAGGGCAAAAGCGTTTGGCGCCGCTGGGCGGCAGCGGAGCGATGCTGGCGCTTGATGGAAGAGGGCGTCAGCGCAATGGAAAGCGCCACCAGGAGCGCGCTCACGATCAGATCATCAAGATGCCCGATCGCGGGGAGACGGTTTGGAATGGGATCGATCGGGGCGATGATGTAAGCGAAGGCGCAGAGCGGTGCCACGGCGCGGACATGCCAGGGAACCCGGCGGTCGCGCACGGATTTCCAAATGGCCTCAGCTTCGATCCTCAGCCGGTCGATCCAACGCTGGCGTGGCGCGGCGACGCCATCCGCTTGCTTGCGCTCCCAATTGCGCAGGGCCTGCGGGCTCGCGAGCAAAACGCGGCCGGCAAGACCGTCGATGGCGGACATCGTCCGCTGCGCCGAGTCGTCGAGAATCGGACACTCCAGCCTCGCGGGCGCCCGATCCGCCCTCACCCGGCGGTCGCGGCCGGCCAAAAGCTTCTCGGCCGAGAGGCCGGTGATCTGCTCCAGGCTCCTGGCCCAGCTCGTCGAGCTGCGGTCCGTCAAGTCCGCGTAGCTGACCACGCAGCCGCCGTACGAATGAATGAGCAGCAGAGAGTTGCGATAAGTCCGCTCATGCGCTGCCGCCAGGTCCGCGGCGGACCAGTTGATCATCATTTGCGAGAGGCTGAGCGCTTGCTCGCCGAACGGTCGGTAATTGATGATCACCTGCGGGAAATACCCGAGCTTGACGGCAAACGGGATCGCGAGATCCAGGTTCAAGGCCTTGACATAGGTGGCCTGGGCGAGGGCGCGCGCGAGGTGCCGCTTGCCGGCGTCGCGGTGATAAGCCCAGATCGATTTCGAGAGGAAGGCCGACGGCTTGCCGGCCGACCGGTCGAACGCCAGTCGAAAATGAGCGGCGGCCTGCCGAATCTCGGCGTGCTCCATCCAGCCGCCGCGGGCGATATCCCAATCCTCGCGCGGTGCAATGGCAAAATCAGCGCCGGCGTCGGCCAGGATCGTCGCCAGCAGCGTTGAACCCGTCCGCCCCGCCGTTACGATAAAGAATCGGCGTCGGTTGCCACCCGGCTGCATCTCCGCACTTCCCCCGTCGTGACCTCCTGCGGTTCCGTCAGGCAATCACAGCGCGAGCGAGGAGTCAAAAACACCGGAATATTGTGCTTCGGCGGCTCTGCGCCCACTGAGGACTCTCAGAGCCAGACCGTGGCGGCGACCGAGGCGACGAGAAGCACGGCGAACGTCACGTTGATCGCGCGATTTGTCCGCGGGTCATGAAAGAACCGGGTGAACGCCGCTCCCGCGAAGAGCCAGGCAAAATTCACCGCCGTGATGATCGCCACCAGCACGACGATCTTCGCGGCGGCGTCGAGCGCGAGCCCGTCTCGGATCAGCACGAAACCGGAGAACAGCGCCGCCATGGCCGCGTAACCCTTCGGGTTCACCAGCGACAGGAACAGGCCGCTGCCGAACCAGGGCTGCCGCCGCTGATCGGTTCCCGCCGAGAGCGGCGGCGCGGTCGCGATGCGGATGGCGAGATCGAGGAAGTATGCGGCCGCCGCCACCGTAACGACCGGCGTCGCGCCCGGCAGCGTCAGCAGGAGGCCCATCACGCCGGTCGCGACCATGCCCATCACGAGGACCATGCCGATGATGATCCCCGCCATGTAGCCGAGACCCCGGCGAGCGCCGAAGGCGGCGCCCGTGGCGGCAAGGCTCAGCGTGGCGGGACCGGGGCTGCCCGCGAGCGCAAAGCCGGCCAAAGCGAAGCCAAACACGCCATCCACGTCGCGCGTCCTCCGTGTCGAGCCGGAACCGTGTTTCTGGTATAGAAGCGCATGGCGATTGTTATGAACGACGGCACCGCGGCGCGTCTTGCACGATCGTGCAGCCCGTTCTCCCGGAGGAAATAGCTCATCATGACGAGAGTTGACGGCGAAACGGCCGAGCGGCCGACCTTCACCCACCACCTGGAGTGCAGCCTTACCGGCGATACTTATCCGGCCGACAAGATCCACGGTCTCTCTCGCGCGGGCAAACCCCTGCTGGTCCGCTACGACCTCGAGCGCTTGCGCCAGGCCGTCCGCCGCGAGGACTTGGCGGAGCGCGCCGACGACTTCTGGCGCTATCGCGAGTTCCTGCCTGTGCGCCGCCAAGAGAACGTCGTGAGCCTCGGCGAGACGGTGACGCCGCTGCTGCGCGCGCCGCGGCTCGAGCGGCGGCTCGGCGGCGGCGAGATCCTGATCAAGGACGAGGGCCGCTTGCCCACCGGCTCGTTCAAGGCGCGCGGCCTGGCGCTCGCGGTCTCGATGGCGAAGGAGCTCGGCATTCGGCGCATGGCGATGGCGACCGCGGGCAATGCGGGCGCGGCACTCGCCGCCTACTGCACGCGCGCGGGCATCGAGAGCTACGTCTTCTGTCCCGAGGATGCGCAAGGCCCCAACGTCGGCGAGACGGTGCTCCAGGGCGCCAAGCTCTACAAGGTGAACGGCCTCATCAACGACTGCGCCAAGATCGTGGCCGAGGGCAAAGAGGCCATGGGCTGGTTCGACGCCTCGACGCTCAAGGAGCCCTATCGCATCGAGGGCAAGAAAACCATGGGCCTCGAGCTCGCGGAACAGCTGGGCTGGACGCTGCCCGACGCGATCTTCTACCCGACCGGCGGAGGCACCGGGCTCATCGGCATGTGGAAGGTGTTCGACGAGCTCGGCCGCATCGGCTGGCTCGATGCCAAGCGCCCGCGCATGGTGGCGGTGCAGTCGACCGGCTGCGCGCCGATCGTGCGCGCCTTCGAGCGCGGAGAGGCAACCGCCGAGCCCTGGCAGAACGCCCGGACCTTCGCCTCGGGACTGCGCGTGCCGGCGGCGCTCGGCGATTTCCTCATCCTGCGCGCGATCCGCGAGAGCCAGGGCTTCGCGATGGCGATCCCCGACGAGGTGATCCTCGAGGCCCGCGCCGAGGTCGGCAAGGCGGAGGGGCTCCTGCTCTCCCCCGAGGGCGCCGCGACCTACGCCGCCTACGCCCAAGCGCTCGCCGAGGGCCGGGTCGGCAAGGGCGACCGGGTGGTGCTCTTCAACTGCGGCAACGGCCTCAAATACCCGATGCCGGACACCGATCTGCGCGTCGACCGCCTGAAGCCCGTCGATTACGCCAAGCTTTAGGGGTCTTCGAGGAAGAGACAAAGCGCCGCGAGTCGTGGTGGCTCGGGCGCGGGCCCTAACTCCCTGAGAGCGCAAGGTTCTTCCTGGCCCCTGGAACCCTACGGCCGGTTCGTGGCGGGGCCGCCATGCGCATGCTCGGGTTGCGAGGCGGGGATCGCTCCCATATTATGCAAGTAATTCCATGGATTGACCTCGGAGAGCATCGGGCATGGCGCGCGTAACCGTTGAAGACTGCATCCTCAAAATTCCGAACCGCTTCGAGCTGGTGCTGCTGGCGGCCCAGCGGGCGCGCGACGTCGCCTCGGGGGCGCCGATCACGCTGGAGCGGGACAACGACAAGAACCCGGTGGTGGCTCTGCGCGAGATCGCCGACGAGACCATCGGGCTCGAGCAGGTCAAGAACTCCCTGATCAAGGGCATGCAAAAGCACGTCGAGGTCGACGAGCCCGAGGAGGACAAGGACCTCGACGTCGAGACTCAGACTTGGCCCGTCGATCAGCCGCCCGCCGAGGGCGAGGAGCTGGGCGACGAGCCCGTCGAGGACGAGGAGCTCTCGGAGGACGAGCTCTTCGTGGCCGAGGATGGCGCGACGCCGCCGGAGGAGGTTCCAGCCGAGACGGGCGAGGCGGTCGAGGGAGACGTCGAGCCGCCGCGGGAAGAGCCCTAGCTCCGTGGGAGGCGGCGGCAGGACCGAGGCCGCAGCCGCCCGGAGCGCTTTGCCGCCCATCAGCCAGCGACCGGCGGCGCACTGGTCCTTGAGCATCGTCGCGAGATTTCGGAAGCGGGGTACTGGAGAGCGCCTGGTCGGCACCGGGCGGATGGACGTCGCGCCATGATGCGGCAGTTCGAGCTGGTGGAGCGGGTCAAGTCCTATGATCCCTCGGCGGACGAGGACGCCCTCAACCGCGCCTACGTCTTCACCGTGAAGGCGCACGGCAGCCAGAAGCGCGCGTCGGGCGACCCCTATTTCTCCCATCCGGTGGAGGTCGCCGGCATCCTCGCGGGGATGCGCCTCGACAGCTCGTCGATCATCACGGGGCTGCTGCACGACACCGTCGAGGACACGCTCGCGACCCTCGAGGAAATCGAGCGCCTGTTCGGCCCGGAGATCGCCCGCCTGGTCGACGGGGTCACCAAGCTCTCGCGCGTCGAGCTGCAGTCGGGCCAGACCAAGCAGGCCGAGAATTTCCGCAAGCTGGTGCTGGCGATGTCCGAGGACATCCGCGTGCTGCTGGTCAAGCTCGCGGACCGCCTGCACAACATGCGCACGCTGCGCTTCATCAAGGACGAGGACAAGCGCCGGCGCATCGCGCGCGAGACCATGGAGATCTACGCGCAGCTCGCCGAGCGCATCGGCATGCACGAGATGAAGGACCAGCTCGAGGATCTGGCCTTCGCCGAGCTCTATCCCGACGCCCGCGGCGGCATCCTGGCGCGCCTCGCCTTCCTGCGCGAGAAAGGCGGCGACATCGTGCCGCGCGTCCTCGCCGAGCTCCAGAAGACCCTCAGGGAAGGCAGCATCGAGGCGCAGGTCTCCGGCCGCGAGAAATCCCCCTATTCGGTCTGGCGCAAGATGCAGCGCAAAGACGTCGGCTTCGAGCAGCTCTCCGACGTCATGGCGTTCCGCGTCGTGGTCGACACGGTCGAGCAGTGCTACCAGGCGCTCGGCGTGATCCACAGCCGCTACCCCGTCGTGCCCGGGCGCTTCAAGGATTACATATCGACGCCGAAGCCCAACCAGTACCGCTCGCTGCACACCGGCGTGATCGGACCCGAGCGCCAGCGCATCGAGATGCAGATCCGCACGCGCGAGATGCACGAGGTCGCCGAGCTCGGCGTCGCCGCGCACTGGAGCTACAAGCAAGGCGCGCCCAAGACCGAGGGCCCGCAATATCGCTGGCTGCGCGAGCTCCTCGATATTCTCGAGCACGCCTCGGGGCCCGAGGAATTCCTCGAGCACACGCGGCTCGAGATGTTCCAGGACCAGGTGTTCTGCTTCACGCCCAAGGGCGATCTGTTCGCGCTCCCGCGCGGCGCCACGCCCGTCGATTTCGCCTACGCGGTCCACTCGGAGATCGGCGACACCTGCGTCGGCGCCAAGATCAACGGCCGCCTGGTGCCCTTGCGCACCCCGCTGCAGAACGGCGACCAGGTCGAGATCGTGACCTCGAAGGCGCAGACGCCCTCGCCGACCTGGGAGCGCTTCGTGGTCACGGGCAAGGCGCGCGCCCGCATCCGCCGCTTCATCCGCACCCAGCAGCGCCAGCAGTATCTCGACCTCGGCAAGGCGATCGTGCAGAAGGCCTTCCGCCAGGAGGGCCAGGAGTTCACGGAGAAGGCGCTGGCGCCGGTGTTGAACAGTTTCGAGGCCGACACGCTCGAGGATCTCTACGTCTCGGTGGGCGAGGGGCTGCACACTGGCCGCGCGGTGGTGCACGCGCTGCATCCGCCGAAGCCCGACGACAAGGCGCGCAAAGTGGTGCCGCTCTCGGAGGCGCGCGGCAAGAGCAAGGGCAAGGCGTCCGACACGGCGGTGCCGATCCGCGGGCTCATCCCGGGCATGGCGCTGCATTTCGCGGGCTGCTGTCATCCGCTGCCGGGCGACCGCATCGTCGGCATCGTGACCACGGGCAAGGGCGTCACCATCCACACCATCGATTGCGAGACGCTCGAGAACTATGCCGACACCCCCGAGCGCTGGCTCGATGTCGCCTGGAGCAAGCAGGGCGACCCCGACCAGGCTCATGTCGGGCGCATCGCCGTCACCATCGGCAACGAGCCCGGCAGCCTGGGCGCGCTCACCACCATCATCGGCAAGCAGGGCGGCAACATCACCAATCTCAAGATCACCAACCGGTCACAGGATTTCTTCGAGATCCTGGTGGACATCGAAGTGCAGGACGTGAAGCACCTGACGAACATCATCGCGGCGCTCCGGGCCGCGCCCTCGATCAATTCGGTCGATCGGGCGCGCGGCTGAGAGCGAGCAGGACAAGGAAGCAGCTGAGATGAGCGCAACCCGGCGTCACCTTCGCCTCGGCGTCAACATCGATCATGTCGCGACCATCCGCAACGCGCGCGGCATCAAGCACCCCGACCCCGTGCGCGCGGCGAGGCTCGCGGCGCAGGCGGGCGCGGACGGCATCACCGCGCATCTGCGCGAGGACCGCCGGCACATCTCCGACGACGACATCGACCGGCTCAGCGCCGAGATCGATCTGCCGCTCAACCTGGAGATGGCGGCGACCGACGAGATGCTGAAGATCGCGCTCCGCCACAAGCCGCATGCCGCCTGCATCGTGCCGGAAAAGCGCGCCGAGCTCACCACCGAGGGCGGCCTCGACGCGGCGGGCGGGCACAATCACCTGGCGCGCTTCGTGCGCGAGCTCGTGGGCGCCAAGATCCGGGTCTCGCTCTTCATCGATCCGGATCCCAAGCAGCTTGACGCCGCGCGCGCCTTGGGGGCGCCGGTGGTGGAGCTTCATACCGGCGCCTACTGCGAGGCCGAGGGCGAGGCGCGCCAGCGCGAGCTCGGCCGGATCGTCAAGGCGGCGGCGCACGCCGAGGCGCTCGGCCTCGAATGCCACGCGGGTCACGGGCTCAGTTACGAGACAGTGGGGCCGGTCGCGGCAATTCCCACCATCGTCGAGCTCAACATCGGGCATTTCCTGATCGGCGAGGCGATCTTCAGCGGTCTCGACAGCGCGATCAAGCGGATGCGCGCCGCCATGGACAAGGCCCGCGCCGACACGCAGGGCGCCAAAAGCGCTTGATGAAGCGAACCCTGCCCACCTTGACTTCCCGCGGCTGGATAGGCTTCATCACCGCCCCTCCCGAAATCGCAGAGCCACGCCCCTGGCGTGATGGATTCCCTTCATGAAGAACAAGGCCACCAGCTCTAAAGCCAAAGCGGAGGGCGGATTGCGCGAGACGGTGCGCACGATCGTCTATGCGGTCTTGATCGCCTTTTTCGTGCGAACCTTTCTTTACGAGCCGTTCAACATCCCGTCGGGCTCGATGGAGCCGACGCTGCTGGTCGGCGACTATCTCTTCGTCTCGAAATACTCCTACGGCTACAGCCGGTACTCCCTGCCGTTCGGGCCGCCGCTGTTCTCCGGCCGCATCCTCGAGCGCCAGCCGCACCGCGGCGATGTCGTGGTGTTCAAGCAGCCCGCCAATCCCTCGACCGATTTCATTAAGCGGCTCATCGGGCTGCCGGGCGACCGCATCCAGGTGATCGGCGGCACGCTCTACGTCAACGAGGTGGCGGCGAAGCGGACCTATATCGGCCGCTATTTCGACCCGGAGAACCGCACCGAGCGCCAGGAGTACGAGGAGGTGCTGCCGAACGGCGTCAAGCACGAGATCCTGCTGGAGGGCTACGAGGCGAAGCCGCCGCCGCGCGACTGCCCGACGAACCGGTTCGTGCCGCCGGGCGCCGAGGCGGAGAACACCTGCCCCTTCGTGGTGCCGCCGGGCAGTTATTTCATGATGGGCGACAACCGAGACAACTCGTCGGACAGCCGCGTCGCCGGAAGCGGCGTCGGCTTCGTGCCGGCGGAGAACCTCGTCGGCCGCGCCGAGTTCATTTTCTTCTCCACCGACGGATCGGCGGCGTGGTGGGAGATCTGGAAGTGGCCGCTTGCGATCCGCTACAGCCGATTGTTAACGGCGATCCATTAGGATGACGCCGAGGGGTTCCGACCTCGATCCCCTGTTCGAGCTCCTGGGTCACCGCTTCGCCGACCCGAGGCTTCTCGCGGAAGCGCTCACCCACCCGAGCGCGCATGCGCGCCGCGGAAGTCCACGCCAAAGCTATGAGCGGCTCGAGTTCCTGGGCGACCGCGTGCTCGGTCTGGTGGTGGCGGAGGCGCTCTGGCGCCGCTTTCCCGATGAGGCCGAGGGCGAGCTCACGCGGCGCCATACCGGCCTGGTGCGCCGCGAGAGCCTGGTCGAGGTGGCCCGCGCGCTCGGCCTCGGCGCCTTCGTCATTCTCTCGCAGGGCGAGGCGCAGGCGGGCGCGCGCGACAATCCCAGCGTGCTCGCCGACGCCTGCGAGGCCGTGATCGCCGCGCTCTATCTCGACGGCGGCATCGAGGCGGCGCGCGGCTTCGTGCATCGCTATTGGGAGCCGCTGCTGCAGGGCACCGCGACGCCGCCGCGCGATGCCAAGACGGCGCTCCAGGAATGGGCGCAAGGCCGCGGCCGCGGATTGCCGACCTACGAGACCGTGAGCGTCGCCGGCCCCGCGCACAAGCGGGTGTTCACCGTGAGCGCGCGGGTCGAGGGGGCGGAGCCCGCCACCGCCAGCGGCAGCTCCAAGCGCGCGGCGGAGACGGCGGCGGCGGCCGAGCTGATCGCGCGGCTCTCGGTCGATCAGGCGCATCGCCGCTCGACATGAGCGCGCCAGCCGCCACGCGCTGCGGTTACGTCGCGCTGATCGGCGCGCCCAACTCGGGCAAGTCGACGCTGCTCAATGCGCTCGTGGGCGCCAAGGTCTCGATCGTCTCGCCCAAGGTGCAGACGACGCGCCGCCGCGTGCTGGGAATCGCGATCCATGAGGGCGCGCAGCTCGTCTTCGTGGATACACCCGGCATTTTCGCGCCCAGGCCCGGCCGCCGGCTCGAGCGGGCGATGGTGTCGGCGGCCTGGGCGGGCGCGGCGGATGCCGACCTCGTCGTGCTGCTGGTCGACGTGACGCGGCCCGACG
>Ga0307469_10000940_pt1 | contig 10771 bp, 11 predicted proteins | sample atmos_gasesAM2C__FD_203084 | JGI IMG/M metagenome (GOLD analysis project Ga0307469, IMG submission 203084) | Hardwood forest soil microbial communities from Morgan-Monroe State Forest, Indiana, United States - atmos_gasesAM2C_515 | ecosystem: Environmental > Terrestrial > Soil > Temperate...
CTCGGGGCTGCTCCTCAACGTCGCGCTCTACGCGGTGGTGAGGAGCAAGGTGCTCGTCGACGGAGCGCTCGGGCGCAATTTCTCCGGCGGACTAATGATGGGCTTCGGCCTGCTCTCGGTCGTCGTCGCGGCGTTTTTCCTTTCCAGGCAGCGTGACATCAAGCGTATGTTCGCCTATTCGTCGGTCGAGCACATGGGCATCATGACCTTCGCCTTCGGCATGGGCGGCGCCGTGGCGGCGTTCGCGGGGCTTTTGCACATGACCGTGCACTCGCTCACCAAGAGCGCAATCTTCTTCACCGTGGGTCACGCCTCGCAGGTCGCCGGGACGCAGCACATGGACTCGATCCGCGGCCTGATCCAGACGAGCCCGACCATAGGCTGGGGCCTCGTGCTCGGGAGCCTTGCGATCCTTGGGCTTCCGCCTTTCGGCGTTTTCACGAGCGAATTCATGATGCTCACCACCGCGATGCACGAGCACTCCTGGGCGACGCCCATCCTGCTGGTCGCGCTGGTCGTAGCCTTTGCTTCCATCTTCGGCAAGGTGCAGCCGATGGTGTTCGGCGAAACCACCGCGCAGCGGCTGCCGCGCGGGCCGGCGCTCGTCCCGGTGTTCGTGCACCTTGCGATCGTGCTCGCACTGGGGCTCTACATTCCGCCGTATCTCGTCGGCTGGTATCGGCAGGCGGCGGCGCTGATCGGCTGATCATGGCCAAAGCATTCAAAGAGCTGGGGCTCGACGCGACGCCGCTCGCGACCGCAATGCCCGCGTTCTGCGTCTCGATCCCGGTCGCCGAGCTGCGCGGCATCTGCGAGCAGTCGCGGGCGCGCAAGGCGCGTCTGGTCGCCCTGTGGGGCAGCGACGAGAGCACGCGCCGCGCCGGCTACGCGCTGCACCTTGCGCTCGCTTTCCCCTCGGGCCTGCTCTGGGTGAGCGTCCCCCTTTCGCGCGAGGACCCGCACTACCCCGGAATCGCGGACATCTACCCGAGCGCGAACCGCATGCAGCGCGCCACGGCCGATCTGCTCGGGATCATCCCTTCCGCGGACGCCGACCGGCGCAAGTGGCTGCGCCACGGAGCCTGGCCGGAAGGCACGTTTCCCCTTCGCAAGAACGTCGAGGCCGCGGCGCGCTTCGCCCAAAGCCCGGACCGCTATCCCTTCGTCCCCGTCGCGGGCGAAGGCGTGCACGAGATTCCGGTCGGTCCGGTCCACGCCGGCACGATCGAGCCGGGGCATTTCCGCTTCTCGATCGTCGGCGAAAAGATCCTGCGGCTGGAGGAGCGGCTCGGCTACAAGCACAAAGGCATCGAGAAGCGCTTCGAGCAGATGACGCTTGAAGAAGGCGCGAGGCTCGCGAGCCGCGTCTCCGGCGACTCCACCGTCGCCTACGCCTGGGCGTACGCGATGGCCGTCGAAAGCGCAACCGGGACCGAGCCGCCGCGCCGGGCGCTCGCGCTGCGCGGCATCCTGCTCGAGCTCGAGCGCATCGCCAATCACCTCGGCGACCTCGGTTACCTCGGCAACGACGTTTCGCTTTCGTTCGGCTTTTTCCAGTTCTGGCGGCTCAAGGAAGACCTGCTGCGGACCCACGCGCAGCTCTTCGGCCACCGCTACCTGATGGACGCTATCGTACCCGGCGGCGTAGCGAAGGATCTGCCGCCTGCCGCAGGGGAAGCCCTCGCCGAGCGCCTGGCGCGAATCGAGCGCGAGATCGCGATCCTGAAGTCGATCTACGACGAGCACGCGGGCGCGCAGGACCGCTTCATCATGACCGGGCAGGTGACGCCCGAGCTCGCCGAGCGGATGGGCCTCACCGGGCTTGCGGCCAGGGCGAGCGGCATCGCGCGGGATCTGCGCGTCGATTACCCGATCCCGCCCTATCAGCAGCTCGATCCGCGCGCCGCTTCGCACACGCGCGGTGACGTCTCAGCGCGCGTCGCGGTGCGCTTCGACGAGATCTTCGAATCGATGCGCCTGGTGCAGACGCTCGTGCAGCAGCTGCCCTCGGGGGAGTTTCGCGCGCCGGTCGCGGCGGCCGCCGCGGGTGCGCGCGGCCTCGGCTGGATCGAAGGCTGGCGCGGAGAGGTGCTGATCGCGCTGGAGGCTGCCGGGGGAAACCGCATCCACCGCCTGCATCCGCACGATCCCTCGTGGCAGAACTGGCCCCTCCTCGAGCACGCAGTGCACGGCAACATCGTCCCGGACTTCCCGCTCATCAATAAGTCGTTCAACCTGAGCTACAGCGGAGTGGATTTGTGAAATGTACCAGCTGCTGAAACAGATCGCGAAGACCGGCATCGTCACAGAGGCCGCTCCGCTTCCGGACGCGACGCTGCGAGCGCTCGAGCGGCGGCTCGGGCAGGTCATCCTCGAGCACTTCGGCCGCGCGCTGGCGATCCGGCACGTGGATGCGGGCTCGTGCAACGGCTGCGAGCTCGAGATCCATGCGATGAACAGTCCCTACTACAATCTCGAGGGTCTGGGCATCAAGTTCGTCGCGAGCCCGCGCCACGCCGATATGCTGCTCGTAACCGGCCCCGTGTCGAGGAATATGGAAACCGCGCTCAAGCGCACCTGGGAGGCCACTCCCGACCCGAAGCTGGTGGTCGCGATCGGCGACTGCGGTTGCACGGGGGGGATCTTCGGCGAGAGCTACGCGAGCTGCGGCCGGGTCTCGAACGTCATCCCCGTGGATGTCACCGTTCCAGGCTGCCCGCCCGCCCCGATCGCGATTCTGCAGGGAATTCTCACCGCGATAACGCCGGGCCGTTGAACCAATGGAACTCTCCCTCGCGTTCATCGGCTGGTTCTTCACGCTCACCTCGGCCGGCGCGCTTCTCCTGGGGGCCGCGCTGATATGGATGATCGCAACAGCAGGAGATCTGCAGCGTCGCTACCTGAGCTACAGCATCTGGAACGATCTGGTTCTCGCGGCGATCTGGGTGCTGGGGCTCGTCGGAGGGATCGGCGTGATCCGCCTGCAACCGTGGGGAAGATACCTGCTGGAGCTCTTTTGCTGGGCGCTGATCGTGCTGCTGCTGCTCTCCGCGGCTTCCCGACTTTACGCCCTCAGGCATCCCGATCAGGAGACGCAGCCGGTCAATTGGCTGGGCGCGATCGGCGGCATCACGCTGATCCTGATTCCGGTCCTTGCAATCTGCGCCGCGACCATCGTCACCCTGCGCAGCCCGGAGGCGATGAAGGCGTTTTCCTGACCGCTCAGGGTTTCAGGTAGGCGTAGCCTTCCTTTTGCTGAAGATGCGTGATCTGCGCAACGCCCGAGGGCACGAACTCGACGCCGAGGATGAACTGGTCCTTCCTGAGCTTGCGGTTGCGCAGCGTAATCTCACATACCTGGAACTTCACGCCCTTGCCCATTAGATCCTGTACGCGCGCGTCGAAGGGGCCGAAGCGGTCCTTGGCGCCCTCCATCAGGAAATCGACGCCGTCGGCGTGGGCCACCGCGACGAGCCTCGCCTTGGGATCGACTTCGAGATGATTGCTCATATTGCGCAGGCCCTTGGTCGCCTGCTCGACACCGCCGTCGAAGTGGTAGACGGCTTTCTCCTGCCCCCAGGACAAACCTGCGAACAGCGAAAGCGTCAAGGCGGCAAGCAAATTCCCGGTGAATTTCACGGCAGACTCCTTTTTCGCGATCTCAACGACGTCGCTCACTTTACGCGAACCCATCCGGATTGGAAAATCTCACGATGGCGAAACATCTGAAGATCTCCGGCCGCGTCCAAGGCGTCGGCTTCCGCTATTCCATGGCGGAGGAAGCCGAGCGGCTGCATGTCACGGGCTGGGTGAGAAATCGCCACGACGGGACGGTCGAGGCCGTGGTAGATGGAGCGCCCGACGCAGTGGAAGGAATTCTTGCTTGGGTGCGCCGCGGACCGCGCGGCGCGAGCGTGACCGACGTCCAGGTCGCGGAAATTCCGGAAAGCTTCGAGCGTTTCGAGATGCGGCCGACCGAATAGTAGGGGGCCGTCGGTCTCACCTGCCCGGTCGTTCGCAAGCATCCTGGTCGCGCCGGCAACCCTCCTGGCAGGCCTGAGCCGCCGGGGTTTCGGTCGTGGTGCGCCGGCATTTCTGCATGCAGGCGGTGAAGGCGCTCTTGCAGCTGGGCGCTGCGTCCTCGCCGGAGATCACCTTGTAGGCGTAATAACTCCCCGCGATCGCGAGCGCGAGGATAATCAGCAGGCCGAACCAGCCCAGGCCGCGCTGCGAAGCTCGCATCACCCCGCCTTGCGCTGGCCCGTTTTCCCGGCGCGAAGCCCCTCGAGGATCGCGAGCGCGCGCTCCATGGAAAATTCGCGGGTCTTTCGATCGAACGCCTTGGCGTTGTCCGGCATCATGTAGCCGTGCTGCACGCCCGGGAAAACGTGGAGCTCCAGGTTCTTCATGCGCGCGGCAGCTCCGCGATAGGCGGCGAGCACCTCGGCGGGCGCCTGGTGGTCCGCGTCGCCCCAGATGATGCAGACGGGCAGCCCGAGGCCGTCGAGCTCCCCGATGTAGTCGAGCATCTGCGAGCCGTGGCAGGAGATGCCCGCGTCGTAGCCCAGGCGCTTGGGTCCGAGGATGGCATAAGGGCCGCCGTAGCACAGGCCCATCACTGCGGCGCGCCCGTTCCACAGCGGCTCCTTGCGAAGACCGGCCAGCGTATCGGCGAGGTCGGCTTCTCCCGTCCTGATTTTTTCGAGGCGTGGCTGCGAGCGCTGCTTGGTGCGATCGTCGTCGCGCTCGAGCGGCCCCGGGATCGAGCGCCAGAACAGGTCGGGCGCCGCCGCGATGGCGCCGCGCGAGGCGAACTCGTCGGCGATCGCGCGGACGTCCGCGTTCACGCCGTGCACTGCGGAAGCGATCACGATCGCGGGGACCTTTGCACTGGCGCGGGGCGCCACCCGATAACAATCGAACTCGCCGCCCTCGCTCGAACGCACTTTCACGTTACTGCCCTGCATGTCTGCCTCCTCCGTGCTGATTGACCGGGTACCGTAACTCAGCGCAACCGAGCTTGTCCAATGACGCGGCGCCGCAAAACCGAATGCTCCCGTCATGATTGCTCCGCGCCGGCGAACTGACTACCATCACGCCTTTGCGAAGCGCGGTGCGCATTTCAAAATGCGAAAATAGCGCCACCGGTGAAAAGGAGGAGTTGATTCATGGGCAGCAAATACAGGGTTCTGATCATGGGTGCCTCGTACGGTTCGCTGTTGGGGACCAAGCTCGCACTCGCGGGGCACGCCGTGCACCTCGTGTGTCTGCCCGCCGAGGCCGACCTGATCAACAAGGAAGGCGCGATCGTACGCATGCCGGTCAAGGGCCGTGATGGGCTCGTCGAGATCAACTCGAAGAAGCTTCCGGGTAAGATGTCCGCGGGCGGTACCGCCGGGGTCAATCCCTCCGAGTACCATCTGGTCGCGCTCGCCATGCAGGAGCCGCAATATCGCTCGCCCGGCGTGCGCGAGCTCCTCGCCGCGGGAGCCAAAGCCAAGGTGCCCTGCATGTCGATCATGAACATACCGCCGCTGCCGTATCTCAAGCGCATTCCGGGCATCGATGCCGATGCCTTGCGGAGCTGTTACACCGACGCAAGCGTATGGGACGCCTTCGATCCGAAGCTCGTCACGCTGTGCAGCCCCGACCCGCAGGCGTTCCGTCCGCCGGAGGAGAAAGTCAACGTGCTGCAGGTGCGCTTGCCGACCAACTTCAAGTCGGCGCGCTTCGATTCGGAGACCCACACCGCCATCCTCCGCGGACTCGAGTCGGATATCGAAGCGGCCCGCTTCGAGGGTATCGAGCTGCCCGTGAAGCTCAAGGTGCACGACTCGGTCTTCGTGCCGCTGGCGAAGTGGGCGATGTTGCTCGCCGGAAACTACCGCTGCGTGCTGAAGGACAGCGTGCGGCCCATTAAGGAAGCCGTGCACAGCGACCTCGAAGCCTCGCGCGCTGTATACAACTGGGTGGTGAGACTGTGCGTGACCCTGGGCGCGAACGAGAAAGAACTTGTGCCCTTCGAGAAATATGCCAGCGCGGCGCTCTTGCTCCTGACCCCGTCCTCGGCGGCGCGGGCCCTGGCAAACGGCGCGCCCAACATCGAGCGCACCGACCGCCTGGTGCAGACCATCGCCGCACAGAAAGGTATGCGCCTGGCGGCGGTCGATCAGACCGTCGCTCTGGTGGACGGCTGGCTGGAGAGAAATCGGAAGAAAGCGGCCTGAGAAACCCGTAAACCACCCTTTCCCCAAGGGAGAACCGCAGAGTCCGCCGCAATAAAGGGAATACATCACACGGATTGCCGCATTTGCTCGCCACCCGGGTTTTCGCGGGGCGACAATAGCTGCAACGTTCCTGCCTTAGATAGCGTGACCAAAAGGGGAGGCCACTACATCGAGGGTGCAGCGATGCTACGACACGCAACCGCGCCGGATTCCACGCAGCGCCTGGGCCCTGGCTCTCGCGGACCGCAGACAGGGGTCAGCTTCCAACGTATCTGCGTCGCGCTTTTCGCCGCCGCGCTGGCATGTCTGGCCGGCTGTTCCGGATCGGGCGGCCCGGAAGCCGCCCCGCAGGGGAGCGGGGTCAATCTCTCGACCGTGCCTCCGTCTGCATATCCCCTGCCGGCCGCCGCGGACGCGGCGCGCTTCCTCAATCAGGCTTCTTTCGGCGCGACCGAGGCCGAGATCAGCAAAGTCAGGACCTACGGCTACAGCGCCTGGCTCGAGGACCAGTTCTTCATGCCGGGCCGCTCGCACGAGGCGTACATCAACGCCGTGAGCGCGAGTCTCCCCGCCGGCCAGAGCCTCGACGACAGCCATGTGATGAATACGTTCTGGACGGAGGCCGCCACCGGCCAGGACCAGTTGCGCCGGCGCGTCGCATTCGCGCTGTCCCAGATCTTCGTGGTGTCGCTCCAGGACTCGACTGTCTCTGAGTTCAAGCGCGGCGTCGCTTCCTACCTCGACATGCTCGGCCGGAACGCCTTCGGCAACTACCGCCAGCTGCTCAATGAGGTCACGCTCCATCCGATGATGGGCCTCTATCTGTCGCACCTTCGAAACCGCAAGGAGGACCCGGCGCGCAACCGCGTGCCCGACCAGAACTACGCGCGCGAGGTCATGCAGCTCTTCTCAATCGGGCTCTACGAATTGAACCCGGACGGCACGCTGAAGCTCACGAGCGGGCAGCCGGTCGAGACCTACGACAGCGACGACATCGTCGGCCTGTCGCGCGTGTTCACGGGGTTCAGCTGGGCGGGCCCCGACAAGTCCGACACGCGCTTCAACGGCGGCGGGACGCAGGATCCGGACCGCGAAGTGCTCCCCATGCAGAGCTACCCGCGCTTTCACTCGATTTCGGAGAAGCGCTTTCTCACTGCGGTGATCGCCGCGGGCGCGACCGCCGATCCCGACGGAGACCTGCGCACCGCGCTCGATACGATCGCTACTCATCCCAATGTCGGCCCGTTCATATCCCGGCAACTCATCCAGCGCCTGGTGACCAGCAATCCCACTCCGGCTTATGTCGCGCGCGTCGCCCAGGCGTTCGAAGCGGGGCGCTTCACCTCGGGGCTCTGGAGCGCAGGCACCGGCCAGCGAGGCGACCTGCGCGCCACCGTCGCTGCGATCCTGCTTGACACCGAAGCGCGGACGGCGGCGCGGCTCTCCGACCCGGGCTTCGGCAAGGTGCGCGAGCCAATCCTCCGAGTCGCGCAGTGGATGCGCGCCTTCAACGCGCGCTCCGCCTCGGGGAATTTCCTGCTCGGCGTCACCGACGACGCCACGGCGTCGCTCGGCCAATCGGCGATGCGCTCTCCGACGGTGTTCAATTTCTACCGGCCGGGGTACGTGCCGCCGAACACTTCCATCGCGACGGCAGGGCTCGTCGCCCCGGAGCTGCAGATCGTCAACGAGGTCTCGGTGGTCGGGTATTCGAACTTCATGCGCTCGGCGGTCCAGAACGGCCTCGGATCGGGCAGCCCGCGCGACATCCAGCCGGATTACACCGCTGAGCTGGCGCTCGCCGACAACGCCGATCTCCTGATCGACCGAGTCAGCCTGCTCCTCACCGCCGGTTCCATGAGCGCGGCGACGAGGACGATAATCCGCGACGCGGTCAACTCGGTCGCGATGCCCACGACCAACCAAACGACTGCGCGCCAGAACCGAGTGCGGCTCGCGGTGTTTTTCACGCTGTCGTCGCCAGACTATCTGGCGCAGAAATAACGGAGCAACCCATGCATGCGTCCCGACGCCAATTCCTCAAGACGGCTTCGCTCATGTCCATGGCCGGGGTGGCCGGTCCTTTCGCGCTCAACCTCGCTGCGATCGGCGCTGCCTCGGCGCAGACCGCCCCGGGCTACCGGGCCCTCGTGTGCCTTTTCCTCTACGGTGGAAACGACCACACCAATACGCTCATCCCGTACGACCAGCCGTCCTACGACCAGTATTTTGCGGCCCGGGACACGATCGCGATCGCACGCGATCAGCTCACCGCCACCGCCACCGGACCGGTCGCGTCCCAGGGAGGGCGCGAGTTCGCCTTCCACCCGGCACTGACCTCGTTCAAGACCCGCTGGGACGAGGGCAAGCTCGCAATTGTCGCCAACGTCGGGCCGCTCAGAGTGCCGACGACCGTTGCGCAATACAACGCCCGCTCCGTGCCGCTGCCCCCCAAGCTGTTCTCGCACAACGACCAGCAATCCGTGTGGCAGGCGCAAGCGCCGCTCGGAGAGGGCGCGAAGCTCGGCTGGGGCGGCCGAATCGGCGACCTGCTTGCCAGCCAGAATACGAACGTCCAGTTCACCTGCATTTCGGCGGGCGGCAACGCCGTGTTCCTCTCGGGCCAAAACGTCATCCAGTATCAGGTGGGCTCGAGCGGCCCGGTGTCGATCTCGGGTATTTCCGGGACCCTCTACAGCTCCGCGAGCGCATCGGCCGCCTACCGCAACCTCATCACCGGCACGAGCGCAAACCTGTTCGAGAACGAGCTCGGCGTGATCACGAATCGATCGATTACGTCGAACCAGCTGCTGAGCGCGAGCTTGCCGCCGGCATCGACATTTCCCCTGCCCAACCCCTCGAGCAACCTCGCCTCGCAGCTCAATGTCGTCGCCCGCATCATTTCCGCGCGGAGCGCAATCGGGGCGAACCGGCAGGTGTTCTTGGTCAGCCTCGGCGGCTTCGACAACCACGACTTCCTTCTCACCGGGCACAGCCAGCAACTGACGATCGCGAACGCTGCGGTGAACGCGTTCTACGGCTGGCTCGTGCAGATGGGCGTGCAGAACGACGTAACGATCTTCACCGCCTCCGATTTCGGACGCACGCTCACCTCGAACGGCGACGGGTCCGATCACGGCTGGGGCTCGCATCACTTCGTGCTCGGCGGGTCGGTCCTGGGCCACGAAATATACGGAACCTTCCCTCCAACCACCTTCGGCACCAGCGTCGACGTCGGGCAGGGAAACATGGTGCCGGGCATCGCGGTCGACCAGTACGCCGCGACGTTCGCGCGCTGGCTGGGCGTGAGCGACACCGACGTGCCGCTCGTTGTTCCGAACGTGGTGAACTTCGGCACCTCGCGCTACCTCGCGTTCCTCTAGAGAGACCGTAAAGCCGCAGCGCCGGCGGAAACCGGCGCAAAAAAGGCCTGGAAGATCTCCAGGCCTTTTCTTTTATAGCGCCGCCTTGACCGTCCTAGACAGACCTGTATCGACTATATAGACAGATCTGTATCGAATGTGCTAGGCTTTCCCATCCGTCCGCAGTAGATTATGTAGACAGAACTGTATATCATTGAGGTGCACAGTGAGCCCCCATCATCCCGGCAAGCCTCGCACTCGCCCGGCCAGCGCGCGAGAGCGCATCGACCAGACCGTCTACGAGCTTTTTTCCCGGCACGGTATCCGTGCGATAGGCGTTGACACCATCAGCGCGCGCTCGGGCGTGGCGAAGATGACCTTGTATCGCCACTACCCCTCCAAGGATGACCTCGCCCTCGCCTTCCTGCGCCGCCGCGAGGAGCTGTGGACGCGTTCCTGGCTGCAACAAGAGGTGGAACGCCGCGCGCAGGCGCCGGCCGAGCGCCTGCTTGCTATTTTCGATGTCTTCGACAAGTGGTTCCGTCGCTCGGATTTCGAAGGCTGCTCGTTTGCCAAAGTGCTGCTCGAGCACAGCGACCGGGGGCATCCGGTTCGAAAGGCCGCGGAAGCCCACATCGAGACGATCCGCGCGTTCCTGAGACAGTTGGCGACCGATGCGGGCGTGCACGACGCCGACGCATTCGCGCGGCAATTGCAGATGGTGATGATGGGCTCGATCGTCGCCGCCTACGCAGGTGACCGGGACGCAGCGCGTCGCGCAAAGGTGGTGGGATCGCTGCTACTCGCGCGCGCGGGCATCAGGACTGGCAAGGGAGGTCAAGGATGACTACGTACGCGACTGAGCAACAGACTCGCGCAGCGCTTCTCGACAACCAGCGCCGCGTGCTCGAGCGGATCGCGAACGGCGCGCCGCTGGGAGAGATTCTTGAGACGATGGTCAAGCTGATCGAAGAGCAGGCGCACGGAATGCGTTGCGCCGTGCTGCTTGCGGATATCCGGCAGCAGCGGCTGAGGTTCGCCGCGGCCCCGAGCATTCCCGAGGATTACCAGGCGGGCATCGAGCCATACCTGCGCATCGCGCCCCAAATGGGCTCGTGCGGGACTGCTGCGTTCCTGCGCAAGCCCGTGTACACGCAGGACACCGAGACCGATCCGCTGTGG
>Ga0307469_10000941_pt1 | contig 10766 bp, 11 predicted proteins | sample atmos_gasesAM2C__FD_203084 | JGI IMG/M metagenome (GOLD analysis project Ga0307469, IMG submission 203084) | Hardwood forest soil microbial communities from Morgan-Monroe State Forest, Indiana, United States - atmos_gasesAM2C_515 | ecosystem: Environmental > Terrestrial > Soil > Temperate...
TCCAGAAGGTACCGCCGTATTCCGCCTGACAGCTGTCGCCGGCCCCGAGCGCAACCGGCAGAGTGATGAGGCCTCCCTGGGGGCCGGTCTTGACCGCCGGCGCGGTCCCGTGGACGCGGCGGTAGATGCGGCTGCGGAAGGCCACCATCGAGACGATGGCGAGCAGCGCGAACAGCGCCCACTGCAGCCAGTCCGCAAGCGGCAGCGCCAGCGTGGCGAGCCCGACCAGGATCGCAGCGCTACCGATGAACACCAGGTAGAACTGCGCGTTGACGAACGACAGCTCGGCGCCGAGCAGGATTGCGCCGGCGATTACCCAGCCCCACCAGGTCATCTCGGTCCCCTTCGCTGAATGTGCGCACCCGCGCGTCGTCGGTACGCAAATTATACGACGCGCGTGTCTGAAATACGGCAAACACGCGCCTTTTACCGCTCGCCGCCGCGTCGCTGATCTGGTTCCATCGCGCCACGCCGGATCCCACGATCGCCCGGCGCTAATCCCAGCGATTGGCGTTCTTCGGAAATCCCGGGCGCTGTATCCGCACGACGCAGAAGTGCTGGCCGGTAGGCGCCCGCATCACCACCCAGCGCTCGAGGCGGTTCGCGACCTTTGCGCCCAGCTTCTCGAGGCGCGCCACTTCGGCCGGGATGTCGTCGGTCTCGATGTCGATGTGAACGCGGCTCTCGTGACTGACGCGCTGGATCTGCACCAGGGGCTCGTCGGGCGGAGTCTCGAGCATTCGGTAGTTCCCGCGGGTGCCCGGGTGTTTGGGGTCTACGGCGCGGCCCAATGCCCTGGCCCAGAAGTCGGCGGCCTCATCCACGTTCGCCGTGTTGCAGTCGATCAGGAGCGCACAGAGTCGTGAGTGATGCATGTTCGTTTCTTCCCGTGTCTGGAAACCGCCGCGCCGTCAAGGGGCCGCATCCCCGTCCTTCTCGGCGAGCGGGCGCACGAAGCGCACCAGGGAGACGAGGAACTTGCCCGGCTCCTCGGTCATCGGCATGTGCGCGGAGTCCTCGAACCACACGAATTGCTTCGCGGGGGCCTCGACCTTCTCGAACCATTCGTGCGCGACCTCGGAGCTCGCGTTGTAGTCGTGACGGCCCTCGAAGAGGAACATCGGGCAGCCGAACCTGCGCATCACGCTCCAGTCGCCGTCGATGAGATCCGCGAGCAGGAACCGCTCGGCGAACTCGTTACCGTCGTAGATGTGGCGCAGCTCCTCGCGGCTGTAGTCGGGCGACAGCTTGACGAGGTCCGAGTCGGCGTCGTTGTCGTGCCGATACGCCATGACGCCGCCGAAATAGCCGACCCACTTGCGCTCGAGATACAGGTCCTTGAGCGGGCTCGGATGCCCCGGCGCGAAGTACGGAGCGATGGACTGAAGCTCGCGAACGGCCTGGGCATTGCCCGCGGCGCGCGCCTGATCCATCGCGAACGCCCAGCCGCGGCGCTCGCTCTCGGGCATGTCGGCCATCTGCCCGACGCCGATGTAGGCGTAGAGCCAGTCGGGATGGTGCGTAGCCAGCTGCAAGCCCACGTATGTGCCCGCCGAATGTGCAAGAACGAAGACCTTGTGCTTGCCGAATTCCTTGCGCAGCCAGACCACCATCTCCTCGGCGTCGGTCACCGAGCGCTCGAGGGTCATCGTGGGCGCGAGCTTCGCCGGGTCGTTGATGAGGAGGGTCTTGCCGGCGCCGCGCTGATCCCAAAGCACCACGGTGAAGTATTCCTCCCAGTCGCGGCTCATCCACCAGCTCTCGGGCATCAGCACGTACCCCGGCCCGCCGTGGATGACGAGCAGGACCGGATTTCGTCGGTCGCGTCCCCGGATCGAGGCCCACTGGTCGATGCCGCCGATGCGCACGGCCTCGAGGCGCTCGACTCCCTGGGGCGTCAGGATCCTGCGCGCATCGGCAATGATGGCCGCCGCCTCCTCGAAGCTCCCGGACTTCGCCGGCTGGTCGGCCCGGGCCGCGGTCGCAGTCAGCACGGCGGTGACGGCAGCGGCCGCCGCGAGCGCGCACAGGGAAGCGACCGTGGTCACGAGGAAATTGGGACGCAGGAGCCGTCAGAAGTGATACGTGATCGCCCCATTCGCCTCGCTCAGCTGCCCCGCGGCGATGAGCTCATCGACGAGGTCCTGCAACTCGCTCTCGGGGACTTTCCGCGAGAAGTGCGAGTGGAGCACGCCGATGAGACCCTTGCGCTTGCGCGGCCGGCGCGCCTTCTGCGTCCCGGCGAGCAGGTGCAGGGCCTCTTCCTTGAGCGATCGGTCCTCGCGCTGCGGGGCCTCGCCGCGCGCAGCCGCTCGTCCCCCCGCGCGCCGAGTGGGGCGCCCGCCCCCGGAGCTGCGGGGCGCGGGGATAGCGGCTCGCGCGCCGAGCGCCTCGGCCATCGTGTTGGCGCGGCGCACCGCGAAGCCGCGGCGGGTGAGATGCCGGACCAGGGGATCGAAGCCCTTGTCCTTCGAGAGGATCACGCAGGAAGTGTCGGGCGAACGCGCCAGGTACTCGCCGAGATAGAAGGCAATGTGGAAGTCGAGCGCGTTCTTGCCCTGGCCCTCGATGTCGATCGGCACGAAGCGCTCGCCGAGCCGCAGCGCCGCCTTGAGGAATTCCGTCGGCACGGTGCGCTGCGAGGCGCCGAAGAAGAACGGCACGCGTACCCCCTCGGGGATCGCGGCGAGATCGATCTTGCCGATGTTCTCGTAGTCGACGAGCAGCACGCTCTCGGCCATGGTCACCTCTTTCGCTCAGCTCGCGCGCTCTCCGGGAGCGCCCGCGAAGCCATTCTGCCGCCAGGCCTCGTACACCACCAGCGCCACGGCGTTGGAGAGGTTGAGGCTCCGGTTGCGCGCGCGCATCGGAATCGAGAGCTGCCGCTCGCGCGGCACGAGCGCGAGCACCCGCGCCGGCAGGCCCCGGGTCTCGGGACCGAAGAGCAGCGCGTCGCCCGCGCCGAAGGCCGCCTCGCCGTAGGGCCGGGCGCCGCCGGTCTCGACGCTGAAGAGCCGCGCGCCGTTCAGGGCCTCGAGGCACGCGGCGAGGCCTGCGTGCACGCGCACCTCGGCGAGCTCTTCGTAATCGAGGCCCGCGCGCCGCACGGCCTTGCGGCTGAGCTCGAAGCCGAGCGGCCGCACCAGGTGCAGCGTCGCGCCCGTGTTCGCGCACAGGCGCATGACGTTGCCGGTGTTGGGCGGGATCTCGGGCTGGTAGAGCACAACGTGGAACATGCGAGCTCGGGCGGGGCGGCTGCGGGGCTGTGCGATAATGCGCGCCATGCCGGACGCGACACCAGAAGCAGCCGGGGCGGCCCACCCGGGCGCGGGCGCTCACCGCGCGGCGCTGCGCTTTTCCTTCTGCGGCCTCGACTTCGCCTCGCCGATCGTGCTGCTCTCGGGCTGCGTCGGCTTCGGCGAGGAGTACACGCGGATCGAGGGGTTCTCGAACCGCGACGCCGGCGCCATCGTCTTGAAGGGTACGACCGGCAAGCCCCGCCTCGGCAACCCGCCGCACCGGATCTGCGAGACGCCGGCCGGGATGCTGAACGCCATCGGCCTGCAGAATCCCGGCGTCGAGCACGTCGTCGGCACGGTCCTGCCGCAGCTCGACTTCACCGAGACGCGTTTCATCGCCAACGTCTGCGGCTCGACGGTGGAGGAATACGTCGAGGTCACGCGGCGCTTCGATCAGTCGCCGATCGATGCCATGGAGATCAACATCTCCTGTCCGAACGTGAAGGAGGGCGGCGTCGCCTTCGGCAACTACCCGGAAATGTCGGCGCAGGTGGTGGCCGCCTGCCGCCGGGCGACGAAAAAGCCCCTGATCACCAAGCTCTCGCCCAACCAGACCGACATCCGCGAGAACGCGCGCCGCTGCATCGAGGCGGGCACCGACGCGCTGGCGGTGATCAACACCGTCATGGGCATGGCGATCGATGTGACGACGCGCCGCCCGGTGATCGGCAACGTGCAGGGCGGGCTCTCGGGGCCGGCCATCAAGCCGATCGCGCTTCTCAAGGTGCACCAGGTCTACGAGGTCGCGGGCCCCCACAAGGTGCCGATCATCGGCCAGGGCGGCATCGTGAGCGCGACCGACGCCATCGAGTTTCTGATCGCCGGCGCGAGCGCGGTCGGGGTCGGCACCGCGCTCTTCTACGATCCGCTGGTGTGCCGCCAGATCAATGATGGGATCGTCGGGTATCTGCGCACGCAGGGGCTGAAGAACGTGACACAGCTGGTCGGGTCGCTGCGCACCGGGCACGGCATCGAGGACTGCGCGGTCTCGGGCTGAACGTGTCTGGACGCTGCGTGATCGTTTCGAGTCAGGAGGGGCAAACATGACGAAGACAATCTTGTTGACGGCGCTCGCAGCGCTGCTCGCGGGCACGCTCGGGGGCTGCGTGGTGGATCAGCCGTACCCGTATCAGGCGGCACAGCCCTTAGACACCTCCACGGCCCCGGTCCCCGCGACGGATGACACCGAGGAGCAGGCGCCCGAGCCCCCACCCCCCATCCCGGTCTACGACCAGCCGCCCTGCCCGGTGGAGGGTTACGTCTGGACGCCAGGCGTGTGGCGCTGGGGAGCGGAGGGCTACTTCTGGGTGCCGGGCACCTGGGTCGCGCCCCCGCAGGTGGGATTCCTGTGGACGCCGGGCTACTGGGGCGTGGTCGGTGTGACCTACGTCTTTCACCCGGGGCACTGGGGGCACAACGTCGGCTACTACGGCGGCATCAACTACGGCCACGGCTACGACGGCGATGGCTATCGCGGCGGCCGCTGGGAGAACAACCGCTTCCGCTACAACACCGCCGTCACGAACGTGAACGTGACCAACGTTCACAACGTCTACAACGAGCGGGTGGTCAACAATGTCACCGTCAACAACGTCGCCGTGAACACCCCGCGTCCGAGCTGGGTGGGAGGCGCCGGCACGCGGGCCCAGCCGACGCCGGGCGAGGCGGCCCGTGTGAATGAGCCGCGCTTCAGGGCGATGCCGATTCAGCAGCAGCACCATTTCGACGCCCAGGCGGAGCCCGCGCTGAACGCGGCGCGCAACGAGGGCCGGCCGCCGATCGCCGGCACTCCCCGCCCGAGCGCGTTCCGCGCGCCGGAAGTGACGCCCGCGAAGCCGGTGGGCGAGATCTATCGCCCGCAGCGCCCGATGCCGCGCGATGAGAAGAGGGATGAGAGGCCGAGGGATGATCGGCCGCATTAGGGCCTCCGCCGCCTTAAGCCTCCTCGCGGCCCTCACCTTCGCGGGCTCTGCGATCGGGGGCGACGCCGCGGCGGCCGGAGAAACCTCCCTTCCCGTCGTGCGGCTCGCGCTCCCTGCGGGCGAGCTCGCGCTCGGGCGCGCGACGGCACCGCTCACCATGATCGAGTTCACCGACTACCAGTGCCCGTACTGCCGGCAGTTCGCGGCCGCGGTGTGGCCGAAGCTCAAGAGCGAGTACATCGACACGGGGAAGCTCCGCTACATCGCGCGCGACCTGCCGCTCGCGATTCATGCCGCGGCCGCTCCGGCCGCCGAGGCCGCCCACTGCGCAGGCGACCAGGGCAGGTTCTGGGACATGCACGCCGCGCTCCTCGGCGGCGCCGCGGACCTGACCGCCGGCGGCATCGAGCGGCGGGCGCAGGCCCTCGGGCTCGACCTGGCGCGCTTCGACGAGTGCGTCGCCCACGGCAAGTACGCCGCGGTGATCCGGGCGCATCAGGTGGAGGCCGACCGGGCCGGCATCGACGGCACGCCCGGCTTCGTGATCGGCCGCGCCGCGCACGGCGAGCTCGAGGGAGTGCGCGTCGAGGGGGCGCTGCCTTACGAGGAATTCGACTCGCTGCTGCGCGAGCTGCTCGCCGCGCGGTAGACCCGGGCGTTGAGGCGTCTACAGGAGGCGCTGCTGGCCGCCCGCATCCGCCGCGGGCGTGAGCGGCGGGTGCAGCCGCACGGAGCGCGGCGCGGTGGCGATGAAGCTCACCTCCATCGTGCGGAAGCGCTCGAGAATCCGCAGGTTGATGCTCTGCTGCGCGTCGGCGTAGGCCTTGTACTCGGGGCGTGTGACGAAGAACACGGCCTCGAACTCGAGCGCGGTCTCGGTGCAGCGCAGGAGGTGGCAGCGCTCGAAGCGCACCTCGGGGGTCGCCTCGATGATCTCGCGCACCGCGCGCGGCACGGCCGCGAGCGTCGCCACCGGCGTCTCGTAGTGCACCGGCAGGACGAAGAGCGCGCGGCGCTCGATCAGGCGTCCGTAGTTGCGCACCCGCGCCTTGAGGAGATCGCCGTTCGACAGGATGATCTGCTCGCCGTTGATGCTCCTCAACCGCGTGCTCTTCACGCCGATGTGCTCGACCGTCCCCTGGCAGTCATCGACGGTGAGGAAGTCGCCGAGGCCGAAGGGCTTGTCGAGCGCGATCGAGAGTGAGGCGAGGAAATCCGCGAGCACCGTCTGCACGGCGAGCGCGAGCGCGATGCCGCCGATGCCAAGTCCCGCGAGGAGCGGGCGGATCTCGATCCCCAAGTTGTCGAGCGCGAGCAGCGCCGCGACGCCCCAGATGAGGAGTCCCGCGGCAAACAGGATCACCTCCATCGAGCTCTTGAGCAGCGTGTCGGGCCCGGTGGATCGCTGGCGGCGCAGGTCGATGGCGAAGCGCACCGCCGCCATGGCCCAGAGCGCGATCTGCATCCAGAGCAGCAGCACCAGCGCGACCGTCAGCCCGCGCTCGAGTCTCGGGGGCAGGCTGAGGTCGCGCGAGGCGAGCCACAGCGCGGCTCCCAGGAGAAAGAGCCGATGGGTGCGCCCGGCCAGCAGTGCCGCGAGATCGATCGCGGGATGGACTCTCAGGGGCGCGCGCGCGAGCAGGCGCCGGCGCTGCGCGGCGATCGCCCGATTGGCGAGCGGCAGCAGCGTCAGGGTGATGAGGAAGATCGCGAGCGCGAGCGTCCAGTCACCGAGCGTGTTGCCCAGGAACTCGATCTGCCACAGGCGGCCCGGCATCGGCTTAAGTACCCCCCGTGTCCTCCGCGTCGCTCATGCCGCTCATGCCGAGCTCCTTGAGTTTCCGGGTCAGCGTGTTGCGCCCCCAGCCGAGGAGTCTGGCCGCCTCCTGGCGGTGCCCATGCGTGCGGTCGAGCGCCGCGCGGATCAGGACGCGCTCGAACTGCGGGAGCGCCGCGTCGAGGAGCGGCTGCGTGGCGCTTAAAGAGGCACGCTCGGCCCAGCTCGCGAGCGCCGCCGCCCAGTCCGCGTCCTTCGGTCCCGCGGACGCTGCGCTCACGAGCTCCGCCGGCAGGTCCTCGAGGCGCACCTCGCGCCCCGGGGCGAGCACCGTCAGCCGCCGGCAGAGGTTGACGAGCTCGCGGACGTTCCCCGGCCAGTCGTAGGCGTTGAGGAGCGCGTAGGCATCGGCGGCGAGCGCCTTGGGCTCGACGCCGAGCTCGTGAGCTGCGACCCCGAGATAGTGGGCGAGGAGGTCCGGGATGTCGCCGGCGCGCGCGCGCAGCGGCGGCAGCTCGATGCGGATGACGTTGAGGCGATGGTACAGGTCTTCGCGAAACAGGCTCCGTGTCACCCGATCGCGCAGGTCCTGGTGGGTCGCGGCGATGACGCGCACGTCGACGCGCACCGCGGTCTGCCCGCCGACGCGATAGAACTCGCCCTCGGCGAGCACGCGCAGCAGGCGCGTCTGCAGCGGCATCGACATGTCGCCGATCTCATCGAGGAACAGCGTCCCGCCGTCGGCCTGTTCGAAGCGCCCGCGGCGCAGGGCATCGGCGCCGGTGAAGGCGCCGCGCTCGTGGCCGAAGAGCTCGGACTCGAGGAGATCGGCGGGGATGGCGGAGGTGTTGAGCGCAATGAAGGGCTTGCCCTCGCGCGGGCTGTGATCGTGGAGCGCGCGCGCCACCAGCTCCTTGCCGGTGCCGGACTCGCCCGTCACGAGCACGGTCATGGAGGAGCGCGCCAGGCGTCCGATGGCTCGGAACACCTGCTGCATCGCCGGCGCACGGCCTAAGAGCTCGGGGATGCGCGGCGCGCCGCCCGCCTCGCCGCTTCCCGTGAGGCCCGCATGGGCCGCGCGGCGCGCGAGCGCCACCGCCTGGTCGATGTCGAAGGGCTTCGGCAGGTACTCGAACGCCCCACCCTCATACGCGGAGACGGCGCTCCCTAAGTCCGAATGCGCGGTCATCACGATCACCGGCAACGCCGGGCGCGTGTCGCGGATGCGCTTCAGGAGCTCGAGCCCCGAGGCGCCCGGCATGCGGATGTCGGTGATCAGCACGTCGGGCGACTCGCGCCGCAGCGCCTCGAGCGCCGGCTCGGCCGCATCGAACACGCGCGCGCTCATGCCGCCGTGCTTGAGCGCCCGCTCGAGCACCCAGCGGATGCTCGCGTCGTCATCGACCAGCCAGACGCGCAGCGATTCGCTCGTCATGATTCCTCTGCGAGCGGCAGGAGGAGCGTGAACACGGTGCGCCGCGGCTCGCTCTCGAACTCGATGATGCCGCCGTTGCGCGTCACCAGCTCCTGCGCCACCGCGAGCCCAAGACCCGTGCCGTTGGGGCGGCCGGTGACGAGTGGATAGAAGATCGAGGACTTGAGGTGCTGCGGCACGCCGGGGCCTGAGTCCTCGACCTGCACCGCGGCGACCAGGCGATGGCGCACCGAGCCGATGCTGACGTTGCTGCGCGCGCGGGTGCGCAGCACCACGTGTCCGGTGTCGCCCTGCGCCTGCAGCGCCTGGAGCGCGTTGCGCCCGACGTTGAGCAGCGCCTGGATCAGCTGGTGGCGATCGAGCATGGCGTTCGGCAGGCTCGGGTCGTAGTCGCGCTCGACCAGCGCCCCGGTGCGCGCCTCGGCGCGCAGCAGGTGATACACGTGCTCGCAGATCTCGTGCACGTTCATCAGCGTCTTGCTGGGCGGGCGGCTCGGGCCCGCGATCGACTCGACGAGCGCGGTGAGCCGGTCGGCTTCTCCGATGATGACCTGGGTGTACTCGCGTAAGGAGGGCGCCGGGAGCTCGCGCTCGAGGAGCTGCGCCGCGCCGCGCAGGCCCCCCAGCGGGTTTTTTATCTCGTGGGCGAGCTGGCGGATCATGAGGCGGCTGCCATCGAGACGCGCGAGCAGGTCGTTGTCGCGCGAGATGCGCTGGCGCTGCGTGGTGTCGGCGAGCTCGATCAGGAGGTGCGTGCCGGTGAGGCCCGGGAGCGGCGTCACCGTGACATCGAGCGTCCGCGGCTCGCGCGGGGAGCTCGCGGGCTTCAAGGTCAGCTCGCGGTCGGCGATGCCTTCGCCCGACTCGAGCGCGCGCTTCAGGATCCCGGTCAGCGCACCGCCTTCGTGGAGAAAGTCGCCGAACGGGCGGCCGCGACTCATGTTGAGGCTGAAGGCGAGCAGGTCCTGTGCCGCGACGTTGGCGTAGACCGGGCAGAGCTGCGCATCGAGCATCACGATCCCGGTCGAGAGCGCATCGAGCAGCTCGGCCGGATCGAAATGCGAGAGCGCCGAGGGGCTGCGGTACTCAGCGGCCATGGCGAGGCTCGCTGAGGACGGTCAGTGCGGTGAGGTCGGTGGACGCCGCGGGCGTCGGCGCAGCGCGCGCCGTGAGCGCCGTCAGCGCGGGCGCGGCGAGGTGCCGGGCGGGCCGATCGTGCCGGGCCTGAGGAGATTCGGCTGCGACACGGAGAACGTGATCGTCGGCGTCTGGCACAGCACCTGATTTTCGGGGTCGCGGATCTGCGCCTGCACGCTGTGCTCGCCGCGATCGACCTCGGTCACGTTGAAGCTCATCCCAGTGGGCTGACCGCCGTTGAGGGGCTGGCCGTCCATCGTGATGAAGACGTGGTCCTCCCCGCGCGGCACCGGATCGGCCACCACCCGGATGAACACCGAGTGCGCGTTCGGCAGGTTCTGCTGATCGAGCGGCTGCGCGACCGCGCAGCCCTTGTAGGGGTTGGCAGAGGCGGCATTCGTGTCGTCCGCCGTGGCGGGGGCGCGCACCGTGGCCGCACGCGCGGAATAGGTCTGTACGCCCTCCACCTGCAGCTTCTGGGCGTTCGGGTGCGGCTGATCGCTGTAGTGGATCACACCGTTCTCGTCGACCCACTTGTACACGGTGGTCGCGAGCGCCACCGAGCAGGCGAACGAGATTAAGGTAAAGAGAGCGCGCCGCACCATCGCAACCGAGCATATCCCGGCGGCGCGGCGGAGACAAAAGCGGCGCGCCGCGAATGTGCGGTGCCGCTGTCCCGGACGTCATTCGTTGTGATCGCCGCCACACCCCGGTCGCGCCCGCCGCCCCGCCCCGGAACAGGCCGGTTGCGGCTTCGGAAGGGCGCGGGGGCAACGGGCGTGTCATCCCATGGTCAGCAGCTGTAGTACAGCTCCAGCTCCACCGGGTGCGTCGACATGCGGAAGCGCGTGATCTCCTGGAGCTTCAGTCCCATGTAGGCATCGATCACGTCGTTGGTGAAGACGCCACCGCGGGTGAGGAACTCACGGTCGTTGTCGAGATGCTCGAGCGCCATGTCGAGCGAGTGGCACACGGTCGGGATGTGCTTGGCCTCCTCGGGCTCGAGGTCGTAGAGATCCTTGTCGGCGGGGTCGCCCGGGTGGATCTTGTTCTGGATGCCATCGAGGCCCGCCATCATCATCGCCGCGAAGGCGAAGTAGGGATTCGCGCACGAGTCGGGGAAGCGCACCTCGATGCGCCGCGCCTTCGGGCTCGATACCCACGGGATGCGGATCGAGGCGGAGCGGTTGCGCGCC
>Ga0307469_10000942_pt1 | contig 10759 bp, 9 predicted proteins | sample atmos_gasesAM2C__FD_203084 | JGI IMG/M metagenome (GOLD analysis project Ga0307469, IMG submission 203084) | Hardwood forest soil microbial communities from Morgan-Monroe State Forest, Indiana, United States - atmos_gasesAM2C_515 | ecosystem: Environmental > Terrestrial > Soil > Temperate forest...
CGCGCAGGCCTCCATCCCCGCCCCCGCCGCCCGCCTCCAAAGCCCACCAGATCAATAGTTTGTGCCCATCTCCCGGCTTGACTTCCGAGACCTTTCCGGCTACCATCGCTTAGCACTCTCGCGTGGAGAGTGCCAACACGCGGAGGCGCTGGGAACATGGAAACGCGGGAAGCGGACAGGCTCTTGCCTCGCGATCGCGAGATCCTGCGCGACATCATCGCCACCTACATCCTGAGCGCCGAGCCGGTCAGCTCGCGCTCGGTGGCGAAGCAGGGACGGCTGGGGCTCTCGGCGGCGACCATCCGCAACGTGATGGCCGACCTCGAGGAATGGGGCTACCTGGTGCAGCCGCACACCTCGGCCGGGCGCGTGCCGACGCCCGCGGCCTATCACATGTTCATCGAGTCGATGATGCAGGCGCGGAAGCTCCCGGCCCGCGAGCGCCGCTACATCGAGGAGAACCTGGCGGGCACTCCCGCCGACGCGGACCAGCTCATCGGCATCGCCTCCCACCTGCTGTCGGAGCTGTCGCAGCAGGTCAGCATCGTGGTGGCGCCGGCGATCGGCGACACCGTGCTGAAGGCCGTCGACTTCGTGCCGGTGGCGGAGCGGAAGGTCCTGTGCGTCGTGGTGTCGCAGGAAGGCTTCGTCGACAACCGGGTGATCGAGACCGGCGAGGAGATCCCGCGCCAGGAGCTGACGCGCATCTCCAACTACCTCACCGAGAACTTCGCCGGCCACACCCTGCGCGAGATCCGCGACCGCCTGCTGCGGCAGATGACGGAGGAGCGCCTGCAGGTCGACAGCCTGCTCGCGCAGACCATCGAGCTGGCCCGCGAAGGGCTCGCCCTCGACTCCCAGCCCGAGGTGCTGGTGGACGGCGCCTCGGCGCTGCTGGCGCGACCCGAGCTCGCCGACATCCAGCGGGTGCGCCGCATGTTCGAGGCCTTCACCGACAAGGCCCGCCTGGTCCGGATGCTGAACGGCTGCATCCAGGGCGGCGGGGTCAGGGTGCTGATCGGCGACGACAGCGACCTGACCTCGGAGCTCGACTTCAGCCTGGTGGCTTCCTCCTACCGCGTCGGCGACCAGCCGCTCGGCACGCTCGGGATCTTCGGCCCGTCCCGGATGGAGTACCAGAAGATCATCCCGCTGGTGCATTATCTCGGCCAGGCGCTGTCGCGGGCGCTGTCCGAGGGCTTCGCGGGAGCGCCTGCCGAGAGATGGGAGAAGCGGTGATGAAGAAGCAGTCCCCCGACGGCGAGAACCCGGAGATCCTGCTCGACGATCCCGCCGCCGACATCGAAGCGGCGATGCGCGATGCGCTCTCGGCGGTCGAGGCGGTGGAGGCGGATGCGCCGCAGGCGAACCGCCAGGCGCCGCCCTTCGCGCCAGCGGCAGGCCGGCCGCAGGATCCGCCGGCGCCGGGGACCGCCGGGACTCCCGAGATCCGGGGAACGCAGGGTCCATCGGAGACGTCGGCACTGTCGGAGACCGCGGAGACATCCGAGACCGAGACCCTGCGTCAGGAGATCGCCGACCTGCGCGACCGCTCGCTGCGGACCCTGGCCGACTTCGACAACTTCCGCAAGCGCGCCGAGCGCGAGCGCCAGGAGATCCGGCGCTACGCGCTGCTCGAGCCGCTGCGCGAGTTCCTGCCGATCGCCGACAACCTCGAGCGGGCGCTCTCGGCGGGCGGGTCGGCGGAAGACCTCAAGCGTGGGGTGGAGCTGATCCTGCGCCAGATGCAGGAGCTCCTGCGCCGCTTCGGAGCACGCGAGGTGCCCTCGGACGGCGAGTCGTTCAATCCCATGGTCCACGAGGCAGTGGCGCGCGTCGAGAGCGACCAGGTGACGGTGCCGACGGTGACCGAGACGCTGGTGCGCGGCTATATGCTGCTCGACCGCCTGCTGCGGCCGGCGATGGTCAAGGTGGCGGTGCCGCCCGAGAGCGCCGGCCCGCGCCCGGCCCAGGAGTCCTCGCCCCCGCAGTCGTCGGATGGCAAGCGGGACGGCGGGCGCGGAGAGCCGGCGATTTGAGCAAGATCATCGGCATCGACCTCGGGACGACCAACAGCTGCGTCTCGATCGTGGAAGGTATCGAGCCGCGGGTGCTGACCAACCGCGAGGGCAGCCGCACGACCGCCTCGATCGTCGCCTTCGCCGAGGAAGGGGACCGGCTGGTGGGGCCGATCGCCAAGCGCCAGGCGATCACCAATCCGCTGAACACGGTGTTCGCGGTGAAGCGCCTGATCGGCCGCAAGTACAACGATGCCGAGGTGACCAGGGCGCGCGAGGTCCTGTCCTACTCGGTGGTGCGCGCCGCGAACGGCGACGTCAAGATCGAGATCCGCGACCGCCAGTACAGCCCGGAGGAGCTCTCGGCGCTGATCCTGCGCGAGATCAAGGAGTTCGTCGAGGAGGGCCTGCAGGAGGAGATCACCGATGCGGTGATCACCGTCCCGGCCTACTTCGACGATTCGCAGCGGCAGGCGACGAAGGACGCCGGCAAGATCGCCGGCCTCGACGTCCTGCGCATCCTCAACGAGCCGACCGCCGCCGCCCTCGCGTACGGCCTCGACCGGCGGGAGGAGAACCAGGTCATCGCGGTCTACGACCTCGGGGGCGGCACCTTCGACGTCTCGATCCTCGAGCTGTCTCAAGGCATCTTCGAGGTCCGCTCGACCGCCGGCGACACCTTCCTGGGCGGCGAGGACTTCGATCAGCGCATCATGGACTGGCTGATCGCCGACTTCCGCAGCGAGACCGGCATCGAGCTGCGCGGCGACCGCATGGCGCTGCAGCGCTTGAAGGAAGCGGCCGAGCGCGCCAAGTGCGAGCTGTCGAGCGCCGCCGACGCCGCGATCAACCTGCCGTTCATCTCGGCCGACGCGTCGGGGCCCCGCCACCTGGCGCGCAGCTTGACACGCTCGCATTTCGAGGAGCTGGTGCTGGACCTGGTCGCCCGCACCGAGGGACCGTGCCTGGATGCGCTGCACCAGGCGAACCTGCGGCCGGACCAGATCGACGAGGTGCTGCTGGTGGGCGGCCAGACGCGGACGCCGCTGGTCGCCGCCACCGTCGAGCGGATCTTCGGCCGCAAGCCGAACCGCGACATCAATCCCGACGAGGTGGTGGCGATGGGCGCCGCGATCCAGGGCGGCATCCTGCGCGGCGACATCAAGGACCTGGTGCTGCTCGACGTCACGCCGCTGTCGCTGGGCGTCGAGACGCAGGGCGGCTTGTTCACCAAGCTGATCGAGCGCAACGCGACCATTCCGACCAAGAACACCCAGATCTTCACCACCGTGGTGGACAACCAGGACACGGTGCGCGTCCACGTGCTGCAGGGCGAGCGCCAGCTGGCCAACCAGAACAAGTCGCTGGGCCGCTTCGAGCTCGTCGGCATCCCGCCGGCGCCGCGCGGCATCCCCCAGATCGAGGTCACCTTCGCGATCGATTCGAACGGCATCGTCAACGTCTCGGCGCGCGACCTCGCGACCAACCTCTCGCAGAGCATGCAGATCAACCCGGCCGGCGGGCTCTCCGAGAGCGAGGTGCGCCGGCTCGTCGAGGAGGCCAACGAGCACTCCCAGGCCGACAGCAAGCGCCGCGAGCTGCGCCAGCTGAAGAACCGCATCGAGGGGCTGATCTACAGCAACGAGCGCGTCTACACGCAGTTCCGGCCGCTGCTTCCCGAAGCCTCCTCGCGCCGCATCCACGAGGTGCTGCTCGGGGCGCGGGCGGCGCTCGGCAGGGAGACCCAGGCCGAGCTCGAGGCCGCGATGTACGACCTCAACTCGGTGGCGCAGATCCTATCGGAGGTCATGCTCTCCAACGCGCGCGGCCCCGGCCCGTCGGGCCGCCAGCCGGACCAGGCCAAGGGTTGACCGGCGGCCTCCCCGCGCTCCCATCTCCAGGCATCGTCGATTCACCAGGCATATGGCAAAGCGTGACTATTACGAGGTGCTGGGCGTCGAACGCACCGTCGCCGCGGCGGAGCTGAAGTCGGCCTACCGGCGGCTGGCGATCAAGTATCACCCCGACCGCAACCCGGGCGACGGCGCCGCCGAGGAGCGCTTCAAGGAGGCCACGGAGGCCTACGAGGTGCTCTCCGACGGCGACAAGCGCGCCCGCTACGATCGCTTCGGCCACCAGGGCGTGGCGGGGGTCGGGAGCGGCGGCTTCGACCCCACGATCTTCGCCGACTTCTCCGACATCCTGGGCGACCTCTTCGGCTTCGGCGGCGGCCGCCGCGGGGGCGGTTCCGGCGCGATGCGCGGCGCCGACCTGCGCTACGACCTCTCGCTCACCTTCGAGGAGGCGGTCTTCGGCACCGAGATGACGCTGCGCATCCCGCGCCTGGAGACCTGCCCGCGCTGTGCCGGCAGCGGCAGCGCCGACAAGTCGGCGCCGGCCGTCTGCTCGGCGTGCGGGGGCCGCGGCCAGGTGCGCTACAGCCAGGGGTTCTTCACCGTCGCCCGCACCTGCCCGCAGTGCCAGGGCGAGGGCCGGGTGATCGCCAATCCCTGCCACGAGTGCCGCGGCGAGGGACGGGTCGAGCAGGAGCGCTCGATCTCGGTGAAGATCCCCTCCGGCGTCGACACCGGGGCGCGCCTCAGGCTGGGCGGCGAAGGCGAGCACGGCCGCCGGGGCGGCCCGCCGGGGGACCTCTACGTGGTGCTCGCGGTCAAGCCGCACCGGGTTTTCCGCCGCGAGGGCGCCAACGTCCACTCGCGCCTGGCGATCGGCTATGAGCAGGCGGTCCTGGGCACCACGGTCGAGGTCGACACCCTGCGCGGCAAGGCGGCGCTCGAGGTCCCGCCGGGCACGGCCTACGGCCGCGACTTCCGCCTGCGCGGCGAGGGGATCGATCGCCTCGACGGCAGCGGCCGCGGCGACCAGATGGTCAGCGTGCAGATCGAGGTCCCCCATCCCCGCGACCTCTCCGAGGAAGAGATGCAGCTGCTGCGCCGCCTGGCCGAGCTGCGCGGCCACCCGGTGCGCGAGGAGAAGACGGTGCTCGATCGCATGAAGAACCTCTTCGGGTAGCTGGCCGCCACCGTTCGATGTCCTACCTGCGCCGCGTCTACAGGCTTCCCGCCGAGCTCGAGGAGAGCCTGGTCGCCGATCTCTGGCAGGCCGGGACGCTCGGCGTGAGCACCGAGAGCGAGCCGGACGGCCGGCTGCGGCTGACCGCCTGGTTCGAGCCGGAGGCGCCGCCGCCGGCCGCTATCGAGCACGTCTCCCGCATCTCCCACGTCTCGGACGACGAGCTGCCCGCGACCGATTGGATGGCCGAGTACCGCCGGCGGGCGGTGCCCTTCCCGCTCGGCCGGACGCTGCTGATCGATCCGCGCGAGCCCGAGGCGGCGGAGACGGCGGCGGCGGTGCCAGCCGGACGGCGGCTGCTGCGGTTGCCGGCGCGCACCGCCTTCGGCATCGGCAGCCACGAATCGACAGCCCTGGCGCTCGACCTGCTGGAGGCAGCCGAGCTCGCCGGCCGCGCCGTGCTCGACGTCGGCACCGGCACCGGCATCCTGGCCTTCGCGGCGCTCGCCTGGGGCGCGGCGCGCGTGGTGGCTTTCGACGCCGACCCGGTGGCGGTCCTGCAAGCCCGCGCCAACAGCCGGCTCAACGGCCTTCATCCCCTGCTCTTCGCCGGCCGCGCCGCGGCGCTCACGCCGGGCTGCCTGGCAATGGGCATGTTCGACGTGATCGTCGTCAACGTGGTGCCGGAGGAGATCCTCCCCGACCTCGCCGACCTGCTGCCGCTGCTGGCCCCCGGCGGCGCGCTCATCCTCTCGGGGTTGCTGGCGGAGCGCGCGGCGGAGGTGGCGGCAAGGCTGGCGGCGTGCGGTCTGCGTGAGACGGGCGAGACCGGCCGCCGGTCGAGCGGCGATTGGACAGCCCTGCGACTGTCCCGGGAAGGGTCTTGATCACCCTGGTCGTCGAGCCGCCGCGCTTCGCCGCGGGCGATGGCGACGAGCGCGGCCAGGCTGCGGCCGGGCCGCAGCCGCTGTTGACGGTGGAGGGCGACGCCTACCGTCACCTGTTCAGGGCGCGCCGGATCGGCGTCGGCGAGCGCCTGCGGGTGGTCGACGGCGAGGGGCGGGCGCGCTGGGGCGAGGTCATCCAGGTCGGCCGGACCTCGGCCCTGGTCGAGCTGGCGGAGCCGGCCTCTCCGAACGAGCCGCGCCTGCACCTCGAGGTCCTGGTCGCCACGCTGCGCCCCGAGCCCGCCTCCTGGCTGGTGGAGAAGGCCACCGAGCTCGGCGCCGGCGCGATCCGCTTCCTCAACACCGAACGCGGCCCCCGCAGCTTCGGCGCCGGCACCGCGGAGCGCCTGCGGCGGGTAGCCATCGCCGCCGTCGAGCAGTGCCACCGCGCCCGCTGTCCCGAGGTCACCGGCCCCCACCCCTTCGCCGAGGTCGCCACCCTCACCTCGGCCGCCGACCACCGCTGGCTCCTCGATCCCGCCGCGCCCTCCCCGCCGCCCGCCGCACCGCTCTCCCCATCCCCCACGGAGTCCCTCCTGGTAGGCCCCGAAGGCGGCTGGTCCGCCACCGAGCTGGACACCCTCGATGCCGCCGGCTGGCAACGCATTTCCCTGGGCCCCCGCATTCTCCGCATCGAGACCGCGGTCCTGGCCGGAGCCGCCCTTCTCCTCCTGAGGAACGGCTCGACTTAGACGAAGCGCTCTCGTTAGAGGTCGCCGAAGAGAAGTGCGGCCGTAGAGGTAAGAAGAGAGGGCCTGGGGAGTAGAACCTTCCTCTGCCGAGCTTTGGGCGAGGCGCCCGCAGTCCGCCGCCCCACCATCGACCACGAGCGCCTCGTCCAAAGCGAGGTCAGAGGAAGGTTCTACTCCCCAGGCCCGGGTCGGAGGGCTTCCCCGGAGGTGGACACCGGCCAGTCTTCGGGCTAGCATCCAGGACACCTAAAGGAGGTGGTCTTTGGCCGCGCCCAACCCCTTTGCCAATGTCCGCTGGATCTGGAAGAACGGCGAGCTGGTCGATTTCGAGAAGGCCACGGTCCATGTCCTGACCCACGCGCTGCATTATGGCTCCGGGGTCTTCGAGGGCATCCGCTGCTACCACCCCGTGAACCCGGCGACCGGGGAAGGCGTCTCCGCCATCTTCCGGCTGCCGGAGCACCTGAACCGGTTGGCGCTCTCCGCCAAGGTCTACCGCATGGATCTGCCCTTCTCCATGGCGCAGATCGGCGACGCCATCGTCGACACGATCCGCAGCAACGGCTTCGAGGCGTGCTACATCCGGCCGCTGATCTACCGCGGCTTCGGCTCCATGGGAGTGAACCCCCTCCGCTCGCCGGTCGAGGTGGTGATCGCCGCCTGGCCCTGGGGCAGGTACCTCGGCGACGAGGCCCTCCGCGAGGGCGTGGACGCCTGCGTCTCGTCGTGGCGGCGGCCGTCCTCGAGCACCCTGCCGGCCATGGCCAAGGCGACGGGCAACTACCTGAACTCGCAGCTGATCAAGATGGAGGCCATCACCAACGGCTTCGTCGAGGGCATCGCGCTGGACGCCGGCGGCTATGTCAGCGAGGGTTCCGGCGAGAACCTCTTCGTCGTCCAGGGCGGCGTCCTGATGACCCCGCCGGTGTCGGCCTCGCTGCTGCCGGGCATCACCCGCGACGCCATCATCACCCTCGCTCACGACCTCGGCATCGAGGTGCGCGAGCAGGTGATCCCGCGCGGTCTGCTCTACACCTGCGACGAGATGTTCTTCACCGGCACCGCCGCCGAGATCACCCCCGTCCGCTCGGTGGACCGCATCGCGGTGGGCGCCGGCCGCCCGGGCGAGGTCACTCTCCGGCTGGCGGCGGAGTTCATGGGCATGATCTCCGGCGACGTCGCGGACCGGCACGGCTGGCTGTTCCCGCTTCCCCCGGCGGCGTCCGCGGCACGGCCCCGGCGCGACTTTGGAGACTCCCGCGAACCCCGCGAGGCCGGCGAAGTCCTGGCGGCCGCGGGGCAGCCCGGCCACGGCAGCGCCGACTGACGCGCCGGACCTCCCTGGCGCCCCAAGGAGAGCGCCCGCGATGAACATCAACGACCTGCTCAAGATGGCGATCGAGCGCAAGGCGTCGGACCTCCACCTCAAGGTGGGGAGCCACCCGGTGCTGCGCATCGACGGCGAGCTGACCTCGCTCGGCGAGCTCAAGCGGCTGATGCAGGAAGACACCATCGCGATGGCGTTCTCGATCATGAACGCCCGCCAGAAGCAGCGCTTCAAGGAGGACCTCGAGCTCGACATCGCCTACTCGGTGCCGGGACTGGGACGCTTCCGTTGCAACGTCTTCCAGCAGCGCGGCGCCGTCGGGCTGGTGATGCGCGTCATCCCGGCGCGCATCATGAGCGTGCGCGAGCTGATGCTGCCGGCGGTGATCGAGCGCATCTGCGAGGAGCGCCGCGGCCTGGTGCTGTGCACCGGCACCACCGGCTCCGGCAAGTCGACGACGCTGGCGTCGATGGTCGACTACATCAACAACACGCGCGGCGAGCACATCATGACCATCGAGGACCCGATCGAGTTCCTGCACCGCGACAAGAAGTCGATCGTCAACCAGCGCGAGGTCGACGTCGACACCCACGGCTTCGCGACCGCGCTGCGCGCCGCCCTGCGCCAGGACCCGGACGTGGTGCTGGTGGGCGAGATGCGGGACTTCGAGACCATCGAGACCGCGCTGCTGGCCGCCGAGACCGGCCACCTGGTCTTCTCCACCCTGCACACCCTGGACGCCACCGAGACGGTGAACCGCATCATCTCGGTGTTCCCGCCGCATCATCAGAAGCAGATCCGCATCCAGCTGTCGCAGGTGCTGAAGGCCATCATCTCGCTCCGCCTGGTGCCGCGGGCGGACGGCATCGGCCGGGTGCCGGCGGCGGAGGTGCTGATCTCCACCGCCTACATCCGCGAGTGCATCGAGAACAAGGAGAAGACGAAGTACATCCGCGAGCAGATCGCCCTCGGCACCAGCCAGTACGGCATGCAGACCTTCGACCAGTCGCTCTTCCAGCTGTACAAGAGCGGCCTGATCACGCTCGAGGACGCGTTGCAGCGCGCCACCAACCCGGACGAGTTCAAGCTCAAGATCCAGGGCGTGCAGTTCACCGCGGACATGTCGCGCGAGCAGATGGAGGAGTCGCTGGCCATGCCCGGCGACAGCGACCTGCTGACCGGCGCCGCCGGCTTCGATCTCGAGCAGCATTGAGCGACGGCGAGCGCGCGGTTCCCTGCTACGACCGGGCCTGCCGCCTGCTCGGGCTGCGGCCGCACTTCCGCGCCGAGCTCGCGGCCAAGCTCGCGCGGCGCGGCTATCCGCGCCCCGAGATCGAGCAGGCGCTCGAGCGGCTGGCGCGGGAGGGCTGGCTCGACGACGCCGCGGCGGCGCGCGGCCTGGTCGCCTCCCGGCTCGCCCGTGGCGCCGAGGGGCGCCCGCGCTTGCGCGCCGAGCTCGAGCGGCGCGGCGCGCCGCCGGACGCGGTGGCGGCGGCGCTCGACGAGCTGCCGGACGACGACCTGCCCGCCGCCCGCGAGGCAGCCCGGCGCTGGCACGGCAAGAACGCCGCGGCCCTGGCCCGCCACCTGGCGCGGAAGGGCTTCTCGCGCCGTGCTATCTTTGCCGTCCTGAAAGAGCACCCCGCCGGCGCCGGCCTCTCCGCCGAGGACGCCGAGACCGCATGAAAAGCTCAGACATCCGCAGGACCTTCACCGAGTTCTGGAGCGCCCGCGGCCACCGCGTCGTTCCCAGCGCGCCGCTGGTGCCGCACGGCGATCCCAGCCTGCTGTTCGTCAACGCCGGGATGGTGCCGTTCAAGAACTACTTCCTGGGATTGGAGCCGCCGCCGTCGCCGCGCGCCGTCTCGGTCCAGAAGTGCGTGCGGGTGTCGGGCAAGCACAACGACCTCGAGAACGTCGGCCCGAGCGTGCGCCACCACACCTTCTTCGAGATGCTCGGCAACTTCTCCTTCGGCGACTACTTCAAGGCGGAGGCCATCCGTGGTGCGTGGGAACTAGTCACGCGTGTCTGGGGCATCCCCGTCGAGCGGCTCACGGCCACCGTCTTCGAGGAAGACGACGAGGCGCACGCGCTCTGGCTCGAGCACTCGAGCCTGCCGCCGGAGCGGGTCCGCCGCTGCGGGCCCGAGGACAACTTCTGGGCCATGGGCGAGACCGGACCCTGCGGCCCGTGCAGCGAGATCTTCGTCGACCTCCATCCCGAGCGGCCGCCGGTCGCCTGGGAGGAGGGGACGGGCAGCGGGCGCTACCTGGAGATCTGGAACCTGGTCTTCATGCAGTACGAGCGCGCGGCACCCGCCGGCGGCTCCGGCAAGCAGGCGGGCGAGCTGCTGCCGCTGCCGCGCCCCTCGATCGACACCGGCGCCGGCCTCGAGCGCGTGGCGTCGGTGCTGCAGGGCGTCGACTCCAACTACGACACCGACCTCTTCCGGCCGCTGCTCGCCGCGGCCTCCGAGCTGGCCGGCATCCGCTACGGCGGCGATCCCGAGAGCGACGTCGCGCTGCGGGTGATCGCCGACCACCTGCGCGCGGTGACCTTCCTGCTCGCCGACGGCGTCATCCCCGGCAACGAGGGGCGCGGCTACGTGCTCCGGCGGCTGCTGCGGCGCGCGGTTCGCCACGGCATGCGCATCGGCTTCGAGCAGCCCTTCCTCCATCGGCTGGTGCCGGTGCTCGGCGAGGTGATGGGGGCCGACTACCTCGAGCTGGCGGCGACCCGCC
>Ga0307469_10000943_pt1 | contig 10756 bp, 10 predicted proteins | sample atmos_gasesAM2C__FD_203084 | JGI IMG/M metagenome (GOLD analysis project Ga0307469, IMG submission 203084) | Hardwood forest soil microbial communities from Morgan-Monroe State Forest, Indiana, United States - atmos_gasesAM2C_515 | ecosystem: Environmental > Terrestrial > Soil > Temperate...
CCCGGGAACCCCGCATCGACCCGGCGGTAGTAGATTCTCGCACCGATGACTTGCGCCGACTTCCTCAAGCGGTATACGGACGTTCGCGATGGGTTGATCACCGCCCCGCGCGAGCTGCGCCGTTTCGAGCGCCACCTCGCACATTGTCCGGCCTGCCGCCGTTACGACACCGCGGTGCGCCGGGGTGTGCTCGCCCTGCAGGCGGCGGGAACGATTGAGCCGTCGCGCGATTTTCGACGCCGGCTCGACGCACGGCTTGCCCGGGAACGACGCGCCCTCGGCGCAGTGCCGGCGCGCGCGGGCGTGGCGGCAGCGCTCTTCGTCGCCGGGGCGCTCGCTCTCGTGGCCCTGGAGGGCGTACGGCGCCCGCCCGCGGCTCATGCCCCGGCGCTCCCCCCTGCGCCGTTCCCAAAGCCAGTCCTGCAGGCCGGTGTCCCCGTGGTCTCGTTCCAAGACCCGCGAGCCGGTGTGTTCGCCGCGAGCCCGGCGCCCGACGCCCCGACCCTCATCGAGCCTGCATCCGCGGGACGGTAGGCTTTCTCTCGCCTCGGGGCCGGGGTAACTTCCGCCCCGTATGGGGGCGCTCACCCTGGACGCGCTGCTCGGAAGCCTGAAGCAGCGCGCGCCTGATCCCATTTATTATCTCCACGGCGAGGAGGACGTCCTGAAGGACGAGGCCGTGCGCGCGCTCCTCGAGCGCGCGGTCGAGCCTGGCGCCCGCGACTTCAACGTCGACCAGCGCGTCGCCGCCGACCTGGATCCCGAGTCATTCCACGCGCTCGTGAACACACCGCCGATGCTCGCGGCAACCCGGGCCGTGGTGGTCCGTGGGCTCGAGCAGCTCCGCAAGAACGCTAAGATTCGGGGAGAACTCCTCCGTTACCTCGAGGCTCCCAGTCCCACGACCGTGCTCATCCTGGTCCAGGGCGCGGGCGAGCCGCCCGACCCCGAGCTGACTCGGCGGTCGACCGTCGTGTTCCTCGGGGCGCTTTCGCCGACGGACATCGAGCGGTGGATGGCAGCGCGAATGCGAAAACTCGACCTCACGCTCGAACCGGATGCGAGCGAACTGTTGCTCGCCGCCGTCGGAACCGACTTGAGCGCGCTCGCCCGAGAGCTCGACAAGCTCGCGCCGTTGGCCGCGGAGGCGGGGCGACCGGTGACCCGCGCGGAGGTCGCGGCCCTGGTCGGCGTGCGCCGCGGCGAGACGCTCCAGGACCTCGTCGACGCGGCGCTCGAGCGCCGGCTCGCGGCGGCTGCGGGGCTGGTCGAGCCGGTGCTCGAGCAGGCGGGCATGAGCGGCGTGCGCATGTTGAGCGCACTCGGAAGCGCGTTGATCGGCACGGCGCTCGCCCGCGCCGAGGTCGACCGCGGGACCCCGCGTGGGCGCCTCGAGTCGGTGCTCCTCGGTCACCTGCGCAGCGCCCGGCCGTACGGGCTCGGCAGCTGGGAGCAGACCGCAGCCCGATGGGCGCGCTGGGCTGGGCTGTGGACCACTCCCAACCTCGAAGCCGCCCTGCGGCTCGCCCTCGACGCGGATCGAGCCCTCAAGACGAGCACGCTGACCGACGAGGCGGGAATTGTGGAGCAGCTCGTGCTGTCGTTCAGCGTCCTGGCGCGGGAGGCGGCTTGAGAACTGCGGCGGTCTGGCGGTCAGGCGGTCGGGCGGTCGGCCTCGCGGCGGCGTTACTGACCGCCGGGCCGACCGTGCGACTCTCCGCCCAGACTGACACGATCCGAGCGGCCGCGCTGCGCATCGCACAGACCCGACCCGACTCCGCACGCGCGATGATCCGACGGTTGGTCGCGAGATTGTCGCCGCAGGACTCGCTGTACCCCGGCGCCCTGTTCACGGCGGGGCGCATCGCGGCGGACGCCACCACCGCGGCCACGAGCCTGCAGCGCGTCGTGGTGGAATATGGCCGGTCCGTGTGGGCAGACTCGGCCCTCGTCCTGCTCACGCAGCTGTACTTCGCCCAGGGCGACCCCGCAGCCACGGTGCAAGCGGCGGAGCGCCTGCGGCTCGACTATCCCGACTCGCCGCTCAAGTCCCGCGCCGATTTCTGGGGGGCGCGGGCCTATTTCGATCTGAAGGACGACGTCCACGGATGCGGCCTGATCCGCGAGGCGCTGGACGGCGCCGGAGCCGACGTAGAGTTCAAGAACCAGGTCGCCTTCTATGCCTCCCGCTGCTCGCCGCTCGGGAGCAGTTCGCCCACCCCGACTCCTCCCGCCCCGCCGCCCGGCGACAGTCAAGCCAAGCCGGCGACGTTCGCGGTGCAGGTCCTCGCCGTGAAAAGCGCCGCTCAGGTCGACGAGATGCTCACGCGGTTGAAGGTCATGGGGTTCGAGGCCCGGGTGGTGCGGGACACGAGCGGCCTTTTCAAGGTCCGCGTCGGGCGGTACGCGACACACGATGAGGCCGCGCAGGCGCAGAAGCGTATCAAGACCCGCGTCGGTGGGCAGCCGTTCGTCGTGGAGGAGTCGTGAGCCAACGCGTCGAGACCGACACGCCCCTGATGCAACAATACCGCGAGATCAAGGCGCGGCACCCGGACACCATCCTGTTTTTTCGCATGGGCGACTTCTACGAAATGTTCGAGGACGACGCCCGGCTCGCCGCCCGCGAGCTTGGTCTCACGCTCACGGCGCGGAACAACGGAGGCGCCGCGGAGGTGCCGCTCGCCGGCGTGCCGGTCAAGGCAGGAACGGAGTATCTGCGGCGGCTGATCGGCCTGGGGCACCGCGTGGCCATCTGCGAGCAGGTCGAGGATCCCAAGGTCGCGAAGGGCATCGTGCGGCGGGAAGTGGTGGAGACCGTCACGCCGGGAAGCGTGCTGGCCGACGATTGGCTCGAGCGGGGCCGGAATAACTTTCTGCTCGCGCTCGACCCGCGAGGGGCCCCGGCGGGGCTGGCGGCGCTGGATCTCAGCACCGGCGAGCTCGTGATCGAGTCCCTCGCGCCGGGCGAACTCCCGGCGGCGTTGGTCCGCTACGAGGCCCTCGAGATCGTACTGCCCTCGGGCGCCCCCTTCGCGCTCGCCACCGCCGTGCGCGTCGAGCGGGAAGGGTGGGAATTCGATCCGGACCTCGCACGGGAAGACCTGACCCGGGCGTTCCGCCTCGCGTCGCTCGACGGGCTCGGGATCGAGGCGGGCGATCGCGCCGCCGTGGGAGCTGCCGGCGCGTTGCTGCGGTACGCCCGAGAGCTCAAGCCTGGTGGCCTGCCGCACATCGCCCGACCCCGGATCCTGCGAACCGGCGACCTGTTACCGCTCGACGAGATGACGCGACGCAACCTGGAGCTCGTGGAGCCGCTCCGCCCCGGTGCCTCAGGGGCGGGGACCACGCTGCTCGAGGTGCTCGATCGTACCACCACTCCCATGGGTGCTCGCCTGCTCCGCCGTTGGCTGTTGGCGCCGCTCGTCGACCCGGCGACCATCAACGCCCGCCTGGACGCCGTGGAAGTGCTCGCGACGGACACGCGCGGACGCGACCGGTTGCGGGAGGCCCTCGACGGTGTCCGCGATCTGGAGCGCCTGGCGGGCCGGTCCGCGTTGGGGCGCGCCACGCCGCGAGAGCTGGGTGCGTTGCGGGATTCGATCCTCCGGTTGCCAGACGTGCGCGGGGCGCTCGACGGCTTGGAAGATCGCGGCCGTGCGGCGCGGCTCGAGGAAGCGGCCGATCGGTTCGATCTCCTCCAGGACCTGGGCGAAGAACTGGCTCGCGCGCTGGTCGAACGTCCTCCGGCCCAGACGGCCGACGGCGATGCCATCCGCGGCGGGTACGACAAGGAGCTCGACGATCTCAAGGACGCGCGCGACGGTGGGAAGCAATACATCGCCGGGCTGCAGACGCGCGAGCGCGAGCGTACCGGGATCTCTTCACTCAAGGTCGGATTCAACAAGGTCTTCGGGTATTACCTCGAGGTGACGAACACGCACCGCGATCGGGTGCCGGCGGACTTCGAGCGGCGGCAGACGCTGACCGGCGCGGAGCGGTTCGTGACCCCGGAGCTCAAGGCGTACGAAGCCAAGGTGCTGGGGGCCGAGGAACAGATCACGGTGCGCGAAGCCGAGCTCGTCGGCGCCCTCCGGGCTCGGGTCGCCGCGGCCATCAGCCGGGCGCAGGAAACGGCCGGTGTGCTCGCGCGGCTCGATGTGTGGGGCGCGTTGGCCGACGTCGCCCATCGCGACGGCTACGTCCGGCCCGAAGTGAACACGGGAATCGTCATCGACCTCGAGGGGAGCCGCCACCCGGTGGTCGAGCGCATGATGGCGCGCGAGGCGTTCATGCCCAACGACGTGCGGCTGGACGACGCGGCGCGGGTGATCGTACTCACTGGTCCCAACATGGCTGGAAAGTCGACCCTGTTGCGACAGGTCGGGTTGAACGTGCTGCTCGCTCAGATGGGCTCCTTCGTCCCGGCGCGGCGCGCTGTGGTGGGCGTCGTCGACCGCTTGTTCACCCGGGTTGGGGCGGCGGACAACCTGGTGCGCGGTCAATCGACATTCATGGTCGAGATGAGCGAGACGAGCGCCATCCTCCACGGGGCGACGGCGCGGAGCCTCGTGCTGCTCGACGAGATCGGACGCGGGACCTCGACCTACGATGGTGTCGCCATTGCCTGGGCCGTCACGGAGTTCCTGCACAACACGATCGGCTGCAAGACGATTTTCGCGACCCACTATCACGAGCTCACACAACTGACCGAAGAGCTCGCACACGCGCGCAACTTCAACGTGGCGGTGCGCGAGGCCGGGGAGGAGATCGTGTTTTTGCACCGACTCGAGCCCGGCGGTGCTGACCGCTCGTATGGCATCCATGTCGGCCAGCTGGCTGGGCTTCCGACCCCCGTGGTAGAGCGGGCGTGGCAGGTCCTCGCCCTGCTCGAAGCGGGTCATCACGTGGCGCGCCAGACGCCCCCGCCGTCGCCTGACGCGTCGCAGCTGGGCCTGTTTGCTTCCCCACCCGCGCCACACCCTCTGCTGGCAGAGCTCGGCGGCCTGGATGTGAACGCGCTCTCGCCGCTCGAGGCGTTGAATCGCCTCGCGGCGTGGAAGAAGCAGCTCAAGGAGGAAGTATGACGGCCTGGCGGGTCGTCCTCGCGAGTGCGCTCGCGCTTGGCGTGGGATGCCGCAATGCTCCCCCGGCCGACGATGCGAGCGGAGGCACGAGCGGTGCCCCCGCTGACCAGGAGCCCCCGGTGGCGCTCAACGGCGACTCGCCGATCCAGTATCCGCCGCGGCTGTACGACCAAAAGGTCGAAGGCGACGTGGTCCTCCGCTTGTTCGTCGATTCCCTCGGGCGCATGCTGCCCGAGTCGAGCCGGGTGGCCGAATCGAGCGGGTATCCGGCCCTCGATTCAGCGGCGTTGACCGGGGCGCGCAGGCTGCGGTTCGCACCCGCGCGGCGGCACGGCCTCCCGATCGCGACGGCCTTCCTCCAGCCCGTGGAGTTTCGGCATCCGCAGCAAGGGAACCCCGTCGCGAGGGGCGCGCCGGACACGACGACGCCCCGGCCCGCACCCGCCCCCATACGGGCACCGGCCGCACCCGTTCGCGCTCCGCCGCGCGACACGTCGCCCGCGAGGCGGGATACGGTCCCCCGCCCGGTGGACACGAGTCGGACCCGGCCGGACACCGTGCCCGCCAAGCCGGACACGAATGGCACCCCACACTAAGCCGTACGCCAACATCCTCGAGACGATCGGCTGGACGCCCCTGATCCGGCTGAACCGAGTCACGCAGGGCATCCGCACGCCGGTCTACGCCAAGGCCGAGTTCTTCAACCCCGGCGGTTCGGTGAAGGACCGGATCGGGTTGGCGATGATCGAGGCAGCCGAGCGTGAAGGGCGCTTGAAGCCGGGCGGCCTGATCGTGGAGGCGACTTCGGGGAATACGGGCGTGGGGCTCGCGCTCGCGGCCGCCGTCAAGGGGTACCGCTGCATCTTTACGATGCCGGACAAGATGTCGCAAGAAAAGGCACGGCTGCTGCGCGCGCTCGGCGCCGAGGTGATCATCACGCCGACCGCGGTGCCGCCCGATCATCCCGAGAATTACCTCATGAAGGGCCGGGCGATCGCGGCGGCGCACCCGAACGCGATCTTCGCGGATCAGCACTACAACCCAGTCAATCCCGACGTGCACTACCGCACGACCGGCCCCGAGCTGTGGGAGCAGACGGCGGGGAAAATCACGCACTTCGTGTGCGCCCCCGGAACCGGCGGGACGGTGAGCGGCGCCGGGCGGTTCCTCAAAGAGAAAAATCCGCGCGTGCGCGTCGTCGCGGGCGACCCGGCCGGCTCGATCTACACCGAATACGCACGCACGCACCAGAAAACCGAAGGCCATCCCTACAAGGTCGAGGGGATCGGCGGGGACAAGCTGCCGACGTCGCTCCACTGGGACGTGATCGACGAGTGGATCACCGTGTCGGACAAGGACGCGATGCTCATGGCCCGGCGCTTGGCCAAGGAGGAAGCGCTGTTCGCCGGTGGCTCGACCGGCGTCAACGTTGTCGCGGCGCTCGACGTGGCGCGCCGGATCAACGACCCCGAGGCGCTCGTGGTCACCGTGCTCGCCGACACGGGGGAGCGCTACCTGTCCAAGGTCTTCAACGACGAGTGGCTCCGCGAGAACCAAATCCTCGAGGCGGAGCGGGTTTCCGTCGCGGCCCTACTCGACGCCCGCAACTCGGGGGCGCCGCCGCTCATCTCCGTCGGCCCCGCCGGGACCGTGCGACAAGCGTTGAACTTGATGAGCACGTACAACGTGTCCCAGCTCCCGGTGCTCGACGGCGGCGACGGTGTGGGCGCCGTCTCCGAGCAGGTGCTGATGGCCCGGGCGCTCGAGGACCCAGCGACGCTCGACCGACCGGTGCAGGACGTGATGGATGGACCGTTCCCCGTGGTGGACGCGGATCTGCCCGTCGAGCGGCTGACCATGCTGCTCTCGCGCGAGACACCGGCGGCACTCGTCCGGCGGGACGGTAGGATCGCGGGGATCGTCACCCGCTACGACGTGCTCCACCAGCTCGCCGGGATCCGTTGATGCGCGTCACGGTGATCACGGGCGGCGCGACGGCCGAGCGCACGGTCGCGTTCGCCGGCGCGGCACAGATCGTGGAGGCGCTGCGAGGGCGGGGGCATATGGTGGCCGTCGTGGATACGGTCACCGGGCTCCTGTCTTCGGCCGAGGAGGCGCGACTCCTCACGACCGCGGTCGGCCGGGAGCCTCCCGTCGTGGCCGAGCTGGACGAGCGCGAGCGCGTGATGCTCTCGAACGGGCTCGCGGCCCTTGCGCCAATTCGCGACGCTGACGTGCTGCTCCTGTGCGTGCACGCCGGCCGGGGCGAGGGGGGGACACTCCAGGCGGTGCTCGACGTCATCGGCGTGCCCTACACCGGGAGCGGCGCGCTCGCGAGCGCGCTCGCGATGGACAAGGACCTCTCGAAACGCTTGTTTCGGGCGGCTGGCGTTCCCGTCCCGGCCTGGTTCATGGCGCCGGTCGCCGCGGCGGACGTCACGACGGCGTTGGGTTGGCCGGTGGTCGTGAAGCCTTCCCGGATGGGCTCTTCCGTGGGGATGACGCTGGTCCCGAACGCCCGTGGCCTGGACGCCGCCGTGGCGCTCGCCCGGGAGTACGACGTCGAGGTCATGGCCGAGCAGTTCATCCGCGGTCGGGAGTTGACGGTGGGAATCCTCGGTGACGTGCCGCTGCCGGTGGGCGAGATCATTCCGAAGCACGAGCTCTTCGATTACGAGTGCAAGTACACGCCCGGGATGTCGGAGGAGATTTTCCCAGCGAACCTGGACACGACACTGACACGGCAGCTGCAGGAGATGGCGCTCGCGGCGCACCGGGCGCTCAAGCTCGGCGGGTACTCGCGTATCGACTTCCGGTTGAGCCCCGAGGGCGACATCTTTTGTTTGGAGGCGAACACGCTTCCCGGCATGACGCGAACCAGCCTCCTCCCGCAGGCCGCCCGGGCCGCGGGCATCGAGTTCCCGGAGCTGTGCGAGCGCATCTGCCGACTGGCCGGGAACCTGGGGAGCGCGCGCGGGGGATAACGAGCGGATGGGCCCGCAGCGGATATTCGGCATGACCCCGTGGGTGCGACGACTGATCGTCGCCAACCTGGTCGTCTTCCTGCTTCAACTGACGATCTTCGTGAACCCGTGGTTCGCGGCGACCTTTGGCTTCGTGCCGCTCGACGCGGTCGCGCGACCGTGGACGTTCGTCACGTACATGTTCCTCCACGCCAATTTCCTCCACCTCGCCGTGAACCTGCTGGCGTTGTTCGTGTTCGGGCCGCAGGTCGAGGAGCGGATGGGCGGCGGCCCGTTTCTGGGATACTACCTGCTGTGCGGGCTCGGGGGCGCCGGGTTGTCGTTCGTCCTGATGCAGTTCCGGCCGGTCACCTTGGTGATCGGCGCGTCGGCCGCCGTGTACGGGGTCCTCCTGGCGTTCGCCTGGGCGTCGCCCAATGAGCCGATCAACGTGTTCCCGCTTCCCGAGCCGGTGCCCGCCAAGTGGCTCGTGACGTTCATCGTGGCGGTGTCGCTCGTGCTCGCCCTGCTGCCGACGAGCGACGGCGTGGCGCACCTCGCGCACCTCGGCGGGTTCGCGACGGGGTTTGTGTACCTGAAGCTGGCCGACTGGCGGCTGGGGCGCGCCGAGCGGCATCTGCGCCGGGCGTCGCAGCCGAGCGTACTGGTGCACCCCGGGCGGGCGGCGCGGGCGAGCGACGCGCCGAAGCGGGGCCGGGTCGAGCGCGACCCGGCGCAGGCGGAGATCGACCGCGTGCTCGACAAGATTTCCGCGCGCGGCATCGACAGTCTCACACCTGCCGAGCGGCGATTCCTCGCCGAGATGAGCCGCAAGATGCGCGATCATACCTGAGGTCCGGCTCCACCCGCACGGCGAGCACCGAAAAAGTCAAGGCACCGGGTCGCGGGGACGCGCTTGTCTCCGGCGCGGCCGATTCCCAAATTGGGGCCGGCCGACTCCATGCTCGTCAACCTCGTGCCGGAGTTCCTCGCGGTCCTCGCCGCGCCCGACCCTCTCGCGGCGTACCACGAGTATCTCGAGCGTCATCGGCCGGTATTGCACAGCTACTGGCACAACTATGTCCTCGACCCGACGTCGCCTCACGCCGAGCAGGTCATCACCGCCGCGCTCAAGGCCGACCGCGCCGATCTCGATCGGCTGCTCGAGGACGTGGACGTGGCCGCGATCGCCGAGGACGCGCTGCAGCGCTCGCTCGAGCAGCTCGAGGCCGATTGTCCGGTCGACCTGTACCTCATGGTGGGCGTGGGCGGCGCGAACGCGGGAGAACTGGTCGTCGGCGGTCGGGGCATCGCGTTCGTGTCGCTCGAGCACTTCACCGGTCGCGCCAACCCGCAGACGTTTGGCATGGGGCTCGCGCCGCATCTGCTCACGTTATGGATCGCGCACGAGGTGGCCCACGCCGTGCGCTACACCTCGCCGACGAGCCGGGCGGACCTCAGGCGACTCGTGGCGGACTTGCGGGGCCACTACGACTATTGGGACTCCGGGAGTCGGGCGTCGCTGCGCGAGCTGCTCACCAACGAGGGGGCGGCGGTGGCCACGGCGCAGGCGGTCGCGCCCGGGTTCGAGCCGTGGGAGTACTTCGGCTATACGCGGCGGCAGTATCGCCGCATTCGAGAGCTCGACGCGTTCTTGCGGCGCACGGCGGCCCCCCTTCTCGACGCGACGGGCCTCGGCTTGCGGCTGCGGTTTCTGTCCGGTGGGCTCACGCCCGCCGCCCGCCTGATGGGTGGCAAAGTCCTGCCGGAGCGTTCGGGGTACTACCTCGGCCTGCGGTTGGTGGAGAGCTATCTCGCCGAGCGGGGGCTCGCCTCCACCGTGCGGGCCGCCGCCGTCGAATTCAAGACGGCGGAAGAGCGGGCGCTCGGAATCCAGAGCGCATGAAGACGCGCCCCCGCGCCGAGCGGCGCAGCAATCGCTCGCTGCGCGAAGTGCTGGACGACCTGCTCGCGCATACGCGTGAGATCGCTCGACGCGCCAAAGAGATGTCGCCCGCGGAGCTCGACTACGCGCAGCAGCGCCTCGAGTGGTTGGCGGATGAAGTGTGGCGCCTCTCGACCGGCGGGCCGCCTCCGGAATAACCCGGAAAACGTGCCTGTCCGCACCGACTCCACGGTCTTGACACCCGTCGGAGCGGCGGGCAGGTTAGCACCCCATCGATACGGTTCCGTAGGAGCTACCCGCAGACGCGGGACGGCGTGGCTCTCCACACCCTCTGGCCACGCTGCTCTCACACCGCATTCGTGACGGCCGGCAGGTGAACTCGTGGACCCCATCCGGATCGGGAGGTAGTTATGGCAGCGGATTTCTTCATTGGTGAGTCGTTGGTAGGCGACGGGAACGAGATCGCCCACATCGACCTGATCATCGGGTCGAAGTCGGGCCACGCGGGGCAGGCGTTCGTCAACACGTTGTCGAACAACACCGACGGCTTCACGAAGCTGCTCGCCGTCGTCACGCCCAACCTGCCCGCGAAACCCGACACGCTCCTGTTCAACAAGGTCACGATCAAGAACGCCACGCAGGCGGTGCAGATGTTCGGGCCGGCGCAGGCGGCGGTGGCCCGGGCGGTCGTGGACAGCGTCTCCTCGGGCATCATCCCGCGGGACAAGGTGGACGACTACTGCATCCTGGTAGGCGTGTTCATCCACTGGCAGGCGAAGAACGACAAGAAGATCTTCGAC
>Ga0307469_10000945_pt1 | contig 10741 bp, 12 predicted proteins | sample atmos_gasesAM2C__FD_203084 | JGI IMG/M metagenome (GOLD analysis project Ga0307469, IMG submission 203084) | Hardwood forest soil microbial communities from Morgan-Monroe State Forest, Indiana, United States - atmos_gasesAM2C_515 | ecosystem: Environmental > Terrestrial > Soil > Temperate...
CGGCGCTGCTGAACCTCGGCGCGATCTTCGTCACCGCGCAGCAGAGTCGACGTCGACTACACCTGAGTGGTCGTGAACCGATCCGTCACCTCAGTGGTCGTGAACCACGTAAACGACTAACGAGCTTGAGCTGAGGCAGCATGAACACGGTGAACACGGCGTTTCTAGGTTCGTTCGTCGTCGGTGAGGTGCCGTCCGCGCTGGAGTACCAGTTTCTCGACTCGGACGGCGTGCCGATCAGTCTGATCGGCTTCACGGTGGCGCGCTTCCAGTGGGGCGCGTACGTAGGTGGCTCGCTGGCCTCAGGTCCGTTCATCGAGACGGCGACGATCACCGACGCGCTCAACGGTCGCGTCACGTTCGTCTGGGACGGCGACGAGTTCAGCGTTACCGGTCTTCACCGAGGTCAGTTCTTCGTCAACGACGGCACGAACCAGTTCGCGTCGATCTTCATCGAGTGGAACGTGTGCGCGTCGATCGGGGCACCGCCCAGCGTGTGACGCTCGACTACGCTGACGTCAGGAGGTGTCGTGACCAGTCCACAGGGAACGCCGTTCGGGCCGTGTGAACCGTGGCCCGTTCTGTGGACGTGTGACGTCTCGTGTACGTCACCGGTCGCGACCGGTCGCGCCGTTCAGTTCGCCACCGAGGTGCTCTGGGCGTTGACCGGTCGACAGTTCGGACTGTGCGCGGTCACCCTGCGTCCGTGCCGCAGCACCTGCTACGACGGCTGGGACGGCTGGTGGGGTGATCGTCCGTTCTGGTCGACCGGACTCACGTACCCCACGCCGGCGCTGATCGGCGGCGCGTGGTTTAACCTGGTGTGCGGCCTGTGTGGCGACTCGTGTTCGTGCTCGCAGCTCAGTCAGGTCGACCTACCCGCGCCGGTCTACGACGTCGTCGAGGTCAAGGTCGACGGTACGGTCATGCCCACCGGGTCGTACCGGCTGGACAACGATCGAACGCTCGTGCGGATCGACGGCGGTGAGTGGCCACGCTGCAACGACCTACGCCTCAGCGACTCCAGCGTGGGAACGTGGTCGGTGACGGCGCGCTTCGGCCAGGCCGTGCCCGAGGGTGGCGCGTGGGCCGTGGGTGAGCTGGCGTGTCAGTTCGTCAACGCGATCAGCGGGGCCGACTGCCGACTGCCGAAGCAGGTGACGCAGCTCGTTCGCCAGGGCGTCACGATCCAGATGGACAGCATCACCGAGCTGCTGAAGGACGGCGTTACCGGACTGTACTTCGTTGACTTCTTCATAAAGACGTGGAACCCCGGTCGACTGCGGCGTCGCTCACGCACGTATCACGTGGACGGCCCACGCGCTCGACGGGTAGGTACCTAACGTGTTCCAGGGTACGACGGCGTTCTACAACATCTCGAGCTTGATCCTCACCGAGATCGACCAGGCGCTACAGGCGACGTCGTTTGGCTCGGTGGCGCGGGTGTGCGTCGTGCCGGGTGAGTTCGCGTGGGACGAGTGCGAGTGCGGCACGTTGGCCGCGTCGCCGCAGCGGTTCTTCTTCTCGGACGAGTTTCCCGAGGGTGCGCTCGGTCGAGGTCTCGTGCGAACGAGCGTCTGCGACCTGCCCTGGATCGTCGCGGACATCCTGTTCATCATCGCGCGCTGCGCGCCGCAGCCGACCAGTCCGGGACTGGCACCACCGTGTGAAGACCTGGCCGCTGCGGCGCAGGTGCTGCTGAGTGACGCGTCCGTGGTCATGCGCGAGACCGCGCGCGTTCTCTGTGAACTGACCGCGAACGGCGACATCATCGACTACGTCATGGGCGATCAGATCACGCAGGGTCCCGCGGGCGCGTGCGTCGGAACGCAGCTTCAGGTGTTCGTCGCCGTCGAGAGGTGACCCGTGGCCGGCGTCGTGATCGTGTTGGATCGGATCGCACTCTTTCAACTACTTAAGAGTCCGACCGGCGCGGTGATCCGCGACGCGCGGAGGCGCGGACGCCGCGTCCAGTCGGCGGCGCGTCGCCTGGCGCCCGTTCGTACCGGTCGCCTGCGCGCGTCCATTGAGGTGAGGCTGAGGCCCGGCGTCGCCGGTCTGGTCGTTGAGGTCGGCACCGGACTTCACTACGCGAGGTATCAGCACGACGGTACCGGCGTTCACGGACCGCTTCATCGTCCGATCCGCGCGAAGCGCGGCAAGGTCATGGTCTTTGAGTGGCGCGGCCAGCGCGTCTTCGCGCGCCAGGTCAGCGGGGCGCCGGCGACGAAGTTCCTCGAGCGCGCGCTTCACGCCGCTATTTAAGACACTAGTAGGAGTCGACCCACTACCCGGTCTACGCTGGTCCTGATCAACGCGAAGGAGCCAACGATGACCGCGGTCGACGTACCCATCACCGATGAGATCATGGACTTCTCGAGTCCACGCCAGGCGATCAGGTTCCGCGTGGACGACGACGTCTTTGAGGCGTCTCCGCAGGTGGCCGCGATCAGCATGATCCGTTTCGCGGACGAGGCCGAGCGTCTCGAGAGTCCGGACACCACGCAGGAAGACCAAATCAAGATCATCGAGAACCTGTTTCGCATCATCTTAACCACCGAATCGGCCGAGCGCTTCATCGCGCGACTGGCCGACGACGATCGACCGATCGGCATCACGCAGTTCATGGACATCACGCGGTGGCTACTGGAGCAGTACGGACTCCGCCCTACGAAGCCGGACTCGGAATCGTAGCCTGGGTCCGAACTCCGGGAGTGTGGCACGAGCTGGAGGGAGAGTGTCTACGTCGTGGCGTTGACCTACGTCAGCTCTCCTACGACCGCTTCCTCAACGTGGTGTATCAGGCCATGATCAGTCGACTCGTCTACGACGCGGACCACCCCGAGCGTCCGCGTCGTGAACTCGATCGCAACCTACTGGTCGCGCGGTGGCGCGTACCGGGAGTTCGTCGAGCGGCTCAGCCGGTCGTGGTCGATCCGACGGCGCCGTACTGGTGGACCGACGACGAGGACGCCTCGCAGTCGTTCTTCCAGGCGATGGGGGTGGTGACGTAGCGTGGCGGACGTCATTGGTCGGGCCATCATCGAGGTGGCGCCCGACGTCACCCGGTTTACGCGACAGTTGACGCGCGACCTGAACAAGGCATTTCGTGGTTTTAAGAAGGTCAGCGTCGGCGTGAGCGTCGGCTCGATCCGCAAGGCGTTCGTCGAGATCAGCAAGCTCAACACCGCGCTACGCGCGACCGTGCTTGGCTTCACGGCGCTCGGCGCGAAGTTCGTGGTCGCCGGACTGCTGTCCGCGGCGAACGCGGCCGTCGAGCTGTCGGGAGCGTTGCTGACCGTACCCGCGGCGGGTGCCGCGGCCGCTCTCACCATGGCCGCGCTCGTGGTAGGTCTTCACGGTGTCGACGACATCTTTAAGGCGATCGGCAAGGGCGACATCGACAAGTTCAACGAAGCACTCAAGGAACTGTCTCCGAAGGCTCAGCAGGCGCTCGGCGTCATTAAGCAGTTCGCGCCGCAACTGAAGGAGTTCAAGAACGCGGTTCAGGACGCGCTGTTCGCGGACCTGAAGGGTCCGATCCAGGAACTGTTTCTCGTGTTCCTTCCACGAGTGCAGCGCGCGTTCGTCGGCATCACCACCGAGATCAACAAGGCCGGCAAGGAACTGATTAAGTTTCTTACCACCGGTCAGACGATCAAGGACTTCGACACCCTCACGGGTAACACAACCAAGTCACTCGGTCTGCTAGGTCAGGCCGTTGTTCCACTAGCCCAGATCATACGCGACGTCGTCACTGTTGGTTCGCAGTTCCTACCGTCGCTGGTAGGCGAGCTCACCGTGGGCATCGTGAAGTTCAGCGACTTCATCGCCAAGGCTCGTGAGTCGGGAAAGCTCGCCGACTTCATCGCCAACGGCATCGCGAAGCTTCACCAGGTCATCGACGTCGTCGTCAACCTCAGCAAGGCCATCGGAGGTATCTTCAGGGCCGCCGACGACGCGGGCTTCGGCTTCCTGGACATGCTGTCGAAGCTGTCGCAGAGTCTCAGTAAGTTCCTGAACAGCGTCGAGGGTCAGGGAGCGCTGCGCAACTTCTTCCTCAGCGCTCGCGAGGCCGGTGAGGCACTGGCGCCCGTTCTTAAGTCGCTGTTCAACCTGATCACCAACACCATCGCGCCGATCCTAGCGCGCTTCGCGACGATCATCAGTCCGTCGATCGCGATCTTCATCGACGCGATCGGTCGCGCGTTCCAGGCCGCCGCGCCGGGTATCGAGTCGTTCGCCGCCAGCGTCGGTAAGTTTCTCGAGACGATCGCACCGGCACTGCCTAAGCTAGGTGAACTGGCCGGCGTCATCGCCGACGTGCTCGGCCGGGCGCTCGTCGCGGTCGCGCCGGCGCTCGAACGGTTCATCACACTGCTGGCCGACGAGCTCATCAAGCTCTTTCAAGATCCTGAGTTTGTCAACGGCCTGATCGACCTCGTCGTCGCGTTCGGCGACCTGCTCGTCGCGCTGGTGCCGCTGGTGCCGGTGCTAGGTGACCTAGCTAAGGTCATCTTGCCGGCGCTGGCTAAGGTACTGCGCATTCTAGCCGAGGCCGCCGACCCGCTGATCGACCTCTTCAAGCTACTCATTCCGGTGATCTTCCTGCTGGCGCGGGCGTTCGAGTTCATCGGGTTTGCGGTCCTAGGTCTGATATCCATACTTCACGGCCTCGTGTTCTTCTTCACCGACGTCCTACCCGGCGCGTTCCAGGGTGCCATCGAGATTCTCGACGAGGTCCTGAGCGTCTTGGGTGTTCACCTGATCAAGCGCTCACTGGAGGCGTCGAACGCGTTTACCGACGCGGTGAACCGGATCCCGGGTCCGCTCGGCGCGGCCGGAACGGCGTCCGAGGTCTTCGCCGGTCGGATCAGCGGCGGCTTTAAGAACGCAGCGGACGCCGCTCAGTTTGAGATGGGACGCATCGGCGTGATCGTGACGGGTGCCGTCGAGCCGCTCGGCGCGGCCGGAAGTGCCCTGGGTAACGCCTACACCGGCAACCTGCGCAACAGCCTCGGTGGTGCGGTCAGCGTCGCGTCTGAGATCGTGGGTGGGATCAAGTCGATCCTGTTCGGCAGCACGGAGTTCGGCGCCGCGGGCTCGGCCGTTGGCAACTCCTTCGCGCGCGGTATGATCGCGTCGATCGCCGCCGTCCGCGCCGCGTCGCTGGCGCTCGCCGGCGCGGCCGGCTCGGCGCTGCCGCGCAGTCCGGCGGAGATCGGACCCTTCAGTGGCCGCGGCTGGACGCCGTTCCGTGGGCTCAGTCTCGCGCAGGGCTTCGCGCAGGGTATGAAGTCGGGGAAGCAGCTCGTCGCCCGCGCGTCGCTGGAACTCGCCCAGTCGGCGTCGCTGAACGTCGGTGGAGCTCAGCGACCCGACTCGAAGCTGTTCGCGTCGAGTCCCGCGCAGACGCAGGCTCCGGTGATCATGCTCCCGCCACCGGCCGCGGACGTCAACCTACGACCCGAGGTCAAGGTGTTCGTGGACGGTAAGGAGATGCGCGTCATCGCGACCGAGGTCGTCGACGAGCGTGATCGAGCCATCAAGCGCAACGTCTCGTCCGGTGTGGGAGGAGCCCGATGACGCTCACGACGACCTACGAGTCGACGCTGGCGCGCGTCAAGCTCGCGGCCACGAACCTGAACAACGCCACGTTCGCGACGTTCGAGCGCTCACTCGACAACATAACGTGGACTACGGTTCGCTGCGGCACCGACTCGCCGGTGGTCAGCGGCAGCAGCACGATCTACGACTACGAGTTCACGTCGGGTCTGGTCAACTACTACCGGGTTACGTCTCAGCGGCACCCGCAGTTCGTCGCCGCCGGAACGGCGAGCGCCGCCAACAACGCCAGCGTCACGCCGACGGTTCCCGTCGGCTCCGCGGCGAACGACGTCATGGTTCTCTACGCGGCCAGTCGCGACTTCGCCGCGACGCCGAGTCTTCCCGCCGGCTGGACGGAGCTGATCGGACTCGCCAACGTGCGCCTGATGCGCAAGGTGCACAGCGGTGCCGAGAGTAACCCGACCGTGACGTTCAGCGGCGGCGCGGCGGGTCAAGAGACGATCGCGCAGATCTTTACGATGCGTAACACCAACAGCACGAACTCGGCGTTCGCGCAGCAGTTCAACAGCACGGCGCAGAACATCGCATACCCCTCGATGACCGTACCCGAGAACAACGACCTGATCATGTACTTCGGCTGGAGGCAGGACGACTGGACCTCGGTGGGTACGCTTCCCGGCGACGGTGGTACGGCCGTCGAGATCGGCGAACCGGACACCGCGGTCGGTGGCAACGGCGTCGGCATCGTGTGGGACTATGTCATCCAGACCACGAAGGTCAACGTCGCCGCGGGATCGTTTCTCGTTACCGGTGGTACCACCGCGAACTCACGTGGTGGGACGATGTCGTTTCCCGGCACGACCGACACGTCCACGTCGTCGATCACACCGGTCATCGACGACCTGTGGATCAAGTCGGTGGGTAAGCCGTTCCTCAACCGAACTGTGTTCTGCACGGCCGAGATCAGCGACATCGAGCGTGGTCCGCGGCAGGGTATCTTCGAGATCATTGGTAGGAACTACCCCGTCGCCGTGTCGGATAAGCACCAGTCGCGCGAGGGTTTCATTCGTGTAGTTACGCGAACCAGCACCGAGCAGTTCGAGTTGGATCAGATCGTGGCGTCGGGTGAGCCGCTGTTCTTTCACACGCCGCTGCATCATCAACTGCCGTCCATGCACGTCGTGCTCGGTCGCGTCGTCGAGCGAAAGCCACTGCGCAACCCGCAGTGTAACGACCTGGACTGGCGCGTCTTCACGCTGCCGTGGCGGGAGATCGCGCCGCCGCGAAGTGACGTGTGTGGTAGCACGGTCATCTGGCAGACCGTCGTGAACAGCTATGCCACGTGGCAGGCCGTCCTGAACGGCGAGACGTCGTGGCTGGATCTCATGAACAACATCGGTACCCCGGCGGACGTGATCGTGTCATGAGACCGGTCACCTCGCAGTTTCTTAACGTCATTCGCGGCAGTCATCAGATCGCGCTTCGCGTTCGGGTACTTACGTCGTTCCAGACGGGAGTCAACCCCACCGGCACCGAGCTGCTCGTCGTCGACGGCAACGTGCACCTCAACGCGACCGCCGACGTTCGCGCGACGGTCGACCTGGAGGTCGACGGCACCGGTGCGTTCACGCGCGATCCAGGCGGCCTGCTGACGCCGTACGGCAACGAGGTGTTCGTCGAGCGTGGCGTCATCTACGGCACCGGAACACACGAGTACGTGTCGCTAGGTTACTTTCGGATCTACGAGGTCGAGCAGTCGAACCAGCCCGACTACCCCATCCGCCTCGGTGGCCGTGATCGCATGTCCGGTATCGTGGACGGTCGCCTGATCGCGCCGGTTCAGTTCGTCGCCGGAACGTCGATCTCGGCGATCTTCAACACACTTGTGCAAGAGATCTACCCCACGGCCACGATCCAGTTCGACTACAACGCCACGACCGACCTGCTTCAGACCAGTGTGGTCGCCGACGAGGACCGCTACAGCTTTCTTCGTAACCTCGTGACGTCACGCGGTAAGATTATGTACTGGGATCACGCCGGTCGTCTTCAGGTCAAGGACGCCCCGAACGTGAACAACACCGTGTTTGACATCAACTCGGGCGAGGACGGTGTTCTCATCGAGGTGTCGCGTCGACTGGATCGAGGAAGCGTCTACAACGCGGTCGTGACGCTTGGCGAGCAGGTGCAGCTCGACGTGCCACCTGTGCGCGGCGTCGCGCGTGACATGAATCCACTATCTCCCACGTTCTGGGACGGTCCGTTCGGTAAGGTGCCCCGCTTCTTCTCGTCACCGTTCGTCACGACGCAAGCGCAGGCCGAGTCGGCGTCATCGAAGATCTTAGCTCGGTCGATCGGTCTGCCGTACAGCGTCACACTCAGCGCGGTGCCAAACCCCGCGCTAGAACCGTACGATCCGATCAAGGTCACCCGGTCCGACGGCTACGACAAGCACCTGATCCAGGAGATGACGATTCCACTGAACGTCGACCGACCTATGACAATCAACACGCGTGAGCAGACCACGGTAGACATCGTGACGGGAGACGTGTAATGACGAGCTCACTGGCGTCGGTCATTCCTCCGTTCGACAGCCTACTCAGCAACGGTACCGACAAGCAACCACCGCTCGACTTTCACCAGGGTTTGGTACAGACCTGGGATCAAGACACGGGTGCCAACGTCGTCATCGTCGCCGGCTCCGAGGTCGTGAACTTGCCGGTCCTGAACAGCAGCGACATCGTCATCATCAACCCCGGTGACACGGTGGGCATCCTCAAGTACCGGAACACGTACTTTATCCTAGGTCGTATCGTCCTACCTGGGTCGAACCAGCTTGGTAACGCGGCCATCGCGTTCGGCGCGTCCACCAAGCGCAACACAAACTTCACGATCACAACCAATGCGCTGGCCACCTCGGCCAGCGACGTCGTGACCGCGTTGATCGACGTTCCACCCTGGGCTGACGAGGCGCTGGTCCTGGTTCAGATGGACGCCACGCTGACCAACACGACCGCGGGGCTCAGCTTCGTCGCCATCATGCCTACCATTAACGGCATCGTCGGCACCGGACTGATCGAGGACGCCGTGGCCGGTGAGATCACGTCGATGAGCGCGTCGGCGTCGCAGATCGTCAGCAACCCAGGTTCCCAGATCAACTTCACAGGACGAGCGACGGCGACGGCCACGTGGACGGCCAACGTCAACAACCACGCGTACATCCAAGCGACCGCCATCTTTAGGCGGGTGACGTAGCGTGACGTCAGCGTCGGATCAGGTCCGAGTGACTCTTCAGCAGTTCGTTAGCCCAGAAGAGTTCATCCGGGGTGCACGTGACGCCGCCACCGGGAATACCTACGTACGGCGTGTAGTGCGATCCCATGAGGTACGACACGCAGTCAGCCTCACGCTCGAGTCGCGTCGCCCCACCCACGGCGTACGCGGTGTCCCAGTCGCCGTAGTACGCCACCTGCAGCAGATGTGCCCACTCGTGCGTCACGACGTCGTGAACCAGGTCGCACGGCGTCGCCGGGCTGATCGTCACGACGTCCGTCTTGGTGTCGACCCAGCCGCCGATGCGATCCGGCAGCGTGTCGACCCGCCAGTGCGTGCGATCCTCACCCAGTTCAGCGACGCGCCGGTAGTACTCACCGAACCACGAACACGACGTCACGCGGAGGTCGGACGTGACGTCCGCGTCACGCCACGACCAAGCCCACGAGGTGAGTGCGACCAGCGTCACGGCGAACGTCGTCAGCGCGCGTCGCGTCACGTCAACCTCCTTTCGTCATTAATCATTAAATCTAACCGTAGCGCTGCGCGTCACAGTTACGACGTGGTAGGCTCGTAGACGCTGGAGGTATCATGGGTGGAGTCACACCGATCTACTCGTTGCCGTACCCGAGCCTCACCGACGCTCCGAACGGCCCCGCGCAGATCCAGTCACTGGCCGAGGAGGTCGAGACCGAGCTCGCTCGGATCGACAGCGGCCTCAACACCAACACCGCGAACATCGCCACCAATACCACCACCCTCGCGCGTCTGGGCATCGTAGCGTGGGGTAACCGCACGTCGCCGAGCAGCACGGTGACGACGACCATCACCGGCGTTCTGCGGATCGACGACATTCCGGTGTCAAGTGGGACGTCATACGTGGTCGAGGCGACGAACGTCATTCTCGACAGCACCGTCACGGGTGACGGCCTCCAGGCCGACATTCGCTTTACCACCGACGGCAGCACGCCGGTGACGGGAAGTCCGCCGCTGCCCGGTTCGATCATCTACGGTCGCATCATCACCGCCAACTCGGGTGAGTCCAAGGTCATTCGCTGCGTCTACGTCCCACCCTCGAACCAGACGCTGTCGATCCTGCTGTGCGTTCAGCGCATCGGCGGCACCGGCAACGCCCGACTCTTCGCCGGAACCAACGACCGACTGGAGCTCGGGATCTACAAGGTGGGTCCGGGCGTCACCAACGTGGGTACGTCGGTGTAGTGCGTCTCACGCGTTACTATGACAACGTGCGCATCATTGGACCGGCGTCCGTGAGACCGCTGGACACCGCGCGGCAGGTCGTTCTCGGCCGGGTCGTCGCGCGTCCCGACGTGCAGCAGGTCTTCGTGACGCAGATGTTTCCCGCGCTCTGGAGCGCGGGTGAGACCCTGGGAGTCGACCCCGTCGGAGTCGTGGCGCAGTCGGCGCATGAGACCGGGTGGGGTCGCTTCGGCGGCAACGTCAAGGCCGAGTTCTGCAACACCGCTGGCCTGAAGAACGGACCCGCGCAGCAGCGCACCTTTCCGGGAATCACCGACGGCGACAACCCACTCTCTCACGCCTTGTTCGGCAACTGGTACGAGGGGGCGCTCGCGCAGGCGCAGCACCTGTGCGTGTACGCGGGGCATCCCGTGGTGGGCCTGATCGTGGACCCGCGCTACGAGACGGTGCGGCAGTTGAACCGAACGCCGATCGAGAACTTCAGTCAACTAGGTGGCGCGTGGGCCCCGAATCCGGGGTACGGTGAGCTGATCGAGAACGTGATGCGTTACCTGCAGGGGGTGTCGTAGTGGCGATCATGCCTGGTGTGTCCGTTAAGTTGGTCAACGGTAAGAACGATCCACGTATGACGCGCTACGACGTGGTGTGCATCCACACCATCGTCGGTCACGACCCCGCCAAT
>Ga0307469_10000946_pt1 | contig 10736 bp, 10 predicted proteins | sample atmos_gasesAM2C__FD_203084 | JGI IMG/M metagenome (GOLD analysis project Ga0307469, IMG submission 203084) | Hardwood forest soil microbial communities from Morgan-Monroe State Forest, Indiana, United States - atmos_gasesAM2C_515 | ecosystem: Environmental > Terrestrial > Soil > Temperate...
GCTGCGCGAGTCCAAGTCGTCCGAGGACTACTGGGCGAAATCGAGGCGCGCATGAGGCCGGTGGCGTAAACGCCGCCGCGCCTGGCGCGTTGAAACAGAAAAACCTAGGAGGATGTCAATGAAACATTGGAAGTCCGCAGGGTTTGCCCTGTTGGCCGGCGCGCTCGCGCTCCCGGCGATGGCGCAGAACTATCCGACAAAGCCGGTGCAGGTCATTCTCGCCTTTACGCCTGGCAGCGCCGTCGACATCGTCGGTCGCATCGTGTCGGCGAAGCTCTCCGAGATGTGGGGCCAGCCGGTCGTCAACGACAACCGTTCGGGCGCGGGCGGCTCGATCGGCTCCGCTGCCGTCGCGCGCGCTGCCCCCGACGGCTATACGCTGCTCGTGACCTCGAACGCGCATACGGTGAACCCGGCGATCTTCGCGCATCTGCCCTACGACACGCTGAAGGACTTCACCGACATCGTGCCTTTCACCGAGCAGCCCAACGTCATGGTGGTGAATACCGATGCACCGTACAAGACGCTGGCAGATCTGGTCGCGGCTGCGAAGGCGAAGCCGGGCACGATCAATATTGGCCACGCCGGCATCGGCAGCGGCACGCACTTGAGCACCGAGAAGTTCATTGCCGCGGCGAATATCAAAGTCGTCGAAGTGCCGTTCAAGGGAACGCCGGAGGTGGTTGCGGCGATCCTCGGTCATAACGTGGACGGCTACTGGGCGCCGATCTCGGCGGGGCTCTCCAACATCAAGAGCGGAAAGCTGCGTCCGCTCGCCGTCACGACGGCGAAGCGCAGCCCGGTGTTGCCGGATGTGCCGACGATCGCCGAAGCGGGCGTGAAGGGCGCCGAGTCGGCGCTTTGGGTCGCGATGTGGGGACCGGCCGGCATGAGCCCCGAGCTCGTGAACAAGATCAATGCCGACGCGCGCAAGGCGCTTGCCGACCCGGGCGTGAAATCAAAGCTGCATAGCCTGGGCAACGACACGATGGACATGTCGCCGCAGGAGTTCTCGAAGCTCGTGCGCTCGGAGATGGAAGACTACGCCCGCGTGCTCAAGGCGGCGGGAGTCAGGCCGCAGTAAGGAGCCTTTTCAGCGGCACGCCGCTCAGGCGCTGCAGTTCCTCGAACGACAGGCCCTCGACCGTTTCCACGACGTGCAGCCCATCGGGCTTCACGTCGATCACGGCGAGGTCGGTGTAGATGCGGTTCACGCAGCGCGCACCGGTCAGCGGATAGCTGCAGCGCTCGACGATCTTGCTCTCGCCCTTCTTGGTGAGGTGCTCCATCATCACCAGCACCTTCTTCGCTCCCATGGCGAGGTCCATCGCGCCGCCGACGGCGGGGATCGCATCGGCACCGCCGGTGTGCCAGTTGGCGAGGTCGCCGGCCACCGAGACCTGAAAGGCGCCGAGCACCGCGAAGTCGAGATGCCGGCCGCGGATCATGGCGAAAGAATCGGCGTGGTGGAAATAGGCGCCGCCCGCAAGCAGCGTCACCGGCTCCTTGCCGGCGTTGATCAGGTCCTCGTCCTCGCGGCCTGCCGCCGGTTTCGGGCCGACGCCCAGCACGCCGTTCTCGCTGTGCAGGATGATCTCGCGGCCCTTCGGCAGGTGGTCGGCGACCAGGGTCGGCAGGCCGATGCCGAGATTGACGTAGGAGCCTTCCGCAATATCGCGCGCCACGCGCGCCGCCATCTGGTTGCGATCGAGCTTTTTCATCACGCGGCCTTCCTCAGCGACGAACCGATCTTCACCACGCGCTTCACGAAGATCCCCGGCGTCACGATCACCTCGGGATCGAGCGCGCCGAGCTCCACGATCTCGCGCACCTGCACCACGGTGCAGCGCGCGGCGCTCGCCATGATCGGCGCGAAGTTGCGCGCCGTCTTGCGGTAGACGAGGTTGCCCCAGCGATCGGCGCGATCTGCCTTGATCAGCGCGTAGTCGGCGTGGATCGGATATTCCAGCACGTAATCGCGCTCACCGATGCGCCGCGTCTCCTTGCCTTCGGCAAGCAGCGTGCCGAATGCAGTGGGTGTGTAGAACGCGCCGACGCCCGCACCCGCCGCGCGGATGCGCTCGGCGAGCGTGCCTTGGGGCACCAGCTCCAGCTGGATTTCTCCGGCCCGGTAGGCGCGGTCAAAGTGCCAGGAGTCGGCCTGGCGGGGAAAGGAGCAGAGGATCTTGCGTACGCGCTTCGCAGCGATCAACGCCGCAAGGCCGGTGTCGGCGTTGCCTGCGTTGTTGTTGACGATGATGAGATCGCGCGCGCCCTGCGCGATCAGCGCATCGATCAGCGCCGCGGGCATGCCGGCGTTGCCGAAGCCGCCGATCATGATGCTCGCGCCGTCGGCAACATCGGCGAGCGCGGCTTCGGCGCTGGCGAACGTTTTGTCGATCATGCGGGGGCGCCAATTATGGCATCCGGGCCAAGTTGAGGAAGCACATTCAGACAGCGGTATAAGGGACTGATTTTCCGTACGACTTCTTGTATGGAAAGCAGTGTAAAAAATCACAGTAAGTGCTTGTACTGCTTGGAAAATCGGCCTTGACGGCCTAGTTATTTGTCTATAAGGTGGCAAAAGGTAGAAAAAAGTGGGACAGGGAGCCCAATGGAAGCGGCGTTTCACGGAGCGGCGGTCATTACGCTCGACGCCAAGGGACGCGTCGCTATCCCGACGCGCCACCGCTCGGCGCTCCTGCAAACCGGCAGGTCGCTCGTCCTCACGGCCCATCCGGACGGCTGCCTGCTCATCTACCCGCAAGCCGATTGGGAGCCGGTGCGCGCCAAAGTCGCCACGTTCCCGAGCTTCGATCCGACCGCGAGCTGGTGGAAGCGCTTGCTCCTCGGCTTCGAGGAGCACGTGTCGCCCGACAACTCGGGCCGCATTCTTCTGCCGCCGGCGCTGCGCATGCACGCAAGGCTGGAGCGCGACGCGATGATGGTCGGCCAGGGGCATTACTTCGAGTTGTGGGACGCCGGCGTCTGGTCGGCGAAGCTCGATCGCGCGCTCGCCGCGACCGGCGCGCCGCCGGCCGGCATGGAAGATTTCTCGCTGTGAGCGGCGCCGATGCACGAGCCGGTACTGCTCAGCGAAGCGATCGAGGGGCTCGCCATTCGGGCCGACGGCCTCTACCTGGACGGCACTTTCGGCCGCGGTGGCCACAGCCGCGCGATCCTCGAGCGTCTGGGGCCCAGCGGGCGCCTCATCGCGCTCGACCGCGATCCGGCGGCACAGGTCGCGGCCGCCGAGATCGGCGACGCGCGCTTCACGTTCGTGCGCTCGGCGTTTTCGGCGCTCGGCGATGTGCTCGCCGGCCGCAAGACGCACGGCATGCTTTTCGACCTGGGGGTGTCCTCGCCGCAACTCGAGGACCCCGGTCGCGGATTCTCCTTTCGCCACGACGGTCCGCTCGACATGCGCATGGATCCGCAAGCCGGTGAGCCGGCCGCCGCGTGGCTCGCGCGGGCAGAAGAACGACAAATCAGGGAGGTCATCCGCGACTATGGCGAAGAACGGTTTGCTAAACAGATTGCAGCAGCGATTGTTGCTGCTCGCCGCCGCGAACCCATCCTTCGCACCCGGCAACTGGCCGATCTCGTGGCAAAGGCGGTCCGCACACGCGAGCCGGGCCAGGATCCGGCGACGCGCACCTTTCAGGCTCTACGGATTCACGTCAATCGGGAGCTTGAGGAAGTGTCGCTGATGCTGCCGCAGGCGGTGGATCATCTTGAACCAGGCGGCCGCCTGGCCGTGATCAGCTTTCATTCGCTCGAAGACCGCATCGTCAAGCGCTTCCTGCAGCGAGCGGCGCGGCCGATGGTGCCGCGCGGGCTGCCGCTGCGCGAAGCCGAGATGCCGCAGCCCACGCTGCGCCTCGTCGGCCGCGCGCTGCGCGCGAGCGAGCAAGAGACAAGAAGAAACCCGCGGGCGCGCAGCGCCATCCTCCGGGTGGCCGAGCGCACCGCGGGGCCCTACCAACCCGACAACCGAATCGAGCCCGGCGCGCGGTGGCGAAACTGAACCTCCTCCTCCTCGCGGTTCTCGTCGCCTGCGCGCTCGGGCTCGTCACTTCGCAGCACAAGGCACGCAAGCTCTTTTCGGCGCTCGAGCGCGAGCATGAGCACGCGCGCGAGCTCGACGTGGAATACGGCCGCTTGCAGCTCGAGGCGAGCACTTGGGGCCAGCACTCGCGCGTGGCAAGAATCGCCGCCGGCACGCTCGGGCTGCGCGTCCCCGATGCGCGGCGGGTGCGCCTGCTCGCCCGCGACAACGCGCAGTGACGGCAGGCAGCGTCGCGGCGCAGGGTCTGGTGCGCTTGCCGGTGTGGCGCGCGCGCGTCGTGCTCGTTGCCTTGATCGGCGCCTTCTCCGTGCTGACCGTGCGCGCCGTGTATCTGCAGGCGGTGAAGATGGACTTCCTGCAGGAAAAGGGCGATGCCCGCTATTCGCGGGTGCTCGAGATGCCGGCGACCCGCGGCCGCATCACCGATCGGCATGGCGAGGCGCTCGCCGTCTCGACGCCGGTGAAATCGATCTGGGCGATCCCCGCCGACGTGCAGCTGAAGCCGGCGCAGCGAAAAGGCCTTGCCCGGCTGCTGGGCGTTAGCACGCGCGAGCTCGACAGGAAGCTCGCCGAGCCGGAGCGCGATTTCGTCTATCTCAAGCGGCAGCTCGCGCCCGAGGCGGCCGAAGCGATTGCCAGGCTGCGCCTGCCGGGCATCTATGAGCAGCGTGAATACCGGCGCTACTACCCGGCGGGCGAGGTGACGGCGCATCTCCTTGGCTTTACCGATGTCGAGGACGTCGGGCAGGAGGGCCTCGAGCTCGCCTACCAGCAATCGCTTGGCGGCACCCGCGGCAGCCGCCGGGTGATCAAGGACCGGCTCGGACAGGTCGTGGAGGACGTGCAATCGATCCGCGCCGCACAGGACGGCGTCGATCTCACGCTGTCGATCGACAGCAAGATCCAGAGCGTCGCCTTTGCCGCGCTCAAGGCAGCCGTGGAGCGCCATCGGGCAAAGGCGGGCGCGCTCGTCGCGCTCGACGCGCGGACCGGCGAAGTGCTCGCGCTCGCAAACGTACCCTCGTACAACCCGAACAACCGCGCGCAACTGAGCGGCGCTGAACTGCGCAACCGCGTGATCACCGATCTTTTCGAGCCCGGCTCGACGCTCAAGCCCTTTACCATCGCGCTTGCGCTCGAGTCGGGAAAGGTCACGCCGCAAACGCTGGTCGCGACGGCGCCGGGGCGCATGACGCTTGCTCATTACACGATCCGCGATGTCCATCCGGCGGGCGCGCTCACCGTCACCCAGGTGTTGCAGAAGTCCTCCAACATCGGCGCCGCCAAGCTCGCGCTCGCCATGCCGAGCGAAGCGCTGTGGGGCTTTTACGATCACCTGGGCTTCGGCAGGGCGCCGCAGCTCGGCTTTCCCGGGGCGGCGGCCGGTCGCTTGCGTCCCCACCGCAGCTGGCGACCGATCGAGCAGGCGACCATGGCCTACGGGCACGGCATCTCGGTAAGCCTGATCCAGCTCGCGCGCGCCTACACGATCTTTGCCGGCGACGGGGAATTGGTGCCGCTCACGCTGGTCAAAAGCGAACTGGCGGCGCACGGCGAGAAGCTCGTCTCCACCGAGACGGCGGGCGCGGTCCGGGCGATGCTCGAGGCGGCGGTTCAGCCCGGCGGCACCGGCCCGCGGGCGCGCATCATCGGCTGGCGCGTCGCCGGCAAGACCGGAACGGCACACAAGCAGGAAAACGGCGGCTACGCCGCGGACAAATACATTGCGTCCTTTGTCGGACTCGCACCCGTGTCAGCGCCACGCGTCATCATTGCCGTGATGCTCGACGAGCCGGCCGGCGAGTACTACGGAGGCTCGGTCGCCGCGCCGGTATTCGCGGAGGTCATGCAGGCGACGCTGCGCCTGCTTGGCGTGCCGCACGACGCGCCGCTCGAGCCGCTCCCGCAGCCGGCCAGCGACGCACCGCGGGAGAGTACGTGAGCGACGATGGACCTCTTCCAACGACTCGCTGCGCAGGGCGCGATGATCGAGCGGCTCGCCGCCGATAGCCGCCGCTGCCGCCCCGGGACGGCGTTCTTTGCCTACCCCGGGGAAAAAGCCGATGGCCGCGCCTACATCGGCGACGCCCTGGCGCGCGGCGCTTCGGCGGTGCTGTGGGACGCGGACAACTTCGCCTGGTCACCGGCCTGGCGCGTGCCGAACGGCGCCGTGCACGGGCTGAAGCAGCGCGCGGGAGAGCTCGCCGCCGAGTTCCATGGCCAGCCATCGCGCGCCTTGTGGATGTGCGGCGTCACCGGCACCAACGGCAAGACCTCCTGCAGCCACTGGATCGCGGCGGCGCTGGAGGCAAGCGGCATCGCGAGCGGCATCATCGGCACGCTCGGCGTCGGCTTGCGGGGCGCGTTGCGCGACGCCGGCAACACCACCCCGGATGCGCTCGAGCTGCAGGCGACGCTCGCCGAGCTGCGCGCCGCCGGCGCGCGCGCCGTGGCGATGGAGGTCTCTTCGCACGGCCTCGCGCAAGGCCGCGTGAATGGCGTACGTTTCGCCTGCGCGCTGTTCACCAATCTTTCGCACGACCACCTCGACTACCACGGCTCCATGCAGGCGTACGCCGAAGCCAAGGCGCAGCTCTTCGTCATGCCCGGCCTCGACGCCGCAGTGCTGAACCTCGACGATGCCTTTGGCCGCGAGCTGGCGCGTCGCCTCGCCGGGCGTGTGCGGCGCATCGGCTACGCCATCGAGACGCCGCTGGCAGGCGCGAGCGACGAGTTCATCGCCTTGGAGCCGTCGATGCAGCTCGTCTCCAGCTGGGGACGCGCCGAGCTCGCCACGCGCCAGATCGGCCGCTTCAATCTTTCCAATGTGCTCGGCGTGCTCGGCTGTCTGATGGCGCGCGGCATGGCGTTCGCCGATGCCGTGCGCCTGCTTGCCGAGCTGCCGGCGGTTCCCGGGCGGATGGAGCAAGTTGGCGAACGGCCTCTGGTCATCGTCGACTATGCGCACACACCGGATGCGCTCGAAAAAGTGCTGGCGGCGCTGCAGCCGGTCGCCGCGGAGCGCGGCGGACGCCTGTCGCTGGTGTTCGGTGCGGGCGGCGACCGCGATCCGGCGAAGCGCCCCGTGATGGGCGCGGTCGCCGAGCGCGCTGCCGATCGAGTGATCATCACCTCCGACAATCCGCGCAGCGAGGATCCGCTTCGCATCATCGAGGCGATTGCGGGCGGCATGCGCGCCGTAGCGCCGCGCGAACCGGATCGCCGTCGCGCCATCGAGAGGGCGGTGCTCGACGCCGCGCCGCAGGACGTGGTCCTGATTGCCGGCAAGGGGCACGAGAGCTACCAGGAAATCGCAGGTCGGCGCCTGCCATTTTCCGACCAGGCCGTGGCACGCGCGGCGCTTGCGCTGCGGGGTGGCCGATGATGAGCCTGTCGGAAGCCGCGGGCGTCACGGCCGGCCGCACGAGCGGCGCCGATGCGCGTTTTGCCGCCGTTTCGACGGACAGCCGCGCGATCGGCCGAGGCGAGCTGTTCGTCGCGCTGCGCGGGGAGCGCTTCGATGGACACGACTTCCTCGAGGCCGCCGCCGCGCGCGGCGCGGCCGCCGCCATGGTCGATCGCGACTATCACGGACCCTATCCGCTCCCGGTGCTCATCGTGCAGGACACCAAGCGCGCGCTCGGCGAGCTCGCGCGCGACTGGCGCGCGCGCTTCACGCCGGCGCTGATTGCCGTCACCGGCTCCAACGGCAAGACCACGGTGAAGGAAATGCTCGCCGCGGTCCTGCGACGCCACGGCGGCGAGCAGGCGGTACTCGCCACCACCGGCAACCTGAATAACGACATCGGCGTGCCGCTCACGCTCCTCAAGATGAAGCCCGCGCAGCGCTGGTGCGCCATCGAGCTCGGCATGAACCACCGCGGCGAGATCGCGTACCTGGCCGGTATCGCGGCGCCGACCATCGCGCTCGTCAACAATGCGCAGCGCGAGCACCTCGAATTCATGGGCAGCGTCGACGAGGTGGCGGCGGAGAACGCGAGCGTCTACGACGCGCTGCCCGCCTCCGGGACCGCGGTGATCAATGCCGACGACGAGCATGCCGCGTTCTTTCGCAGCCGCGCCGCTGCCCGGCAGCGGGTGGAGTTCGGCCTGAAGGGCGCGATGGTGAGCGGCCGTTACGCGCTCGGCGGCTTGCAGAGCGAGTTGCGCCTGCGCACGCCGCACGGCGAGGCTCAGGCGACGCTCGCCATTCCGGGCCTGCACAATGTACGCAACGCGCTCGCCGCGGCCGCCTGTGCGCACGCCGCGGGCATCGAGCCGGCGGTGATCGCGGCGGGCTTGAGCGCCTTCCGCCCCTATACGGGCCGGCTGCAGGTCAAGCAGGGGCGCGGCGGCCTGACGGTGATCGACGACAGCTACAACGCCAACCCCGATTCGGTGCGCGCCGCGATCGACGTGCTCGCCGCGTGTCCCGCCCCGACCGTGCTGGTGCTGGGCGACATGGGCGAGGTGGGGCCGCAGGGGCCGGCATTTCACCGCGAGATCGGCACCTACGCGCGCGCGCGGGGCGTCTCGCGACTGCTTGCGCTGGGCGAAGCGGCGGTGCATGCGGTGGAAACGTTCGGCGAGGGCGGCGCGCACTTCAATGGCCTCGATGCGCTGGTCGCCGCCGTCGACGGCCGCACCGTGCTCGTCAAGGGCTCGCGCTTCATGAAGATGGAGCGCGTCGTGGCCGCGCTCCTTGGCGCACCCGTGGAGGGCGCGCACTAATGCTGCTCGAGATCGCCCAGTGGCTCGCGAGAGACGTGCGCGTGTTCAACGTCTTCAGCTACATCACACTGCGCGCGGTGCTCGCCTGCCTTACGGCACTCGCCGTGTCGCTGGTGCTCGGTCCGTACATGATCCGCAAGCTCACCGCCTACAAGATCGGCCAGGCAGTGCGCGACGACGGTCCGCGCTCGCATCTCACCAAGGCGGGCACGCCGACCATGGGCGGCGCGCTGATCCTCGTCTCGATCTGCGTCACCACGCTTCTTTGGGGCGACCTCAAGAGCAAATTCCTCTGGGTGGTGCTGCTCGTCACGCTCGCCTTCGGCTCGATCGGCTGGATCGACGACTACCGCAAGGTCGTGCACCGCAACCCGAAGGGCCTCTCACCGCGCGCGAAATTCCTCTGGCAATCGCTGATCGGCCTCGCGGCCGCGGCGTACCTCGCCTGGCTCGCGCAGAGCATGCCGCCCCTCAACCAGCTGATCGTGCCGTTTTTCAAGTTTGTCTCCTATCCGCTCGGCACGCTCGGCTTCATCGTGCTCACCTTCTGCGTCATCGTCGGCACGTCGAACGCGGTGAACCTGACCGATGGCCTCGACGGCCTCGCCATCATGCCGACCGTGCTGGTGGGCAGCGCGCTCGGCGTGTTCGCCTATGTCGCCGGGCACGCCGTGTTCTCCAAGTACCTCGGGCTGCCCTACATCCCGGGCGCCGGCGAGCTGGCGGTGATCTGCGGCGCGCTCGCCGGCGCCGGCCTCGGTTTTCTCTGGTTCAACGCCTATCCGGCGGAAGTGTTCATGGGCGACGTCGGCGCGCTCGCGCTCGGCGCGGCGCTCGGCACGGTCGCGGTGATCGTGCGCCAGGAAATCGTGCTCTTCATCATGGGCGGCGTGTTCGTCGCCGAGACGCTCTCCGTGATGATCCAGGTGCTGTACTTCAAGTGGAGCGGCGGCAAGCGCATCTTCCGCATGGCCCCGCTGCACCATCATTACGAGCTCGAAGGCTGGAAGGAGAGCCAGGTCGTGGTGCGCTTCTGGATCATCACCATGATGCTCGTGCTCTTCGGGCTCTCCACGCTCAAGCTCAGATGATGCGCGAGCCCGCCCGTCACCTGCTGCCGCAGCCGCCGCGCGTGGCGCTGGAGGGGCGGCGGCTGCTGGTCCTCGGCCTCGGCGACACCGGGCTCTCGGTGGCGCGCTATGCCGAGCGCCGCGGCGCGCTGGTGCGCGTCGCCGATACGCGCGCCGCGCCGCCGGGGCGCGGCGCGCTGGCGGGCGATGTGCAGCTCGGCCCGTTCACCCCGGCGCTGCTCGCGCAGGTCGACCTCGTTTGCATCAGCCCCGGGCTGTCGCTCGCCGAGCCGCTCGTCGGCGAGGCGCTCGCGCGCGGCATCCCGGTACTCGGCGACATCGAGCTCTTCGCCTGGGAAAACCGTGCGCCGGTGCTCGCCGTGACCGGGACGAACGGCAAGAGCACGGTCACCGCGCTCACGGGCCATCTCTTGCGCAGCGCGGGCGTCGAGTGCGAAGTGGCCGGCAACATCTCGCCGCCGGTGCTCGAGGCACTGCTGGCGCGAGCGGCGGCGCCGGCGGCCTGGGTCCTCGAGCTCTCGAGCTACCAGCTCGAGACCACGTGGACGCTCGACGCCGCCGCCGCGACCATGCTCAACCTGAGCGAAGACCACTTGGACCGCTACGCCGGCCTTGCGGACTATGGCGCGGCGAAGGCGCGCATCTTTCTGGGCCACGGCATCCAGGTGCTCAATCGCGACGACCCGGCCTCCGCAGCCATGGCGCTGTCCGGCCGGCGCGTCGTCAGCTTCGGGCTCGATGCGCCCGCCACGGCGCACGATTTCGGTGTTGCGGGCGGCGCGCTCGTGGAAGGACCGCATCGGCTGCTCGAGACGCGCGCGCTCGCGATCCACGGTGCCCACAAC
>Ga0307469_10000947_pt1 | contig 10726 bp, 12 predicted proteins | sample atmos_gasesAM2C__FD_203084 | JGI IMG/M metagenome (GOLD analysis project Ga0307469, IMG submission 203084) | Hardwood forest soil microbial communities from Morgan-Monroe State Forest, Indiana, United States - atmos_gasesAM2C_515 | ecosystem: Environmental > Terrestrial > Soil > Temperate...
TCGCATTGATGTCCGACGTCTCGAGCACGCGCTTCGAATAGCCGTGCGCGGCGAGCGCAAGCATCGCGCGGCCGAGTCGTTCGGTGGTCGTGACGGCGTTCGGCGCGAGCCGCTGCACGATCGGGTACAGCGGCCGGGTCGCCGCGTACAACACCCGATACCACGACGTTCGCGATTGAATGCCGTGCAGGGGAATGATGGCGCCCGGCCGCACCATGTAGGCGGCCTTGAACGGCAGTTGCAGGAGGGCGTTCTCCGTGCGCCCTTTCACGCGCGCCCACATCGAGCGACCCTTTTCAGTGGCGTCGGTGCCCATCCCCGAGACGTAGACGAACGTCATCGCCGGGTTCAGGCGCACCAGCGTTCGCGCAACGGAGAGCGTGAGGTCGTAGGTAGTCTCCGTGTAGCGCTGCTCGGACACTCCCGCGGAGGAGACGCCGAGGCAGAAGAGGCACGCGTCGAATCCGGTGAGCTGCGGTTCGACCGCCGACAGATCGGCGACGTTCGGCACGACGATCTCGCGGAGCTTCGGATGCAGCTGCCCGGTCTGGGTGCGGCCGACGGTGACGACGCGCTCCACGGCGGGATCGAGCAGCGCCTCGCGAAGGACACTCTGGCCGATCATGCCGGTTGCGCCGAAGAGCAGGACGTCCATCGCGAGTTCCTCGACGTGCGTTCAGCGCGGCGCCACGGCGAACGCGAGCACGCCGCGCTGGTACACCTCGTCGACCTCCGACAGCGGTTTCCGATCGCCCGTGTAGACAATCGCGCGGTGCTCGAACAACGCGTCCGGAATCGCGAGAGCAGCGGCCGGCGACCCGGGAGCTCCGTCGCGGCCTCCGCGTTCCCAGCCCTCGGGCAATGGCTGCCACAGCATCTGGACGCCAATCGTCTGCCGGTATGGCTGGAGCGGCTGAATGACGGTGCCGAACGGCGTGTCGGTCGTTTCGAGCAGGCGGTTCATGTCGGCCGTCAAACGGCCCGGCACATACCAGTTCCGCGCCCTCGACAGCACGACGTCGCCGCAGCGCAGCTCGACGCTCCGCGCGATCACCCGTTCGTCGTCACCGACTTGCAAACGTCGTCGCTGCTCCGCGGTCGCCGGCGGCGCTTCGCCGCGATTCACGCGCGCGACGATCTTCGGCGCCGGGGCCAGCTCGTGATCGCGGCACCACTTCTCGAGCGTGGCAGTCGCGCTCGTGCTGCTGAGGATCTCGCCGTGCAGCGTGTGAATCAACGCGAGCGCTTCGAGCCGGGAGACGAAGGTGTCCGGCCACGCCGGCTGCGCGCCGAGCGACGATGCGCCGGCGGTGGCGCACGCAGCGACGACGAGTGCGGTCAGCAGCACTCGCGCGGCCGACGACTGCGGCCTGCGTGACTGGATGCCGGCCGTGATGTTCACGCGGCAGCTCCCGGCAGCGACAGCAGGCTCACGACGAGGCCGGTGCCGTGCGCAATCGCGTTCGCGATCAGATCGCGGCGCCAGAGATAGAGAAGCGTCATGACGATGCCGAACGGCAGGTCTGCAGCAAGCGAGAATCGCACGCCCCAATACGGGATGTGCGCGAGCCCGAACGCGATCGCCGCCGCCGCCGCGCCGATCCACCGCCGGCCCGCAATCGCCGCCAACCGCTCGATCGCGTAGCCGCGATAGAGCGTCTCCTCGACCGCGCCGCTCGTGACGCCGAGGAACACGCGAAACCACGCGGGCAGCGCCGCGAGGCTCGCCGTGCGCGCGTCGAGCCCGCCGACGTGAAGCGCGTCCACGAGCGGCCGCGTGACGAGCGGCAGGACGTAGAGCGTCACGGCAGCGACGAGCAATCCCGACGCAACGGTGACGCCCGTCGGCCGCCGAACGCCGATGGACGACAACGGCAACCGTTCGAGCCGCAGAACGACGGACACCACGGCGACGGCAAACCCGCAGAACACGAGCTGGAGGACGATCTGCGCGTCGAGCCGCGGCACGCCGAAGAGACGATGGGCCACGACGACGAGCGCGGGAGGACCGGCGAGCGCGAGCGCGAGGGCAGCGAGCGTCGGACATTCCGCCGACGCCACGTCATCGTCCCGGCGCCACGCGCTGGATCACCTTGCCCTCGGCATCGAGGAACTCGATGCTGGCGCCGCCATCGGCATCGACCTTGAGCGCAAGCCGATTGCGTCCCTGCGCGTCCGCGAGCAACACGCTCGCGACGCGATCGCGCGTCTTCCCGACGAAGACTCGTTGCGCTCCTCTCGGCGCTGCGGCGCGAGCCCGCGCGGCGGCCGCCTCCCGCTGCGCGCGATCCTGGATCGCATTCGCGCTGTTCAGCTGTTCGACGAGGTCGCTGAGCGGCGTTTCGGGCCGGTCCCAGACCTTGAACGCGGCCGCGCGCTGTCCGTTCTCCTCGTTGTACTCGAAGCCGATCGTCTGGTCCTGTCCCAGCTGATCGAACATCAGGCCGGCATCGGCGGCGCGGCGGCCGTTCACGTCGCGGCCCGTCAGCGTGAGCCCGCCGGCTTCGTCGCCGTGATCGTTGAACAGGATGAAGCCGGCGTAGGGCCGCGCGCGCTGGATCGTCTTCCCGCCGATCACGCCGGGGTGCATCCGATCCTTGTTCGAGATCACCAGCCGCAGGGTGCCGTCGGCGTCGACGACGTTGATGCGTTCGACAGTGATTTCGCCGAGCGTCTGCGGCCGCGCGCTCTGGCTGAACCCGGAGACGGCGACGAAGACGAGGAGCAGGAGCGTGGCGGCGAGCGACGCTTGCACGAGTCGAAGCTGACGACGGATTGAGCGGGCCATGAACACTCCCGGTGCCGCAGTCTAGCGCAGTTCGCGATCGGCGACGGCTGCCGGCGGCGCCGCGACGAACTCGTCGCGCCGCAGGCCGGCCTTCTCGAGCGCGCGCGCCGACGCGCGGTTCGCGACGTCGCACGTCGCGAAAATACGCGCGACGCCGAGCTGCTCGAATCCGGCGCGCACGAGCCCGCGTGCAGCTTCCGTCGCATAGCCGTGGCCCCCACGTCGCGCGCGAAGATGAACCCGAGGTCGGCGTCGCCCGGCGGCTCGAGCGTCAAATCGCGCGCGCCCACCAGCCGGCCGTCGGCGATCTGGAGCGCCGCGAGCTCCCAGACCATCCGCGGCGTCACCTCGGCGTCGGAGGCGTACGCGTGAACCGCGGCAGAGTCGGCGGACACGAAGTCCCGAAGCGGCGCGCGTGACGTGCCTCAGCGGCGAGACGCATCGCCGCGCTATCTGGGGAGGAACTCGAAGGTCGTGTCGCGACGCCGCGCCGTGCGGAAGCCGCGCACGTACTTCTGCGATCCGCGTGTCGGGTACTTCTCCGCGTACGCCCGCTCGACTTCGTCGCGGATCCGCTCGGAGCGTGCGTGCCGTGCGCGAACGCGAATCTCGCGCTCGCCGACCTGAATCGTGCCGAGCGGATCGTCGAGGAGCGTGCGGTACCAGCCGCCGCGCGCCTGCTTCCACGATCGCGCAAACACGCGGCCCTCGACGACGACGGCCCAGATGCCGATGAAGCGATGATCGGAGCCGCGGCCCGCGCGGACGCCGAGAATCTTGCTCCCGTCGATCGCCGCGAGGATCGGGTGCGCGAAGCGGCGGACCTTCACGTCACCTCGACCGCAGCGACGCCATGAGCGGCAGCAGCCACGCGAGGAACGCGAGCGTGAGCGCGAGGCACAGCCACTGCCGCCGGGTCCGCGGCGCGACGCCGAGCACGTACGGTCCGGCGAGGCTCACGGCCACGAGAACGAGGAACGAGGCGGCAGCCGCGTCCATCTGACCGATCGTTATGACGTCCGCCCTCTGACGTTTGGCGAGCGTGAGGTTCGCCCTCCAGGTTGTGAAGCCGAACTTACTGTCCCTCGACGAGCACGAACTGCGCATTGGCCGCGCCGGCGCGCACTTTCCTCGCCGCCTGATAGTCGGGCGAGTTGTAGAACTCCTGAGCGCGCTCGAAGCTCGGGAATTCGATCACGACCACCCGGCCTTTTGCCGGCGGCCCTTCCAGCGTCGCGGTGCGTCCGGCGCGCGCGAGGAAGCGGCCGCCGAACTTCTCGATGATCGCCGGCGACAGCTTCGTGTACTCGGCGTACTGCGTTGGATTCGTCACCTCCACCTGCACCAGCATGTACGCCTTTTTCGTGGCATCCTGCACGGCCCACGCGCTCCCCGCCGCAAGCGCAGAGACCATCGCGGCGAGCGCAAGCATTCTCTTCATCGTCATCGCAGGATCCTTCCTCGCAGGACTAGCGCCGCGGCATCGAGGGCGGCGTGGCTTGCGCGCTCTTCGGTGAACCGAGCATCGACAGGGAGCCTTTCGCGCTCTTCGGCGTGCCGACGGGCGTCGCCGGCGGCGTGCCTTGCGCGCTCTTGGGCGTACCGACCGGCGTCGCCGGAGGCTTCGAGTCGGGATTCTTCGGCGTGCCCACCGGCGTGTCGGGATACGCGTCGAGCCGCGGCGCGCCGTCGAGGCCGAGCCGCGCGAGCTGCTCGGCGGACAAGAACGACGTGCGCCCGGCATCCAACGTCAGCACCTCCTGCGGGTACGAGGCCGCAGCGTCGCGCGACCCGCGATCCGCCGTCTCACCGGGTTTCTGCATGCTCATCTCCGCCTCCTCGTCAGCTGCACTCCCGCGGCGCAGCAGCGATTGCCGCGGCGTCAGCGAAGTATACGCGCGAGGCCGACGGTTGACACCCGCAGAACCGGCGACCTAGCATGACCGCGGCATCCCGCCACCCACCAAGTGACGATGACCGGTACGATCGTGTCGCATTACCGGCTCGTCGAGAAGATCGGCAGCGGCGGGATGGGCGTCGTCTACAAGGCGCACGACACGAGGCTCGATCGGCCGGTCGCGCTCAAGTTCATCTCCGACACCATCGCCGCCGATCCCGCGATGCTCCAGCGCTTCGAGCGCGAAGCGCGCGCGGCGTCGGCCCTCAGCCACCCCGGCATCTGCACGATCTACGAGATCGACACCGCCGACGGGCGGACGTTCATCGCGATGGAGCTGCTCGAGGGGACGAGCCTCGACAAGCGCATCGAGAGCGGACGCCTGCCGTTCGACGTCGTTCTGGAACTCGGCCTCGAGATCGCCGATGCGCTGCAGGCGGCGCATGCGAAAGGCGTCCTCCATCGCGACGTGAAGCCGGCCAACATCTTCGTCACGCGCGAAGGACGGGCCAAACTGCTCGACTTCGGCCTCGCGAAAGTCCCCTTGCCGGGCGAGGACGGCGCCGGCCTCAGGACGACGGCCGCGGCCTTCGCGACGTCCGGCGGCAGCATCGTCGGCACGGCCGCGTTCATGTCGCCGGAGCAGGCCCTCGGGCGGCCGATCGATCAGCGCAGCGATCTGTTCTCGCTGGGCCTCGTGCTGTACGAGATGGCGACGGGCCGGCACGCGTTCGCCGGCAGCTCGACGACGCTGCTCGACGCGATCCTGCACACGCAGCCGCCGCCGCCGTCGACGCTCGCCGCCGAGGTCCCGGTCGAGTTCGATCGCATCGTCGACAAGGCGCTTCAGAAAGATCCCGACGTGCGGTACCAGGCGGCCGCGGATCTTCGCGCCGATCTGCGGCGGCTGCAGCGCGCGATCGACTCGCATTCATCGGTCCAGTCGTCGACGACGACGACGCGATTGCCGCCGCCCGCGGCCCGCGGCCGCCGGCGATCGAGGCGACGCTCGGCCGCGGAACTGACGCTCGTTGCGGCGGTGCTCGGCGGCGCGTTCGCGGCGCGCTCGTGGCTCGCGCGCCCGGCGGGTCCGCTGCTCGGCGACGCCACGTTCACGCAGCTCACCGATCAGCCAGGCGTCGAAGCGACGCCGGCCATCTCGCCCGACGGCAAGCAGATCGTGTACGCGAGCCGCGTGTCGGGCAACTGGGACCTCTACCTGCAGCGCGTGGACGGCAAGGCGGCGATCGACCTGACGCCGGATTCGCCGGCCGACGATATCGAGCCGTCGTTCTCCGCCGACGGCGAGCACATCGCGTTCCGCTCCTCGCGCGACGGCGGCGGCATCTTCGTCATGGGCGCGACCGGCGAATCGGTGCGGCGGATCTCGACTGCCGGTTTCGATCCATCGTGGTCTCCCGACGGACGATCCATCGTGTGCGCCGACGAGCCGGTCGATATTCCGACGATCCGATGGTCGAACAGCGCGCTCTGGGTGATCGACGTCGCGACCGGACAGCGGCGTCAGCTCACGGCCGGCGACGGCGTGCAGCCGAAATGGTCGCCGCACGGTCTCCGCATCGCCTACTGGCTCGCCGACGAGGCCGGACATCGCGACATCAAGACGATTGCGGCGGGCGGCGGCGCGCCGGTGGCGGTCACGAGCGACGCCGCGCTCGATTGGAATCCGGTGTGGTCTCCCGACGGCGCGTACCTGTTTTTCTCGAGCAACCGCGGCGGCGCGCTGAACCTGTGGCGCGTGCCGATCGACGAAGCGAGCGGCCGCGTGCGCGGCGCCCCCGAGCCGGTGACGACGCCCTCGACCAACGCCGGGTTCATGAGCTTCTCCGCGGACGGGTCGCGCATGACGTATCTGCACCAGACTTTCGCGCGCAACATCGGCCGCCTGCGGTTCGATCCGACGACCGCGACGCCGGACGATCGGCCGACGCCGATCACGCGAGGCACGCACTACCTCCGCAACCCGGATCTCTCGTCCGACGGCGCGTGGCTCACCTACTCGCAGGACGACAAGCTGATGGTGATGCGCAGCGACGGCGCCGGTGGGCGGCAGCTCACGCAGGGCGAGTACGCCGACCGCGCGCCGCGCTGGTCGAGCGACGGCCGGCGCATCGCGTTCTACTCGAACCGATCCGGCGTGCTGCAGCTCTGGGTGATCCAGCCTGACGGCAGCGGGCTGCAGCAGTTGACGAATCACCCGAAAACCGATGGTCTCTATTACCCGATCTGGTCGCCCGACGACGCGATGCTCTTCGCGAGCTCGCTGGAAGGCAAAGTGTTCGTCGTCGATCCGGCGCGTCCGATGAGCGGCGCGCTGCCCGTGCTGCCGCCGTTCGATGGCGCGGCGGCGTTCGTGCCGTGGGCGTGGTCGCCGGACGGCGGCGCAGTTGCCGGATGGGAGCAGCGGAAGGACGGATCCGCGGGCGGCCTGGTCGTCTACGATCCGCGCGCGAAGCGCTTCTCGAGAGTGACCGACTTCGGAAACTACCCCGCGTGGATCGACGCGCGGCGGCTGCTCTTCTCCGGACGCAACCAGCTGAACGTCGTCGACGTCGCGTCGCGCCGGACGACCGCGCTGCCGACGCCGCAGGGGTTCGACGAGGAGTTCGCGCTGTCGCGCGACGGCCGCGCCGTCTACTACACGGAGAATCAGCGCGAAGGCGACGTCTGGCTGGTCAAGTTTGGCGGCGGTTCCACTCGCACCGACGACGCGCGCGACCCGTCGCGCCGGCAGAGACGCCGTGACGGCGATCGTTGACGCCTTCATCGTCGTCTATCTCGTGGCGGCGTGGTGCTGGCGCCTGACGCCCGGCACGATCGGCCATGCGATCGTCGCGCCCGCGCTGCCGATCCTGCGCTGGGGTGGCTTCGAGCAGATCTGGACGATGTTCGCGCCCGATCCGCCGCAGGCGAGCCACGCGCTGCGCGCGGTCATCACGCTGCGATCGGGCCGCGCGATCGTGTGGGAGCCGCCGGCCGTGGAGCGGCTGCCGCCGTGGGCCGCGCTGCTCGAGTTCAGATATCGCGAGTACGCGAGCACGATGCTGTCGGAGGCGGCCGCGCCGTGCCGTCCTGCGCTGATCGAGTACCTGCTGCGCAAGTACGACTTCGGAGACGATCCGCCGGTGCAAGCCGTCCTCGTCTGCGAGCGGTCGCCGGTCGCCGGGCCGGGCGCGTGCGATCAGCCGCGCGCTCCTGAAACCCTCATCGTCCACGGCCACGTGGTCGGCAGCGGCGTGTGATCCCGTTCGCCGCCGTCGCGCACGCATGGAACGCCTTCTTCCACGCGCAGGAATCGGCGGACACGATCGCGCTCTTCCGCATCGTCTTCGGGTTGCTGCTGCTGGCGAATGCCGCGTTCTTCGCGCGCGACGCACGGCTGTGGATCGGCCCCGACGGATTCTTCTCGCACGACAGCTACTGCGCCGTGTACGGCCACAGCCGCTTCACGCTGCTCCGGTACCTGCCGCCGACCGACGGCTGGGTCGCCGCCACGCTGGCGGCGCATGCGCTGAGCGCAGCGCTCCTCACGATCGGCTTCGCGACGCGGTGGAGCGCCGCGGCGGCGTTCGTCACGCTCCTCAGCATCCACCATCGCAATCCGGTGCTGGTCTACGGCGGAGACGACGTCCTGCGGCTGATGGGATTTCTCCTGATCTTCTCGCGGGCGGGCGCCACGCTCTCCGCCGATGCGCTCCTGAGCGGACACGCGATGGCCGAACCGGCGGTCGGGGACGCCTGGTGCACGCGGCTGATGCAGCTGCAGGTGTCGTTCGTCTACTTCGCCGCGTTTCTCAACAAGCTCGGTGGGAGGAGCTGGCTGGACGGCACGGCCGGGTTCTACGCCGTCGAGGTCGCCGACTTCCGGCGGCACCGATTGCCGCGGTTCGCGCGCACGATGTTCTGGTCGCGCACCGGCACCTGGTCCGTGCTTGCAACCGAGCTGCTGCTTGGCCCCGCGATCTGGATTCGCGAGCTGCGCTACCCGGTGCTGGCGCTCGGCGTCGCGATGCATCTCGCGATGGACTGGTTCATGAACCAGCAGCTCTTCGGCGCGACGATGATCGTCTGCCTGCTGCTCTTCGTGGATCCGGCTACTGTCGCCGGTGCGTTCCGCGCGCTTGGCGTGGTGTAATGCCCGAACGTCTTCCTCGAAGCAGTTGCTGACGACCCCGAGCGCGACGCCGCGGTCCGCGAGATCGGCGACGAGCGCCGCGACCTCGTCGCTGATGCGCGCAATGCGCGGCCTTCTCCCGAATGCGTGTTCAGTGGATCGCGATATCCCGGTGCCGCGTCTCGGACGCCGCGAGGACCGAGACGATCGTCACGAGCGCCATCGCGATCACGTACGCCGCAAGCGCGCCGCGCCCGTACGGCAGCAGCGCCGTCGCGATGAACGGCGACAGACCGCCGGCGACGACCGACGCGAGCTGCGAGCCGAGCGACGCGCCACTGTAGCGGACCCGCGCGCCGAACAGCTCCGACAGAAACGCCGCCTGCGGACCGTACATCGGCGAGTGCGCGAACACGAGCGCGACGACGAGCGCGAGCCACACGAGCGGCGTCGATCCGGTGTCGAACAATCGGAAGAGCGGATACGCCCACAGCGCCGTGGCGCACGCGCCGAAGAGATACACCGGCCGGCGTCCGACGCGATCCGATATCGCGCCGCAGATCGGGATCGCCACGATCGCGCAGGCGGCGGCGATGAGAATCCCGCTCAGCACGGTCTGGCGATCGATCCCGACTTTCTGCGTGCCGTAGACGAGCACGAACACGGTGTAGATGTAGAAGGCGCCGTTCTCGGCCAGCCGCGCGCCGATCGCGAGCAGCACTTCCCTGGGATGCGTGGTCAACACCTCGAGCGCGGGCCGCTGCGACCCGATCCGCTCCCGCTTCATGCGGGTGAACACCGGCGTTTCCAGAATACGCAGCCGGATGACGAGGCCGACGGCGACCAGCACGATGCTCAGGAGAAATGGAACGCGCCACCCCCACGCGAGGAACTGCGCCTCCGGCAGCCGCGCAAACTGCGCGAACACGGCGGTGGAGAGCAGCAGGCCCGCAGGCACGCCGATCTGCGGCCAGCTTCCATAGAACCCCCGCGCGCCGGGCGGCGCGTGTTCCACCGCCATCAGCACGGCGCCGCCCCACTCGCCGCCGACGCCGAAGCCCTGCAGCAGACGGAGCGCGACGAGCGCCACCGCCGCCCACGATCCGATCTGCGCATACGTCGGAAGGAGTCCGATGCCGAACGTCGCCACGCCCATGATGGTCAGCGTCAGGACCAGCATCGACTTGCGGCCGATCCGGTCGCCGTAATGCCCGATCACGATGCCGCCGATCGGCCGCGCGGCGAAGCCCACGGTGTAGGTTGCAAACGCCGCCATCGTGCCGGTGAGCGGGTCGAAGGTCGGGAAGTAGAGGCGGTTGAAAACGGTCGCGGCCGCCGTGCCGTAGAGAAAGAAGTCGTACCACTCGATCGTGGTGCCGATCAGGCTGGCGAACGCCACCATCCTGATCGCGCGGGCTTTCGGAGTCGCTGCGATGGGAGTCATGCGGCCCGCGCGACGCGACCGGCCGTTGTCATGCGTCGAGGGCTGATTCTAGCCGTAGAATCGAGTTGAATCGGATGACCTTTCGAGCCGTCCGCGAGATCGGGCTGCGACTGCCAGGCGCCAAAGAAGCCACGATGTACGGAGCCCCCGCGCTGAAAGTGGGCGGCAAGATGTTCGCGTGCATCGCTTCACACAAGTCTGCCGAGCCGAACACGCTCGCGGTCCGGATGGACTTCGCGCAGAGCGACGCGCTGATCGCGGAAGACCCCGAGACGTACTATCTCGAGGATCACTACGTGGGCTATCCGGTCGTGCTCGTGCGGCTGTCGCGCGTCCACCCGGACGCGATGCGGGATCTGCTCGCCGGCGCGTGGCGGTTCGTGAGCGCGACGAGCTCCGCGCAGAATCGCTCGCGCCGGTCGCCTCGCAAGGCACGAGGGCGATCTCAGGATTGACGCGGCC
>Ga0307469_10000948_pt1 | contig 10725 bp, 10 predicted proteins | sample atmos_gasesAM2C__FD_203084 | JGI IMG/M metagenome (GOLD analysis project Ga0307469, IMG submission 203084) | Hardwood forest soil microbial communities from Morgan-Monroe State Forest, Indiana, United States - atmos_gasesAM2C_515 | ecosystem: Environmental > Terrestrial > Soil > Temperate...
CTGCCGGCATGCCTCGATCACCGACGAGGTCGCCGACACGCTCGACTACAAGAAGGTGGCCAAACGGGCGCTCGAGTTCATCGGCGCCTCGGAATTCAAGCTGGTGGAGACGCTCGCGCACCGGCTGGCGCTCGTCATCCTCGAGGAATTCGGCGTCGAGTGGGTGCGCATCTCGCTCAACAAGCCGGGCGCCATCCGCAACTCACGCGACGTGGGAGTGGAGATCGAGCGCACGCGCGCCGACCTGCCGCGCTGAAGAGCTATCGATGCCGGAGGTCTACGTCGCGGCGGGCAGCAACATCGAGCCGGAGCGCCACATGCAACAGGCGGTCGCGGAGCTCGCGGGCACTTTTCCCGGCGTGCGCTTCTCCTCCTGGTACCGCAATCGCGCGGTCGGCTTCGATGGTGAGGACTTCATCAACCTGGCCGCCGGCTTCAGCACCGCGCTGCCGGTGCACGCGGTGCTCGAGCGGCTGCACGCGATCGAAGGCCGCTGCGGACGCGGGCGCGATGCGCCGCGCTGGGCGCCGCGATCGATGGACCTCGACGTGCTGCTCTACGGCGAGCTGGTATGCGAGGAGCCGGGGCTCAAGCTCCCGCGGCCGGACCTGGTGAAGCGCGCCTACATGCTCGGTCCGCTCGCCGAGATCGCCCCGCAGCTGCGGCACCCGACCGCCGGACTCACCATCGGCGAGCTGTGGCGCCGCTTCGACCAGGGTGCGCACCCGCTCGAGCGGCTCGCGCGCGCCCCGCTCCATGGGGCCTGAGCCCGTGTCACCAGCCGATGCTGCGCCCGCCGTCGACCGCGAGGATCTGGCCGGTGACGTACGGCGCCTCGGTCGCGAAGAACAGGCACGCCCGTGCCACATCGACCGCGGAGCCGGGGCGCTTCAGCGCGGTGCGTGCCAGGATCCTGGTCTGCAGCGCCGTATCCATCCCGTCCTCCGGCCACATGACCGGACCCGGCGCGATGGCGTTCACACGTACGTGCGGGCCGAGCTCGCGGGCGAGCGACAGCGTCAGCATGATGACCCCCGCCTTGGCGAGGCTGTACACCGGATAGCGCCGCAGCGGCCGCATGCCGTGGATGTCGGCGAGATTAATAATGAGTCCGGAGCGCTCGTGGAGCGCGCCCGCCGCGGCCTGCGCGAGGAACAGCGGCGCCTTCAGGTTCGTGCCGACCAGATCGTCCCAGTCGGTCTCGGTGATGTCGCCGACCGGGGTCGGATAGAAGGTCGAGGCGTTGTTCACCAGGATGTCGAGCGCCCCGAAAGCCTGCACGGCCGCGGCGATCAGTCCCGGGTGCTGTGTCACATCGAGCAGGTCGCATTCGGCAACAGCCACCGAACCCGCGCGCGCGGCGTTGAGCTCGGCGGCGAGCCGACCGGCATCCTCGGCGGAGCTCCGGTAGTGAAGCAGGACGTTGGCGCCGGCTCCGTGCAGCACGCGCACGATCGTGGCGCCGACGCGGCGCGCCGCGCCGGTGACGAGCGCCGTCTTGCCGGCGAGCGCCTTGCTCGGCGCCGGCAGCGTCTCGGCCCCCTCGGGATCAGCTCGCGCCATAGAAGGCGATTATGACGCCATCGGCCGCGCGCTCAATGCTTCCGGCGCTGAGCCCCGACGAGCAGCGTCACAGCGAGGCCGTCGAGGCGCTGATCCGCACCGAGCTGGCAACTTCCGGCGGCTGGCTGTCCTTCGAGCGCTTCATGGAGCTCGCGCTCTATGCGCCCGGCCTTGGTTACTACAGCGCCGGCAGCCGCAAGCTCGGCAGCGGCGGCGATTTCGTCACTGCCCCGGAGGTCTCGGAGCTCTTCGGCCGCTGTCTGGCCGGGCAGTGCGCGCAGGTCCTGCGCGCGACGGGCGGGGAGATCCTCGAGCTCGGCGCCGGCACCGGCTCGCTGGCCGCGGCGCTGCTGCAGGCACTCGATGACGCGGGCGTCCTCCCGGAGCGCTACGCCATCCTCGAGGTGAGCGGCGATCTCGCCGCGCGCCAGCGCGCCCGCCTCGCGGCGCTCCCCCCGCACCTGCGCGAGCGCATCGTATGGCTCGAGCGGCTGCCGCCGGCGCCGCTGCGCGGAGTCATCCTCGCCAACGAGGTGGCCGACGCGCTCCCGGTGCGGCGCTTCAGGCTGAGCGGCGGCGCAGCCTGCGAGCTCGGCGTCGCCCTCGCGCCCGGCGGCACGCTCGAGGATGCCGAGCGGCCGCCCGATGCCGATCTCGCCCAGGCCTGCGCGGCGATCCTCGGCGCGCTGCCGCTTGCGCTCCCCGACGGCTATACCTCGGAGGTCAATCTGAGAGTCGCGCCCTGGATCGCGAGCCTCGGCGACTGCCTCGAGCGGGGAGTCGTGCTGCTCATCGACTACGGCCTGCCGCGGGCTCACTACTACCATGCGCAGCGCGCCGCGGGGACGCTGCGCTGCCACTTCCGGCAGCGCGCCCACGACGACCCGTTCGTCAACTTAGGGGTGCAGGACATCACCGCATGGGTCGACTTCACGCGCGTCGCCGAGGCCGCATCGCTCGCCGGACTCGAGGTGTCGGGTTTCGCCACGCAGGCCGCCTTTCTGCTGGCGCTCGGGCTCGAGCGGGCGGTGGCCGCCGCGCCCGATCCGCGTGCGCTTCGCAGGCGAAGCGCGCCGCCTCGTCATGCCGGAGGAGATGGGCGAGGCCTTCAAGGTGATGGCCCTCACGCGCGCCTGCGACGCACCGCTCACAGGCTTTACGTTTCAGGACCTGCGGCGCTCGTTGTGACTCGCGGTTAAGATGGCGCCCCCGATCGTGCGCAGGAATCCACGCCCGTGTCCGACACTGTCAACACCGTGATCCTCGGGATCATCGAAGGCATCACCGAGTTTCTGCCGATTTCGAGCACCGGACACCTGCTGATCGCCGAGCGCTGGCTGGGGGAGCGCTCGGAGCTCTTCAACGTCTCGATCCAGGCCGGCGCCATTCTCGCGATCGTGCTCATCTACTGGCGCCGCCTGGTGGATCTGCTCACGCACTTCGGCCAGCCGGCGCAGCGCGACTATCTGGCGAAGCTCGTCGTCGCCTTCCTCATCACCGCGTCCGGCGGCTTCATCGCTACGCGCCTTGGGTGGAAGCTGCCCGAGTCGGTGCTGCCGATCGCGCTCGCCACGCTCATCGGCGGCGTACTGATCCTCGTCATCGAAGCCTACGTCGCGCGGCGCCCCCAGAGCTCGACGGTCACCTGGAACGTCGCGGTCTGGGTCGGACTGTGTCAGATCCTCGCCGCGGTGTTTCCTGGCACTTCGCGTTCGGCGTCCACGATCTTCGCCGCCATGCTCGCCGGGCTCACCCTGCGGCCTGCGGCCACCGAGTTCGCCTTCCTCGTCGGGATCCCCACCATGTTTGCCGCCACGGGGTACGAGCTCCTCAAGGTGCGAGGCCAGGCGGGGCGCGAGGACTGGAATGCAGTCGCGGTCGGTTTCGCGGTCTCGCTGGTGGTGGCTTTCATCGCGGTGAAATGGCTGCTGCGCTACGTGCAGTCGCACCGTTTCACGATCTTCGCCTGGTACCGCATCGCGCTCGGATCGGCGCTGCTCGCGCTCATCGCGGCCGGGACGATGCGCTGAAGTCAGGCCCCCGCCGTTGCCGGCTGCGCTGACTTGACCGCGCTCACCGCCGCGAGCCGCCGCCGCCGCATCTCCTCGCCAATCGCCGCGCCCTTGAGCCCGCGCCGTTCGGTCTCCGGGAGCGTCACTGCCGCTGCCGCCTCGAGCGCTGCCCTGAGATAGGGAGCCTGGGGATAGGGCGCGGCCTCGAAGCCGGTTCGCCCCCGGGCGTCGGCTTCGCACGCCTGCAGGAGCTCGGCGAAGCGCTCCGGACGGCGGAACGCATCGCACTCCTGCAGCAGCTTCAGAACGGTCTCGGGCCGCAGCTCGAGCGCGCGGTGCACCAGGGTGTGCTCGCGCGCCGCGAGGATCGCGAGCTCGCGATGCGTGCCCGGCACCGTCAGGCGATCGGCCAGGGCCTCGATCAGCGGCACGCCGGCCTCCTCGTGGCCGTGATGCTTCGGCCAGAGCTCGCGCGGCGTGCGCGCCTTGCCGAGATCGTGCATGAGCACCGCAAAGCGCACCGTGGTGGAGGCCCGCGCGCCGGCCGCCCAGGCGAGCGCCAGCATGACGTGCACGCCGGTGTCGATCTCCGGATGCCACTTGGGCGGCTGCGGCACGCCGTAGAGCGCGTCGATCTCGGGGTAGATCACCTTGAGCGCACCGCACTCGCGCAGGGTCGCGAAGAACACTTGCGGATGATCCTCGGCGAGCGCGCGCTCGGTCTCCTGCCACACCCGCTCGGGAACCAGCGCGCTCACCTCACCGGAGGCGGTCATGCGCCGCATGAGCTCCATAGTCTCCCCGGCGATGCGAAAGCCACGGCCGGCAAAGCGGGCCGCGAAGCGCGCCGCGCGCAGCACGCGCACCGGGTCCTCCGTGAAGCTGTCCGACACGTGGCGCAGCACCTGCGCCGCGAGGTCGCGCTGACCCCCGTAGGGGTCGATGACCTCGCCCGCATCGCTCTCGGCCATGGCGTTGATGGTGAGGTCGCGGCGCTTCAGGTCCTCCTCCAGCGTCACCTCGGGCGAGAACTGCGTGGTGAAGCCGCGGTAGCCGGGCGCCACTTTGCGCTCGAGCCGCGCCAGCGCGTACTCCTCGTGCGTGGTGGGATGCAGAAACACGGGGAACTCGCGGCCCACGGGCAGATATCCCTGGCGCTCGAGCTCCTCGGGGCTCGCCCCGACGACTACCCAGTCGCGCTCGCGCACCGCAAGCCCGAGCAGGCGGTCCCGGACCGCACCACCGACCAAGTAGACTCGCATGGTGCGCATGTTAACCGAGACCCCGGGCGACGGCCCGCGGCGGCGCAACCAGCCGCTGGCGCGCGCCGTCACCGGCGCGATGCGCGCCCTGCTCGTCGCCGCGCTGTGCGGGCTGCTCGCCGGGTGTTATCTCACGCAGGCGGCCACAGGTGAGTACCGCCTGCTGCACGAGCGGGTCCCGATCCCGGCGCTGATCGCCGATCCGAAGACGCCCGCCACGCTGCGCGCGCGTCTCGAGGGGGTGCGCGCGGCGCGCGAGTTCGCCTCGCGGGAGCTCGGACTGCCCGACAACGACAGCTACCGCAGCTACGCCGACATCCGCCGGCCATTCGTCGTCTGGAACGTGGTGGCGGCGCCGGAGTTCTCGCTGCAGCCGAAGCGCTGGTGCTTTCCGGTGGCCGGCTGCGTCGCCTATCGCGGCTACTTCCGCGAGCACAAGGCGCGCAGCCTGGCGCTCGAGCTCGAGGCGCGCGGCTTCGACGTCGTGGTCGAGGGCGTGCCGGCCTACTCGACGCTCGGCCGGTTCGCCGACCCCGTGATCTCCAGCATGCTGCGCTACGACGACGACGAGCTCGCCGCCACCATCTTTCACGAGTTGGCCCATCAGCTCATCTATGTCAGGAACGACTCGGAGTTCAACGAGGCGTTCGCGACCACGGTCGAGGAGGTGGGGCTGACGCGCTGGCTCGAGCACCAGGGCGCGGCGCAGCGCATCGAGCGCTTCCACACCGAGCAGCAGCGCGAGGCGGCGCTGCTCGCACTGCTGCAACCGGCGCGCGCGCGGCTGGCGGCGCTCTACGAATCGGGGGCGGCATTCGCGCAGCTGCGCGCCGGCAAGCAGCGGATTCTCGGCGAGCTGGCCGTGGACATCGGCGCGCTCGAGCGCCGCCAGGGTGTGCACTATCCGGTGTACGACGAATGGATCGCCGCCGGGCTCAATAATGCGCAGCTCGCCGCCGTGGCGACTTACTACGACTGCGTACCGGGATTGAAACGGCTGCTGGCCGCGCACGACGGCGACCTGATGCGCTTCTACGCTGCGGTGCGCGCCCTCGCCGCGGCGCCGCGCGCCGAGCGCCACACGCAGCTGTGCGGGGCGGCGGAAGCCGTCAGCGCGCCGGCACTCTGACCCACTCGAGGGCGGCCGACACGACTCTCCCGTCCTGGAAGCTCTTCGCCGGCACCGAGCGGATGTACAGCCGATCACCCTCGATCCTGAACTGACGAACCTGGTTGGTACCGGTCCATCCCTGATTCCACGAGATATCGACGTGGTGGGTGACCTTGTCGCCCGCGATCGACCAGGTGCCCGCATAGGCGACCAGTCCATCGTAGAGCCCGGCCTTCTCCGCGCCGGTCGGGACGTCGCCGGCGGGCGGCTTGCGGCCATCGCTCACGATGAGCGCGTTCATGCGGCAGTCGGCACCGTAGGAGAGATAACCGCTCGGGTGGGAGCCGTAGGGCTGGGTCTTCTCTCCGGTGTCCTGGTATTCGAAGGTCACCGACACGAGCTTCCAGGTCCCGAGCTGCGGGCCGGTGCATGGTGGCTGCTGGCAGAGCACATCCGCGCTGCCGATGAGGAGGAGCAGGCCAATCGCCATCGGCGCTTTGTTCATTTCCGGGCTCCGGTTCAGCGGTCCGCCGTCCGGCGCAGCTGGGCGAGCTGCGTCTCGACGTCGTCGTCGCCGAGGTAGGTGGGGAGCACTCCCTGCATGTGCTGTGGCCTGATGTCGAGGCGCGCACAGCCGTTTTCCTGGCAGACACAATCGACGGTGAGCGAGCGGAAGTTGTCCAGCGAGAAGGGCTTGCCGGGCAGCAGGCCCATGACGACTCCCTGCAGGCGCGCCGCCGCGTCGGGAAGCGGCACGAGGTGGCAGGGGAGGCGGGCGATGCGCGCCGTGAGACGCACGATCTCGCCCAGCGTCAGGACGTCGGGTCCGCACAGCTCATAGGTCTGGCCGTAGCTGGCGCGCGCACCGAGCGCGCGCCGGAAGGCCTCGGCGACGTCGAGCACGTGGATGGGAGCAAAGCGCGACCGCGCCCGCGCCAGCGGCAGGAGGCCGGCGGTGAGGCGCAGCAGCTTTGCGAAGCGGTTGGTGAGCGAATCGCGGGCGCCGAAGATCACCGACGGCCGGAAGATGGTCACGTCCGGCTGCGCGTGCGTCGACGAGGGCGCCGGGGCGCGCAGCTGCGCTTCGCCGGCGGCCTTGCTGCGCAGGTACTGGCTCGGCGCGCGCTCCCCGGCGCCGAGCGCGCTCATGTGCAGCACCTGGCGCACCCCGGCTGCGCGCGCCGCCGCGATGACCTTGCCCGGCAGCTCGGCGTGCACTGTGTGGAAGCTGGCGCCGCGTCGCGGGTTGAGGATACCGACGAGATTGATCACGGCGTCGCAGTCGGCGAACAGCTGGCCGAGCGTCGACGGCGAGTGCACGTCGGCGAGGCGCAGCTCGACTGTGTCGAGCACGCGCAGGCGCTGCGCCCGCGCCAGGTTGCGCGTCGGCACCCGCACCCAGTGGCGGTCGAGCGCCAGGCGTGCGACCAGCTCGCTGCCCACGAAGCCGGTTCCGCCGAGCACGCAGATATTCACGGTGCCTCCCTCAGTGCCCTGGAGCGGCTGCAATCACCGCGGTCACCCGCATGGGTTTGCCGTCGCGCACCAGCCCGATATCCACCGCCGCGCCGACGCGCAGGAGCCCGATCGCGTTGCGCAGCTCGCTGTTGGATTTTACCGCCTGGCCGTTGACCGAAGTGATGACGTCGCCGACCCGCAGCCCGGCCTTGTCGGCCGGCGAATTTTCGACCACCTGCGATACCAGCGCGCCGACCGCGCTCGCGAGCCCGAGCGAATGGGCGATGTCGGGAGTCACCGTGTACATGGAGACCCCGAGCTGGCCGCGCTTGACCGCGCCATACCTGACGAGCTGCTCCATGACGCTGCGCGCCATGTTGACCGGAATGGCAAAGCCGATGCCGACGTTGCCGCCGTTGCTGGAGATGATCTCGGTGTTGATGCCGATGAGCTCGCCGCGCAGGTTGACGAGGGCGCCGCCGGAATTACCGGGATTGATCGAGGCGTCGGTCTGGATGAAGTCCTCGTAGCCGTCGGGATTGATGCCGGTGCGCGACAGCCCGCTGACGATTCCCGAGGTGACGGTGTGCTGCAGCCCGAAGGGGTTGCCGATGGCTACGACGAAATCGCCGACCTCGAGGCGCGAGGAGTCGCCGAGCGGCATCTGCGCAAGCCCGTCGGCGCTCACCCTGAGCACCGCGACGTCCGAGGGGTGGTCGCTTCCGACCACCTCGGCCTTGAGGTCGCGCCCGTCCTGCAGCGTCACGGTGATCTCGTTGGCGTTCTCGATGACGTGCGCGTTGGTGACGATGTAGCCCTCGCGGGCGTCGAAGATGACGCCCGAGCCGGCGCTGCGGAACAGGTGCTCGTGCGGAGCGGTGCCCCTCGGCAGGTCGAAGAAACGGCGGAAGAAGGGGTCCTGGAGCAGGGGGTTCTGCGGACCGCTGTCGCGCACGGTGCCGCGCGTGGAGACGTTGACCACCGCCGGCGAGACCTTGCGGATCATCGGCGCGAGCGACGGCAGCGGCGTGTCGCCGACCGCCGGAGGCATGGCGGCCAAAGCGGGAAGGACCAGCGCGAGCGCGCAGAGTCCCGGGACGATGAACGCGGCTCTCATGATTAGCGGGAATTCTAGCCCGCGCCGCGATGCGCGCGCCCGAGCCGCGGAGAAAAGCCCGACCGGCGGCGCCCTGTAGGCGCCGCCGGACAAGCCGTGGAGGCTGCTTAGGCGGCCTGGACTTCGATGCGCCGCGGCTGCGCCTGCGGACGCTTCGGGATGCTCAGCTCGAGCACGCCGTTTACGTGCGTCGCCTTGATGGCTTCGGCGTCGGCGCTCTCGGGGAGCGTGAAGCGGCGCAGGAACGTGCCGCTCGCGCGCTCGACGCGCTCGTAGCCCTCACCCGCGGTCTTCTTCTCGGAGCCGCGCTGGCCGCTGATCGTAAGCACGCCCTCGTCGGCCGTGATCTCGATGTTCTTGCCATCGACACCCGGCAGGTCGGCGGTGACCACGAATCGCTCATTCTCTTCGCGGACGTCGACGCGCGGGATCCAGCTGATGCTCGCCGCATCGGTGTCGCCGAAGGACTGCTCGAGCTGGCGGTGCAGCCGCCCGAAGAGCGCCCACGGCTCATAACGAACGATAGTCATTGAGATGTCTCCTCTCGGAACTGAAGTGGAAAAAATCGCTGCGCAACTGCGCTTGGGTACCGATGTGCGGATGAGCGGCGGGGGTTTCAAGGGCGGCGGTGCGCGGTGTTCGCGGAGCGCACCCGCGCCTGCCGGAGAAAAGAAGTCGCGATGCACCGCGATACCTTGAGGATGAGTGTCGGTGCCGGCTGATGCACCTGAGGTTGTCGGTCCGCGCTGGTCAGGTAAGTGCCTGACTATCGCGAAAACCACCCCCACATAGCTCGTTCTGTGGGCAAGTCTGTGCAAAAGCTGTGCTCGACCTGAGCACAATATATGGGGGTCGGGGGTCGACTACCCAAGCGCCCCGCCTGCTCAAAAATTATCGTGCAATTTACTGCGGAGAATGCTGTAAGTTTATGAAATCTCTTGTTAAAAATGATACGACAAAATACGGTTCTCAATCTTGACGCACCCGCGCATGCTCATTAGGCTTTTGACCCCGACACAAGATCTTGTGTTCGCGAGAGCGAAGAGGGTCACGCAGTCGGGGGAGGTTTCAGGGCCCTGAACTGTTCCAGCTCAGCAAGGACAGTCGGGTACCGGTCAGGCTCGGGGCTCTTTGAGCGCTGCCATCGGCTGGTTTTTCCCTGCAATCCGTTGGACTAGGCGTCAATAAGATTTCCGGAGCGCCGCGGATTCCATGAACACCGTAGTGAAGATCGACCCCAAGGATCTCGATGCTATTCCGTTCCAGGAGGCATCGCTCGATATCTGGGACAAGAAGTATCGGTTGTCGGCCAAGGACGGTACGCCCATCGACAAGACGATGGACGACACCTACAAGCGCGTCGCGCGCGCGCTCGCCGACGTCGAGAACCCCGAGATGCGCGAGCACTGGTACGAGCGTTTCCTCTGGGCGCTGCGCCGCGGAGCGATTCCCGCCGGGCGCGTCACCTCGAATGCCGGCGCGCTCGAGCACAAGCCCGCGACCTCCACCATCAACTGCACGGTGTCGGGGACGATCCGCGACTCGATGGATGACATCCTGAAGAAGGTGCACGAGGCGGGACTGACCCTCAAGGCGGGCTGCGGCATCGGTTATGAGCACTCGACGCTGCGGCCGCGTGGCGCGTACGTCTCGGGCGCGGGCGCCTACACCTCCGGGCCCCTGTCGTTCATGGATATCTTCGACAAGATGTGCTTCACGATCTCATCCGCCGGCGGCCGCCGCGGCGCGCAGATGGGGACCTTCGACGTCGGTCACCCGGACGTCATGGAATTCATCCGCGCCAAGCGCGACGCCGGGCGGCTGCGGCAGTTCAACCTCTCGCTCTTGATCACGGACGAGTTCATGCAGGCGGTGCGCGAGGATCGCGAGTGGAAGCTCGCCTTCCCGCTGACGCTGCGCGAGCTCGAGGCCGAGCGCCCCGATCTGAGCGACGCGCGCAAGTTCGTGTGGCGCGAATGGTCGATCCACGAGGGCTACGTCGTGAACGACGAGGGCCTGGTGGCCTGCAAGGTCTACAAGACGCTGCCGGCGCGGCGCGTGTGGGACGTCATCATGGCGTCCACCTACGACTTCGCCGAGCCGGGCTTCATCCTCATCGACCGCGTCAACGAGATGAACAACAACTGGTGGTGCGAGAACATCCGCGCCACCAACCCGTGCGGCGAACAGCCGCTGCCGCCC
>Ga0307469_10000949_pt1 | contig 10723 bp, 11 predicted proteins | sample atmos_gasesAM2C__FD_203084 | JGI IMG/M metagenome (GOLD analysis project Ga0307469, IMG submission 203084) | Hardwood forest soil microbial communities from Morgan-Monroe State Forest, Indiana, United States - atmos_gasesAM2C_515 | ecosystem: Environmental > Terrestrial > Soil > Temperate...
GACGCTGCTCGAGGCGATCGAGCAGCTGCATCTAGCCTCCGGCGCTCGGTCAAATTCAGCGCGCGCAGACAAGATCGTGCTCGATCGGGCGACGTTGCTCGATCGAGTCGATGGCGACATGCAGTTGCTCGGCGAAATTACCAAAATGTTTCTGCAGCAGTGCGATCCGCTCATGGCGAGCGCCCGCGAGGCGATGAAAACCGGAAACGCAGGACGTTTTGCCTACGACATCCATACTCTGCGAGGGATGTTCCGCAACCTCTCCGCCACCGCGGCGCAGGAAGCGGCGGGAAAGCTGGAGGAACTCGATTTTGTGAAGAATCTGGAAAAAGTGCAGGCGGCCTACGCCCTGCTCGAGTGCGAAGCGCAAGCGCTCAAGGCCGAGCTCGGCGGGATGATCGACAAGACGTTCGCTTCCTCGGGGGCGATGTGAGGGGCGAAGCGGTACGCACGGTAAAAAAAACCCCGGCGAGCGCCGGGGCCGCCTGCCCGCATCCGCACCGGGAGGGAGGGGAGGTGCTTTACAAGCAGAGTTCCATCATAGCGAATTGGAATTCTGCCGGCCATAGCGCAAACGTTAATTTTTTGTGGTGAGCGAACGACCGCGAGTAGCTGCCTCGCTACTTTGAGGGAGCATCAAAATCAAGACTTCCTTCGACGCGGGAAAATCGAGGGAAGGACCTATCAGGAAATACCTTACACACTTCGAAATTTGATCCGTAGAGGCTACTCGCATCTTCACAATTCTTCATTTCCCTTTGCTACCAACTAATATTCTCTTGCACACTAGCTTGCGACCGATAACATCGGATTTTCCCGGTTACCCAAGGCGGGAGGAAGCCCGGCGCCCCGCAGGACATCACGGCGCCCTGTAAACATGTTGTACAAAGTCACCATCGAGCCGGCGTATCTGAAGGCCGAACTTTTCAATCGCGAGACGATGGAGGAGACGCGGGAGTTTTTGCAAATCGTGGCCAGCGCCGCGATCAGGCATCAGCGGTCGAGCGTGCTGATCTGTGTGCATTCCTCGAACCCGGTTTTCACAGTCGAGAGGTCTGGATTTCTCGCGTACTTCCGGAGACTCGCCACCGATCCGTCCCATAAGATCGCTCTGCTTGGAGACTCAGAGGAGCTGGGCATCTCCCATCAGTACATCGAATTGATAGGGCGCCAGCACGGCGTCAACGTCCAGAGTTTTCGAGACGAGGCGTCGGCGCTCAAGTGGTTCAATGGTAGGCGATGATGTGGCCGTAAGCTGAGCCGTTTTCCCCGAGTCGGGATCGTTGGTCTGTCGGACATACGTCGGGGACTCCTCTGCGGCTTTCGCACCCTCGGGCGGGGAGGGTCGGCGGCGGCACCGCCCCCCTCCTTTCGGCTCACCCTCTGTGACATTTTCGTTACCTGAATTGACCCATGACGGAGGCATAATCGTCCAATAGCAGCCGTTTGCCTGGGATAGACCCAAGGGGGCCCCTTGGGCATCGGGTGAAAACCGGGAGATTCGTGGCCACGATTCTTGTCGTCGAGGACAGACCCGTCAATTTGCGCTTCGTTGGGACGCTGCTCCGGGGCCGGGGGCATCGTTTGCTTGAGGCTCGGAGTGGCGAGGAAGCGCTGCGGATCGTTCGCGCCGAACGCCCGGACCTGGTGATCATCGACATACTCACGTCGGGCATGGACGGCTGTCAGTTCGTTCTCAATCTGCGCTCGGAGACGAACTCGATCCAGCCCCGCATCGTGTTCCGGGCCGCCGCTTACATCGCGGCCGAAGCCGAGGCCTTGGCGACTGCCTTTGGCGCGTCTTTCATTGCGAAGCCCGTCAACCCCGAGACGCTGCTCGCGGCCGTCGAAGCGGCTCTTTCCGGGGCGAGCGTGCTTCCGATGGAGGCGCATTCGCAAGATAAGTCCATCGACTCGTTCCTGCGCCCGATCGCCCGCAAGCTCCACCGGCATACGGCGAATCTCGAGCGGCTGAACGCTCAGCTGGGTAGGGGCATCGCCCAACGCGACGCGCAGCTCGAAGTGGTGAGAGCAGCGCTGGACCAGGAAATCAAAAAGCGGCTCTTGGCGGAGCGGGAGCTGACGCAGGCAAACCTCCGCTTGAAGGACCAGGTCGTGCATGACGGGCTGACCGGCCTTCATAACCGCCGCTATCTCGAGGAGTCGCTCGGCCGGGAGGAGAGCCGCGCCCGGCGCAGCGGCCTGCCCTTCGGCCTAATGATGATCGATATCGACAACTTCAAGCGCTTCAACGACACGCTCGGCCACGCCGCAGGAGATGCAGTGTTGCGTGCAATAGGCCAGTACATGCTGTCCGCTGCGCGGGGCGAGGATATCGTCTCCCGCTATGGCGGCGAAGAGTTCGTTCTGGTCATGGCTCCGGGCCTGCAGGGAACGGTCTTGGAGCGAGCCGAAAAGCTCCGCCGGGAGGTGCAGGATCTCGAGATCGAGTACGAGGGCCGGCGAGTCGGACCCATCACGATATCCGTGGGCATCGCGATATTTCCCGACCACGGCGAGAGCGGGCAGGAGGTGCTGCGAGCCGCCGACGCCGCCCTCTATCAAGCCAAGCGATCTGGGCGCAACTGCGTTGTGGTTGGGGAAAAGGTCAAGGCCTGACAATCTCATCGAGGTTCGGGGCGCGCGAAGTCAGGCGCTGGGATCGTACGCGACGAAGTGGTAGCTGAAGCCTCCGGCCACGTCGAGAACGCGAGACTCGCGCGAGGTCTCGCGCCATCGTGAGCGGTCGAACTCCGGGAAAAAAGCGTCGCCCTCGAAGTCGCGCTCGATCTCGGTCATGTAGAGGCGGGAGGCGATCGGAAGAGCGAGCGCGTAGATCTGCGCGCCCCCGATAACGTATGCATCCCGGGGTTCGCGCACGGCCGCGAGAGCGGCTTCGAGCGAATGGGCCGCGTGGCAATCCGAGCGCGTCCAATCGGGCGAGCGGGTGATCACGATGTTGTCTCGCCCTGCAAGGGGCCTGCCGATCGATTCAAACGTTCGGCGACCCATGATCACGGCGTGACCAAGCGTAAGTTGCCTGAAACGCCTCAAGTCCTCCGGCAGGTGCCAGGGCATGCGGTTGCGGTGGCCGATGACGCCGTTGCTCGCTACGGCGGCGATGATGACGACGCGCGAAAAGCCGGTCATTTCGAGTCGGCAGGACGGGAGAGCAAGTTCACGATGCGCAAAACTGCGGCATTATAGCGGGCCATGAAAATCGGGCTCGAATTCCCCCAGCGCTACTACCCGCGCTCGTTTCTGAGCCTGCTGCTGCTCGCGTTCGCGCTCGTCGCGGCGCCGCTCGTCGTGGCTTTTTACAACGCTGCGGTGTACGTCGAGCAGCTTGCAGGTCAGAGCCAGACTGCTGTTTCTCAGGCGGCGCAGGCCTCTCGCGGAAGCCGGCTGCTGGTCGAGCAAACCACGGCGCTCGAACGAGTCGTGCGCCAGTATCTCATCCTCGACGACGAGGAGCTCCTCAAGGATTACGCTCGGCTGAGGGCGAACTTCAAAGCGAATACGAGCGAGTTGTCCCTGCAGCCGCTCGACGAGCCGCAGCTGCACGAGCTCAACAGCACCATCGACAAGGAGCAGAGCCTCTACGAACAGTTGCTCGGCAAACCGAAGACGGCGGCCGAGAAGAAGGCGCTCGTGGAAGGCTACTTGACGCTGTCGGGCCTGGCGCGGGACGTGCTCGGTACGAGCAATGCTTTGATCGACCGCGAGGTGGAATCCATGCGACGCACGGGCGAGCGCGCGCAGCGCATCCTCTGGCTGCAGCTCGCGGCGACGATCCCACTCGGGGTACTCCTTGCGGTCGGAGTCACCCTCCTCATCGCGAGACCCATCCGGCAGCTCGACCAGGCTATCCGGCGCCTCGGCGCCGGCGAGTTCGAAGGCGATATCCGGGTCGGCGGGCCCGCGGATTTGAAGTACCTGGGCAGCCGGCTCGACTGGCTGCGACAACGCCTGATCGAACTCGAACAGCAGAAGCGCCTGTTCCTGCGTCACGTCTCACACGAGCTGAAGACGCCCCTGACGGCGCTGCGCGAAGGATCGGAGCTGCTGGTCGAGGGGACCGCCGGCCCACTCTCGACGGGCCAGCGCGAGATCGTCGAAATCCTCCGGCAAAAGAGCGTGCAATTGCAGCAACTGATCGAGGGCCTTTTGAACTACCATCGAGCGCAGGAGAGCGTGGGGCGGCTGGAGGTGACGGCGGTACGATTCGACCGAGTCGTCGAACAGGTGCTCGAAGATCACCGGCTCGCAGTTCAGGCTCGCGGCATCCGCACCGACCTGCGGCTGGACCCGGTCATACTTCAGGCCGACGAGGAAAAATTACGCGCCGTTGCCGCGAATCTGGTCTCGAATGCGGTCAAATACTCGCCTGACGAGGGTATGATTTCGCTGGCGCTGCGAAGAGAGGGGGCTGAGGTAGTGTTCGACGTGAGAGACGCCGGTCCGGGAATCCCTCCCGAGGATCGCGACCGGATTTTTGACTGGTTTTATCAGGGCGAGGACATCCATCACGGCCGCGTGCGGGGCAGCGGTCTGGGGCTCGCGATCGCAAGGGAGTTTGTGGTGGCTCACGACGGTCGCATCGAGGTCGTGAGCGATCGCGAAGGCGGCGCCCATTTCCGCGTTACGCTTGCGGCCGGGACGCCGCGCGCCGAGCCATGATCCGGATCGTCGCAATCCTCTGCGGCATCTCGGCGCTCGCCGGGTGCGCCGCCTTGTCGACTCCAGGTTCGGGTCCTGGAGGCTCGGGCGCCTCTTGGGCCCGCGAGAACCGAGAATCGAGGCAAGTCATCGAGCTGATCGCATACACTCAGAGAGTCGCGGCGCTCCAGGCGGATGAGCAGCAACGCGAATTGAACGCTTCGGCTCAGATGCTTTCCAAGGATCGCGGCGCCTACGGGCGGGTCCGGCTCGCGCTGCTGCTTGCGCTGCCTGGAACTGCGTTCAACGACGACACCCGGGCCGCTGGCCTGCTCGAATCTCTCGCGGGCGCAGGAGCCTCCGAATCGGCGTCAGGTCCGATGCAGCAATTTGCCGGACTGCTTTATGCCCAGATTAGCGAACGCCTGCGCGAGCAGCGCCGCACGGTCCAACTGAAGGAGCAGCTCGAGGCGCTGAAGGCCGTCGAGCGCAATATCATAGAACGCGAGCAAGCACGGCCAAGATGAGCACCATTCTCCTCGTCGACGACGATCCCGATATCCTGAAGCTCATTTCCCTGCGACTTACTGCCGCCGGCCACAGCGTCAAGGGCGCGGACAGCGGGGAGAAGGCGCTCGCCGTGCTCGCGGCTTCGCGACCTGAGCTCGTCATTACCGACCTCAAGATGGGCGGAATGGACGGCTTGACCTTGTTCGACGAGATCCGCAAGCAGGCGCCCACCCTTCCGGTCATCATCCTGACCGCTCATGGGACGATCCCCGAGGCGGTCGCTGCGACCCGGCGCGGAGTTTTCGGGTTTCAGTCCAAGCCGTTCGACGGAAAGCACCTGCTCGACCAGGTGGAACAGGCCTTGCGCCTCTCCGGAGTCGCACCGAACGAGGGCGAGGAGGACTGGCGGCGCGACTTCGTGACGCAGAGCCCGAAAATGGAGAACGTGCTCCATCAGGCTCGCCTGGTCGCCCAGTCGGAGGCGAGCGTGTTCATCCAGGGCGCGAGCGGCACGGGAAAGGAGCTCCTCGCGCGCGCGATACACCGGGCGAGCCGCCGCTCGCAGGGGCCCTTCGTAGCGGTGAATTGCGCGGCCATCCCCGAAAATCTGCTCGAATCGGAATTGTTCGGCCACCGCAAAGGCTCCTTTACCGGGGCGACCTACGATCATAAGGGGCTCGTCCCCGCCGCCGATGGAGGGACGCTGTTCTTGGATGAAATCGGTGACATGCCCCTTGCCTTGCAGGCCAAGCTCCTGCGCGTGCTCCAGGACCGCGAAGTGCGTGCGGTCGGCGCCACCCAGGGAACGACAGTCGATGTGCGCGTCATCTCCGCCACTCATCGCGACCTCGACGCGCAGATGAAAATGGGGCGGTTCCGCGAGGATCTCTACTATCGACTGAACGTGGTCTCGCTCGCGCTCCCGCCCCTCTCCGAGCGACGCGAAGACATCGTCCCTCTGGCTGCCCATTACCTCAAAGTCACCGCCGCGCGCTACGGAAAGGACGTCCAAGCCGTGGCTCCGGAAGGGCTGCAAACGCTCCTTGCGGCCCCTTGGCCGGGCAACGTGCGGCAGCTCGTCAACGTGATCGAACAGGCGGTTGCGCTGTGTCCTTCGGGCGTCGTGCCGGCCTCGCTCATCCAGCAGGCGTTGAAGGAGGAGCCCGCGCAGCTCGCGTCGCTCGAGGAAGCTCGGGGAGCCTTCGAGCGCGAATACCTGGTTCGGATCCTGCGCATCACCGGCGGTAGCGTGACCCGGGCGGCGAAGCTCGCGCAGCGCAATCGCACAGAGTTCTACAAGCTGCTCGAGCGCCACAAGCTCGAGCCGAAGATGTTCAAGCCCGAAAAGGGCTGAAACTCGGCCGATCCGCGCGCGCAAATTCGTCGCGGTGTCGCCCCGAGGCGACAACAAATTCCCTTTCCCATCAGTTCGATTTTTGCCCCTCGCGGGAAAGCGTCGTTGACAAGCGACGCATTGAAGATCCTCGACGTCCGGAATTTCCGATAACTCGTTGAGTCAACGAAAAAATCTGCGTTGGCACGGGGATTGCACGCATGTCAGCGATTGCGCCGCGATGCTGGCGGCGGCAGAAACAGATTTGCTGAAGCGAGCGCGCTCCAACACGGATAAATGCGGATCGATACTCTCTTCGCGGGACGAGCGGTTCCGGTCCTGATTGCCGGACTTGTCGGCGTCGCAGCCCTCACGGGCTGGTTGCACAGCGGGCTCTCGCCCAAGCAGGGCGATGCGCGATCGCAGGGCGAGGCGCGATCGGCAGACACCGAACGCAAACCCGTCCCGACCAATAGCTGCGCCTTGTGCGGGACGGTCGAGTCCATCCGGACTGTCGAGGTACGCGATGAAGCGGGCGGCGCCGGAGCGGGGACAGGCGGACCCGGCGGCGCCGGCGACCAGACGGCAGGCGGAAGTGGCAACGCGGTCACGCTCCTCGGCACGGGAGGCGCGATCGCCGGGAGCGAGATCGAGAAGAACGTGAAGAAGCGCTATGCATATCGAGTGACGGTGCGCATGGACGACGGCTCCTTTCGCACCATTTCCTTGTCGAGCCCGCCCACACTCGCGGTAGGCGATAAGGTCCGGGTGGTGGAAGGCAAACTCGTACGCACGTGAAAAGTCGGGGCAAGAAAACCCTGCTTGTTCAAGTGAGGAGGAAGGAAATGCCAAGCCTCAACCGCACCATCGCGCGCGCTCTTGTCGTCAGCCTGTGCGCTCTGGGTCTGCCGATTCCAGCCGTGCAAGCCGAGCTGGTCGCGACCGATCGAGTCGAGGCAACCCGGCAGGACGGGTCTTCGGGGCGCGAGTTCCTGCGTTCGCTTTTTGACCGGGCCGACGTGCAGGCTGCGCTCGAGCGGCAGGGCGTGAGCGCCGACCAAGCGAAAGCCCGCGTCAACGCCTTGAGCGATGATGAAGTCGAGCAGCTCGCCGCGCGGTTCGACTCGTTTCCCGCTGCGGGCAGCGTGTTCGAGAGCGTGCTGTGGGTTGGGTTTCTGGCGTTCGTCATCCTTCTCGTAACGGATATTCTGGGCTTCACCAAGGTTTTCAGCTTCACCCGGCCGGCCAAGTGATCCTCCCCTCTCGACCGCGCCGGCGTGTCGCCCGCCGCCTTACGGCGGCGGGCATCTTTCTTCTCGGGCTTGCAGGCTGCGCGACCCCGCAGCTGCAGGCCCTGATGGGGAGCCGTTCCATCGGGATTCCGCAGCGCGCGGAGCTCGACGCCGTCCCGTTCTTTGCGCAGGAGGACTATCAATGCGGTCCGGCCGCCCTTGCGATGGTGCTCGGCGCTGGGGGCGCGGCGATCGAGCCGGAGGCGCTGCGGCCGCAAGTCTACCTCCCCGATCGCCACGGGAGCCTGCAGATCGAGATGATCGCGGCGACACGTCGCAACGGTTTTGTCGCGATCGAGCTCGCTCCGAGCCTGTCGGATCTCCTCGCCGAGATCGCCGCAGGAAACCCGGTGGTCGTGCTGCAGAACCTCGCGCTGGACTGGTATCCGGCTTGGCATTACGCCGTCGCGATCGGCTATGACCTCAAGACCCAGCGCATCATTCTGCGCTCGGGTACGGAGCGGCGCCTCCCAATGCCGCTCGACACCTTCGAGCATACTTGGCGGCGCAGCGGCTATTGGGCGATGCTCGCGCTGCCGCCGCGACGCCTGCCGGCGAGCGTGGCCGCAGGCGACTACCTGAGCGCGGTGGCGCGGCTCGAGAAGACCGGCCGGGCCGCATCGGCGCGGGAAGCCTACGAAAGCGCGCTCGAGCGCTGGCCCGATGATCTCACGGCGCTCATAGGCTTGGGAAATACGGCCCATCGCGACGGCGACCTGGAAGCGGCGGAACAGGCGTTCCGGCGGGCCACTCTGGTTCATCCGCGGTCGGCCGCGGCGCACAACAATCTGGCCCAGACGCTCGAGGAACTCGACCGCCATGACGAGGCATTGGTCGAAGCGCGCGTGGCGGTCGGGCTCGGCGGGCCGCTCGAGGACGTCTCGATGCGCACCCTGGACGCCATCGTCTCGCACGCAGGCCGGGGCGAGCAGGAGTGGAACCGGTGATCAGCCGGGCGACACCGAGGTGAGTACATGCGACCTCTCACGGCCATGCATCGTGGGACGCCCACGCACAGCCTCTGGAGCGGACTGCGGCAGATCCTCACGCACGGCGTCATCACCGTGCTCGCCGTCGCCATCGCGTTTTCGCTCCCGGGGACCGCGAACTACATCCTCAACGAGTGGTGGCCCGAGGTCGAGAACAACGCCAATCTCCTGCTCGCGACCGAGATCGCCCTGGCGTCTGTCCTTGCGCTGGTGTTCAATCTGGCGAAGATCGCCTGGGACAGCAGACAGGGCGTCCGCACCGCACGCCTCGCGTCTCTGATATATGCTCGCAACGCCGGCGCCGGCTGGTGGTCGCGGCGGCGCGAGCGTACCCTGGTAAGGCAGCTTCCGGCCCCGCGAGACGCCTTCGTCCTGACCCTTACCGGATACGACACCTTCGTCGCCGACGACAGCTTGTTGCGAGGCGCGATCGGGAAAGCGTACGAAATCCGCGTGATGCTGGTCAACCCGGTCGGAAAGGCGCTGCGGGAGCGGGCGGAATCCCTGCCACCCGAGATCACCGTGCTCACCTTGCACACCGAGATCGAGGCGGTGATCGGGTATCTCTCGGGGCTGCGCAAGTTCGGCAAGAAGGTGAAGCTCAAGTTCTACGACGAGGAGCCCTTCTGGAAGCTGATCGTGCTCGGCGACTACGTCTGGGTGCAGCATTGCCATAGCGGTTTCGCGGTCAAGCAGCAGCCCGAATTCGTGTTCGCCCTGCAGCACCGCGAGCCTCGCCACGGTCTCTTCGTGCCCTTCTACATGGTTTTCCTCAACCAGTGGAACGATCCGCGCCATCCCGAGTACGATTTCGACACGAACGAGCTGGTCTACCGCGACGCTTCCGGAAGGGAAACCGGGCGGGCCGTTCTGGGCGTTCCGATCAACGGCGCCACGGCTCCCCTGTCTTCGTCCCAGGCGCACGCCGCGGCGGCCGACGCCCCTGCGGCACTGCTGCGCCGCCCCGAACCCGAGCGCACGTCGGCTCTCTAGACTGCGATCGGGGCCCTGATCGCGGGGTGCGGGTCGTACGCCTCGAGGGTGAAATCCTCGTAGCGGAAACCGAAAATGTCCTTTACGGCTGGGTTGAGCCGCATGCGCGGCAGCGGCCGCGGCGCGCGCGCGAGCTGCTCTCTCGCCTGCTCCAGATGGTTCGAGTAGAGGTGCGCGTCGCCGAAGGTATGCACGAATTCGCCCGGCTTCAGGCCGCAGGCCTGGGACGTCATCAGGGTGAGCAGGGCATACGAGGCGATGTTGAACGGCACGCCGAGGAAGATATCGGCGCTGCGCTGGTACATCTGGCAGGAGAGGCGCCCCTCGGCCACGTAGAACTGGAAAAGCACGTGGCAGGGCGGGAGCTTCATCTTGGCTATCTCCGCCGGGTTCCAGGCCGTGACGATATGGCGGCGCGAGTCGGGCCGCGTGCGAATCGAATCCACCACCTGCGCGATCTGGTCGATCGCGCCGCCGTCGGGAGCGGGCCAGCTGCGCCACTGCGAGCCGTATACCGGGCCGAGCTCGCCGCGTTCGTCCGCCCACTCGTCCCAGATCGTCACGCCGTGCTCCTGCAGCCAGCGCACATTGGTGTCGCCCTTCAAGAACCACAGCAGCTCGTAGGCGACTGACTTGAAGTGGACCTTCTTGGTGGTGAGCAGCGGAAATCCCGCGGCGAGGTCGAATCGCATCTGCCAGCCGAAGGTGGAGAGCGTGCCGGTGCCGGTGCGGTCGGACTTCTTCGCCCCGTGCTCGAGCACGTGGCGCATGAGGTCGAGGTAGGCCTTCATCGAACCGGAATCATAGCGCCTTCGCGCGCGCCCGCGGCGGGATCGCCCGCCAGGCCCACACCACCGCGAGCATGAAAACGCAGTACGCGATCGCGAACACCCACTCGGGAAAATTGTAGTAGAGCGCCCGCGCGACCCAGCGGCCGACGAAGCTGC
>Ga0307469_10000950_pt1 | contig 10707 bp, 12 predicted proteins | sample atmos_gasesAM2C__FD_203084 | JGI IMG/M metagenome (GOLD analysis project Ga0307469, IMG submission 203084) | Hardwood forest soil microbial communities from Morgan-Monroe State Forest, Indiana, United States - atmos_gasesAM2C_515 | ecosystem: Environmental > Terrestrial > Soil > Temperate...
AACCCTGTAAGAGCGCGTAGGATGCGGCTCTTCGCCTGGCCGCGCAATCCGAGCAAGATGAAGTTGTGACGCGAAAGAATCGCGTTCACCAGTTGCGGAACCACCGTATCATCATAACCCACGATCCCGGGGAAGATCGGGCAATTTCCCTGCAAGCGAGAAATCAAGTTCTCCCGCAACTCATCCTTGATTCGACGGCTTCGCAGGCGCTGTTCGGAGAATGGACTTTGCCGCAACTCACCCAGAGTGCGAGGAAGACTCATGATCGGGAACCCCCACAGAGAACCAAGGTGAGTGTGATTATACGCTTTGCATCTTGCAGGAACTCGCTAGGCGGGAGTGGCGAATGGGAGGAGATTCAAGTGGCCGAGAAGATTTGTCGTGGCAGGAAAAACCTGGGGACTAGTGGGCGTGCCCGTTGCCGCCGGCCTTCTGACGAATGACCACGGCGCGACGCAAGTTGGGCAGGATTCCCTCAAAATATTCGATGACGGTGTGAATACGACGCGCCTCGGACCGGAGGCTGAGCAACTGTTGCTTGAAATCCAAATCCAGCGGAAGCGAGCCAGCAAGATGATAGGAGAGGGGAGCGTCTTCGCCTTCGGGCAAATCCTGCTGGGCATTGGCGAGCGCCAGGATTTGACGATGCAGATCGATCGCGTGAGATCGTTCCGCGGGGCTGGGTTTCTCAGGTTCGTCCTCGACGAATAGGATCTCGCCCCGAAGGAAGGATCGTTCCTGGTTGACTTCGAGAAGTTCGAAACGATCCCGCCCTTGCGCGACGATATCCATGCGGCCGTCTTCGTATTGTTTGGTGACGGCTAGAATCTCGGCCGTGCAACCGACGTCGGCCAGATTGGTTTCTTGCGCGCGAATCACGCCGAATGATTTCTTCTGTTCGAGGCACTCCCCGATCATCTCCTTGTAGCGCGGTTCAAAAATATGCAGCGGCAAGGGCGTGCCCGGGAAGAGCACAACCTCGAGGGGGAACAGCGCGAGCAGGGAAGCCAAGAAACCTCCGAACGCACAGAGATCGAAACGGCAAGACTGCCCCGATTGTACAACCGCAGCTTGACTTGCCTCCGAAGCCGGACTAAAAGCCATGCATGGAAATTGCAAACAAAGTCGTGGTCGTCACAGGCGCTTCCATGGGGATCGGGGAGGCGATTGCCAAGGCATTCGCTGAGCAGGGCGGCCGTGTCGTTCTGCTCTCCCGGGAAGCAAGCCGGGCTGAGGCGGCGCGAGCGCGCATTGGGCATGCCGATCGCACGATGGCATTGTCATGCGACGTCCAGCACCGCGAGGAGATCGATCGAGTGATCAGCCTGACGCTGCATCATTTTCAACGGATTGATGTGTGGGTAAATAATGCTGGGCATGGCTTAATCGATTCGGTCGCGCAGGTGGATCGGACGGCACTGGGCGACATGTTCGAGACGAATTTCTTTGGCGCAATCTCTGCCATGCAGGCCGTCTTGCCAGTGATGAAAGAACAAAACTCGGGCACCATCATCAACATTTCGAGCGTGGCGGGACATATCCCATTGCCTTACAGCGCGGGATACTCCGCGACCAAGTTCGCACTGAACGCGATGGGCAAAGCGGCGCGCATTGAATTGAGAAAAAGAAACGTGAACGTTTTGACGGTGTGTCCGGGTTACGTGCGCACGGATTTCAGCGCAAACGCCGTTCGTGGGAAAGAATTGAAGAAAGTCCGTCCGACGACGGTGCGGGGCATTAGCGCGGAACGGGTAGCACGGGCGACCGTCGCGGGTTATATGAAGCAGAAGAGGGAAGTGATTGTTCCCTGGACCATGCATCCTGTGGTGAAGCTTTACCAATTGTTTCCCGGGATCGTGGAACGCGCGATGCTGCGGATGGCACAGCCGACTGAATAGAGCACGGACAAGCCTGTGGGGCTAGGCCAGGTCGGCCAGCATTCCCTCCATCTCAGATTGTGCGTGGCCGTTTCCGGTGCGCTTAGCGGAGACGATGCCGTCGCCCAACATTTTCTTCGCCTCGTCGACACGGCCGGCTTTGGCAAGTGTCTGCGCAGCCATGAAATAGCCGGCGGTGTAGTCGGGATGAGTGGATAGCAGCTCGCCGAATTCCGTCATGGCGCGCTCGATTTCCCCTTGGTTGGAATATTCCATTGCCAAACCGTAGCGAGCGAAGGCGTCCTTGGGGTTTTGCGAGAGAATGTCAGTCAGAATTGCGATGCGGTCCATAGGATAGTCAATCGTGGATGGTGCTATCTTCGAGATTACTACAACGGAAAATCAGTTGCTGTTTGCGGCTGCAGTTTCGGTGGCAGTGATGTGCGCTACTGAGTACAATGGCGCCCACCGTATATCCCGCTGAATGGTGAGGATTTGTTCGTGGCCTGTCCGTACTTCGCCCCAACGCAACGATCGTTTGACGGCGGTTGGCTCCATCCGGCCCGGCTTCCTTTGGGTGCGGGCTGGCAGGGCTGTTGCGATGCGCCCGGCCATGAAGGATTTGTTCCTGACTCGCAGCGTCTGCGGCAAGACTGCAGCCTGGGATACGCTTCTTCTTGTCCGCACCTTCCAGTGCAGCGAGCCTGGGATGCGGTTCGATTCTGCGTGTCAACCGAAAGCGAGTTGTTCGTGCAAGTGGCTTTCGTTTGCGAGAAGGATCACTTGCCCGTGGAGCATGGGAAACTGGAGTATCGGATCCAGGATGCGGTTTGGACCAAAGCGCACGCCGACTCGCGCGTGCACCGGCTGGCGGAATGTTTTTTGCAGTCATGGTTGCAGAAGGGCCGCGTGAGTGGGGAAGAGGCTCGCGCGGAAACGACCGCATGAAAAATCCTGATCCTCTCGTACCACGCCCGGTTTGCGACTCCCAATCGGAAATGGCAGAGATCGTCCTGCCCAATGATGCCAATCCGTTGGGCTACCTGCTGGGCGGCCGACTGATGCATTGGATCGACTTGGCCGGGGCGATGGCGGCCCATCGCCACGCCCGCAGTTATGTGGTGACGGCCTCGGTCGATCACATTGATTTCCTCGTTCCGGTACCGGTCGGCTCACTGGTGATTCTTCGATCGTCGGTGAACAGGGTGTTCCGCACCTCCATGGAAGTGGGAGTGAAGGTCTGGGTAGAGAATTACATTCAGGACAAGAACCAGCACGTTGCCTCCGCGCACCTGACCTTTGTGGCCGTCGATGGAAAAGGTGGTTGCCGCGCTGTAGCCCCAGTCGTCGCCGAAACCCAGGATCAAAAGCGCCGCTTCGAAGAGGCAGGCCGGCGGCGTGAAACACGCCGCCTGGAACTGGAGCGGCGGCGTAATCCAGTTCACTAGTCTTTGGAAGTGATACACGTCACATCGGCCCGGTAGGCGTTCCCGGCATAATTCAGTTTTCGCAAAGTCTCAATGAGATAGAAAACATGGATAGCGCCCTCCTGATTCACCGCCTGCACTTTGCCTTCACGGTTACCTTCCACTACCTCTTCCCGCAATTAACGATGGGACTTGCGCTGCTGATCGTCATTTTGAAGACGCTGGCACTGCGCCGGAATGACGAAGTCTACAATCAGGCGGCCCGCTTTTGGGCGCGCATCTTTGGGATCAATTTCGTGATCGGCGTGGTGACCGGGATTCCATTGGAATTTCAGTTCGGAACCAACTGGTCCCATTTTTCACGATTTGCAGGTGGAGTGATTGGGCAAACTCTCGGGATGGAGGGGATGTTTGCTTTCTTCCTGGAGTCGGCATTTCTCGGCTTGTTTCTCTATGGAGAAAAGAAGTTAAGTCCCAAAGCCCACTGGTGGTCGGCAGTTGCGGTCTGCCTGGGTTCATGGCTCTCCGGCTTCTTCATCGTGGCTACCGATGCCTGGATGCAGAATCCCGTGGGGTATGTGAAGTCCGCAGATGGATCGGTGCAGCTGAGCAGCTTCTGGGAGTTAGTCCTGAATCCGTGGGCGTGGTGGCAATACGCTCACAACATGAGCGGGGCGGTCATCACGGGAGCCTTTGCCATGGCTTCGGTGGGTGCATTCTACCTCTTGTGGGGAAGGTATCAGGACCATGGACGGATTTTTGTTCGCGTCGGCGTAACTGCAGGATTGGTGGTGGCGATTTTGCAATTGTTTCCTACGGGCGACGGGCAAGGCCGCTTGATCGCCGAGAAACAACCAGTCACGCTGGCGGCCATGGAAGCGCTCTTTGAGAGTTCGCAGAACGCGCCGCTGGTGTTGATCGGCCAACCGGATGTTCCGCAGCGCAAGATCGACAATCCAGTGGTCTTGCCGGGGATGCTCACCTTTCTTACGTATCGTCGGTGGGAGGCGGAAGTACGCGGCCTGAACTCATTCCCGCCCGATATGTGGCCCGACAACGTTCCACTCTTGTATTACGCCTATCACATCATGGTCGGACTGGGGACGATTTTCATTGCCATCATGGTGGTCGCGGCGTTCCTGCTGTGGAGAGGCAAGCTGTTCGATGCACGCTGGATGCTTTGGGTTCTGTTGCTGAGCTTGCCGTTCCCTTACATTGCCAACACGGCGGGCTGGATCACTGCGGAAATCGGAAGGCAGCCCTGGCTGGTGTATGGCCTTATGCGAACGGCGGATGGATATTCCAAGCTGGTTTCCGCAGGGAACGGCCTATTTACTCTGCTGGGCTTCATGGGGATGTACATGGTGCTTGGCATTCTTTTCTTGTTCCTGGTTCGCCGTGAGATTGAAAACGGCCCTGCCGCTGAAGCGCAGGCAGCTCATTAGAGGAATTCGATGCCAACAGTCTGGTTCATCATCGTTTCGGTCATGATTGCCGCCTACGTTGTGCTGGACGGCTTCGATTTGGGTGCGGGCATCATTTACCTTTTAGCCGCGAAAACTACAGATGAGCGCCGGAAAGTGTTGCGCTCGATCGGTCCAGTGTGGGACGGCAATGAGGTGTGGCTGCTGGCAGCCGGCGGGACTCTGTACTTTGCCTACCCCCAGCTCTATGCCTCGGCCTTCAGTGGCTTCTACCTCCCGCTGATGATGGTTTTGTGGCTTCTGATGCTGCGCGGGATTGGCATTGAATTGCGAGCGCACATGGAGAATCCGGTGTGGCAGGGATTTTTCGATTTCATCTTTTGCCTGTCGAGTGCCTTGCTGGCCATATTCTTTGGAGCAGCGCTCGGAAACGTGATCCGCGGTGTGCCCCTTGGCCCGGACGGCTACTTCTTCGAGCCGTTGTGGACGAACTTTCGATTGGGACCTTCGCCGGGTATTCTCGACTGGTATACGGTAATGGCCGGGGTGGTTGCGCTAGTCACGTTGACCGCACACGGCGCCCTTTACGTAGTCTTGAAGACGGACGGCGAACTCAGCCGCAGGGTACGGGCAATCGCACTGGGAGTGTGGCCGGTGCAACTCGTGTTGACGTTGCTCAGCCTGGTGGCTACCTGGTTCATCCGGCCGTCGATCAAAGAGAACTATCTTGCCTACCCGGTTGGCTTCCTGATCCCGGCCGTCGTATTCGGAAGCTTGATTCTGATGCTGACGGCGACCCGCAGCGGGAATGAACTCCGGGCATTTCTGGCTTCTTGTATCTACATTACGGGCATGCTGGTGGGAGCCGTGTTTGCCCTCTATCCTGTTGTGCTTCCCGCGAGCACCGGTCCAGCGTATAACCTGACGATTCAAAACTCCGCCGCCGGCCATCACGGACTCACGGTAGGGCTGGTGTGGTGGAGTCTGGGCATGGTGCTCACTCTCGGCTACTTTGTTTTCGTATATCGAATGTTTCGCGGGAAGGTCCAACTCGAGGGTGCGGGGTACTGAGGACACGTGTCTCGATTGAACGGAAAGGTAGCGCTCGTTACAGGCGCGGGAACCGGCATCGGGCGAGCCATCGCGCTCGCATTCGTCCGCGAAGGCTCCAAGGTAGCTCTTATCGGCCGACGCAAGCGACCGCTTGAGGAGGTTGCGCGCGAAGCTGGAGACGCGGCTCTAGTGATCGCGGCGGATGTTTCGAAGCAAGATCAGATCGATCGCGCCCTGAGCGAGGCCTCCTCACATTTCGGCGGCCCGAATGTTCTGGTGAACAACGCTGGGGTCCTTCATATCGGGACTGCCGAACAAATCACTGCAGAGCAGTGGGATCAGACCTTCGAAGTGAATGTGCGCGGCGTGTGGATGCTTTCTCGCTCGGTCTTGCCCTTTTTCCGTAAGGCGGGCGGCGGGTCCATCATCAACGTGGCCTCGGTGCTTGGGATCAACGGAGCGCGATATCGTGCGGCGTATGCGGCGTCGAAGGGTGCGGTCGTGTTGCTCACCAAGTGTATGGCGATTGATCACGGCGCCGAAAACATCCGCGTGAACGCCATCTGTCCTTCGTTTGTGGAGTCCGACTTAACGGCAGAAGTAATCCGTAAGGCTCTCGATCCCAGCGCGGTTCGGCGGGAGAGGATTTCCGTCCATCCCATTGGCCGGCTCGGAGAACCGCAGGACATCGCCGGATTGGCCGTTTACCTCGCAAGCGATGAAGCAGGTTGGGTGACGGGTGCGGCCCTGCCGGTCGATGGCGGATATCTGGCCGTGTGATTTGATTGGCGTCGTTTCTGCGTATTCGCGAATCTTCCTGATAGGCCTTGTATAATTAAGGTTTGGCCGCGCCCGGCGGCCCGATTGGAAGGTGAGCCCGTGAGTCACATGCATTCCCCTGGGCAGCAAGCCCCAACGCCGCAACCCTTGCCGGGCGTCTCGAACATCATTGCGGTTGGGTCCGGCAAAGGTGGGGTCGGAAAGACCACGCTCTCCGTGAACCTGGCCTTAGCCCTCGCCAAGATGGGTTACAAAGTCGGCTTGCTGGACGCGGACGTGTACGGACCGAACGTTCCCCTGATGTTGGGGACGAATTCGCAACCGCGGGCTGTGAGCAACGAACGCATCGAACCAATTCAGGCCCACGGCCTGAAAGTGATTTCCGTCGGCTTCCTGAATCCCGGCGACAAGCCGATCATCTGGCGCGGGCCCATGCTGCACCAGATCATTCGCCAATTTCTCAACTCGGTGGAATGGGGACAGCTCGACTACCTGGTCATTGATCTTCCCCCCGGAACCGGAGACGTTGCGCTTTCGCTGGTGCAGACCGTTCCCCTCACGGGCGCGGTGGTGGTGTCGACGCCTTCGGATGTTTCCTTGCAGGACGCGCGCAAGGCGATTGAGATGTTTCGGCAGATGAAGGTCGACCTGATCGGTGTGGTCGAGAACATGAGTTATTTCGTGTGCCCGCATTGCAGCAACGAAATCGATATCTTCTCTCGGGGAGGCGCCGAGAAGACGGCGCAGCAATTTAGCGTGGCCTTTCTGGGAGCCATTCCGCTCGATCCCGAGTTGCGGAAGGGTGGAGACAGCGGGAAGCCAGCCGTGCTCGACGGGGAAAATTCGCCGCACGCCAAGGGGCTCTATGATTTCGCGAGGAAAGTGGTTGCGCGGGTTGACGAGATTCGGTCGCATACGCCGGATAACGTGATTCAGATTCAATAAGCAGGAACGTAGTGGAGCGACGGGTGTCCCCGCCCTCGGATCCAGTTTGGGCGGCTACTTAGGGAATCGGCTCAACCTCCAAAAGGTTGCGGTTGGCTGGTCTTTGAGAACGAGTTTCGCGACTTGTTCTCCGACGGCAGGTCCGTGTTTGAACCCGTGGCCGGACCCGCCTCCGACCAACCAAACGGTTTCCGCCTCCGGATGCCGATCAATTATGAAGTGGCTGTCCGGGGTCTGCTCGTACTGGCATACCCGAGTCTCGACGAGAGGGGCTCCTCTCATCGCAGGGAAGCGGAACTCGAGGTATTCGCGGGCTGACCGCAATCGTTCGTCGCCGATTCTGCGCTCTCCGGTGGTGGGATGGAACGAAGGGCCGCGGGTATCGTCGGCGACCTTGAAGCCACGGCCTTGGTTGCCCGGAATGCCGTACATGAACGGGACACGGTGGTCGGCCCAAACGGGCAATTGTGATTCCTCAAAGCGTGAGTCGCCCGGGGGAGTTCCGAAAAAGAAGACGTCCTGTTTCGTCGATTGGATTCTTGCGCCGATGGTATGGGGAAAGAGCGTGCCCATCCATGGACCGCACGCGAAGACGAAGCAATCTGCACATAGTGTGGAGCGGTCTGAGAGGATTAACTTCTTCGGTGGGGCAGCATCAAGGTCTTGCTCCGGCATCGCGGACTGGAGATAACGTCCTCCTTCCCCGATGAACGCATCCACCACGCCCTGGCAGGAGGCTCGAGCCAACAGGTAACCGCTTTCCGGTTCGAACACTCCCCATTCAATGGCCTCGAAATTGATTTGCGGCCATCGCCTCACGAGTGTCGGTTTCGAAAGACGCTCATATGGAATTTTCGCTTCCTTCAGCAACTCGAGCGAGCCGGCTTCCCATGCGGCATCACGCTCAGCTGCCATCCAGAGCACGCCGATGCGATGCAGAAATCGCTTTTTCCACTTGCGCTCGTTGAATGTCCAGAGGTGGAGGGCACGCGCGGCGAGTGCGGTATACGGCTGCTCGGGACCGTAAGTGCCACGCATCACTCGGGTTTCGCCGCCGGAGGAGGCTCTCGAGTTGCCAGGTCCCCACGCATCGACGAGGGTGACTCGGGCGCCTTCGCGGAGGAGATAAAGGGCAGTCCAGCCGCCGAATGCTCCAGCTCCAATAACCGCGACGTGAAGTTTCCGCATCGAATCTCGCCGACGAGAAGTGAATTCCGGGCAGAAGCATATCGTATCGCGTAAGACATTAAGGAGAGAGATTGGCTCAGCACTCGAATCGCAAGAGTGCCAAGTCTTGACAGTGTTTCGCTCAAGTTTCTAGAATCAAACTACGGAGTTCGGGTGAATCAAATCCTAAGCTTCTGCATCTAAAGTGTTTAGATCATAATCGTTGCGACGCCACATTCGTCACTTCCGACGGCTGGCTCACAGTGATACAAGGAGTTATGGCACCGTCTGGAACAATTGGGAATCGTGAGCGGGAGATTCTGACAGCAATTGTGGAGACGTTCATCGCCACCGGGGAACCGGTCGGGTCGCGCATCCTTTCGCGTTCGAATCGCGAGGGGTTAAGTCCCGCGACCATCCGAAACGTGATGGCGGACCTATCCGACGCAGGTTTTCTGGAACAGACACACACTTCGTCGGGACGAGTGCCCACGACGGAGGCCTACCGGTATTACGTGGAACAGATCACTGGGGAGGCGCATCTCTCGCCTGGCGATGAAACGATTATTCGCGACACGCTGGCGGGGGCGACGGACGTTTCGGAATTCATGGAGCGCACGTCGCGGGTTTTGTCGCTCATCTCAAAGAATGTGGGTGTGGCTGTAGCTGTGCCCGGTGCCAAGAATGCGCTGGAGCACGTCTACTTTTCTCGCTTGGGGGATCAAAAGGTTTTGGCCGTGGTGGTGACCCGTTCGGGCTTGGTTCGCGATCGTGTATTGCGTCTGGACATCTCTCAGCCCGATCTGGATGCAGCGGCTCGCTACATCAACGAGAACTTCCGCGGCTGGACCATGAGCGACATGCGTGCCGAACTGCAGCGGCGCCTGGAGACGGAGCGCAGTGAGTATGACCGCCTGATGCAGTCACTCGAGCAACTTTACAGGCAGGGTGCACTGGCGGCAGAGCCTGGAGCACAAACCGTTTTTGTAGAGGGCGCTTCCAACCTGGTTGCGAACGAGCAGGATCGCCAGCGACTTCAGGAAATGCTCAAGACTCTTGAAGAGAAAGGCAAGATCGTTCAACTGCTCGAAGCCTATCTGGATGTCAAACAGGAAGCGGTTCGCGTAGTGATCGGGCTGGATGAGGCGGCGCCCTCAATGAGCAACTTTGTATTGATTGGAGCGCCTGCGCGCGTGGGTAGTGAAGTCATGGGGTCCTTAGCGGTGATTGGGCCGACCCGCATCGACTACCAACACACCATGACCGCGGTTTCTTACATAGCGCGGCTGTTCGACAAAATTTTGAACGAATCGGAGTAGTACCAGATTTATGGGAAAGACGAACGGAAAATCAAAAGTGGATCCGCAGGAACTCGATCTGGAGCATGAACTTCCAGCGTCCGACGACACTGCAGAGATCGAGGCGGCAGCAGACGTGACGACGAGTGCGAAAACGTCAGAGACGGGCGAAGTGCAGAAGCTTCGTGCCGAAAGGGACACGCTGCTCGACCGGTTGGCTCGTTTGCAGGCTGAATTTGAAAATGCGCGCAAACGTGCAAGCCGTGAACAGCAGGAGTTCCGAGACTTCGCTGCGGCTGACGCCATCAAAGCGTTATTGCCGGCGATCGACAGTTTCGAACGAGCCTTACAGGCTCCTGCCACCCAACCGAATGAGTTTCGTGGAGGTGTGGAACTCATCTACAAGCAACTCCAGGATGCCTTGGCGAAGTTGGGAGTGCGTCCGGTTCCAGCCAAGGGTGAGCGCTTCGATCCGCACGTGCATGAAGCGATTGAAATGGTGGATACCACGGAAGTCCCGGATCACCAGGTCGTCGACGAACTGCAGCGCGGGTATAAGCTCAAGGATCGGCTACTCCGGCCTGCGATGGTGAGGGTTGCCCAGAATTCCAAGCACTAACGGCAGTTTTCCGCTCAATAGCAGGAGGAGAGTCATTCTGACCAGTAACGGCAAACGCGACTATTACGAGGTGCTGGGAGTCGAGCGCCAGTGCGCGGAGCAGGAGATCAAGAGGGC
>Ga0307469_10000952_pt1 | contig 10700 bp, 5 predicted proteins | sample atmos_gasesAM2C__FD_203084 | JGI IMG/M metagenome (GOLD analysis project Ga0307469, IMG submission 203084) | Hardwood forest soil microbial communities from Morgan-Monroe State Forest, Indiana, United States - atmos_gasesAM2C_515 | ecosystem: Environmental > Terrestrial > Soil > Temperate forest...
CCACGAGAATCTGGACCACCCGATCGAGACGATGAATTTCACTGCCGATGATGTCGACGTGACGGCGGGTCCCCGGGTCCATCTGTTGCAGTTTGCTTTGCAGGAGATGGAGGTGCAGCACGATTGCGTTAATGGGATTCTTGACTTCGTGGGCAACGCCGCGGGTGAGACGTCCACTGGCAGAAAGGCGCCGGGACATTTCGATCTCATCTTCCAGCCGGCGCACCGATTCGGTGTCGCGCATGATCAGCAGCGCGCCAATCTGCGAAGACTTTTCCTGGATGAAGTCGAGTGAAACCTGCACGCGCCGGCCGGTGGCCGATTCGATTTCGCGTTGCAGGAGAGGACGGCGACGTTCAAACGCCTGAAGGAGAAGGGAACCCAGGGTGGTGCCATCGTTGAAGACTTCCTGGGCGGCGCGCCCCAGCATTTCACGGCGCGGGCGGCCGAGAAATCGCTCTACCGATGCGCTTACCAGCACGACGCGGGAGTCACGCGTGAACAGCATGAGGCCATCCTGCAGGTTGGCCATCAACTGGTCGACGTTGTCTTTCAAGGCGGAGAAGATTTCCTTGGCATCACGCACCTGGCGGCCGAGGTTGGCGATCTTGAGAGTGACCAGGCCATATTCATCGTGATCGGATTCGTCGGCTTCTTCGATATCGCCGCCCACGGCGTAGTCGAGGTTCCGGTTGATTTCTTCCAACGGGCCCAGCGCCAGGCGCGAGATCAGCGCCGAGAGCAGCAGGGAAAGGAAGATGGATGCGCCCGAGAAGTAGAGAGCGTGTTCCAGCCGGGGGGTGAGTTCGTTCTTCAACAGCACGGTGGAGATGCCGACGCGCACCGTACCGAAAGGCGCGCCGTTCAGCTGCAGCGGGACAATGACGTCGTATACGGCGGACGGGCTGTAGATCAGGCGCAACTGATCGCGGAAGCGCGCATCGCGAAGGCGTTCGAACTTGGGACGAGGAGCGAGGAGCTTGCCGTCGAGGTCGGCGTTGCTGTGCAGCATAGCTCGCCCGGCGGGATCCACGATCGCGACGTCATAGACGATCGGGATATTTCCCACGGCGGAGTCCAGCATCTCGTTGAGGTTGGTGTCTTCCTTCAAGTAATCCACGATCGCCAATTGCACCGACTTCGCGTTGTCGGTATCGACGCGCGTGCTGCCCAGGTCCGGAACCGCGTTGCTGGCGGAGTAGAAGAGTTGCTGGGCAAGCAACTGTGCGATGTCGCCGGCCGCGGTCAGGCGCTGACGCAGCAATTGAGAGATGTAGAGGTACGAAAACGCCGACACCATCACCACGACCATGAAAGTGATGGCGAGAATGATTTTTGTTTTTCGGCGCATCGTCAGATTTCAGAGTCGAACGCAGTTGCGGCAGACACCGCGCAGGGGGAGATAATCATCGAGTCTACTCCAGCCGCTCGCTGTCTGCATCGGCCGAACTGTTGCCGTACTCCTTCAATTTGTTGTGCAGCGTCTTCAGGCTGATGCCGAGAATCTCTGCGGCGCGCGTCTTGTTGTTGCTGGTGGCCTCCAACGTTTTCAAGATCAGGATTTTCTCGGCCTCGCCCACGGTCGTGCCCACACCCAAACGAACGGCATCCGGGTCGTTGGCCGCTTGCCGGACGGTAAGCTGGCCAAAACCCGGCGGCAGATGCTTGGTTTCGACAACCGCGCCCTCGCAGACAATCACGGCGCGCTCCAGGGTGTTGCGCAATTCGCGGACGTTGCCTGGCCACGAATAGTTCTTGAACTGGTTCAGAACCGCTTCGCTGACGGTGGCGACCTTGCGGCCGTGTTTCGAACTCATGTCGGCCAGCAGCGTCTGCACAAGCTCGGGCAGGTCTTCCTTGTGCTCGCGGAGCGATGGCATGTGAATGTTGAACACGTTCAGGCGGTAGTAGAGATCATTGCGAAGCTCCCCGCGGGCGACGGCCTCGTCGGGAACTTTATTGGTAGCGGCGAGCACGCGGACGTCCACCGAAGTCTCCACCTTGCTACCCAGGCGGCGGAGCTTGTGATCCTCGAGAACGCGCAACAGCTTTGCCTGGGTAGCGACCGGCATCTCGCCGATCTCGTCGAGCAGCAGGGTTCCGCCTTCGGCCAACTCGAAGCAGCCGGTGCGGCGCTCCAGGGCGCCGGTGAAGGCCCCTTTCTCGTGTCCGAAGATTTCGCTCTCGATGAGAGTCTCCGGGATGGCGGCGCAGTTGATCGGGACAAAACTCTTTGTCCGACGCGGACTCAGTTCGTGGATGGTGCGGGCGACCATTTCTTTGCCGGTTCCGCTGGCCCCGGTGATCAGAACGGACGCCGTACTGGGTGCGACCATTTCGATCAGGTGGAAGATCTCCTGCATTTTCTTGGAGGAGCCGACAAGTTGGCCCAGGGAACCAGAATCCCTCAGCTTGCGCCGAGTTACCTCAAGTTCTACTTTAGTACCCAACAGCGCCGACGCATTCTGGAGGATGGAACGCAAGCGATTCGTATCAATCGGTTTGGTGATGTAGTCGTAGGCCCCCATCCGCATGGCTTGCACGGCGCTATCGATCGTGCCCTGGGCGGTCATAACGATTACAGCCATGGTGTGGGAGTGATCGGCCAGGCGTTCGAGTAGTTCCATGCCGCTGACGCGGGGCATCTTGAGATCGGTGACGATGATGGATGGCGTCCATTGGCCGACTTTCTCCAAACCATCCTGGCCGTCGGCAGCGGTTTCGACCCGGTATCCCCAGGAATTCACCACTTCGGCAAGACCGGTACGTTCGTTCTCTTCATCTTCGACGATTAAGACTTTTTCTTGGCTCATAAGGTCGCAGCGTCCATTATTCAGGTTTCGTGCACACTCTAGCAAGGCAGGAGGCTGGGATGCTGAAGTTTGCCAGATTCAGCGCCAAAAACCAGACGCCTTGGGAGGTTAGAACCAGCTACTGGCGTGTGATGTCAAACTGAGACGCGGTTTTTGAATTTTATGCGCAAGCCATTGTGATTGAAGGTACTGGCTACAGTATTATTTCAGGGCGCCAGTTTCACTTTGCGGTAGTGTTGCTGTTAGAATCTGCGGTCTCAGTGAAGTATCCGTCTAGGTTTCCTTTACCGTCTCGTTGAATTCGATTTGAACCCAGGTTGAAGTTGTTGGTCTAGTTCCGGAGGCTTCCATGTCACCTTGTTGCGGTTCACGAAACGGCCAGGCGACCCGCTTGTGCCTTTTTCTGACGCTGCTGTTTATCTTACTTTCCAATCTTTCCTGGGCACAGCAGCAGACGCCACCCAAGTTCGATATCTTCGCGGGTTACCAGTGGCTGAATCCAGGAGGCAATATTCCCGGCGGTCCGGACGGGGCTGGAGGAATACTCCCGTTCAAGTTGCCCAGCATGGCGAAGGGCGGCGGGTTAGCGTTCGCCTACAACTTCCATCCGAACTTCGCTCTGGAAGGCGATATCGGTCTGAACCTGAAAGATCAGTTTGACGTGAGCACTTATTCGATCGGTCCGCGCTTCACGTGGCGCACCGAAGGCTTCAATCTGTTTGCGCACACCTTGCTCGGCGATAACCACCTGACCAGTCCGGTGGGCGCGCGCAACGGAATCGGCGCAATCCTGGGTGGTGGCATCGATATTCCGATTGTGAAACGCATCACTCTGCGTTTGATTGAAGCGGACTACCAGTGGGCGCGACAGAACTACGCGAGTGTCGTTTCCCCGAGTCAACCGGATTTGCGCCGTCCGAGTTACGAAGGGGCGCGGCTGCGCTCGGGTGTTGTGTTCAATTTCGGCGGCGAGCCCGAAATCCCTCCGGCGGCGAACTGCTCGGTGGATCACGCCGAGGTGATGCAGGGCGAGCCGGTAACCGCCACAGTGTCGACCACCAACTTCAATCCTAAACATCCCCTGACGTACGCCTGGAGCGGGAACGGTGGAACGGTCACGGGCAAGGACACATCGGCGGCCATCGATACCAAAGGCGTCGCGGGCGGCAATTACACGGTGACGGCTCATGTCAGCGACCCGAAAGTGAAGAAGAATGGCGATGCGACCTGCACTGCGAACTACACGGTGAAGGAACCGCCTAAGAATCCGCCGACCATGAGCTGCTCGGCGAATCCGACTTCGCTGCAAACCGGTGGAACCGCCACCATCACTTGTACGTGCACCAGTCCGGACGGAGTGCCCGTTACGGTGGCCGGATGGACCGCGAGCAGTGGCACCGTTTCGGGGAGCGGAAACAGCGCGACCCTGAACACCACGGGGGCAGCTCCGGGCCAAGTTACGGTTAACGCAACCTGCACGGATTCCCGCGGACTGACGGCGAATGCTTCATCGCAAGTCACGGTCGAGAATCCTCCTCCACCGCCGCCGAAGGCGAGCAAGCTAAGCCAGTGCGACTTCCCGAACGAGAAGAAGCCGTGGCGCGTGGACAACACGTGCAAAGCCATTCTCGACGACGTAGCTCTCCGTCTGCAGCAGGAAGCGGACGCGAAGCTGGTCATCGTGGGCAACGCGGATCCGAGCGAGAAGCGCAAGAATCTCGCCGCGGAACGCGCGCTCAATTCGAAGGCGTATCTCTCGGGCGGCGAAGCCAAGCAGGCGATCGACGCGAGCCGCATCGAGGTGCGCACCGGCAATGGCGGCACCAAGACGGCTGAGTACTGGGTGGTGCCGGCAGGCGCGACCTTCGACTCGGCGGGCACGGAGTCCGTGGACGAAACCAAGGTGCAACCGGTGCCGGATCATCCGAAACCGGCTGCCAAAAAGAAGGCGGCGCCGAAGGCCCAATAGCCACCCGAACGAAGTCTCAAACCAGGGCCGGTCGGAGTCCCCGACCGGCCCATTTTCTTTGCTGCCCTAAGGTAACTTGAAGGGGACTAGGTACGCTGTCACTCTCAGACCGCAAGGTATACTTGTCCGAAATAGGGGCTGACACACACATGATTGCAAAAGCCATATCAGTTAAGTTGTTTATTTTGTTGGCGATATGTCTGGCTTGCAGCGCTTCGCTGTGGGCGGGGCAATGGGCGGTGATGGGGCCGGACGGGGGTGATGTACGCAGCCTCGCCTACGATCCTCAGAACCCGGATCGCATCTTCCTGGGCACGAGCACGGGCGTAATTTTCCTATCCGACAACGGTGGCCGGGACTGGTCGCGGTTTGCGCACTTGGGCACGGGCGATGAGTACGTTCTCGATCACATTGTCGTGAACCCGCAGAACACCAAGATCATGTATGTGTCGACCTGGAGCGCGCAGAGCCAGCAGATGGGCGATGTGTTCCGAACTACCGATGGCGGCAAGAATTGGCAGAGCCTGCCCGCCATGCACGGAAAGTCCATCCGGGCGATGGCCATGTCGGCTTCCAATCCGAATGTGTTGGTGGCGGGCGCACTGGATGGCGTGTTCCGCAGCAACGATGGCGGAAACGACTGGCAGCGCATCTCCCCGAATGGCCATGCGGAAATCAAGAACATCGAATCGATTGCCATCGATCCGAAAGATCCGAACGTCGTCTATGCGGGCACCTGGCACCTGGCCTGGAAGACGGCGGATGGCGGCGCGACCTGGCAGCACATCAACAAGGGCATGATCGACGACTCTGACGTGTTTTCGATCATCGTGGACCACAGCAATCCAGCGAACGTGTTCGCCAGCGCCTGCTCCGGAATTTACAAGAGCGTGACGGCGGGCGAGCAGTTTTCGAAGATTCAGGGAATTCCGTTTTCCGCGCGCCGCACGCGCGTTCTGAAACAGGATCCGGGCAATCCCAATATCGTGTACGCCGGAACGACCGAAGGTCTGTGGAAGACCATGGATCTCGGCAAGACGTGGAAGCGCGTGAGCAATCCCGAAATCGTCGTGAACGACGTTTTCATCGATCCTCGGGATTCCAACCATGTTCTGTTGGCGACCGACCGCAGCGGCGTGCTGGCGTTCAACAGCGCGACCAGCACGTGGTCGGCTTCGAACCATGGATACACGCACCGCTATGTGACCGCGATCGTCGCCGATCAAAAAGACGCCAACACGATTTACGTGGGCGTTGTGAACGATCGGGAGTTCGGCGGTGTCTTTTACTCTCGCGACAACGGGCAACATTGGCTGCAGAAGAGTTCGGGTCTCGGCGGCAAAGACGTGTTTACGCTGAAACAGGCCAGTAGTGGCGCATTGGTTGCCGGCACAAACCACGGCACCTACCTGCTGGAACGCAACGCCAACGAATGGCATCCGATCAACAATGTCGTGGTCGAGAAGGTATCCACAAAAACAGTGAAGCAGAAGGGCAGCAAGAAAACTCAGGTGGCGAGCAAAACCGTCACGAAATCTGTTCTCGATGCCCGAGTGCTTGAGGTTGAGATTGTTGGAGACCGATGGATGGAAGCGACCAACAACGGCCTCTACTTCAGCAAGGATCAGGGCAAATCGTGGACGGGCGGTCCGGTTCTTGGCGAAAAGGATTTCGTCTCGGTGCGTGGTCACGGCAGCACGGTGGTCGCCGCAGCACGGACGAAGGTTTATGTTTCGACTGACAATGGCGCTACCTTTAACGAGCACAGCCTGGCTCAGCACGTCACCAGCATTCGTGGCGTCACTCTGACACCGGAATCACATATTCTCGTTGCCTCTCGTGAAGGCGCGTTCCAGAGCAGCGATTCCGGCGCGACCTGGAGCCATGTGATCGCGGGTTTGCCCGATAAGGAAATCACATCGATCACTTTTGACTCGGGCGCAAAACGGCTGCTGGCCACCAGTCTGCAGACCGGCGTCATCTTCCAGAGCACCGACAACGGCCGCAGCTGGCAGCGTGGACCGGATTCAGGCTACCCGCTCCGCCGGGTCAGCGTGGTTCACGGACGATTCGTCGGGGCAACTCCATTCGACGGTGTGATCTTGCAGCCGGAAAACGATCCGCAGAGTGCGGCGGCCGGTGGCGGCGCGTCGAACTAGATCAAATCAAACCTCGCATGCCCGGAAGGCGACCTGGCCTTCCGGGGTTTTTTTGTGCACGGTCGCTTAAGACTTGCGCGATATTCCGCAAAATCTACATACGTGCCGGGCACCGTGATTACTTAAGTCACCTGTTTTCAACTGCGCGAAGTGGCACCTTCCTTGCGACTTGTGAACCTGCAGGCGCGCAGGGGAGGATGGCAGGCATGAAAGCTTCACAGGGCATCACGCTCGCGGCGCTGACCCTGGGACTCGCAGTTGGGGTAGCCTGCGGACATCAATCTTCTGTACCAATCGTAGCCTCGGGGGCAGTGACCCCGGACAACGCACAACTGCCCTTCGACCGGGAAGCGCAAAGTGGCGGCATCTCTCCTACCAGCTCAGTAGTCCCGCCAGGAGCGCAGGTGCCGGCGGGGACAGCCATCCTGATTCGCCTCAAGAAGCCCCTTTCGAGCGCGCGCGCTCATTCGGATGACACGTTTGTGGCCGTGCTCGAGGAGCCTGTGCTGGTCAACGACCGCGTACTTGCCGAATCGGGTGCGGTCGTGACCGGGCGCGTCGTGGAAGCGAAGCCGACGAATCCAGTGCGAACGCCTGGATATATGCGACTGACACTAACGTCCGTGGCCATCGACGGAAAGCCGATGCGGGTACGCACTTCGAGCACGTTTCTCAAGGGAACCGGTCCTCGGCATCGCCTCCAGCCTGCACCCAGCGATGGAGACGGCGTGCTGGTCGGGGCCATGGCTACTGGCAAGGGGCCCACGATGGACAATGCGATGATCGACTCCGAGGAGGACCCGCCGCCCGTCCGGTACCGAGAAGTGATCGTGAGTCCGGAACAGCGACTGAAGTTCCGCCTGATTGAACCGCTTCCCATCCATCCCTAAGTATCCATCTCCAAGTATCCATGGAAGTTGCAGGCGAGACGCGCGCCGCACGTTCGTTTGCCGGCAGCCACGTGTCAAACATCACCAACGCTAGTGATGACCGTACTTAGCATTCCCAGATTGGTCTCCTATAGTTGTCCCAAATAGGGAGTGAATGACCGTGCGGACTTCAGGCAATGTCCCACGGAAGCGCGCGCCGCTGAGGGGCTCTCCCGAAATTCGTTTGAGCAGGACGCTGTTGATGGGACAGCCGCTTCCGATCTTGGCCGACATCCCGAGAACACTCAGCCGCGAATTATTGCAGGCGGCCTTCGATAGGAGCCCGGAGGGGATGGCGCTTACCGAGGGTGGACTCATTTGTTACGCGAATCCCGTTTTTGCCCAACTCGTCGGGGATCGCAGACCGGCTGATCTTCTGGGACGGCCATTGGAGCGCTTCCGGCCTAGAGGATACCCGTGCGCTGCGGCGCAACTCGGCAAGCAGCGTGTGGGCGAGCACCATCTCTGCCAGTTTGTCGTGCAGAGGAGCGATGGTGCGCCTTCACAGATCGAGTCTACCTGCGCGTCCTTTCAGGCCGAGGGCCGCGAGTTCCAGTTGCTCACCGTTCGGGATGCAACGGTGCGCGAGCGCAGGCGCATGGTACGCGATCATGACCGGCGCTTCCGGACGATTTTTGAAGGGGCGCCCGCTGGCATTGTGCAGTGCGATTTGCAAGGCCGGGTTCTGGAAACGAATCCGGCGGTGGAACGGATGCTGGGCTACTCGCGCGCAGAATTGCGGGGGATGCACTTTCGGGATTTCACACATCCCGAAGACGTCGGCAGCGATTTGCATCTGTTTCAGGAATTGGTGGAAGGCAAACGTGAATCGTGTGAACTGGAGATCCGGTACGTAGGCAAGTCGGCGGTCACGGGCTGGGTTCGCCTTAACGTATCGCTGATTCGGGGGGTCGACGGGCGGCCGCAGTTTGCCATTGGGATGACGGAAGAAGTGACGGAGCGAAAGCGTGCAGAACAGCGCTTGCGCGAAGCCCAGAAGATGGAAGTCATTGGTCGGCTCGTGGGTGGAGTGGCGCACGACTTCAACAATCTGCTGACCGGCATCATGCTGTACTGCGATCTGCTGATCGCCGGGTTGGAGCCCAGCAGCCGCCTGATGCACCACACGGAGGAGATCCGTATGGCAGGTCAGCAGGGCGGCGCGCTCATTCAGCAATTGCTGGCCATGTCGAGACGGCAAGTCGTCGAGCCAAGAATCCTCTGCCTGAACGAAGTGATCCTGAGCACGAAGAATTTGCTGTCCCGGCTGATCGGGGAAAAGTTCGAGCTGACGACTCGGCTCCATCGAAAACTCGACAAAGTAAAGATCGACCCGGCCGAGCTGCAACAGATCCTGTTCAACCTGGTGCTAAACGCTCGCGACGCTATGCCGCAAGGTGGAACGATTTACGTGCGGACCGGGCTCGGGAAACTTGGCCCACAGGACCTGCCTTCGTTGGAGGGCAGCATCCCGGCAACTTTTCTTGAGGTGAAGGATAACGGCTGTGGCATGAGTGCAGACACTCGTTCGCGCCTCTTCGAGCCTTTCTTCACCACCAAGCCAAAGGCCGGGGTACGGGACTTGGCCTGGCCACCGTATACAACATCGTCAAAAATGCCGGGGGCGCCATTCGGGTGGAGAGTGAACCTGAAAGAGGCACGGTTTTTACCGTGTTTCTCCCGCTCGTATCGAATTCTCGCGGCGACATGATCGAGAGCCGGCATTCTCCCGCGGCATGCGGTGAAACCGTGCTGCTGGTCGAGGACAATACTGCGCTTCGCAAGGCTGCCCAGAAGGTCCTGAAGGAATGCGGCTATGCCGTGCTCGAAGCCGGCAGCGGGGCCGAGGCCATGTCACTCTCGCGAGAGCAGGCGGGAGCGATTGATTTGTTGCTGGCCGACGTCGACATGCCTGGAATGAGCGGGCATGAGACGGTCCGGCGCATTCGCGCGGACCGCCCGTCTGTGCGTGCTCTTTACATGTCGGGCGACGAATTGAACGCGCGGATGGCGGGCGACGACGGAGATCCGGTCGTCCTCTTCAAGAAGCCGTTTACCGGCGCCGCGCTGCTCGAGAAGCTGCGAGAGATTCTGGAAAGCAAGCCACGACCACGCTCAAAGAAATCCGATCAGTGAAAGCGAGAGAGACCATGACGACAGCGGAAGCCACTTTGCCAACCACGCTCCAGATCGAAGGGGCCAATTTTCTCAACCTGCTCATTGTGGACGACGAGCGTTCCGTACGCGAGGCTTGCCGCGAGGTAGCCCAGTCGCTGGGGTTCAACACCTTCAGCGCGGACTCGGCCGAGCATGCCTACCGGCAACTGGAAGCGCAGGGCATTGATGCTGTGCTGCTCGATTTGCGACTGCCGGGAGCGGGCGGGCTGGAGGCGCTCCATCAGATCAAGAGCCTGCGTCCGGACGCGGTGATCGTGGTGGTCACAGGCTATGGCACCGTGCAGTCGGCCGTACAGGCGATGAAGAACGGCGCCTACGACTATGTGACCAAGCCCTTCAGCCTGGATGAGCTGAGGCTCGTGCTGGACCGCGTGGCCAGCCATCTCAAGCTGAAAAGCGAGAACCGGCTGTTGCGGGAGAAGATCAAATCGAAACAAGGCTTCGCCGGCATTGTGGGGCGTTCGCCCGAGATGGAGAAACTCTATCGCATCGTGGCCAAGGCCGCGCACAGCACGCATCCCGTGCTGATTCTTGGGGAAAGCGGCACCGGCAAAGAACTGGTGGCGCGGTCGATCCATTTCTCGGGACCGTTTCGCGACAAACCATTTATCCCCGTCGATTGCGGCTCTCTGGTGCCCACGCTGACCGAAAG
>Ga0307469_10000953_pt1 | contig 10700 bp, 7 predicted proteins | sample atmos_gasesAM2C__FD_203084 | JGI IMG/M metagenome (GOLD analysis project Ga0307469, IMG submission 203084) | Hardwood forest soil microbial communities from Morgan-Monroe State Forest, Indiana, United States - atmos_gasesAM2C_515 | ecosystem: Environmental > Terrestrial > Soil > Temperate forest...
CCGCTCTCGCGGGTCGCCGCATGATAGGGGAGGTGTCCGGCCGATCGCTCGCGAAGGCCGTTGCGTGGGCGACGGATATGCGGAAGCAAGGCGTCGTCGAAGAGTTCTCCATCGGTCCCGCGACGCTCGAAGACGTGTACGTCAGGCACGTCTCTGCGAACGGAGATCACCCGTGAGTGCGTGCCGCTTGTTGTTCATCTGGCAGTTCCACCGCTTCAAGCGGTTCCTGCCGATGATCGTCATCATCCAGGTCGCGCTCGCGTTCGGGATCGTCTACGGACTCGCGTTCCTCATCCCGCACATCGATCCGACGACGGCGCTCTACCTCGCGACGGGAGCACCGACCATCACGCTGCTCGTGATGGGGCTGACGGTCGTTCCGCAAGAGGTCAGCCAGGGGAAGCTCACCGGACGCTTCGCGTATCTGAGTGCGCTCCCGATCCCGCGCCTCGCGACGCTCGCGACGGATGTCTCCTTCTGGCTCGCTGCACAGCTTCCCGGGACGGTCCTTGCCGTGGTCGTCGCCGCGCTGAGGTTCCACTTCACGCTCCGCATCAGTTGGGCGATCGTCCCGACGGTGTTGCTCGTCGCGTTCTCGGGCGCGTCGGTTGGGTACGGGCTCTCGATGCTGCTCGAGCCGCAGGTCTCGCAGCAGCTCTCGAACTTCCTCTCGATCGGGATCTTGCTGTTCTCGCCCATCAACTTCCCGCTGCACCGGCTCCCGGGCTGGATCCAGGCCGTTCACAAGGTCCTGCCCGTGATGTACATGGGGAACCTCGTGCGATGGAGCCTCACGGCCCGCTTCGGGGGGTCGCTGCCGCTGGACTTCGCCGTTACGGGCGCGTGGTGCGTCGTGGGTCTCGGGACGAGCTACGTCCTCGCCGTCAGGCGGCGCTGACCTCAGCCGTTCGTAGCAGGCGACAAGCCGGACGCCCCACCTTGTGGCTCCGGAACCAAGGCACCCGCCCGTCCCGGGTTAGCATCTGAACGTTCAATGCCTGGTCCAGGACCGTTCTCGGAGAAGTTGAAGAGCTTCACGCTCGCCGACCGGAAGACCCAGCTCGTCCTGGCGTCGATCGCCTCGGTCCTCATCGTGATCCTCGCGCTCGTCGCGCTGCCCGGGAGCAACAACAAGAAGACGGGTCTGACGACGGCGAACGGCTCGGACAACGCATCGAGCCTGTCGAGTGGAGCCGGACCTCTGTCCGGCGCGTCCTCGTCGTCCTCGGCCGGTGGGTCGGTCAGTACGTCGTCCGGCTCGATCTCGACGGCCGGCGTCGGGACGGGCCTGCCGCCTGGAACGAACATCGCGAAGCTCCCGCCGCTCACGGCGACGACGATCAAGATTGGCATGACCTACATCGACGACCCGGGCACAGCGAACGCCGCCGCGGGATTCGGCGCCGTGGGACAGATCGACCAGAAGCGCGGCTGGGACGCGATGGTGAAGATGATCAACCAGAACCCGCCGCTCGGCCGGAAGGTGATTCCCGTCTACTACCACCAGACGACGAACGAGGTGCAGTCGAAGGGCTCCCAGCAGATCGAGCAGGAAGCGTGCTCGTACTTCACGAAAGACAACCCCGTCTATATGGTCTGGGACGGGTTCCTGATCGGCGGGGCAGACACCTTCCACTCCTGTGCGACGCAGCACCACATCCCCGAGCTCGGTGGGAGCGTCGCGGAGACGTCGAAGACCTTCCAGCAGTTCCCGTACCTCGTCGACCCCGACGGGTACGCCTTCGACCGCATGGCGGCGAACGAGGTGGATCAGCTATACGCGCAGCACTTCTTCTCGGGTTTCAAGAACAATGTGCCGCCCTACACGCCGCAGAAGCCGGTCGACGGCAAGCCGAAGATCGGTCTGATCCGGTACGACACACCTGGACACAACGCGGCCGCCGCCGTGATGAAGGCGCATCTCGCACAGCACGGCTTGTCGCTCTGCAGCGGCTGCGAGTTCCTCATCAACTACAGCCCGACCGACGAGTCGAAGCAGCTGGACGACGCCACCGAGGTGAACACCGCGATCGCGAACGCGAAAGCGAAAGGTGTTACGCACATGATGTTCCTCGGCACGACGGCGGGTGTCCGCATCACGCTGTTCTACGTCGACGGCGCCGAGAAGCAGCAGTACCGTCCGCGCCTCGGCTTCAACCCGCAGGACGCACCGACGGCCGTCCGTGACTTCCAGGCGACAACGCAGGACAGCTACAACCAGTACGTCGACTCGGTCTTCGTGGCGGACAGCCCTGCCGAGTTCGACCAGCACACCGATGCGTGGAACACGTGCAAGAAGCTGCTCGAGCAAGCGGGGGAGACCTTCACCGGATCGCAGGCCTCGAACAAAGAGGGCCAGATGTCCGTCGTCTGCGACCCTGCGTGGTACTACCAGGCGACGATGAAGGAGCTGACGGGGAGCTTGACGCCCGCCAGCTGGATGACGGCGGTCGGGAACATGAAGGGTGCGCCGTCCGCACAGGTGTATCTCGCGCAGACCAGAGCCGACCGCCACGACGCATCCGGCGCCGTCCGTGATGGGGATTGGTACGACAGCTGCAAGTGCTTCAAACCGGTCACTCCGATCGTCCCTGTGTGAGGCGCCGCGGGCGCCTCGTGCTCCTGGCTCTCCTTGTGCTTCTTCCGTCGTGTGCCGTGCACGGCCTGAACTTCAAGCAGGACAAACGCTTGGCGATCATCTCGCCGAAAGATCGCGCGAAGGTGCGTCTCCCGGTGACGATCCGTTGGACGGTGCACGACTTCACCGTCACCGGACGCAACGGTGAGGCGCGGAACGATGCCGGCTACTTCGGTGTGTACGTCGACCGCGAGCCGCAGCCGCCGGGCGAGACGCAGTTCTCGCTCGTGAAGGACCTTCCCGACTGCCGGCGCGACCGCAAGATCTGCGACAACGCGGACTACCTCGCGCAGGCGGACATCAACAGCGTGACCACCGGCGAATTCACGGTCGCCCAGCTGCCCGCGCCGCCGACCGACGCAGCGAAGCGCCGGGAGTTCCACTCGGTGACGATCGCGTTCCTGAACGGCCGCGGCGAACGCGTCGGTGAGAGTGCGTACCGCCTGCAGTTCGAGGTCGACAGATCGGGGACCTCCTGATGCCTCCGCGCAAGAAAGCCGCCGGACGGCGGTCGTCGTCGAAGCCCACGCAGCCGCACGAAGAGCTCGTCGAGAAGGTCGAGCAGACGCGCGAAGAGCTGCGGAACGAAGCGCGTGCGCGGCTCGGTGTCACGGGGTCCGACGAGAAGCCGCCCCCGCTGCGCCGCGTCCTCTCGACGCATCAGCTGAGCGCGTATCCGCTCGTAGCGCTTGGTGTGCTCGCGATCGTCGACCAGTTCACCGGCTACGCGCTGCGCGTGCTCGCGCCGGAGGTGAGTTCGTCCCTCGGTATCGGCGCGGCTTCGATCGCCGCCGTCATCTCCGTCTCGGGATTCGCGGCGGCGCTCGGTCCACTCCCGGTCGCCGGTTTGACGGGACAGAAGTCGCGAAGGGCGCTGATCATCATCGTCACCGGGATCGCTTGGAGCGTCATCGCGATCACGACGGGCTTCGTCACGACGATCGTCGGTCTGCTGGTCGTATTGATCTTCGACGGGCTGACGACCGCAAGTGTGTCGGCGCTGCACGCCCCGGTGCTGATGGACTCGCACCCGCCCGAGGGCCGCGTCCGGGCGCTGAGTTACTACATCGCGACGGCTGAGTTCGGCAGCTTGCTCGCACCCCTGCTCGTCGCCCTGCTCGTGTCGTCCTACGTCGGGCTGACGTGGCGCGGCGTCTTCGTCGCGCTCGGCACGCTCTCCCTCCTCGGGGCGCTCACGACGATCAGGCTGCGCGATCCCGGTTACGGACGCTGGGACACCGAGCAGGTCCGCGATACGGTCCGCGAGAAGGAGAGCGGCGCGAAGGAGCGCATGGAGGCGCACGCGCTCGCCGAAGCCGACATACAGCTTGGGTTCTTCGAGATCGTGCGGCGTCTGATGTTGATCCCGACGATCAGGCGCTTGCTCGCCGTGGAGATCGCGTTTGGCTTCTTCGCGGTCCCGTTCGACACGTTCCTCTCCTTCTTCCTCGACGAACGGTGGAACCTCGGTCCGGTCGGGAGAGCTCTGTTCGTGGCGTTCCTCGCGGTGGTTTCGGTGACGTCGCTGACGATCTTCGGTCCCCGCGGCGAGGCGATGTTCCGGAAGGACCCGGGGCGCGTCATCCAGGTCGGCGCGGTGCTCATAGGCAGCGGCGTCGTCGCCATCTGTTTCGGCGCGCTGCTACCGACCTTCGGTCTCGTCCTGGCGTTCTTCGCGCTCGCGAACGGACTGATCGCGGCCATCGGTCCGGCGATCAGCATCGCGATCCTGTCGGTGATCCCGTCGGGGATGCGTGCGCATGCGGCGGCCGTCGTCGGCATCGCGGTCGCGATCGGGGGCTTCGGTGGTGCGCTCCTGCTCGGCAGCGTCGACGCGCAGTACGGCATCACCGGGACGATGATCTCGCTCGTCGTCCCGGGCGTGATCGGTGCCTTGATCCTGCGCGGCGCCGCGCCGCTCGTGCAGCAGGACCTCGACCGCATGATCGACGAAACCCTCGAGGACGAAGAGATCCGTCAGATCACGAAGTCCGGCAACACGCTGCCCATGCTCGCGTGCCGCAAGATCGACTTCTCGTACGGACAGATCCAGGTGCTCTTCGACGTCGACTTCACGGTCGAGGAAGGCGAGATGGTCGCGCTGCTGGGAACGAACGGCGCGGGCAAGTCGACGCTCCTGAAAGTCATCTCGGGGATCGGGCTCCCGTTCGGTGGCAGCGTCCGGTTCCGTGGTGCGGACATCACGTATCTCGACGCTGAACGCCGCCTGAAGCTCGGCATCACGCAGATCCCCGGGGGCCGGGCCGTGTTCGGCCCGATGAGTGTCGTCGAGAACCTGCGAGTGTTCGGCTACTCCTTCGGACGTGACCGCAAGACGGTGGAAAGCGCGATCGAGCGGAGCTTCGGCGCGTTCCCGCGTCTCGACGAACGTAAGGACCAGAAAGCGAGCACGCTCTCCGGCGGCGAGCAGCAGATGCTCGGTCTCGCGAAGGCATTGATGCTGCGACCGAAACTCCTCCTCGTCGACGAGCTCTCGCTCGGGCTCGCGCCGGTCATCGTCGGACAGCTCCTCGACATGGTCGAACAGATCAACGCGGAAGGAACGGCCGTCGTGCTCGTCGAGCAGTCCGTCAACATCGCGCTCAACGTCGTCAAGCACGCGTACTTCATGGAGAAGGGGCAGATCCGTTTCGACGGACCGAGTAAGTCGCTGCTCGCGCGCGACGACCTGCTGCGCGCCGTGTTCCTCGAAGGCGCTGCCGCCCGTACGAAGACGAGGAACTCGTAAGTGGAGATCAGCGGTTCGATCATCGTCCTCGGTCTGATCACCGGACTCGGCTACGGACTGTTGTCGGTCGGCATGGTGATCGTCTACCGCGCGAACAAGGTCATCAACTTCGCGCACGGTGAGATCGGCGCGTTCGGTGCGGCGCTCTTCGCCCTCGTCGTGATCCGCGCGCACGTTCCGTATTACGTGGCGTTCCCTATCGCGCTCGCGATGGGTGCGGGGATCGGCGCGCTCGCCGAGGTCGGCGTCATCCGGCGATTGCGGAACGCGCCGCGACTGATGAGCGTCGTCGCGACGCTCGGTCTCGGTGAGCTGCTCTTCGCGATCACGCTGCAGACGACGAGCGCGACGAAGGAAGGTCTGTACTTCCCGCAGCCGCCGTACTTCCCGTCGTTCAACGTCGGGACGTTGATCGTGCAGCCGGCGGCGACGGCCATGCTCGTGATCGCGCCGCTCGGCATCGTCGGCCTGACGGTGTTCTTGCGTCGCAGCCGGTTCGGCCTCGCGCTCAGGAGCGCGTCCGCGAACCCGGAAGCTGCACGCATGGCGGGTGTCTACACGTCGCGTATGTCGACGCTGGCGTGGGCGATCGCCGGAGCGCTCTCGACCTTCACCGCGATCCTCGTCGCGCCGACGATCCCCGGCGGGATCCTCGCCGGCGCATCGTTCGGCCCGGCGCTCTTGATGCGGGGCCTCCTCGGCGCGATCGTCGCGCGCATGACGAACATCCCCGTCGCGCTTGCGTCCGGCGTCGTGCTCGGCGTCGTCGAAGGCGTGTTACTGCGCAACTTCCGGAGCGGCGGCGTCACGGAACTCGCGTTGTTCGTGATCATCCTCATCGCGCTCCTGACCCAGGCGCGCTCGCGTTCCCGCGAGGAAGAGGAGAAGGGGAGCGCGTGGGCGGCGGTTCGTCCGTGGGGTGCGTTGCCCGAGGAGCTCAAAGAAGTCTGGATCATCCGGAACTTCGCGAAGGTCCTCGGTGTCGTCGCGCTCGCGTTCCTCGTCATCGCTCCGCTCAAGCTGAGCAACGTCACGGCGACGACGCTGACGGGGCTCCTCGGGTCGGTGATGGTCGCGCTCTCGGTCGGGCTCATCACCGGCCTCGGCGGACAACTCACGCTCGGTCAGTTCGCGCTCGGTGCCGTCGGCGCGACCGTGTCGTACCACTTGGCGAGCCATATGGGTGGCAACCCTGTCACGCTCTTGATCGGTGGACTCGCCGCCGCGGCGGTGACCGTCGTCATCGGGCTCCCCGCGCTGCGCATCAAAGGCTTGTTCCTCGCGGTCACGACACTGTCGTTCGCCGTCGCGATGGGCGATTGGGCGCTGCATCAGGACTGGGCTCTCGGCGCCGGCGTGACACAGGACCCGCTGCGCATCTTCGGCATCTCGCTCGACCCCGGACGCTCGTACTACTACTTCGCGCTCGTCGTCTTCGTCCTGCTATATCTGCTCGCGCGCAACGTCCGGACGGGCGGCATGGGCCGGTTGCTGCTCGCCGTGCGCGACAACGAAGACGCTGCGCGCGCATTCTCGCTCCGCGTCCGGACGATCAAACTGCAAGGCTTCCTTCTCGCCGGATTCATCGCCGGCGTCGGCGGTGCGGCGTACGGTCACTCGTTCTCCGGCATCGGCCCCGGACACTTCGCGGTGGGGTATTCGACCGATGCGGTCGTGGTGAGCGTCGTCGGCGGGATCGGCATCCTCGCCGGTCCGCTGCTCGGCGTTCTGCTCGTCCAAGGCGTGCCGGCCTTCATCCCCGTCCAGTCGCTTGCGCTCGTCGCGTCGAAGGTCGGCTTGCTGCTCTTGATCTTGTACTTCCCCGGCGGGCTCGTCCAGCTCGTCGCGCCTCTGCGCGAACGTGTCTTCGGTTACCTCGCGCGCGCGTGGGGCGTGGAGATCGAACGCGCCGCGCCGGACGAACCGCAGCCGGAGCTCCTGAAAGACATCGTTCCCGCGAAAGCGAGGGCGCGTCGTCGCACCAAGGAAGCGATCGGCGAGCCGCTCCTCGTCGTCACCGATATCACGAAGTCGTACGGCGGCCTCACTGCGGTCGGCGACGTGTCGCTGACGGTGCGCGAAGGCGAGACGGTCGGGCTCATCGGGCCGAACGGCGCGGGGAAGACGACCCTCTTCGAACTCGTCGCGGGGTTCGTCGCCGCGGACAGCGGCACCGTCACGTTCGAAGGTCGGGACCTGACGAACTGGTCCCCGGAGTTGCGCGCGGATGTCGGTCTGATCCGTTCCTTCCAGGACGTCGCGCTCTTCCCGACGCTCACCGTCCTCGACACCGTGAAGCTCGCCCTCGAGCGGCGTTCGCGCACAGCCTTCTTCGAGTCGATCATCGGCCTGCGCGCGCGGGAGACGGCGCGCGACAAGGCGGCGCGCGAATTGGTCGGCTCGATGGGGCTCGACTTCTACATCGACAAGGAGATCCAGCAGCTGTCGACCGGCACACGTCGCATCGTCGAGCTGACGTGCCTCGTAGGGCTTCGTCCGAGCCTATTGCTCCTGGACGAACCATCGTCCGGGATCGCGCAACGGGAGACCGAGGCGCTCGGTGACTTGCTCCTCGACATCAAGGCGCAGTTCGGCATGACGCTCTTGATCATCGAGCACGACATCCCGCTCATCATGGGCCTCGCCGACCGCATCATCGCGATGGACGCCGGAAGCGTGATCGCCGAAGGTACGCCGAACGAAGTGAAGAACGATCCGAAGGTCGTCGAGGCGTACCTCGGCGGACGCATCGAGGCCATCGAACGGTCGGGGACCGGAACGAAACGGAAAGCGAGGGCGACGACACGTTGACGAAGGAACTCACGGCGCGACTCAAGGAGCTGGCGAAGCAGTTCGACGTCCCGGGCGTTTCTGTCGCCGTGCTCACGGACGACGGGATCGAGACTGCCGTCACGGGCGTCCTCAACAAGAACACGAAGGTTGCGGTGACCCCCGACTCGTTGTTCCAGATCGGCTCGAACACGAAGGTCTACACGACGACGCTCGTGATGCAGCTCGTCGACGACGGTCTCGTCGACCTGGACAAACCGGTCGTCACCTACCTGCCGAAGTTCAAGCTCAAGGTGCCCGACGCCGAGAAGATCAAGGTTCGTCACCTATTGACGCACACGAGCGGTATCGAAGGCGACTACTTCGCGGACTTCGGCCGGGGTGAAGATGCCGTCGAGAAGTACGTGAACTCGCTCCGGAGGATCGGCCTCTCGCACCCGATCGGCAAGATGTGGTCGTACTCGAACGCCGCCTTCGTCACCGCCGGACGACTCGTCGAAGTTGTCACCGGCCTCACATGGGACGACGCGATGCGGACGAAGATCTTCGAACCGGCCGGACTCACCGAGCACGCGACGCTTCCGGGCGACGCGATCGTGTTCCGCGCGGCCGCCGGCCACATGCACCGGGCCGGAGAGAAGAAGGCGAGCCTCGCGAAGCCGTGGGCGATGCCGCGGTCGTGCGGTCCCGCGGGCGCGACGCCGTGCGCTTCGGCTCGCGACGTCGTCCGATTCGCCTCGATCCACATCAACGACGGCCGCGCGGACAACGGTGCGCAGATCCTTTCGCCTGCGTCGACCAAGCTCATGCAGACGGAGCAGTTCAAGTTCCCGGCGACGGAGACCGGCGCGATGGGCCTCGGATGGATCCTCGACGACTGGGCGACTTCGAAGCGCAGCAAGGGCCCGACTAGAGCGAAGGTCATCTGGCACAACGGCGGGACGATCGGTCAGTTGTCGTTCCTGTGGGTCCTCCCAGAACGCCGTGTCGCCGTGTGCGTCCTGACGAACGCCGATAGCGGCCCGGCGCTCGCCGACGTAGTCTCGCGCGAACTGTTCAAGGATCGCTTCGGCATCGAGCGTCCGACGATGCCGGAGGTGCCGGCGAAGCCAGTCGCGCTCGACCTCGCGAAGTACGTGGGGAAGTATTCGCGACTCAACTCGGACATCGAGGTGGGCGTGCTCGACGACAAGCTGAAGATCACGATGACGCTCGGAAACCTGGTCGGCGAGGAAGACCACGCACCGCAGGTGTTCCCGGTGACACCGCTCGACAAGGAGCGCTTCGCGATCGTCAACGGTGAGGGCAAGGTCCAGGGCGTGATCAACTTCCAGAAGTTCGATCGCTCGGGTCGTCCGGAGTTCATCTCGGTGGGGCGGTTGGCGAAGCGCCTCAAGTAGAGTTACCGCCTCGTGCGCGTCTTCATCATCTCCGACATGGAAGGCGTCGCCGGCATCGTCAAGTGGGAACAGGTGCGCGGCGGCGAACGGCTCTACGAAGAGGGCCGCGTCCTGTACACGGAGGAGATCAACGCGGCCGTCCGCGGCGCGAAGCGCGCCGGCGCGACGGAGATCGTCGTGATGGACTGCCACGGCGCGGGAGGCGGCTACACCTTCAACTCGCTGTTACCCGAACGGCTCGATCCCGATTGCGAGTGGGTCGTCCAGCACTCGTGGACGGAGTACACCGAGATCCTCGAGCAAGGGTGCGACGCCGCACTATGCGTCGCGATGCACGCGATGGCCGGAACGGCGGACGGCGGACTCTGTCACACCGTCAGCGGAACGCAGTGGTACAACCTGTGGTTCAACGGGACGCTCGTCGGCGAGACGGGCATCAACGCCGCGCTCTGCGGTCATTGGGGTTGTCCGGTCGTGCTCGTCACGGGGGACGAAGCCGTCTGCCGCGAGACGAAGGAGCTTCTCGGCGACGGACTCACGACGGTTGCCGTGAAGCGCAGCTTCGGACGTCAGAGCGCGCGGAACGTCCATCCCGTGAAGGCGCGGAAGCTGATCGAGGACGGAGCACTCGCCGCGCTGGCGAACTTCAACGCGGTGAAGCCATACGACCCGGGCAAGCCGTCCGAGATCACCGTCGAGTTCGCGACGACGGAGAACGCGGCAGCGTATCGGTACCGTCCGGGGATCGAAGTCATCGAGCCGCGGAAGATCGTGTCGACCGGGCCCGATTGGCTGACGGCGTGGCGCCAGTTCTACTTCTGATCGTTACCGGAACGGTCGGCGTCGGGAAGACGACCGTGGCGCAAGCGATGCACGACCACCTGTGCGAGGTCGAACGTGCTCACGTCTTGATCGACATGGACGACCTCTCGATGTCGTATCCGCCGCGGGGTCGCTTCGGCCGTGATGGAGCGTTGGACGCGCTCGCGGCGATCTGGCCGGTCTACGGCAGCGACCGGCTCCTCATCGTCGACGTGATCGAAGACCGTTCGTATCTGTCCCGCTTCGAGGAGGCCGTCGCCGGTGCGGACATCACCGTCTGCCGGCTCGTCGCACCCAAGAA
>Ga0307469_10000954_pt1 | contig 10698 bp, 6 predicted proteins | sample atmos_gasesAM2C__FD_203084 | JGI IMG/M metagenome (GOLD analysis project Ga0307469, IMG submission 203084) | Hardwood forest soil microbial communities from Morgan-Monroe State Forest, Indiana, United States - atmos_gasesAM2C_515 | ecosystem: Environmental > Terrestrial > Soil > Temperate forest...
TGGGCGCCGCCCTCACGAACATCCAACTCGGCATGATCGAGTCTTTCCGCACCGGCGACTTCGGCAAGTTCGTGAAGCTCTCCGGCTTGTGTGATCGGTTCGCGGGCGCGACCTTCGTTCCGCCGATGGAGGGCTACGTGCGTCGCATGCTCTGGGCGCTCGCCGCCGAGGGCGTGATCCCGGACGACGCCTGCGACGATCCCTGGGGACCGAGCCTGCCCACGGAGGAGCGCGACGCGGTGCGTCGGGCGGTGCGGGATACGCGCGGAATCCGCGTCAGCCTCCCGTGACATGGATTCCGCGGCGGTCGTTCCTCGAGCGCTGCACCGCGCTCGCCGCCGCGTTCGCCGCGTCACCCCTGCGGAAGGGCTGGGTGCCGATGACCAAACAACCGCACGTCGTGGTCGTGGGCGCCGGCGCCTTCGGCGGCTGGACCGCACTCCACTTGCGGCGCAGTGGCGCCCGCGTCACGCTCCTCGACGCCTGGGGACCCGGCAACTCGCGCTCGAGCTCGGGCGGCGAGACGCGGGTCATCCGGGCGACCTATGGTCCACGCGTCGTGTACACCCGGCTCGCCGCGCGTGCCCTCGCCCTCTGGCAAGAGCACGAGCGACGGTGGGCCCACAAGCTCTACCATGGCATTGGCGTGCTGTGGCTCGTGGAGGGCGACGACCAGTACGAGAAGGCAGCGCTGCCCTTGCTCAAGGAGGTCGGCGTCGAGTTCGAGGAGCTTTCGGACCGGGAGACCGCGAAGCGCTACCCGCAGATCAGCTGCGATCGCGTGCGGTGGGCCATCTTCGAGCGGCGCGGCGGCTACCTCACTGCGCGTCGCGCCTGCGCGAGCGTGCTCGAGCGGTTCCTCGCCGAAGGCGGTGAGTATCGCCAGCTCGCCGCCGAGCCGCTGCCGCCCCGAGGCGGCGAGCTTCCGGGCGTGGCGCTCTCCGATGGCACGACGCTCGTCGCCGACCGATTCGTGTTCGCCTGCGGTCCCTGGCTGGGCACCCTGTTTCCCGACGTGATCGGGGACCGCGTGCGCGCCACGCGACAGGAGGTGTTCTTCTTCGGCACGCCGCCCGGCGACCGGCGCTTCACCGAGGAAGCATTGCCCGTATGGGCGGACCACGGGATGCACTTCATGTACGGGATTCCGGGCAACGAGTGGCGCGGCTTCAAAGTCGCGGACGACACGCGCGGTCCGCCGTTCGATCCGACGAGCGGCGAGCGCGTGCCCTCGCCTGAGGCGCTCCGCACGGCGCGCGAATACCTCGCGTACCGCTTCCCCGCGCTCAAGGACGCCCCGCTCCTCGAGGCGCGTGTATGCCAGTACGAGAACTCTCCCGACGAGCATTTCATCATCGATCGCCATCCGGCGGCCGGAAACGCGTGGCTCGTCGGCGGGGGCTCGGGGCACGGGTTCAAGCACGGGCCCGCGGTCGGCGAGCTGGTGGCCAAGCTGGTACTCTCGGGAGGCGCGCCGGACCCCGATTTCCTGCTCTCCCGCTTTGCCCGGTAGGACGGCCGGCGCGCTCGAGCGGGATTTCCAGCGGTTCGCCCGGGAGTGGCCGCGAGACTTCGCCGGCCTCGTACGCTCCACCTATCGGGTGGACCTCACGGCCCGCTACCTCGGCGCAACGATCCCGCATCCCGTCGGCAAGGGCTCCGGGCAGCTGTCGCTCAACGAGGGGCAGCTTGAGGAGGACGCCCGAGCCGGACTCGCATTCGCCGTTCTCAAGACCCTCATCGCGGAAGACGAGACCGGTGCGCAGGCGATGGCGGCGTGGGCGATCCACGAGTCCAAGATGGCGGTGGAGCACCGCGCGGCGGGCGACGGCCGACCGGGCTGGACCGTCACGTGGAAGGGGCGCGGTTGGGACCGCTCACTGTCCGACTACGTGGCGCTCGTCCGGGCCGGGCGGGACTTGAGCCGCGCGGGTCGCCTGCTGGTGGTGCCGTCGGTGAAATATCATTTGCCGAAGCTGGACGAGCCGTTTCGCGTCGCCGAGTATCGTCATACGACGGTGGCGCTCGCCGGGGCGTGGGGCGAGCCGCCGCTGCTCGTGGAGAAGGACTTCTCGCCGACGCTCGCGGGCGACCCGCTGGCGGACGATCGCGCCCAGATTCTGCGCTGGCTCGAGGAAGTGCCGCGACAGATTCGGACCGCGTCACCGGTTCCCGTCCGCATCGCCGTCAAGCTCATGAACGCCCGGTTCGACGACGACTTCCAGCTGGCCATGCTGCGCGGGACGCGCGACGCGGACACCCTGGTGTGCTTCAACCGGCTCTTCGATTCAAAGCTCGGGTTGGCTTACGGTGGATGGGAATTGAGTGACAGGAATCTCCGTGTCTTAGGCCTCTACCGTCCTCTACCGTCCTCTACCGACCTCTCCCCCCGCCTTTGCGGGACGGGCAACATCACCTCCGGCCGCATGATCCTCGAGTACGCCCGGCGAGGATGCGAAAGCGTCCAGCTCCACACACTCTTCCAACTCCCGCTCTCCGAGTACGCCGCGACGCACGGCTCCCGCACGGCGCGCGTGCTGCACGCGCTCGTGTTCCACCCGCAGGACGGGCTGATCGCGGGGATACTGGAGCTCGAGTCGCGCGGTCAGCTCGAGCGACGGGACGGCGAGCTCCACTTCCTCGACGTGGGACGCGATGCGCATCGCCCAGGTTGAGCTCTACAGCCTCGAGCTCCCGTTCGCCGAGCCGTTCATCATCTCGGGCGGACGCATCGACGCGCGGCGGTCGGTCATCGTCTTGTTGCGCGACGATCAGGGGCACGTCGGGTACGGCGAGGCGGCGCCCGATGAGCTGCCCTTCTACTCGGAGGAGACGCTCGGGAGCGCGCGCGATCTCATCCCCCGGGTCCTGGTGCCCCGCATTGCGGGGCGCGAGTTCGACGCCCCGGAGGCGGTGGACGCCGCGCTCCGCGAGCACGTGCGAGGGAATCCCTTCGCGCGCGCGGGCATCGAGACCGCCGCCTGGGACCTGGAGGCGAACCGGCTAGGCACGGGGCTCGCCCAGCTCGTCGCGGGCCGGCTCGGCGTCGCGCCCGGCAGGAGCTTCGCGTGCGGCGTGGCGCTCGGGATTCCCGAGGATCGCCGGCCCGAGACGCTCACGCGGCGGGTCTACGAAGCCCTGCAGCACGGGTATCGGCGCGTGAAAATCAAGGTCGCGCCCGGTTGGGACGAGGAGGCGGTGCGTGGCGCCCGTGCGGGGATGGCCGGGACGGACCTCCCCCTCACGGTGGACGCCAACGGCGCGTACATCTGGCCCGAGCACGAGCGGGCGTTGCGGGCGTTGGACGATGCGGACCTGCTCTACATCGAGCAGCCGCTGGCACCCGAGGAGCTCGTGGGGCACGCCCGCCTCGCGCAAACGCTCAGGACGCCGCTCTGCCTCGATGAGACGCTGCGCGACGCCGGAACGGCGCGTCAGATCGTGGCCCTCGATGGTCCGATGGTGTGGAACATCAAAGTGCATCGGGTCGGCGGTCTCACGGAGGCCTGCCGGATCTATCGCACGGCGGCGGAGTGCGGCGCCCGCGTGTGGGCCGGCACCATGCCGGAGTCGGGCATCGGATCCCAGGCCGGTCTCGCGATTGCCGCTCTGCCGGCCTGTGCCTTCCCGTCGGACTTGGAGCCGAGTGTCCGGTGGTTTGGCCGCGATGTGGACGTCATCAAGTTGACCATGAGCCGTGAGGGTCGCATGTCGGTTCCGGGCGTGTCGGTCGCGCGATTGCTCGACCGAGCGCGCTTTCGCGCCGCCGCCCATCCGTTCGAACAAGGGGGTTGAACGTGCCTCGACTGCTTCGTCCGTCGCTGTTCGTCGTGCTCCTCGCCGGCGTCGGGCGGCTGCCCCTGCGCGCACAGCAGTACGACCCGACCCTCTACTCGGCGCTCCGCTGGCGCATGATCGGTCCGTTTCGCGGCGGCCGCACGGTGGCGGCGGTGGGGGTGCCCGGAGCTCCGGACGTACTCTACATCGGTGTGAACAACGGCGGCGTGTGGAGGAGTCGGGACTACGGGCGCACCTGGGCTCCGATCTTCGACGGCCAGGGAACGGGGTCGGTCGGTGCGATCGCCGTCGCGCCGTCCGATCCGCAGACGCTCTACGTCGGGACGGGTGAAGGGCTGCAGCGGCCCGATCTGTCGGTCGGCGACGGCATCTACCGATCCACGGACGGCGGAGCCACCTGGAGCCATCGCGGCCTGGCCGACGGCCAGCAGATTCCGGCCGTCCTCGTCGACCCACGCGATCCCCGCCGCGTGTTCGTCGCGGTGCTTGGACATCCGTACGGTCCGAACGAAGAGCGGGGCGTGTTTCGTTCGACGGATGGCGGGGACACGTGGCAGAAGGTGCTCTACAGGGACCAGAACACCGGTGCGGTGGACCTCGCGGTCGATCCCGCCAATCCGGAAACGGTGTTCGCCGCGCTCTGGGCGGCGCGGCAGGCGCCGTGGGAGATCGGGAGCTCGTGGACCCTGTCGGCGAACAACGGACTGTACAAGTCGGCCGACGGCGGGAGCACGTGGCGGCAGGTCACCGCAGGGCTCCCCGGGGCGGCGGAGGGACTCGGGCGCATCGGCCTCGCGGTCGCGCCCAGCGCTCCCGCGCGTATGTACGCGGTCGTGGGTGCGGCGAAGGGCGGGGGCGTGTACCGGTCCGACGACGGCGGCGAGCATTGGCGCCTCGCGAACGCGGACGAGCGGCTGTGGGGGCGGGACGGCGACTTCAACGAGGTGAAGGTCGATCCGCTGAACCCCGACGTCCTGTATGTCGCGAACATCGTCGCCTGGAAGTCGACGGACGCCGGAGCGACGTTCACCGAGCTCCGCGGCGCTCCGGGCGGTGACGACTACCATCGGTTTTGGATCGATCCGCGCGATCCCAAGATCATCCTGCTCGCGGGGGACCAGGGCGCGGTTGTAACCGTGAACGGGGGCGAGACGTGGAGCTCCTGGTACAATCAGCCGACGGCGCAGTTCTATCACGTCGCGACCGATCGACGGTACCCGTACTGGGTGTACGGCGGTCAGCAGGAGAGCGGATCGGCCGGGATCGTGAGCCGCGGTAACGACGGTCAAATCACCTTTCGCGAGTGGCATCCGGTGGGCGTCGAGGAGTACGGATACGTCGCGCCCGATCCCCTTCACCCCAACGTGGTGTATGGCGGCCGCGTCACGCGCTTTGACTGGACCACCGGCGAAGTCCAGGACGTGTCGCCCGAGCCCGTGAGGATCGGCACGTACCGCTGGGTACGGACCATGCCGTTGCTGTTCTCGCCGGTCGATCCCCGCATCCTCTACTTTGGCGCCAACGTCCTGTTTCGGACGACCACGGGCGGCCGGAGCTGGGAGACGCTCAGCCCGGACCTGGCGCGCCCGACGTACGACGCGCCGGCGACCCTCGGCGCGTTCGCCGGGCTCGACCCCGAGCAGGGCAAGCATCGCGGCGTGATTTACACGATCGCGCCCTCCGCGCGAACGGCCGGCCTCCTGTGGGTCGGCACCGACGACGGGTTCATCCATGTCACGCACGACGGCGGCAAGACCTGGAGCAACGTCACGCCCTCGACCCTCACGCCGTGGAGCAAGGTCTCGTTGATCGAGGCCTCGCATTTCGACACGCTCGCGGCGTACGCCGCCGTGAATCGCTTCCGGCTCGATGACCTGGGTCCGCACGTATACCGCACGAGGGACGGTGGAGCGACATGGACGGAAGTCGTCGCGGGCCTCCCATCCAAAGAAGTGGTGAATGCGGTGCGACAAGACCCCGTGCGCCGGGGACTACTGTATGCCGCCACCGAGGGCGGTGTGTACGCCTCCTGGGACGATGGAGACCATTGGCAATCGCTGCGACTCAACCTGCCCGCCACCGCGGTGCGCGACCTGGCAGTGCACGACAGCGATCTGGTCGTGGCCACGCACGGCCGGTCGTTTTGGATCCTGGACGACATTGCGCCGCTCCGCGAGCTCCCCCAAGCCGCGGCCGGCGTGTCGGCGGGCGCGTATCTATACCGTCCGGCCGGTGCCGTACGGGTGCGCTGGAACGAGAATACCGACACACCCCTCCCGATCGACGAGCCGGCGGGGCGAAATCCTCCCGACGGTGCGGTCGTGGACTACTATCTCCCGCGCCCCGCGGCGGGGCAGATCCTCCTCGAGATCCTCGATCCGGCAGGTGCCCTCGTGCGGCGGTTCTCGAGCGGTGATGCGCCGGAGCCGCCCGATTCTGGTCTCAACGTCCCCCCGTGGTGGATCCGGCGCCCGCCGCGTCTCGCGGCGGATTCGGGGATGCATCGCTTCGTGTGGGATCTCCACTGGTCCCCGCCCCCCGTGCTCCGGCACGACTATCCCATCGCGGCGATCCTCGGGGACACGCCGCGGGAGCCTCGTGGCCCGTGGGTGCTCCCCGGCCGGTACGTCGTGCGGCTAACGGTGGATGGGCGTAGGTACACACAGCCTCTGATCGTGCGCGTGGACCCGCGCATCTCGCTCGCAGAAGGAGCATTGGCGCGCCAACTAGTGGTGGCATCGAGCATCGTGGACGCGCTGCGACGCGACTCCGCGGCATTGGAGCTCGTCCGCGGGTTGCGACGAGACATCGCGCGCGCGGAGGCCGGGGCGCCCACCGCCGCGCTCGATTCGCTCGACCGGGCGGCCATCGACCTCGAAAACGGCCCCCCTCCGCCGGCTGGCGAGCACTCGGCGAGCGCGGTGGCTTCCCCGGGGCTGACTCGACTCAACGGCCAGCTTGGGGACCTGTACGGCGTCGTGGAAGGAGCGGACGCTGCTCCGACCCGACAAGCCGAGGAGCAGGCACGGGAACTGGCGCGGCGGGTGGCCGCGCTCGAGGCGCGGGCGCGCACCCTCGTCGGGCGCTTCCGTTCGCTCACGCGCGGCTTACAATAGACCATCATGATTCCCATCGAGCACCAGCCGGCCGGCTACTGGGCCACGAATCTCTACGCGACTCCTCGCAAGCGCCCCAAGTCGGACGCGCCCATGAAGGACCTGCCACCGCGGGCCGCGCAACGCTTCAAGCGCGCGCGCGAGGGCATCCGGGCTCTACGGCACGTCACAGAGCAGGTGGTGTTCATGGGCACTGCGTGGAAGTGGGTCTGGATGTACGAAGTCGGGGGACGCAAGCTCGGATACCTCCATCCGATGGAGACGGGCCTCTCCGGCACGTTCATCGTCACTGAAGAGGAAGAGCGCGAGTTCGCCGTCACCGACGGGCTGGCGCGGGCGGCCCGCCAGGCGATCCGGGACGGTCGTATGTCGAGCGGCGTGCGCTGGTGTTGGATGGCGTTCTCGGATTTTGAAACCGTGGACGCGTTCGTCGAAGTCGTTCGTCTGAAACATCAGCTCCTGGCGCGGCCCGAGTGAGCGCGGGCGGGGCTTGTGCGCCATTTATCGGCGGCGCTACATTCCGGCGCCCCGAAGCCGCTTCACAACACAGTCCGATACATTCGCCATCGGTGCCTTTGGATGACGAAGAGGAGTGGTAACGTCGGGGCCGGCATCGCGATCGCCTTGCTGATCGCCCTCCCGGCCGCGGCACAAACGGGTCAATCCGCTCCAGGCTACAAGGCTCCCGTCATCAGCGATACGGGGCGGCTCAAGGGTCCCCGGCAGCCGATCTTCTTCCGTCACGATATCCACGCCGGCCAAGATCAGATCCCCTGCTTGTATTGCCACAACACGGTGGCGATCTCGAGCGAGCCCGGCATCCCGGCGCTCCAGACGTGCTGGGGCTGCCACCAGATGATCGGCGGGTCCACCGACGCCGATAAGGCGGAGATCAAGAAGGTCCGCGAAGCGTTTCTCACGAAGAAGCCGCCCGAGTGGGTGCGCGTGCACGCCTTGCCCGGGTTCGTACGCTTTCCGCATCAGCGTCACATCAAGATTCTGGGCACCGATGCCTGCGTCACCTGCCACGGCGATGTCCGTGGGATGCCGCAGGTCTATCAGTTCGCGACGCTCAAGATGGGCTGGTGCGTCAACTGCCACGTGCAGCGCAACGTCTCGCGCGACTGCACGCTCTGTCACTACTGAGGCGCCGATGGACCGCAGACGGTTTTTGACCGTGTTGGGAGCGACCGGCGGCGCCGCCGCGGCGGCGTCCGCGTGCGACATCGGTCCCGAGCCCACCGAGCACCTCGTGCCGTACGTCGTGCCGCCCGAGAACCAGGTTCCGGGAATCGCGACCTACTACGCCACCACCTGTCGTGAGTGCGCGGCCGGATGCGGGCTGCACGCCAAAGTGCGCGAGGGTCGCGTCATCAAGCTCGAGGGGAACCCCGAGTCGCCGATCAATGAGGGCCGGCTGTGCGCGCGTGGCCAGGCCGCGCTGCAAGGCCTGTACAACCCCGACCGCGTGACCGATCCGATGGCGCGGGGGGCGAACGGAGAGTGGCAAAAGCTGACCTGGGAGGACGCGATCGGTCGCTTGCAGGCCCAGGTGAAGCAGGCGCGCGGCAAAGGCATCGCCTTCGTGACCGGACTCGAGAGCGGCTCGTTCGGGGAGTTGGTGGACGCCTGGACGAAGGAGATCGGCGGGCGGCACGTCACCTACGAGCCCTTCGCCTTCGAAGCGCTGCGTGAAGGCAACCGGATCGCGTTCGGCACGGCCGCCATCCCGTCCTACGACTTCGCCAACGCGCGCTACATCCTGTCCTTCGGCGCCGACTTCATGGAGACGTGGCTGTCCCCGGTCGGCTATCAGAACGCCTTCACGCGCGCGCACGCCTTCGACGCGAGCCGGGACGGATCGATGGCGAAGTTCGTCTACGTCGGCCCACGCCTGTCGCTGACGGGCATGAACGCGGACGAGTGGATCGTCCCCAAGCCCGGGACGGAGTTCATGCTCGCGCTGGCGATGGCCCAGGTCATTCTGACGGAGCGCCTAGCGCCCGCTCCCGCCGACGCCGCCCGGCTCCAACATGTGCTGCCGGGGCCCGAGCGGATTGCCGGGGCGGTGGGCGTGGAAGCAGGGAAGATCCAGCGCTTGGCGCGCGAATTCGCGGCGTCGAAGGGTGGCTTGGCGGTGGCGGGAGGGATCGCCGCGCAGTATGGCAGCGGGGCCCTGCTCGTCGCGGCCGCGAACATCCTCAACTACGTCGCGGGTCAGGTCGGGAAAACGGTCAAGTTCGGACCCAACCACGCGCTCGAAGGCGCTGGGTCGTTCAAGGCGCTCGCCGACCTGGTCGCCGACATGCGGGCCGAGAAGGTCGGCCTGCTGCTCGTCCACGGGGCGAATCCGGGCCACTCGCTGCCGGCCGCGTTCTCCGAGGCACTCGGGCGGGTCGGGTACAAGGTGAGCTTCGCCGCCTATTGGGACGAGACCGCCACGGCGGCCGACCTGGTCCTTCCCGACTTCCACCCGCTCGAGCAGTGGAATGACTCGCGCCCCCGAGCCGGCGTTTACGCGCTCCAGCAGCCCGTGATGGAGCCGGTGTTCCCGAACACCCGGCACGCCGGCGACATCCTCCTGCAGGCAGGCGGGAAACCCGGCGGCTTCAAGGATTACCTGCAGAGCCGGTGGCGGGCGCTGCACGTGCGATTCGGTCACGGTCGCGACTTCGACGAGTTTTGGAGCGACGCATTGCAGCACGGCGGGATCTACTCGGACGCGCCGGCGCAGGCCGTGCGTCTCGGTCCCGAGATCTCGCTCCTCATGGGCGGTGCGGCCGGAACCTCGTTGCAGCTGACCACGCTGATCGTCTTCCCCTCGGTCGCGCTGCACGACGGCCGGGGCGCGAACAAGCCGTGGCTCCAGGAGCTTCCGGATCCGGTCTCCAAGATCACCTGGCACGGCTGGGTGGAGGTGCACCCCGAGACGGCGGCCAAGTGGAAGCTCGAGAACGGCGACGTGGTGCTCCTCAAGTCTCCGCATGGAGCGGTGCGCGCGCCCGTCTGGATCACTCCGGGTATCCGCCCCGACGTGCTCGCGATCCCCACTGGACAGGGACACAAAGCCTACGGGCGGTACGCCAAGGACCGCTCCTTCAACGCCTTCGAGCTCTTGAGTCCCGACCCCGCCGACTTCGGCGGCCGGGCTTTCGTCGTGGGCGTGACCGTCACCAAGACCGCCGACCATCGTCGGCTCGCCACCATCGAGGGCGATGCCCGCGAGCAGGGTCGCGGCGTGATCGAGGTGCTGGCGCTCGACAAGGCGCGAGCGCTCAAGCGGGGACAGCACCCGTTCGCCGAGCGCGAGACGCCCGCGTACGCCGACAAGGCGTTGGACGATTGGGCCGAGGCCCAGCACAAGGAAGCGTCGCTCGGCAACTACGCGGGCGAGCACCCTCGCTGGGCGATGGCGATCGACCTCGCGAAGTGTACGGGGTGCTCCGCGTGCGTCACGGCCTGCTATGCGGAGAACAATCTCGCGACGGTCGGGGAGGAGCTGGTGACGCGCCGGCGCCAGATGAGCTGGCTCCGGATCGAGCGCTACTACACGGGTGGGGAAGAAGGTCGGGTGGGCGCGGTCGTGACGCCGATGCTGTGCCAGCAGTGCGGGAACGCGCCCTGCGAGCCGGTGTGCCCCGTGTACGCTGCCTACCATACGCCGGACGGCCTGAACGGGCAGGTCTACAATCGGTGCGTGGGCACGCGGTACTGCGCCAACAACTGTCCGTACAAGGTTCGCTACTTCAACTGGTACAACTACGCGGAGCACGGGGGCGAGTGG
>Ga0307469_10000955_pt1 | contig 10684 bp, 13 predicted proteins | sample atmos_gasesAM2C__FD_203084 | JGI IMG/M metagenome (GOLD analysis project Ga0307469, IMG submission 203084) | Hardwood forest soil microbial communities from Morgan-Monroe State Forest, Indiana, United States - atmos_gasesAM2C_515 | ecosystem: Environmental > Terrestrial > Soil > Temperate...
GCGCCTGCGAGTCCCATGAAGGTTTCCGGACGCCCGCCCAGCGCCACGCCGAGCCGAGTGAGCTCGGCCAGCCCCCGAGTGATCAGCGCCGCCCGGGCGTTCATACCGAGGCCCAAGCCGTCGCTGATGCCGGCAGCGATCGCCATGACGTTTTTGACAGCTCCGCTGATCTCGACGCCTACGAGGTCGGTACTGAAATAGACCCTGAGCGTCCGCTGGTGCAGTTCGCGTGCGAAGCGCTTCGCAAACTCGCCGTCGCCCGCGGCGAGCGTGAGCGCGGTGGGAAGTCCCTGTGCCACTTCCAGCGCAAAGCTCGGGCCTGACAGGGCCCCGCAGGCGGCGAGCTTTCCGAGCACGTCGGCCGCGACTTGATGGGCAAGCTTGCCGCTGGCTCGCTCGAAACCCTTGCATGCCCAGACGACGGGCTGCTCGAACCGCGACGAGCGGACGCGCCCGAGCACCTCACGCAGCTCGGAGGTCGGCGTGGCGATGAGTGCCACGTCGCATTCGGCCAACGCAGAGGAGAGGTTTTCGGTCACCGCGACCGATTCCGGAATCGAAACCTCCGGGAGATAACGGGGATTGCGTCGACTCGACCCGATGGCAGTCGCCAGCGCCGCGTCGCGCCCCCAAAGCCTGACGCGGTGCCTTCCCGCGAGCGAGATCGCTAGAGCCGTACCCCACGCCCCTGCGCCGAGAATCGCGATGTTCAGCTAGATGCCCCAGACCTGATTGATTTTGACGTAACCACTCTGGCCTTCGGCGTGGCGCACCTTGATCCAGCCGCCCGCCGGCGGCTCCGCGACATCGAGGGCGACGCCCTGCTGCGCCTGGAACACAAGCTGCGCCTGGTCGTTCGCGGCCTGCCGGACGTCGGCGACGGGGACGGTCACGATCACCGTGCGTTTGTCCGACAGTGTTTTCTTCTCCACCCAGACGAGGTCGCCCGCCTGATCGCGGACCTTGACCCAGCTGTCGATGTTGATCACGACTTCAACCGGGTACTGGCGGCTCGCGACGAAAAGTTTCTTCGCGCGAACCGAGGGCGCGTCGTACATCGGCGTTCCGTTTTCGGCGATCGAGCGAAATTCCCCGGCAGCTGCCGACCACGCGAACGCGAGCAAAACGAGGGCCGCGAGATTACGCATCAGTGGGCTATCTCGATGCGCGGTCCGCCGGGCTGCGCTGCGGAGGCTTCCGCGACGCGCTGCTGATAGAGCGCCTCGAAATTCACGGGCGCGAGGAGCACGGGAGGGAAACCCGCGCGGCTGACAATATCGGATACGGTTTCTCGCGCATAGGGAAACAGGACGTTCGCGCAAACTATCGCGAGCACCGGCGCGAGGTCGGCATCGGGAACGTTGCGGATCTGGAAGACTCCCGCCTGCGAGGCTTCCACCAGGAACAGCGTCTTGTCGGCGCGTTTTGCGCTTACCGTGATGACCAGAGTGACCTCGTACAGGAGCTCGTTCACGCGCTGCGACTGCTGCGTGATCTGAACTTCGAGCTGTGGTTGTTCACCCTGCATGAACGTCTGCGGCCCACCGGGGACTTCGAGGGACAGGTCCTTCACGTAGATTTTCTCGATGCCGAACGTCGGCTGTGTTTCGCTCATCAGGACTCCGATCGAATGAAAAGGCGCGCGGAGGCTAGTCCGCGAGCAGCGAGTCGAGCTTTCCGGCGTGTTCCAGCGCCGCGAGCTCATCGAATCCGCCCACGTGAGTATCCCCGATGTAAATCTGCGGCACCGTGCGCCTGCCGGTCTTGTTCATCATTTCCTCGCGTTGGCGCGGATCGAGATCGACTCGTATTTTCTCGATCTCGGTTACGCCCTTCGAACCCAGCAGCATCTCCGCGCGCACGCAGAACGGGCACACGGCGGTCGAGTACATCCGAATCTTGGCCACTTACTTCTCCATTGGCAGGCCCGCTTGCCGCCATGCCCTGATCCCGCCGTTCAGCGTGAACACCTGCTCGAAGCCCTGCTTGCGCAGCGCCGCCGCAGCCCTGCCCGAGGGGTTGCCGTCGTCGCACACCACGATCACCGGTTTCGCCTTGTGCTTCTCGATCTCTCCGGCGCGCGACTCGAGCTCCCCGAGGGCAATGTTGCGAGCGTTCAACATGTGCCCTCTTTCGTATTCGGCCGCTTCACGCACGTCCAGCACGAGCGCGTTCTGCTGGTTGATCAGCAAGGTCGCCTGAAGGGTAGTAACCGAGGCGCCGGCCGCTCCGCGACGCAGCGCGGGCCAGACGAGCATCGCGCCGCTCGCGAACGCCACCCCGACTAGAAGTATGTTGTCGGTGACGAATTTCAGAATGTTGACTTCTGCCACGTCACGGTCTCGGTGGGCCGCCGCACAGCACTTCGCGCATGGTGACGATCAGTTGTAGCGTGCGCTGGTCGCTCACGGAATAGTAGACGCGATTGGCGTTCTTCCTCGGACTGAGAATGCGCTTTTCCCGGAGGATCGCCAGGTGTTGCGAGACATTGCTCTGGGAGGTCCCGACCGCCTCGACGATGTCCTGTACGCTCAACTCGTGCTCGCCCAGGACGCACAGGATCTTCAGCCGCAACGGATGGGCGATGGCCCGCATTGCGCGGGCCGTTTTCTCGATCTGCTCCTTGCGGCCGATCAGTTCGAAAATGTCCCGGGGTTCGCGCTGCGCGCCTTGTGCTCGAATTTCCATACGCGCTCATTATAAAATGCTTTCTTGCGGCGTGAACGGGCGCCGCTTCGAGAATGCTCCCTATGCACAAAATCGTTCTGCTGCGCCACGGTGAATCGGTCTGGAACATGGAAAACCGCTTCACCGGCTGGACCGACGTGGACCTCACGCCACGTGGCGTGGAGGAGGCAAAGCGAGCCGGCGGGATGCTCAAGGAGGCGGGCTTCGCCTTCGATTATGCCTATACCTCGGTGTTGAAGCGCGCCATCAAGACCCTGTGGCTCGCGCTGGAGACGATGGACCTGATGTGGATCCCGGTGCGTCATTCGTGGCGGCTGAACGAACGCCACTATGGCGCGCTGCAGGGGCTGAACAAGGCCGAAATGACCGCGAAGTTCGGCGAGGAGCAGGTCCTTCTCTGGCGCCGCAGTTATGACCTGCCCCCTCCGGCGCTGACGCGTGACGACCCCCGCCATCCGCGGGGTGACCCGCGTTACGCCGGCCTCGCCGAATCCGAGCTGCCGCTGACCGAGTGCCTGAAAGACACAGTGGAGCGTTTTCTGCCTTACTGGAATGACACGATCGCTCCAGCGGTGCGCCAGGGCAAGCGGGTCATCATTGTCGCGCACGGCAACAGCCTGCGTGCCCTCATCAAATATCTCGACGGCGTCAGCGATCAGAAAATCGTCGGACTGAACGTGCCCACCGGCCGCCCGCTCGTGTACGAACTCGACGCCGGCCTCAAGCCGGTGCGCAGCTACTATCTCGGCGATCAGGCCGAGATCGAGGCGGCGATGCGCGCAGTTGCCGATCAAGCCAAGGTGAAACCTTGAATTCACCGCGGAGGGCGCTCAAGGGAATTCCGTTCCCTGCGCTTCTCCGCGGCATGGGCTGCTTGCTTTGCGCCATGCTGGCGCTCGTCCCGGTCCCGGCGTCTTCCCAGGGGGAAGCGGAAAAGCTCGATGCCCTCCGGACGCGCATCGAAGGGCTGCGCGCGAAAATCGCCGAGGCCGAAGAAAGCCGCACCGAAGCGCGCGACCAGCTGCGGGACTCCGAGCGCGCCATATCCGAGGCGAGCCGCGCGCTCCGCGCTTTAGCGGGCAGACGCGCAGCGGCGCAGCGTGACCTCGATACCCTGCTGCGGCGTAGCCAGGCGCTCGATGCGGAAATAGCCTCGCGCCGGGAAGGCCTCGGAAGACTGCTCACCCTGCGTTATCTCAATGGAGAGCAAAGCGGACTGAAACTTCTGCTCTCGGGCGAGGAACCCGGGCGCATCGCGCGCGAGCTGCATTACTACGGCTATGTTTCCCGCGCACAAGCCGAGTTCATCGCCGAGCTGCGCTCCAGTCTGGCCCGGCTGAAAGAGCTCGAGGCGCGGACCCGGGAGAGGAACGCCGAGATCGCCGCCATCGAATCGGCGCGGCGCACCGAGCGCGCCGCGCTGATCAAGCAGCAGGAGGAGCACCGCAAAGTGCTTGTGCGCGTCTCCAGCCAGTTGCGCGCGCAGCGCCGTGAGGTGCAGCAGCTCGAGCGTGACGAGTCGCGGTTGTCGCGGCTCGTCGAGGAGCTCGGCAGGGTGATCGCGGCCACCCCCCTCCTTCGCAACGAACGAGTTCCCGAGCCTGACGGTACCGAGGGGTCCTTGTCGGGGCTCAAGCGCGGACTGCGCCTGCCGATCAAGGGTGTACTCGCAAACCGCTTCGGCGCCCAGCGCCCCAGCGGCGGGCCCTCGTGGAAGGGCTTATTCATTCGCTCGCCCTCGGGGCAGGAGGTGCGGGCGGTCGCATCAGGGCGTGTGGTATTCGCCGACTGGCTTCGCGGCTTCGGAAACCTGCTCATCATCGACCACGGAAAGGGCTATCTCACCATCTACGGGAACAACGAATCGGTGCTCAAGCAGGTCGGGGAGCCGGTGCGCACGGGGGACGCGGTTGCAACCGTAGGAGCAAGCGGCGGCAACATGGAATCGGGTCTATACTTCGAGATTCGCCATGAAGGAAAGGCCTTTGATCCCCTGCGTTGGGTGTCCTTGAAGTGAGCGATGGAGACCCCAAGCTACCGGTGCAGGGCCCGGGACCGAATATCATGATGACCCACATCAGACAGGCCAGCCTAGTGCTGGTTGGCGTGCTGGCAGGAGTCCTGCTCAGCCTGAATTTCTCCGCCGTGGCCCAGCGGGAGGCGGCGCGTTTCCCGCTCCCGGTCGACGAGCTGCGCGCCTTCGCCGAGGTATTCGGCGCGATCAAGTCGAGCTACGTCGAACCGGTAGAGGACAAGAAGCTCATCACGGAAGCGATCAGCGGCATGCTGACTGGCCTCGATCCGCACTCGGCTTATCTGGACCAAGACGCGTTCCGCGAGCTCCAGGTTGGCACGCAAGGCCAATTCGGCGGCCTCGGCATCGAGGTCGGCATGGAAGAAGGGTTCGTCAAGGTCGTGTCACCTATCGAGGACACGCCTGCATTTCGCGCCGGGTTGAAGCCCGGGGATTTCATCATCAAGATCGACGACACCTCGGTCAAGGGCATGACCCTGAACGAGGCGGTCAAGCGCATGCGCGGCAAGCCGAAAACGAACATCCGCCTTACCATCCTGCGCAAAGGCGAGGCCAAGCCCTTCGAGGTCACCCTCACGCGCGACATCATTCGCGTGCAAAGCGTGAAGTCCAAGCTGATCGAGCCCGGCTACGGATGGGTCCGAGTGTCCCAGTTCCAGGAGCACACCGGGGAAAACCTCGTGAAGCACGTCGAGGGGCTGTACAAGAACGGACCGCTGAAGGGCCTGATTCTGGATTTGCGCAACGATCCCGGCGGGCTCCTGAACGGAGCGGTGGGGATCTCCTCGGCGTTCCTGCCGCGGGGTGTGGTGGTGGTGTCGACCGACGGCCGTACCGAAGACGCCAAGCGCAAGTTCATCGCCGCTCCCGAGGATTACCTGCGGGGCAACCGCGAGGATTATCTGAAGAACCTGCCTGCGGCAGTGAAGACCGTGCCGATGGTGGTGCTCGTCAACGGCGGATCGGCTTCAGCGTCCGAAATTGTCGCCGGCGCGCTGCAGGACCACAAGCGTGCGACGGTGCTCGGCACCCCCACTTTCGGCAAGGGCTCGGTGCAGACGATCCTTCCGCTCGGCAACAACACCGCGATCAAGCTGACCACCGCCCGCTACTACACCCCGAGCGGGCGCTCGATCCAGGCCAAAGGCATCGTGCCCGACGTCCTGATCGAGGATCCCACGACGCCCACCACGGGACGCTTGCGTGAAGCCGATCTGGAAAAGCATCTCCTCAACGACCAGGAGCGGGAAGCCCAGCCCGAGAAAGCCCAGCGCACCAGCGCAAAACCATCGGTCGATGCGGAAGAAAAACCGCCGGCACCGCTCGAGTTCGCCTCTGAAAAGGACTTCCAGTTCCAGCAGGCCCTCAAGCTCCTGAAGGGCATGCCGCTCACCACCGCGCAAAGCACGCCGCCCGCAGCCGCCAAGAATTGATCAAGGCGGACGCTTTCGGCGCCGCTTGATCTCCGCGGGATGGAACCGACGCTGAGCGCGGTTCATCCCGCGGTCGACGATGTCCTCTTATGAACGACGAACAGCTTCTGCGTTATTCCAGGCACATTCTCCTTCCCGAGATCGGCGTCGAGGGACAGGAGAAGCTGCTCGGGTCCTCGGCGCTGGTCATAGGCGCAGGAGGCCTCGGTTCGCCCGCGGCGCTGTACCTTGCCGCAGCTGGCGTTGGAACGATCACTCTCGCCGACGGCGACACGGTGGACCTCACCAACCTGCAGCGCCAGATCCTCCACACCACCGAGTCGGTAGGAAAGCCCAAGGCCGCGTCCGGGCGCGAGGCGCTCCGAAAAATAAACCCGGAAGTGAAGGTCGTTCCCCTCCAGCAGCGGCTGCAGGACGAAGGGCTCGGCGCGCTGGTCGCTTCGAGCAGCGTCGTCCTCGACTGCTCGGACAATTTCGCGACGCGCCACGCGGTGAATCGCGCTTGCGTTCGGCATCACAAGCCGCTCGTCTCAGGCGCCGCCGTGCGCTTCGACGGCCAGGTAAGCGTTTTCGACCTGAGGGACGAACTCAGTCCCTGCTATCACTGCCTGTTCCCGGAGAATGCGGAGCTCGAGGAAGTGCGCTGCGCGGTCATGGGCGTGTTTGCGCCGCTCACCGGGATCATCGGTACGGTCCAGGCGGCGGAGGCGTTGAAGCTGCTCGCGGGAGCCGGCGAGACGCTGAAGGGGCGCTTGCTGATTCTGGACGCGCTCGCGATGCAGTGGCGAACGGTCAAGCTCGTCAAGGATGCTGCCTGCGCGGTGTGCTCGAGGGTGACCGCCTAGCACTTTGTTGAAAAGGGGGCACTCCCCCTTCAAATCCCCCAAGTTTGAGGTTGTAGAAGAGCGCTTCCCTCGCGGGAATCGTTTTTCAACAGCCTGCTAGAGCTATAGCAGCAGCGGCCATTGTTTCTCCCATAGTTCCGAAGGCATCCGCTTGAAACCGCTCTTCGCGTACAGCTGCCAGCGCCCGATCACGTAGCACAACATCAGATTGGCCTGGGGACCGGGATCGGGGGGAAGCTCGGAGCCGGCCGGTGCGTCGTGTCCCTGCGTCGCGGCCACGCGCAGGCACTGCTTGAGGGTCGCCTCGAGGCGGTCGTGCAGCTGGTTGATGCGGACCTGGAGCCGCTCGTCCTCGTTCACGAGCGCATCGCCGATCAGCACGCGCGTCATGCCCGGGTTCTTCTCGGCGAAGCTGAGAAGCGAGGAGAGGATCGCCTGGATCTGCTTCAGGCCGTTCTCCTCCTCCGCGGTGATCTTGTTCACCAGGCCGAACAGGGTTTGCTCGATGAATTCGATCAGGCCCTCGAACATCTGCGCCTTGCTCGCGAAGTGCCGGTAGAGCGCGGCTTCGGACACGTCCAGCTCCTTGGCCAAAGCCGCGGTCGTCACTTTCTCTCCCTTGGGGTTCTCGAGCATCCGTGCCAGCACTTGCAGGATCTGCAGGCGACGGGCACCGGGCTTGACGGCGGGCATGGCGTGCTCCGGGACGGTTGCGCGGATACCTATTGTATGACTCTAGGTAAGTGCTTGCTACCCGGCTCCGCGCTGATTTTCCGGCCGTCGGTAAAATCTCCAGATCCCTGGCTGTACGGGGATAGCCGCGCGAGGCTCGGGCGGTCACCTCGAGCGGATCAGCGTACCGACGCCCTCATCGGTGAGAATTTCCAGCAGCAAGGCATGCTCGACGCGGCCGTCGATGATGTGTACGCTCTTCACGCCGTTCCTCGCGGCGTCGAGCGCCGAGCTGATCTTGGGAAGCATCCCGCCGGAAAGCGTTCCGTCCGACACCAGAGCGTCGATCTTCTTGGGCGTAAGGCCGGTCAGGAGCTTGCCGTTCTTGTCGAGCACCCCGGGAGTGTTGGTCAGCACGACGAGTTTCTCCGCCTTCAGGACTTCTGCCAGTTTTCCGGCCACGAGGTCGGCGTTGATGTTGTAGGACTGCCCGTCCGCACCCACGCCGATGGGCGCGACGACCGGGATGAATCCCCCTTGCTCGAGCGCCCAGATCACTTTCGGGTCGATCGAGGCGATTTCGCCGACCTGGCCGATGTCGATCTTTCCGCCGCCGTTGCTCCTGTCCGAGAGCAGCATCTTTTTCGCATGAACGAAGGCTCCGTCCTGCCCCGTCAGCCCGACCGCCTTGCCGCCCGCCTGGTTGATGAGCGTCACCACTTCCTTGTTGACCTGGCCGCCGAGCACCATCTCGACCACGTCCATCGTCTCGGCGTCCGTCACCCGCATGCCCTGGACGAATTCGCCCTTCTTGCCCATGCGCGCCAGCTGCTCGTCGATCTGCGGGCCGCCGCCGTGCACGATCACCGGGTTCATGCCGACCAGCTTCAGCAGCACCACGTCGTGGGCGAAGCTGCGCTTGAGCGGCTCCTCGATCATTGCGTTGCCGCCGTACTTGACGACGATGGTCTTGCCGTGGAAGCGCTTGATGTAAGGCAGCGCCTCGGCGAGGACATTGGCCTTGTGAGCCGGCGTCTGGGCGGCGTTGCTCATCGGCATGCGCATCTTGAGCGCCGATTGTACCTTTGAGCGCGGAAAAAAAGAAAAAAAAGGCGGCCGAGCGGCCGCCTCTCTTCGTGATGCTTCTTGCGTATTACTGGATCGTGAGCTGCTTGGCGGCGACCGTCGCCTTCTTGGGCAGCGTCAGTTCGAGCACGCCGTCCGAGTACTTGGCGCTGGCGCGGGCGTCGTCGATTTCCTGGCTCAGCCGGAAAGCGCGCGACACCGTGCCGAAGTAGCGCTCGCTGTGCAGCACGCGCTCGCCGTCTTTTTCATCGCGCTCGGCGCGCGACTCGGCAGTGATCGACACCTGGTCGCCGTCGATGTTGACCTTGATGTCTTCCTTCTTGACTCCGGGCAGTTCGGCGACCACCTTGTATTCGCCGTTGTGCTCGGCCACATCGACCTTCATGCGGCGCACGGGACTCACCGCTTCAAACCCGACCGGCCCGACGACAAAACCCCTGAAAATGTCGTCGAACAGATCGCCAAACGGATCGTAACGAGTAATGTTTGCCATGATTCTCTCCTTCTGTTCGTTCCGGGCAAGAGCCCGCGTACCGCAAATATGGGGGCCATGCCGGCCATTTCAAGCGCGCTTGCGGCGCCGAGGCGAAGCGGCTAGATTCGCCCGGATGATTCAAAGAACCTCGGGCTCCCGCCCGACGGAGGAGCCGCAAACCAGCCGGTGCACGCGCTGCGGGGACCTATTCGAATGCGGAGCTCGGGCAGGTCGCGAGGCTTGCTGGTGCGGGGGATTCCCCGCCCTGTCCGCTCCGACTCCCGGTTCAGGCTGTTACTGCCCCCGCTGTCTCAGAGAGTCGATCGAGGCGGATCGGGCCTCTGGACGGAGCGCCTGAGCCCCTAGGGACGGCTGGTCGCCGCGAGTTCCCTGACTTCGGCCAGGACCTGAATCGTCCTGATCGTCTTGTCGTTCAGCTCGACCTTGAGCCGGATCGGGACGAGGTCTCCCTTCTTCAAGGGCCGCTTCAGGTCCACCAGCATCATGTGATGGCCACCCGGCTTGAGCTCGACGGTCTTCCCGGGGGGGAGCTCCAGCCTCGGCACCGCGCGCATGCGCATCACGTCGCCTTCCATCCTCATCTCGTGGATTTCCGCGCTGCCGGCCGCCGGGCTTTCCGCGCCGAGGAGGCTCGCCCGTCGAGCACTCGTGAGCTCCATGTAGGCTCCGGCGGTCGTCTGGCCGAGCACTGTCCCGCGCACCCATGCGGCCCTGGCCTCGACCTGCCCGTGCGCGGCCGCTGCGGCGCCAAGCAACAACACAGCGAGGAGCGCTCTTGTCATCGTCCCCTCATCAAGCGGTCACAGCACATAGCGCGCGAGGTCCTCGCTCTGCGCAAGCTCCTTGAGTTTCGCATCGACGAACGCGGCGTCGATCCTCAGGCTGTCCCTGCCGCGCTTGCCTGCATCGAACGAAATCTCCTCCAGGAGTTTCTCCATGACCGTGTACAGGCGCCGCGCGCCGATATTCTCGGTCTTTTCGTTCACCGACCAGGCGATCTCGGCGAGACGCCGGATCCCTTCCGGTTCGAACGAGACCTCGACTTCCTCGGTGGCGAGCAGCGCCTGGTACTGGCGGGTCAGGCAGGCGTCCGTCGCCGTGAGAATTCTCTCGAAATCCTCCACCGACAGCGAATCCAGCTCGACGCGAATCGGGAAGCGCCCCTGCAGCTCCGGAATCAGGTCCGAAGGTTTGGAAAGATGAAACGCTCCGCTCGCGATGAAGAGGATGTGGTCTGTTTTCACCATCCCGTACTTGGTGGAGACTGTGGTGCCCTCCACGATGGGGAGCAGGTCCCGCTGCACGCCCTGCCGCGAAACGTCGACGCCGACGGTCTCCGCGCGGCTCGCGATCTTGTCGATCTCGTCCAGAAACACGATGCCGTTCTCCTCGGCATTCGCGATTGCCTTGGCACGCAGGTCCTCCTCGT
>Ga0307469_10000958_pt1 | contig 10669 bp, 8 predicted proteins | sample atmos_gasesAM2C__FD_203084 | JGI IMG/M metagenome (GOLD analysis project Ga0307469, IMG submission 203084) | Hardwood forest soil microbial communities from Morgan-Monroe State Forest, Indiana, United States - atmos_gasesAM2C_515 | ecosystem: Environmental > Terrestrial > Soil > Temperate forest...
AGGACTGATCGGCCCCGACCGGCAGCGGCTCGAGGAGCCCGGCGACGCGCGCCGCGAGCGCGGGATCGCCGGGGGCGGGGTAGCGCATCGCGAAGAGCTCGCGTGGAAAGCCGCCGAAGTCGTGGAGGGTGCGTGGAGCGGCCATCGCGGTGACGGCCGTGGCCGGGATGTACCAGTGCGCCGAGATCGCAAGCACGGCACGCGGTCTCGGGGCGAGCCCGGCGCCGAGCGCGGCCCAGGCGCGCGTCCAGGCGTTCTCCTGCAAGGCGTTCATCGGGTTGCCGTGCCCGAGGAAGACCGCCGGGAGCCGCGCGCTCATGACCCTATGTGGCCGGTGTTGACTGGGAAAGCAGCTGCACCGCGGACTGGTAGAGCTTCGAGCGCAGCGCGTAGCGGTCGGCTGCGCGCGTGACGTAGCGGACTGCGATCTCGACGCCACCGCCCCCCGGCGCGGGACGGATCGCAATGCCGGGCTGAGCGGTGAAGCCGAGCTTGCGCCCGCGTGCGGCGCGCTGCCATTCGGCCTCCGCCTGCCGGGTGCTCTCGGTGGTGGCCGCGGTGACCTCCTTCTGGATCGCCTCCGCGATCGCGTGCGCATCGCGGCCGAACGGCACCATGACGAGCAGCTCGTCCCACAGCCACTGACCGGTGGTCGAGAAGTTGAAGTAGTGTCCGTCGATCGCGAAAGCGTTGGTGAATGTCACGCGGCGGCCGGTGGGATGGCCGGCATCCGTCCAGTTGCCGGTCTCGAGGAGCACGGTGTGGAAGATGCCGAGCTCGACTACCTCTCCGCTCACGCCGTTGATCTCGACCCAGTCGCCGACGCGCATCCCGTGCTTGCCCATCAGGACGAACCAGCCGAGAAAGCCGATGATGAAGTCCTTCAGCGCGACCGTGAGACCGGCGCCGGCGAGGCCGATCATGGTGCCGAGCTGTCCCGGCAACCCGATCAGCATGAGGAGAATGAGCACGACGCCGACGAGCTGACAGGAGACTCCCACGACGCTGCGCAATGTTGCGACCTGGCGCCGGTCGATCGGGGCACGGACGAGGAGGGTTTCCAGCCAGCGGTCGACGAAGAGCAGGAGCAGGAGAGCCGCGAGCACCACGGCCACGTCCTCGAGGCACGAGTGCAGCAGCGCGTTCGCCTGCGTTCCGACCACTGCGCGCCACTGGCCGTAGGTCTCAGCGAGCTTCTTCCGGGCCGCGACGCGCTGGGCGCGTATGGTGACACGGCTCTGCTCCGCGGCGATCTCGCGCGTCCGGGCCGCAAGCGTCGTGCGTGAGGCAGCCGGCGACGCGCCTGGAGTGCTCACAGCCGGCGCTGCGCTCGGTGCGGAGCCTGCCGGCGCGGTCGAAATCGAGGCCGCCTGTTCTTTGCGCGCGGCGAGATCGGTCTGGATCTGCCGCCGCCCCTCCTCGAGCTGCGCCGCACTCTCGGCGGCGTGCTCCTGTGCCTTACCGAGCCAGCGCTCCCTGCGGCGCAGCGTCATCCACTGGCGCACCTTGCCGACGAGACCCTTGAGATTCGCGAGCGCGGTGGCATCCGCGGTCGGGGCTTCCAGGCGCCGCTGCGCGGCCGCTTCGTGCTCCTGCTGCATCATCTGGATGCGCTGGTGCTCGTTGCCGCCCGCGTGCATCAGGTCGTCGTTGTCCTGCGCGACCTCGTCCTGGTCGAGCTGCTGCTGCGCTTGCGCGAGATCGAGCTGATCCTGGATCGCGGGCTTGCCGGCGTCAGGGGCCTTTGCGAGAGCCTCGGTGAGACGCTTGGCGTGCTCGCTGTCGCTCGCGAGCTGCCTCTGAGCGTTGGCGAGGCGGTCCTGGATCTCGAGCGCCTCGGCGCTGAGGACCGGTGGGTGCGCTTCGATGTGGCGCAGCGCGCCGGCGAAGGCGAGGTCGAGCTCATGATCGGCGAGCTGCACCGCGGTGCGCGCCAGGGGCACCTCTTCAGGGGCGGTTGCGAGCCTGGCGAGGCGTTGGGCCGTGAGGAGCGTGCTCTCATCAATGGTCGACTGCCCCGGGCCGACGGCTTCCGCCTGCGAAACGGCGCCGAGCGCTCCCACCGGCGCCGCGGAAGCCGGTGGCCGCGTGGCCCAGAAACCATAGCCGGTGAGGGCGAGGAGAACGACGAGAACAGCAGCGAGGGTCTTGAGCAGTGGGCTCATGAGGGCGCGATCGACAGTGACGGGTCCCTATGATGCCACGTCAAAGCCGCGATCGAGCCACGTGCGCCTCGCAGGCGCGCTCTTCAGTAGGCCACGAACGGCCCGGTGGAAGGGCCGGCGTTGTGGCCCTCGATGGCCGTGAAAATGTTGCGGCCGTAGAAATACGGCAGGCCGAAATCGAAGGTCTGCGCGTCCGTCGCGCCGATCGGGCCTGCGAGCTGCGGATACGCCGCGGCCAGCGGGTTACTCACGATCATCGTCGTCGCATTGCCGATGGTGAAATTCGCGGCAAGCTGCGTGTTGGCGAGCGTGGTGATCGTGGCCGAGAGGTTGGTCGAGGTGCAGAAGAAACCTGCGCCGGCCGTGTTTTGCGCGCAGACACCGAGCGCGCTGTCGGTGAAATAGAAGGCGTTCGAGCCACTGTCGATCGCACTCAGCGGGTACGGGACCCCCTGGAAGGTCACGGTAATCGTGCCGCTGAGAGGATCGGTCTGGAGAACGGTGGCGTTGCCGAACGTGTTGTTGCTCTCGGTTTCTATCCCAAAAACCAGGGCACCGGTGGCAGTGGCGGCGCCGCCGGCCGAGACGCCCGGCAGCTCGACGATCACCCCGTTGTTGTCGCTCGCGAAGGCGGCGACCGGGTGCGAGACCTGAAGATTCGTCGGCTCCAGGATGCCGGCGCAGGCCGCGCCGTTCGTCGGGCAACCGTAGTACGTTCCGGCCACGATGCTGGTGGCGCAGGCGCTGCCGCAATCCTGCGCAAAGACGCCGACCCCGATGATGCCGTTGGCGCCGAAGGTGCCGACCGTATCTTCCTCGTTCGGAACCGGACTCGAGCAGTCGGGCGGGATCTGATTGAACGCGGAATCGCCCATCACCTGGATCGGAATGCCGCTCGCCTTCTCGCTCGAGATCGAGACATCGGCGGACACCACGGGCCCCCAGCTGTAGCCGTCGGCGAATTGCGCGCACTCGACGACTGGAGTCGCCGTGGCTCCCACGAACTGCTGCGGCAGAGCCGAGAGGAGCGACGCGTTGAGGACCGAGGCCATGATGCGCACTCCGGTCGAGCCGGTATCGACCTCGATGTTATCGATGGTCTGGCAGTTGCTGGTGCCAGGCGCACAGACGGTAATGGTGACGAAGGGGATGTTGACGAACGTCGATCCGGCCGGTCCGATTTTCACGGTAAGCGTCGCTACGTTGGGCCCCGGGCCGGCGATTCCACCTCCGCCGCCACCGCCGCCACCCCCACCGGTGCCATAGCCACTGAGCCCGCTGCTCCCGCAGGAGGCGAGCGTGAGCAGCGCGCTCAGGGTGAAGGCAAGGTGTCTATGCATGTGCGGTTCTCTCTGGGCGCGTCAACGGATGTCGGCGGCAGTGAAATTCGGCGGCAGCAACGCCGGATCCCAGGCACGGCCGGAGAAGGCGCGCATGCGCCCGTTCGACTCGACGACGAGCTCAGGCTGCTCGATCCGCAGGTGCCGGTGGCCACCGGCGTGCTGCGCGGACGCGGCCCGGGCGTAACGGCTGTAGTAGGCCCCGAGCATCTGCTGCAGATCCGGGATGAACGGCCCGTGCCAGCTCACGGCAAACACCTTGCCGTCTGAAGTCAGGTATTCGCTGACGTGGACCCCCGCATCCGTCGTGATCTCATGGACCGCGTAACCCTTCACGGTGCTGAAGGCGGTGAGCGCACCCTTAAGTGAGATCCGGTCGGCGTCGATCGAAGAGATATCGCCCCCGAGTCCCGCGAGGGCGCGGGAGGCAGCCGCAAGGGCTGCCACCGTGAGGGCCACCGTCAGGGAGCCTGTTTTCAACGCTTTCACTGCAAGCCTCGGTCGAAATTTACGCCACGATTGTGCCCGCAAGGACGCTGCGATGCCCCCTGTCGGGCCCCGGCGACGCGCGAACCCTAACCGTCCAGGGCCGGGGCCACCCGTGCATAGCGCGCAATCGCCCGCATGGGTTGACTGTCGGGGCGGGCCGGGGTTCAGCCGGGCGTTTGAGTGACGTTCCGGCGAAACCGCTTGTGGCCAAGTTCCTCAATCCGCTAGGATTCGCCCCCCAAATTCGGAGCGGTAGTTCAGCTGGTTAGAATACCGGCCTGTCACGCCGGGGGTCGCGGGTTCGAGTCCCGTCCGCTCCGCCACCCGATCCAAGAGAGATAAGCCAGCCTCACATGCTTCAGCGCATCGGAGACGCCCTCAAGGGCACGCAGGGGAGCACCAAGCGAAAGTGGATCACGTATCTCTTCGTCGGTGCCCTCTCGATCGTTTTCGCCGCATGGGGCGCCTACGGGATCGTGAACCTGAGCTTCGGCGGTTCGAATTACGCCGCCGAAGCCGGCGGCAGCAAGATCACCCTCGAGCAGGCACGGAACGAGTGGCTCCGCGAGCAGGCGCAGTGGCAGCAGCGCTTAGGGGGTGCTGAAATTCCTGCGGAGCTTCGCGCACGGCTTCAGGACCAGGTGCTCGAGGGGATGATCCGGCGGGCACTCGTTGCCAAGCGCACTCATGACCTTGGCTATCGGGTGGGGCACGATGAGCTGATCGCGGCCGCGAAGAGTGAGCCGGCGTTCCAGATTAACGGACAATATTCCCCGGACGCCGCACGCGATGCGCTCGCGCGCGCGGGATATACGGTGGACGCCTACCAGGACCAGCTGCGCAGCGAGTTGCAGCGCTCGCAGCTCGAGAATGCAATCCGCGGCTCGGACTTCCTCACGCCCACCGAGGCTGCCCGTTTGAGGGACCTCGAGGACCAGGAGCGCGAAGTGCGCTATGTGGTCCTGCCGGCGGACAAGTTCCCGGGGGCTCCCGCCGACGAGGCGGCCATCGACGCGTACTACAAGGCACACCAGGCGCAGTACCTCACTCCCGAGTCGGTCCACATTGAGTACGGCGAGCTGAGGCTCGATGCGCTCGAAGCGCAGGCGGCGGTGAGTGATGCGGATCTGCACGCGCAATACGACAAGGAGAAGAGTCAGCTCATGACGCCCGAGCAGCGTCGCGCGCAGCACATCCTCATCACCGGCACGGACGATGCGGCGGCGCTCAAGCAAGCGCTGGATGTCTTCGCGCAGGCCAAGGCGGGGAAGGACTTTGGCGCGCTCGCCAGGCAGTACTCCAAAGATCCAGGGTCGGCCAACAACAGGGGCGAATTGGATTGGGCGGACAAGAGCACGCTCGCCACATTTGCCCCCGCCTTCGCAGATGCGGTCTTCAGCATGCAACAAAGCGAGATCCGCGGGCCGGTGAAGACCCAGTACGGCTACCACATCATCCGCCTGGAAGAGATCCAGCCCGCGAAGGGCAAGTCGTTCGATGAGGCGCGCGCGCAGCTCGAGTCGGGGCTGAAGCGCAATCGCGCCACCGACCGGTTCGGGGAGATCCAGGAGCAGCTGCAGACGAAGCTCTCGCAGCCCGATGCAGATCTCAGCGCGATCGCGCAGGAGTTCAAGCTCCAGACCGGCGACATCGTGCAGTACGTGAAGGGCGAAGGGGCCGCCCCATTGGGCGCCTCCCCGCAGCTTCAGGGGCTGCTCTTCGGCGATCCGCCGCTGGCCACCGGACACCTCGGTGGTCCCGTGCTCCTCGGCGAGAACGCGCTCGTCGTCGTCAAAGTGCTCGATCACCGCAAGCCCGCGCCCAAGCCGCTCGCCGAGGTGCGTAACGAAATCGTCTCGGCGATCGCCAAGGAGCGCGGCACGCAGGCTGCACTCAAGGCCGCCGAGGCCGGGCGGGCGCGCCTTGCCGCCGGCGCCCCGTTCGAGGCCGTGGTGCAGCCCCTGGGTCTTGCAACGGAGCCCGCGCACTTCGTCGGCCGCAACGACCCATCGGTCCCTGCACCGATCCGGGCAGCGGCGTTTGCCGCGCCCCGGCCCGCGAACGGCGCCGTGTATCGCGCGCTTTCGATGAACGACGGCGGAGCCGCAGTGGTCGCCGTAACGGCGGTGCGCATCGGAGCCGCGGCGCCGGATGCGCAGCAGCAGGCCGACCGCATGCAGCAGGAGGCGGGGCGCGAGGGCGTCGGGGACGTGCTGGCGTACGTCGGCGAGGTGCGGCGCACCGCCGATGTGCGCAAGAACCCGAAGGCGTTCGAGTAGATTCGACCCGATCTGCGGCTTCAGCCCTCGGCCTCGAGCGGGAAGCTCATCCCGACCGTGCTGAAGCCGCTGTCCACGTAGACGATCTCACCCGTGATGCCGGCCGCGAGGTCCGAACAGAGGAAGGCGGCCGTGTTGCCGACGTCCTCGAGCGTCACGTTGCGGCGCATCGGGGCGATCTCCGCCACGCGGGCCAGCATCTTCCTGAAGCCCGGAATGCCGGCGGCCGCAAGCGTCTTGATGGGGCCGGCCGAGATGCCGTTGACGCGAATGCCTTGCGGGCCCAGATCCGCAGCCAGGAAGCGCACGTTCGCCTCGAGGCTCGCCTTGGCGAGACCCATGACGTTGTAGCCGGGAATCGAGCGCATCGCGCCGAGGTAGGTGAGGGTGAGGAGCGCCCCGGCGCGGCCGGCCATCAGCGCCTGTGCCCCGCGGGCGAGCGCGGTGAGGCTGTAGCTCGACACATCGTGCGCGACGCGAAAGCCCTCACGGCTGGTTGCGGCGACGAACGTTCCGGTGAGCGCTTCGCGCGGCGCGAAGGCCACCGCATGCACGACGACGTCGAGCGCACCCCACTCACGCTTCAGCAGGTCGTAGGCGGCGTCGATCTGCCCGTCGACCGTCACGTCGAGCGGCATGGTCAGGCGCGAGCCAATGGAATGCGCGAGCGGCTCGACCCGCTCCTTCATCTTGTCGTTGACGTAGGAGAACGCGAGCTCGGCGCCCTCGCGGTGCATGGCCTGGGCGATGCCCCAGGCAATCGAGCGATCGGTCGCAACCCCCACGATGAAGGCGCGCTTGCCGGCGAGAAATCCCATGTTGAGTCCTCCCGGCCTTGATTATGCCGGAAGTTTGGGCGCGGGCCGAACCGCCAGCGCGGCTCGCGCGTCAGCTGTGCCGCACCACGTGAATGCGCAGTTTCTGGCCGGCGTGAAGGTGGGCGTTGGGGCTTAAGCCGTTCCAAGCGGCGATCTGTGTCACGCTGCACTGGAAGAGTTGCGCAATCCCCGCCACGGTATCGCCGCTGCGGACGGTGTAGACGACCCGCCGATGGGAGCGCGCATGATGGGAGGAGCCGCCGGCGCTCGCGACCTGGATCCTTTGCCCGGCGCGCAGCGAGTCTCCCGCCTGCATGCCGTTCATCGCGGCGAGCGTGTCGACATCCATGCGATTGCGGCGTGCGATGGAGTAGAGCGTGTCCCCGTGGCGCACGATGAGCACATGCGGTCGGCGACCGCGCACTTTGCCATCGACGCGCGCCGCGGCGAGCACCACCTTGGCGGGCAGCTCGGCATCCGCGGGCACCCGCAGGTCATCGCCCACGGTGAGGCGCCCCTCGGGGAGATCATTGAGCTCGCGGAGGACGTTGGCGGTGGTGTGGAAGTGCTCGGCAACGGAGGCGACGGAGTCGCCGTGCTTCACGGTGTATTCCGTGACGCCGAGCAGCTGATCGGAAGAGAGCTGTGCAAGGTTCTGGGTGAAGACGTCCGCGGCGTCCACCGGGAGCAGCAGGTAATAGGGCCCGACCGGGTCGGTCGCCCAGCGATGAAACGCGGGATTCAGCTCGTAGAGCTCATCGGGCGTGATGCCCGCGATCTGGGCGGCGACCTTGAGACTAATCTGTCCGCCGGTCGAGACGCGCGCGAAGTAGGGCTGGTTTGCGACCGGGGTGATCTCGAGGCCGTAGGCATGCGGATCGAGGACCAGGCGGCGCATGGCGAGGAGCTTCGGCACATACGCGCGTGTCTCCTTCGGCAGCCACAGGTCCCAGAAGTCGATCGGGCGGCCCGCGGCGCGATTCATCGCCACCGAACGCTCCACGATCAGCTCGCCGCAGTTGTAGGCCGCGATCGCGAGCAGCCAGTCGCCGTTGAATTCGTCGTGGAGCGATTGCAGGTAGTCGAGGGCCGCGCGCGTCGATTCGACGATGTCGCGCCGGCCGTCATACCACCAGTCCTGCCGCAGGCCATAGCGCGAGCCCGTTCCGGGGATGAACTGCCAGAGTCCGGTCGCGCGGGCGCGCGAGTAGGCGTAAGGCTCGAAGGCGCTCTCGACAACGGGAAGGAGCGCGAGCTCGAGCGGCATGCCGCGGGCTTCGAGCTCGGTCACGATCTGGTAGAGATAAAGATCCGAGCGGCCGAAGGAGCGCTGCAGATAGTCCGGGTTGTTGGCGTACCAGCGCAGCTGCTGGTCGATCGCCTTGCCGTCGACGCCGTCATCGAGCTTGAACCCCGCGCGCATGCGCGCGAAGAGATCGGGGTACTGCGTCGGGTCGGCCAGGGCCGGTGCGCCCGGCGCAGTGGCAGGCGTGGTGGTGTTGCCGGGGGTCGCGGCATCCGCCGACGGAGTCTCGCCTGGGGCGGGCGGAATGACCGCCTCGACGGCAGGACTCGCGTCAGGGGCTTCGGGCGGCTGTGCCGCCGGAAGGTTTGCGGGCGCTTCCGTCCAGGGGGCCACCGGCATCGCAGGCGGCGGGGCTGGGGTGGGCACGGCGGTCCGCGCCGAAACCATATCCGGGCGTGTGGCAGGAGCGTGGGTGCACGCCGAAAGGCCAACCAGCGCAGCCCAAATCAATCCCTGGCGCGCTCGTCTCATCACTGCGGTTCTCAAGGTTCCGTACCCCCGGTAGGCGTGCTAAGTTCCCCGGCGCCCACTGTCCCTGGGCCCGGGTCCTTGGTATTGGGACGCTACTGGTTCAGGACAGGGAATTTAACCGGTAAGTTCACATATTTTCCAGCCTCTCTATCGTGCCAGTTCGCACTTCAAGCATCGCTGAACGGGACACCCGGCTTGCCGCATGGTGGCGCACGCCGCTCGGGCGTTCCCTCCTTGCCGTCGAGGCCGAGCTTCTGGGCGAGGCGATGGAGGACGTCTTCGGGTGGGAGCTGCTGCAGATCGGGGCGTGGGGAAGCTCTCGTGAGCTCCTGGCGCACGGCCGCACGCGAAGACAGAGCCTGGTGGCCGCCCCGGGCTTTGCGCCTGGCGCGGACATCATCGCCCGTCCCGCGCACCTTCCCGTGACGAGCGACTCGATCGACGCGGCGCTCCTGCCGCACACGCTGGAATTTGCGCCCGATCCTTACGCGATCCTGCGCGAGGCGGATCGGGTACTGGTGAGCGAGGGGCAGCTGCTCATCCTCGGCTTCAGGCCCTTCAGCCTCTGGGGCCTTCGTGCGCGCGCCAACCGCAACGGATTTCCGCCCGGGATGCGCCGGGTGCTCTCGGGAAATCTCGTCCGTGAGTGGCTGGTGCTCCTCGGCTACGAAGTCGTCGCGGCGACGCGGTATCTCTACGTGAGCCCCTGGAGCCGCGGGCTCTCGCCGGATAAGACCGGACGGCTTCTGCGGCCAGGAATCACCTACCCGCTGCCAGCGGGCGCCTACCTCCTGAAGGCGAGAAAGCGCCTCTACACGATGACACCGATCCGCCCGCGGCTGCGCGAACAGCGGCACGGAGTGCTCGGCGAGCTCGTGAAGCCCACGACCCGTTCGGGACTGTAGAGCGAAGACGCCTGAGCAAGGTGGGAGCACAGCCAAAAGCGGGCGTGGTGGAGATCTACACCGACGGCGCATGCCGCGGGAATCCCGGCGTCGGCGGCTGGGCGGCGCTGCTCCGCCGTGGCACCGATGAGAGGGAAATCCACGGCGCCGAGCCTCACACCACCAATAACCGCATGGAGCTCACGGCGGTGATCCGCGCGCTCGAGGCCCTCCGCCGTCCCGTCGAGGCGCGGGTCTACACCGACTCCGAATATGTCCGCCGCGGGATCACCGAGTGGCTCGTCTCGTGGAAGGCACGCGGCTGGCGCACGGCGGACAAGAAGCCGGTCAAGAACCAGGATCTGTGGGAGCAGCTGGATCGGCTCGCCGCATCCCACCGCATCGAATGGCACTGGGTGCCCGGGCATGCGGGCGTCGAAGGCAACGAGCGTGTCGACCGCCTCGCCAACGAGGCGATCGATGAGTTGGACCGCAGCGGCTTACGGTAGACTCGACTCTCATGCGACAGATCGTCCTCGACACCGAGACGACGGGCCTCGAGCCCGAGCTCGGACACCGGATCATCGAGATCGGCTGCGTCGAGCTCGTGAATCGCCGCGCCACGGGGCGCACCTTTCATCGATACCTCAATCCCGAGCGCGAGATCGACGACGCGGCGCTCGCGGTGCACGGCATCTCGCGCACCGATCTCGACGGCCAGCCGCGCTTTGCGGAAATCCACGGGGAGCTGCTGGCCTTTCTCGCCGAAGCGGAGCTCGTGATCCACAACGCCGAGTTCGACGTGGCGTTCCTCGATGCCGAGCTCGCGCGCGTGCCGGGTGAGGCCCGGCGTGTCGCCTCCGTCTGCCAGGTGCTCGACACGCTCGCGCTGGCGCGTGAGATGCATCCCGGACAGC
>Ga0307469_10000959_pt1 | contig 10662 bp, 11 predicted proteins | sample atmos_gasesAM2C__FD_203084 | JGI IMG/M metagenome (GOLD analysis project Ga0307469, IMG submission 203084) | Hardwood forest soil microbial communities from Morgan-Monroe State Forest, Indiana, United States - atmos_gasesAM2C_515 | ecosystem: Environmental > Terrestrial > Soil > Temperate...
GCGTCATCGGCGGGGCGTTGGGGTCGCGCCGTACGTCGGCGAACGTCTTGGCGTTGAGTGCTGGATTGGAAGTACGCATCACGGCCATGGTTCCACCTTCAATGAAGTACGAGCGATGAATCTAATGTAATTGTCGAGATTCTTGCGGCTGATGACGCTCAACTCGTGCGGCACGTCTCTCGGCGCGAACCACCCGATGTCGGCGCACTTCCCGGGTTCCAGAATCGCCGGCGTGCCCGACATGATTCGACAGACGAACGTGGGCGACACCCAGTGCTGACCCTCCGCCGGGAGGATATGATCCACGACGTCGAGCAGCTCCCCGACGTCGATCTCGACGCCGTACTCCTCCCGAATCTCCCGTCGCAGCGCATCGGCGAGCCGCTCGCCCCGCTCGACCGCGCCACCCGGGAACTCCCACAGGCCGCGCTCGTTCTTGGCTTCCGGGCCCCGGCGGGCGAGGAACAGCCGGCCCTCGCTGTCCGCGATGACCGCGCCGACGCCAACGCCGACGTAGTCGACGCCGCGAATCATCCCCATCCCCTGAGACTGCGGATATAATCGCCCAGCACGAGGAACTTCTCGAAGACCGGGACGCCCTTGCGCTTGCGGCCGAACTCGGCGAACAGCTCGCGCAGGCGTCCCCGCCGCGTGACGAAAAAGCGGAACGTCTCCGCGAAATCCTCCTGCGGGTGCGTGGCGGCGTACGCGGTGACGTAGTTGGCGAGCGTGGTGGTCACGCCCCGCCGCTCGAAGTCCACCCACTTCGAGTCCGAGACACGGTACGCCTTGCGGACTTCGCCGAACGCGCGACGAAAGCGTCCCGTGCGCGTGAACGACCAATGATGGTAGAGGAACGAGTGGCCCAGCTCATGGAGGATGAGGCCGGTGAGCATGTTCCACGAGATTTCATCACGACTGCGTTTCCCCGTCACGTAACGACGTTCGATCTCGATCACTTTGGGCGAGCGGTGGGTCACGCCCGAGACCCCGGGTCGCAGCAGGACGCGGTAGTTCCAGCCCTTCAAGCGTGACACGACCAGCAGCTGCCGGACCCGGCGCAACGCCTGGCGGATCAGGTCGCGACCGGTCGCATCCCGCCCGCACCAGGGACACACCTCCATCCAGTCGTTGACCCCCTTGCTGCAGTGGGGACAGATGTTCTCATAGTCGTCGTAGCGCCACTTTTGCCCCCGGCCGCACCATGGGCAGTGGCGCATCGGGTACATGACGCCGCCTCCGCAGCCCCAACGGCACCGGCGGTCGTAGCGGAACCCCTTGGGCGCCTTGAGCGGCTCGGGGCTCGAATCCCGGTCGGCGATATCGCGCCCGCACCAGGGACAGAACGAAAAGCTGTCCGAGACCACCCAGCCGCAGTAGTAACACTCGGCTCCGGTCTTTTTGGTGGTGTCCCGCCATTCGAGGCGGCGACCGCAGTTCGAGCAGTGTGCCCAAAACGGCTCGACTTCCGCCGCGCAGGTCGGGCAGCGCAGCTCCGGGGTCGGGACCTCGCGCCTACGCCGGGTCACGCGCCAGCGCCTCGTCCACGATGCGCTCGATGAAGTCTGGGTAGCTCATCCCCGCTTTCTCCGCGGCGTCCGCCATCTCGTTCTCGCGCGCGACGAACGGGTTGGGGTTCACTTCGAGGACGTACACCTCTTCATCGTGCGCCAGCCGCAGATCGACCCGCCCGTAGTCCTGCAGCCACAGGGCGTGAAACGCCGTGCTGCACGTGTCCCCGATCTTGGTCGCGACGTCGTCCGACAACCCCTTGGCGAAGGTGTTCCGGATCTTCTTGCGCTTGCGATACTCCTCGTCCCATTTCGCCTTGTAGGTGGCGATCCGGTGGTCGCCGTCCGCATCGCCGAACGTCAGCTCGACGATCGGGAGGACCTGCACAGGATCGTTCCCGATCAGGCCCACGTAGAGCTCGCGCCCTTCGACCAGCTCCTCGACGATCGCCGCCTGCCGGTATTTCTCATGGATGAACTTCACCCGCGCCCCGAGATCGTCGTCGTTCTCCACCACCGATGCCTGGGAGATCCCGACGGACGCGTCCTCAAGCAGGGGTTTCACGATCAGCGGGTAGCGCAGCTCCGAGGGGCGGACCGGCTTGTCTCCGGGGCGAAACTCCGCGAACGCGGGCACGCGGATGTCGTGGTGCGCGAGGATCTTCTTGGTCAGGGATTTGTTGCGCGCGACGAGCAGGCCGGTCGGCGAAGAGCCCGTGTACCGATAGCCGTGCATCTCGAGCACCGTCGCGATCGCGTACTCGTGCCGCGCGTGACCGCGGAACGACTCGCAGCCGTTGAACACGACCTTCGGCTCGAACCGCGCGAGGCGCTCGAGCATCCACCCGAGCTGCTCGGCCACGCCCACGAGCAGGACGTCGTGCCCCTTGCCGACGAGCGCCCGGGCCACGTCGTACTCGGCCTCCTCGACCTTGGCGTCGAGCTCCTTTTTGTAGTCGGCGTCCTCCCATTCGGCGTGCAGCGTGTCGAAGACGACGGCGACTTTCACCTCCCCAACCCTCCCCCCCCATTGCCGAATGCCGATTGCGGATTGCGGAGTCGCAATGGAAGCTCGATCGACGAGCGAGGCCCAGTTTGCCAATTCGCAATCCGCAATCGGAAATTCGCAATCATGCTTTCACTCTCTGCATGTCCCTCGCGACCGTCGTAAGTGAGATGAGGATCACTAGTCCGCCGATCGCCCCGGCCGTCGGCAACAGCAGCATCGCCGGCCGCAGCCCGAATCGGTCGGAGAGATAGCCGATCAACGGCGGCGCGATGGCGTCCCCGGCGAGGTGCGAGTACAGCACGAATGCGCCCAGGACCGACGCCCGCACGGCGGACGGCACCACGTCGAGGATCACCGCCGACAAGGGCCCGTTGTACCACGAGTAGAGGAAGAACGTCAAAAAGAGGAGCGGCACGAATAGGCGGAGCTCGTCGATGAGGAGAAGCGCGGCGCACACTGGACCTCCCAGCACGAATCCCGCTCCCGACACGACCACGCGGCCCCCACTCCAGCGCGTGAGCAGCCAGTCCCCCGTGCGGCCTCCGAACAGAGCGCCGAGGGCTCCCCCGGCGAGTCCCCAGACCCCGAACTCCCGCCCTATCGTCGCGACCGACAGACCGTGCGTGCGCTGCATGAAGCTCGGCGCCCATGCGATCAACCCGTTAACGGCGAACGTGACGAGCGCGCCCCCGATGAACATCCAGACGAGGGTTGGCGTGCGGAGCACGGTCCTCGCCGCCTCCAGGAAATCGCCGTAGGCCGTGGCCGCTACCTCCCCCGCCTCAGTGGTGCCCCGGAGCGCGACCGGCACGAGCCGGACGACGGTCCAGATGATGCCGATACTCACGCACACGCCGAACACCGCCGCATCGATACCCTCGGGCAGCCGCCTGAAGAGCTGAAGAGCTCCGGCGAACGTCGCCCCGACCATCGTGGACCAGATCAGGGGTGCACCCAGCGCCAAGGCCCGCGTCACGCCGTGGCGGCCGCGGGCGTACCACGCCGTCACGGTCGCGCGGATGCTGGACGGGGGCCGCCCGCGCGGCTCCTTGAGCCGCGATGCGAGCACGGCGAGCGCAAAGCCCGGGATTCCGAGCGCGATGAAGGCCGCCCGCCACCCATACCGCTCGGCGAGCACGCCGCCGAGCCAGATCCCGAGGACGCCACCGAACGACATCCCGACCGAGTAGACCCCGAGCGCGAACGCGCGACGCCGCCCGTGGAAGAACTCGGCGATGAGCGCCTGGGCGGCGGGCCCGTATCCCGCCTCCCCGACCCCGACCATCGAGCGACACATGAGCAGTTGCCAGAACCGGCTCACGGTCGAGCCCAGCGCGGTGAACGTGCTCCACAAGGCAACCCCGAACGCAATGACCGCGCGCCTGGACTTCAAGTCGCCGATCACGCCCAGCGGCAGCGCGGCGAGTGACAGCACGATGACGTAGGAGGAGCCGAGCCAGCCGAGCTGCTGATCCGAGAGCGTCAGCGCCCGTTTGATCGGCTCGAACAGGGCAAAGACGACGTTCCGGTCGATGTAATTGAGGAGATTGATGAGCGTCAGCAGGCCCAGGGCGTAGGCCGCATACGCTCTGGACGGGCCACGCGAAGCGACGCCGCTAGGGCCGGCGTCCGACAGTCGTCGCCTCCGCGCGGGCGTCGCGATCCGCCTTCGCCTCCCGGTACGCCTCCGTGAGCTGCCGCATCATCTCCTCGCGCCGGTCGTAGAGGCGCTTCAGCGGCCGCTTCTTGCGCTTGGCGAGCGCGTACGCGGCGAGGACCGGGAAGCCGACCGTGTTGTCCAGGTAGCACACCACCGTGCCCGGCAACTGGTCGGGGTCCACCTTCCCCCAGCTCACCGCCTCGGCGGGCGTGGCGCCCGAGAGGCCGCCCGTGTCCGGCCGAGCGTCCGTGAGCTGCAGGTAGTAATCGTGACCCTTTTCGCTGATCCCCAGGACCTCCTGGATCTGCGGCTCCGTCTGGAGCACGAAGTTCTTGGGGCTTCCGCCGCCGATGATGAGGACGCCGCTCTTCCCGCCGTGCGTCTTGGCGTCGAACACGATCGCCGACGTCTCGTTCACGTCCGCGCTCGTGTCGAACCGCAGCCGCGACCCGGTGAGCGCCTGCTCGGCAACGTTCATGCCGATCGACGAGTCCCCCGGAGAGGATGTGTAGACGGGTACGCCGCACTGGTGCGCGACGCCGAGTACGGACTTACGGGAAATGCCGAGCGCTTCCTCGCGCCCGAGGATGTAGCCGCCCAACAGGTAGTGGTACTCCGCGGTGCTCATCGGGCGCTGGAATTCCGGGCCTGCCGAGACCTGGCGAATGTAGGCGTCGGTCGACAGCAGCACTTCGTAGTCGAAGAAGATGTCGTAGATCCGGACGACGCCCTCTTCGCGCAGCGCGACGTCGTCCGCGAACGGCGTCCCGCGGTGCATCGCGAGCCCCAGACCGAAATGGGCGTCGTGATACATGTTGGCGCCGGTCGACACGATCCAATCGATGAAGCCGGCCTCGAGCAGGGGGATGATCGTGGACATGCCCAGCCCGGCGGGGGTCATCGCGCCGGTGAGGCTCATGCCGACCGTGACATCGTCCGCGAGCATGCGCTCGCTGTAGAGCCGGCATCCCTCGGCGAGGCGGCCCGCGTTGTAGGCGAGGAACGCGTTATCCACCAGCTCGGCAACGGTCTCCCGGCCGCTGACCGGCTTCGGGTCGATGCGCGCGCCGCGCAGCAGCTCTTTTCGAGTCGTCATGGGCCCCTCCCTCCGCCTTAGTCGCGCTGGACCTCGAGCGGGTACGCCCTGCTGCGTTGCTCGCGGGCCCTCCGGATGATCGCGACGGCCTCGCGGGGACTGTCGGTGACCGTGAACAGCGACAGATCCGTCGTGGCAATCTTGCCTTCTCCGGCGACCCGGTCACGCAGCCAGTCCACCAGCCCCCGCCAGTACGCTTCACCGAACAGGATGACGGGAAAGTCTTTGACCTTTCCCGTCTGGATCAGGGTGAGCGCCTCGAAGAGCTCGTCCATGGTGCCATAACCGCCGGGATAGACCACGAACGCCGTCGAGTATTTCACGAACATCGTCTTGCGCACGAAAAAGTAGCGGAAGTTGATCGCGCGCTCCACGTAGGGGTTGAGCCCCTGCTCGAACGGCAGCTCGATGTTGCAGCCGATGGAGAGGCCGTTTCCCTCCTGCGCCCCGCGATTGGAAGCCTCCATGATGCCGGGCCCGCCGCCCGTGATGATCGGGAACCCTTCCTTGGCGAGCATCCGCGCGGTTTCCACCGCCTTGTCGTAGTAGGGGTCGTCGGACTTGGTGCGGGCCGAGCCGAACACGGTGACGGCGTTGTAGACGTCCGACAGCGTGTCGAAGCCCTCGACGAACTCCCCCATGATGCGAAGGACACGCCAGGAGTCCGTCTTGACGAACGCCCGTCGCTCGCGGGGGACCTGCGCGAGGAGTTGTTCGTCCTCAGTGATCGACGTGTGTGGCGAGCCGCTCGAGCGCTGCGACATAGTCGTCCTGCACGTTATAGAAGAAAGGAGAGAGGCGGACGTGGCCCGGGCGCGCATCGGCGATGATGCCGCCGGACGCGAGGTGCCGGACCGCGGCCGCGGGGTCCGCCGCGGGGAGCGTGACGATGGCCGAGCGTTCGTCGGCGCGCGGCGCGACGTCCGGTCGGAAGCCTCGCTCCCGCGCCTTGCTGATCAAGTCCTCCGTGAGCGCGGCGGTCACCCGACGGATCGCCGGGACGCCGATCTCGTCGATGTAATCGAGCCCCCCGAGCTGGGCGTACACCGCGGCGAGCGCAGGCGTGCCGAGCTCGAAACGCCGCGCGTCATCGTGCAGGGATAGCGCACGCGGATCGAATGCGAATTGATCGCCGTGCCCGAACCACCCCGCGATGGTCGGCGCGAGGCGCCGCGCGAGCTCCGCCCGGACGTAGAGGAACACCACCCCGGGGCCGCCGAGCAGCCACTTGAGGCCGCCGGCGGTGAGAAAATCGACGCCGCTCGCCGGCGCGTCCACCGGTACCTGGCCGACCGACTGGTACGCATCGATCAGGCAAAGGGCTCCCTTCGCGTGGGCCGCCGCGGCGACCGCGCGGATATCTTGGATCGCGCCGCTCGTGAAGTACACGTGCGACGTCGCTACGAGGACCGTCCGCTCGTCGATCGCGCGCGCGATCGCCTCCACCGGCACGGAGATCCGATCGGGGCTCTCGACCACCGCCAGCTCCACGCCGCGCGACCGCTTGGCGAGCCATTGGTACGCGACGGTCGGAAAATCGAGTGACGTGACGACCACGCGAGGGCGGGTGCGATAATCCAGCGCCTCCGCCACGGTCGAGATGGCCACCGAGATGCTCGGCGCGAGGGCGATCTCGTCGGGACGCGCGTGCACGGTGCGCGCGTACCGCTCCCGCAGCTCACCCAACGCGCTCCACCACACGTCATACCAGGCCGACGCCCCACGCGCTTGCCACAGGTCGAGGAACTCCTCGAGGCGGCGGCGCGTGCGATCACCCAGCGCGCCGAGCGAGCAGGTGTTGAGGTAGATCTTGTCCCGGAAAATCGGGAACTCGTTGCGATAGCGGGCGAGCGGGTGCGCTCCGGCGTGCGCGCCGACGTCGAGCCCACTGGCGAGCGTCATAGGCCGTCAATATACAGGCGGACGAGCACGCCCGGCACGCCTGGCGACTACATTCAGTGACATGGAGCCACCCAACGGCTGGCCGGCACTCGTGACGCGGCTCACCTTGCGGGCGCTCGTGAACCCACGGCTCGCCCTCGACCTCCTCCGCCTCACCTGGAGCTTCCGCGCTCGCGACTGGTACCGGCGTGTGCCGTTTCTTCCGCTGCCGCCGGCCGACTACCTGCGATGGCGCATGTTCACCGCCTACGGCGACGAGCGGGTCGTACCGCCACTCGAGGACGTCGTGCGCTTCGCCAGATGGCGGCGCGAAACCATGCGCTTATGAACGCGGAGGCGTCTCGCAACACGGTCGAGATAAAGCGTCGCGCACTGGACTTGGGCTTCGATGCGGTCGGGATCGCGACGCTCGAACCGAGCGCCCGAGCCACCGAACTCAATCGCTGGCTGGCAGCGGGCTACGCCGGGACGATGACCTACCTCCACCGGCAGGCCGAGAAGCGGAAATTCCCAGCCCAGATCGTGGCCGACGCGCGCGTCGCGATCGTCACGCTCACGAATTACTTCCACGGCTGCAATTCAGAGCCGCCGTCCGGAAAAGTCGCCCAGTACGCATGGTCCCCCGATTATCACGTCGTGCTGGGCCGCCGCCTCGAGCAGCTCGCCACCGCGCTGCGCGAGATCGTACCCGGCGCCACGAGCCGCTGCTACGTGGACGCCGGGCCCGTCCCCGAGCGGGAGCTCGCGCAGCGGGCCGGGCTCGGCTGGATCGGCAAGAACACGATGCTCATTCGCCCCGAGATCGGCTCGTTCACCTTCATCGGGGTCGTCTTCACCGACGCGCCGCTCGCTGCCGACCTGCCGTTCGAGGCGGATCGCTGCGGCAGTTGCCGCGCCTGCCTCGACGCCTGCCCGACCGACGCGTTCGCCGCCCCCCACGTCCTCGACGCCCGCCGCTGCATCTCCTACCTGACGATCGAGCGTCGCGGCGAGTTCACCGAATCGGAGCGAGCGCTCGTGGGCGACTGGTTGTTCGGATGCGACGTGTGCCAGGACGTGTGCCCGTGGAACGTCAAGTTTGCGCGCCCCACGCCCGATACCGAGCTCGGCGTACGCCCCGACGTTGCCGCACCCGAGCTCGGGACGCTGCTCGAGGGCGATCCCGAGACCTTCGACCGCCGCTTCGGCGACACGCCGTTCGAGCGGCCGGGGGCCGCCGGGATGCGGCGCAACGCGGCGGCGGTCCTCGCGAACCGCACGACCTCCCCCTGCGGCGGATGACCGACACGACGGGGTCGCCGAGCGTACAGGCCGGCGCGATCCAGCACCGGCTCCGTGATGGGCTGAGCAAGATCGACCCGCACCATCGGCTGTTAGGGCGCCCGGTGGCCTATCGGATCGTGGACGGCACGACCCTGGAGATCACGTATCGGGACGTGCCCGGGATTGCAGAAGGAGAGGTGCTCGGCGTCAAGCGATTGATCGGTGCCGCGTGCTTCTGCACCGTGGCGCCACAGACGGCGGAAACCGTGACCGTCCGGTTTGTCGTCTCGTTGGGCCCCGGCCCCGGCTAGTCGCTGACGAGACGGATCACCGGCATCTCGGGCGGATTGCGCCAACGCGGAATCGCCGCCGTTCCGATCCCCGCCGACACGTACAGCCACGTGTCCCCCACCTGCTTCAGGCCGTGCAGGTAACGGCCGCCGAACTGGGACGGCACGGTGACCGGCCCGATCAACGGGAGCTGCGCCTGTCCGTTGTGCGTGTGGCCCGCCAGCATGACGTCGACGCGCAGGCCCTCAGGCAAATACTCGATCAGGTCGGGGTTGTGGGACGCGAGCACGCGAGGCACGTCCGGCGCGACGCCGGCGAACGCTTCGTCCAGCCGCACGGCGCCGTGGGTGAAATCGTCGACCCCGGCGATCGCGAGCGCTTCCCCACCCCGGCGAACCAACACGTGCCGGTTCGTGAGGAGCGTCGCCCCCCCGCGCTCGACGGCCGCCGCCACGGCGTCAGGATCCACCCAGTGATCGTGATTGCCGAGCACGGCCACGGCGCCGTCGGGGGCGGGGGCCGTGAACTGCGCGATGACGCCCTCCAGCCCGTCGAGGTCGCTTCGCGAGTGACTGACGAAGTCGCCGCCTAACACCACCAGGTCCGGGCTGAGGTCCGCGACGCGACGAGCGACATACGCGAGCCAGCGCTCCGGGACCGCGGGACCGTGATGGAGATCCGTGACGAGCGCGATCCGGTAGTCCACGAGCTCGGGAGCGAGCCGCCGCACCGGCACGGGCACCTCGGGAGTGAGGAGGCGGGCGTGATCCCATCGATTGAACGGGGCCGTCAATCGCTCGACCAACCAGCCGAGTGAGCCCTTGGTGAGCCGTTCCCAGCCCGGGGACCGCCGTTCCCGGGCGGGTGGCCGCCGGCGCGGGTAGAAGAACGGTCCGATCACTTCGCGACGACCCGCGACACCACGTCGTACACGAAATGCACGCCGAACGTGAGGTCCTCCAGGCTCACTCGCTCGTCGTTGCCGTGCACGCCGCGTGACTCGGCCTCGTTGAGGGGGAACGGCGATATCCCGTAGCTCGCGATCCCCAAACGACGGAAGTAGTGGCTGTCCGTGAAGCCGGTAAGCGGTGGCGTGGTCACCAGCGCGTTGGGCGTCCGCTGGCGGGCCGCGTTCACAATGGCGCGGAATAGGTCCGTCTCGGCAGGACTCTCCGTCGCCGCCCAGTTCGGCCCCTGCGGCGTGATCGCGATCCCGGAATCGGCCACGACGCGCACTAGGTCCGCGAGAAACGCCTGGGGATCCTGGCCCGGAAGCAAGCGGACATCGAGCGCCGCCCGTGCGACGGGCGGAATCACATTCGTCTTGTCACTGCCGGCGAGACCCGTGATCGAGATGGTGTTCCGGAGGAGCGCGTTGTACGTGAGATCACCTGTGAGAAACCGGACGGCCGCGCTGTCGCGTAGCGCCGCCCGCACGTCCGCGAGCCACGCGCGCCGTGTAGGGTCGGGCTCGATCGTCGAGAGATCGCGCAGGTAGCGCTCGACCGCCGGCGTCGGCACCAACGGCGTTTGGTACGCCACGATCCGGCTCAACGCCCGGATCAGGCGATGAACGGGATTGTCGGGCGTGGGACGCGAGCCGTGGCCCGCCGTCCCGCGCGCCGTGACGTCCAGCCAGAACGGCGACTTCTCCGTCGTCCCGACGCCGTAGTAGTCGATTCGCCCGGCCGGGTCGGCGCGGATGATGCCCCCTTCATTTAGAAGGAACTCGGCGTCCTGCACGAGCTCCGGGTGGTTGTCGACCACCCAACCCGCCCCCACCCCGCCTCCGACCTCCTCGTCCGCGGTGGCCAGGAAGATCACGTCGCGCTTGAGCGGAACGGCGGCGCGCTTGAGCGTGAGCAGGGCCATGAGCTGCGTGATGGCCTCGCCTTTCATGTCGAGCGCCCCGCGCCCCCAGACGTACCCG
>Ga0307469_10000961_pt1 | contig 10655 bp, 12 predicted proteins | sample atmos_gasesAM2C__FD_203084 | JGI IMG/M metagenome (GOLD analysis project Ga0307469, IMG submission 203084) | Hardwood forest soil microbial communities from Morgan-Monroe State Forest, Indiana, United States - atmos_gasesAM2C_515 | ecosystem: Environmental > Terrestrial > Soil > Temperate...
GAGCGCGCGCGCCTCGGGCGTTCCCGGTTCGAGTTCGAAGCCGGCGTACACGTCTTCGGTGTTCTCACGGAACAGGACCGCGTCGACCTTCTCCGGGTGACGCACCGGAGTGGCGATGCCGGGCAGCCAGTGGATCGGGCGCACGTTCGCGTACAGATCGAAATGCAGACGCAGCTGCACGTTCAGCGACCGGAACCCCGAACCGACGGGCGTCGTCAGCGGGCCCTTCAGCGCGACGCGATGTCGAGTGATCGCCTCGAGCGTCGTTCGGGGAAGCGGATCGCCGGACTCTTCCATGCCGCGCTCGCCAGCCGGCCACTCCTCCCACAGGACGGGGCCGGCGCCGGTGCGCTGCACGGCCGCGTCGAGGACTGGTTGGGATGCAGCCCAGATCTCGGGGCCGATCCCGTCGCCGGGGATAACGACGACGGCGGTACTACTGGGCACGCGCGAGGTCGAAGTTCTCTTCGAGCTCCCCGCCCTGCTCCTGCGACACGCTCCGTGTCGCGGCTTCGGCTCCCGCGGCGCGCACATTCAAGACCCACGCGCCGGGCGTGATGTGGAACTCGTAGGAGCCGTCCGGCCCCGTACGACGCTCCGCGATGAACGTGTCGGCGGAGTTGAGCGTGATGTACGCGCCTTCGACGGGTTCCGTGTCGAGGAGCACGTGTCCCTTTATCCTCAGCTCTCCGACACCCATGACCAGTAGCGTAGCCGAATGACCCGACCATTCGGCGCCTCCGCAACGCGCCGACGCGGAGGCGTCTCGGCGCTGCGACGTGGGCGCCGCATCGCGCAGATCGCTCTCGCCGTCATCGCGCTCGCTGCCGCCGGCGGCGCAGCGTTCCGTTACCTCGACCGGTCCGGCGAGTTCTTCGGCGAGCGGATCGAAGCATTGCCGCCGTCCGGTCCCGTAGGGATCCGTCCGATCCTCACGCCGCACGGCTTCAGCGGGACAACCGCCGTGAACATCTACATGTGCGTCGGTGCAACGAGTGACATCGCCGACTGCGCGAAGCTCGGGAAAACGTCCGCGTCGCTCGCGATCCACTCGGCCCCCATCCCGCCGCAGTTCCCGGACGGAACCGACATCGCGCCCGGAACGTACGTGATCCGCGCCGGGCCCGACGCGCAGGGGCAGTACCCGCTGCGCGGGACGTACAAGGTCGTGCCGTTCCGCGTCGGTGCGAAACCCACGGTCATCACCGGCTTCGATACGGCCGCGCCGAGCCAGCTCCAACTGGGGCCCGCGAAGGAGATCGCCCGCGGCGCGCCGTGCGGCCCTCCGAACTGGCTGGCCGACGGACGCCTCGTCGTCGGTCCGAACATCGTGGACGTCCACAGCGGTGTGACGATCTCCTTCGCGATCACGGCGTCGGAGGTCGCATGGTCACCGGTGGGTGACAAGCTCGCCTACATCACGACCGATCACAAGGAGCTCCGTCTCGCCGGACCCGACGGGTCCGACGCCGTCGCCAAGGTGCGCGAAGCGCGCGGGCTGCTGTCGAGCCTGTCATGGTCGCCGCAGGGCGACCGGCTCGCGTTCATCGCGCAGAGCGATCCGACCGTGATCTTCGGCGGTGGTCCGGGGCCGCCGACGGTCAACATCCTGAACGCCACGAATGGCAATCGCACGCAGGCCGGTCCCGGCCTCGCCGTGTCGTGGTCGACGAACGAGAACCTGCTCGCGGTGGAGCGCGCCGGCGACGTGATCGAAGGATCGACGCCGGACGGTGCACGTCACCCGCTGACGGTTGGGTACCGTCCGGCGTGGGGACCGGACGGCAAGCTCGTCGTCATCCGCGGTGCGAATCCGAACGAGCAGGGTTTCGTCGCGTCGTCCGATGGCAAGCAGGCCGCGCTCGCGTCGGGTGGGAACACGTGCGGTATGTCGTTCTCGCCGGACGGATCGATGCTCGCGATCGTCACTTCGCCCGCGGGTGGTCCGACGCGTGTCGTCTTGCGAGAGGTGCGCGCGCCGGGAGCACCGTGACACGTGCCGGCGAAGCGGACGCGCGAACAAGCCGGGATATCCTTCACGTCGATCTCGATGCGTTCTACGCGTCTGTCGAGCGCAAGCGACGACCGGAACTCGCCGGCCGTCCCCTGATCGTCGGTGGCGACGGCCGGCGCGGTGTCGTCCTGTCCTGCTCCTACGAGGCACGCGCGTTCGGTGTGCGCAACGGCATGCCGTCGGCGCGTGCGAAGCGTTTGTGCCGCGGCGCGGTCTTCGTCCCGCCCGACTTCAGCGAATACACCGCTGCCTCGAAGATCTTCCGGACGTTGCTGAAGTCTTTCACGCCCCACGTCGAGACGATCTCGCTGGACGAAGCATTCATCGACGTGACCGGCGCGCACCGCTTATACGGGACGAACGCGGAGATCGCCGCGCGGATCCGCACACACGTGCGCGACGAGCTCGGTCTCGTGTGTTCTGTCGGAGGCGGACCGACGAAGCTCGTATCGAAGGTTGCGTCGCGTGCGTGCAAGCCCGACGGCGTCCTGATCGTCACCGACCCGATCGCGTTCCTTCACCCGCTCCCGATCGAAGATCTGTGGGGCGTCGGACAGAAGACCGCGGACGTGCTCCGGTCGCTCGGCGCGCACACGATCGGTGATGTCGCGCATCTGCCGAAAACCGTCCTGACGGGTTCGCTCGGTCCCGCGTCCGCCGGGCATCTGCACGCCGTTGCATGGGGGAGAGACCCGAGCCCCGTCGTGTCGAACCGCGGCGACAACAAGAGCGTGGGGGCCGAGGAGACCTTCCCCTACGACCTCGACGACGAGGACGCGATCGGCGCCGAACTCCTGCGACTCGCCGACCGGGTGGCGTCCCGGCTCGTGAAGGCGAAGCAGAGCACCCGGACGATCACCGTGAAGATCCGCGTGGCCGACTTCACCACGTACACACGGTCGCGGACCTTGAAGACACCGACCGACGACGTGTGGACGATCTTCGCGACGGCACACGAGGCCTACACTGCGTTCCGGCGCGGCCGCCGAACGCTGCGACTGCTCGGCGTGTCGGCCTCGAACATCGCCTCGGGTGAGATCACCGAGCAGCTGAGCCTCGAAGGCTCGCCCGCGTACGCCGAGGCGGAGCATGCGCTTGCCCGCGTCCGCGACCGGTTCGGCTCGGATGCCCTCCGGCTCGCACGGCTGGTCAAGCCGCCGGAGAGCGACTGAATCAGTCGGCGACGCTGAAGATGTTCCAGCGTCCGGGCACGCCTTTGAGTTCGTGCGTACCGCGCTCGCTGAAGGAGAAGTCGGATCCGACGAGCAGCTGACGGACGGTGTCCGACGCGAGCACCTCGCCTGCGGCGGCAAGATCGAGGACGCGGGCGCCGATGCTCATCGCGAGCCCGCTCGGCTTCGGGTGTCCGGCCTTCTCGCCGATGAGCTCGAACTCGCCGGCGTGCACGCCGGCGCGCAGGTCGAGGCCGATCCACCGCACGGCTTCGATCGCCCCGTGTGCGCACTCGATCGCGTCGGACGGACCGGCGAACGTCGCGCAGAAGCCGTCGCCGGCGGTGTCGACCTCGCGTCCGCCGTAGCGGACGAGCTCGCGACGGATAAGCGCGTTGTGTGCCTCGATGAGGTCGCGCCAGCGGCGGTTGCCCATCTCGGCCATGACCGACGTTGAGCCGACGATGTCGGTGAACAGGACGGCCCCGAGGGCGCGTCGTTCGTCGGCGCCGTCGCGGGAGCCGAGGATGACCGTGCGGACGTCCTCCGGCACCTCGGTTGTATCGACGACCCACGGCAAGTAGTCATCGGATGCGCCCGAAGGGCGTCCCGTCTCATCGGAGCGGGGGCCGATCTCAGTCAAGCCGTTCGAGAGCCTCGCCGACATCGATCTCTCCCCTCGCAAGAGACTCGAGCACGTCGATATGCCTGGGGGCTTCGTCCGGCTCGCCTTCGAGACCGAGCGTTGTGAGCAGACGATCGAAGCGCGCACGCGCGGTGGGGTAGCTGACACCGAGGTGGCGTTCGAGCTCCTTCATGTTCCCGCGCGACTTGAGGAAGACCAGGAGCATCTGCCGGTCGTCGGCCTCGAGCGAGCAGAACTCGCACGCCTCGAACGTTCCAGAGAGTTCCGTTTCGCATCCCGGACACGAGAGGCGAGTGAGTGCGAGGCGCTCGCCGCACACGGGGCAAGCGCGGGGGGCGTGCCGCATCGCGCTCATCTATCCGACGGAAACGTTCACACTGCCCATCGCCGTGTCGACACGAAGCGTCGCGTTCCCCGACCCGAGCGTCGCTTCGTTGCGACGGTCGGTGCCGAAGCGACGATCGTCGTCATCCGCGGCGAACAGCGACACCTTGCCCAGAGCAGCGTGAGCCTTCACGTGGACGTCGGAGGAAGGGTGCAGCCGGACACGGACGGCGCCGGCATCCGAACGGATGCGCGAATCCCCCGTGGTCAGGATCCCGACGGCACGGATCGCGCCGGCGTTCACGGAGAGATCGAGCGGGCCTTCGAAGCCTTCGATCGTCATCGGACCGGCGGCGAGACGGGCGCGGACGGGAGCCTTGATCCCGGTGATGGACAGCGGCCCCGCATCGAGCTCGGCATCGAGTTGGAGCGATGGATTCATGCGCACGCGTAACGCGGAGTAGTGCTTGCGACCGATCGTCACGCCGTCGTGTCCGACGCGGAGGCGTCGGCGCGATCCCTTGAACGTGAACGCGAAGCTCCCGGGGATCTGATCGTCGAGCTGACCGCGGATCACGAGCGTGTCGCCCTCGATGGAGACCTGATGCTGTCCTTCGACGTCGGCCTGCGCCACCGAGGCGTCACCGACGATCTCCATCGCGCCGGCGCCGGCTCGGATGACGACCTTGGTGACCGAGGGCATGTCCCTGGGAGGAGCCTCGGCCACCCCGCGGAGGAGGTCGTCCGCGTCCTCCGGCGAGATCTCCCCGGCAGCGACCTGCTCGAGGATCCTGCGCCGATCGGTCGTCATTCGAGAACTATAAAACGGATTTTAACTTCTGGCAAGCCCTAGCTCAATGATTTCAAGAAGGGCTCGACGGCAGCCCGCCAGGCGTCCGGAGTCTCGATGAGCGCCCCGTGGGCGGCCGCCTCGAGGATCTCGAGCTTCGCCCCCGGGACGAGGCCCGCGAGCTCCTCCGAGTACCGGGCCGGGACGAGGATGTCCTCAGCGGCACCGACGACGAGCGTGGGGCTCGCGATCCGAGCGAGGCGGTCCTTCGCGTCGTGGGCCTGGTCGGCGCGCCACTGGCGCATCATGCCTTCGCTCCGGGGCTCGACACCCGCGTTCTGCCCGGCGAGCATCTCGAGCCGTCCGGGGACGAAGAAGCGGTAGGTGAACAGGTCGAGGGCGCCGAGCTCGCCGGTGAGGTCGCCGCCCGTCGCCGCGATGATCCGCTCCCAGATCGAGAAGCGGAGCCGCAGCCACTCGTCGGTCCCCGCCCACGTCGAGTACAGGACGAGGCCGCGCACGCGCTCGGGATGCGCGATCGCCAGTTCCTGGGCGATCGCGCCGCCGAGGGAGTAGCCGATCACATCGGCTTGCTCGACGCCGAGGGCATCGAGCAACCCCACCGCGTCCTCGGCCATGTCCTTCGCGGTGTACTCGCCCGGCGAGTCGGAGGATTGTCCGATGTCGCGGTTGTCGAAGGAGATGACCTTCCGCATCTCGGTCAGCCAGCCCATGTGGAAGCCGAAGATCGAACCCGGGAGCCCCGTCCCCGCGATGAGCAGCAGCGGGAACCCTGCGCCCACGACGTCGGCGTGGAGTGTGACGTCCCCGATCTCGTAGCCCGGCACGGCACGTATGCTAGGCGCCCATCCGCACCGGAGGCGAAACCATGTCCGATGTAGTGCTCGTCGAGGTCGTCGATCGTGTTGCCACCGTCACGCTGAATCGTCCGGACAAGTTGAACGCAGTTTCGCCGGCCGTGTTCGACGGTCTGTACGAAGCCGGGATGCAGGTGGCCGAGGATGACGACGTCCGCGCGGTGATCCTGCGCGGTGAGGGACGTTCGTTCTGCGCGGGGCTCGACCTCCAATCGTTGCAGTCGTTCGGGCAAGGCAACGTTCGCGTGTCCGACGACCGTCCGCAGGATGGACGCAATGCGCAGTCGGGGTTCGCGATCTGGCACACGATGAACAAGCCCGTCATCGCTGCGGTGCAGGGTCATGCTCTCGGCGCCGGCTTCCAGCTCGCGCTCTCCGCCGACATCCGCATCGCCGCCGAAGGCGCGTCGATGTCCGTCTTCGAGATCACCTACGGTCTCGTCCCCGATCTCGGCGGGACATTCCTGCTGCCGCGCCTCGTCGGTCCGTCCCGTGCGCTCGAACTCATCTGGACGGCCCATCGCATCTCGACGGACGAAGCGCTCCAGTGGGGCATCGTCAGCCGCGTCGTGAAACCCGGCGAGTTGGACGAAGCCGCGCGCGCGCTCGCACTCGACCTCGCATCGCGTCCGCCGCTCCCGATCCGCTTCACGAAAGCGCTCGTCGACAAGGCCTGGACGTCGACGATCGCCGAAGCCAACCGTGGCGAGATCGAAGCGCAGGCGAAGTGCCTCACGTCGAACGACATGAAGGAAGCCGTCGCGGCCGCCTTCGAGAAGCGTCCCGGGAGCTACACCGGCAGTTGAGGCAGTTGAGCGCCCGGCGCCTCCTGGTCGTGCTGCTCGCCTTCGCCGGCGCGTGCTCGTCGGCGAAGACTCCTGCGCCGACGTCGAGCGCGGCTACGTCCGCCACGCCGGAGCCGCAACTGCGCCCGTCGTGGTCGTCCGCGGCGCCGCTGCCGTTCCCGCGTACGGAGGTCACCGTCGCTGCGCTCGACGGCAAGGTGTACGTCGGCGGCGGTCTGATGAGCAATGGTCAGGCGACGAACCGCGTCGACGTGTACGACCCGGCGGCGAACACGTGGGCGGTGTCCGTTTCCTTCCCGGCGCCGCTCCACCACACGTCGCTCCTCGCGGCGAACGGGCGTCTCTACCTCGTCGGTGGCTACCGCGCCGACGGCACGGCGACGGCCAAGGTCTGGTCGCGCGCGCCGGGTGAGCCGACGTGGCGCGCCGAGCCGAGCATGCCGACGGCGCGAGGCGCGTTCGTAGGCGTGGTCGACGGCGCCGGACGGATCCACGCGATCGGTGGTGCGTCCCGCTACGAACCGCTCGGACACCTGATCGACGTCCATGAGGTCTTCGACCCCGTCGCGAAGACATGGACGACGGCCGCCCCCATGCCCGCGCCGCGCGACCATGCGGCCGGGGCCCTCATCGGGAACACGATCGTCGTGGCCGGGGGCCGGAACCTTTCGTACACGCAGAACAAGGCCCGCGTCGATCTCTTCGACGTGGACACCGGAACGTGGACCCAAGGACCAGACCTCCATACCGCGCGCGGCGGTATCGCGGCGGTGTCGTACGGAGAACACGTGTTCGTGTTCGGTGGCGAGGGTCCGTCCGGGACCTTCGCCCAGGTCGAGGACTACGACGCCGCGACGAAGTCGTGGGGCGTGGCCCCCGATCTTCCGACCCCGAGACACGGCTTAGGTGCCGCAAAGATCGGAGATCGCGTGTACGTTATCGGCGGCGGTCCGAGGCCTGGGGTCTCGGTCTCCGGGGCGAATGAGGTGCTGTCGCTGAAGTAGGCGCGACGGAGAGGTAGGGAGTGGGGAGTTCGTGCGGAGATGGATCTGTCTCGCCGTATGTCTGTTCGCTTCGTGCGCGTCCGCGACCGCATCGCCCGTCGCGCACCGCGTCCGTATCGCCCCTGAACCGGCGGGACGCAGCACCGTCACCGTGACGACGCCGGCGCCCACGAAGGCCGCCGTTCACGTCGCCGCACCGCGAGCCGTCGTCCGACCGAAGCCGCCGGCAAGTGCCGACCTCACGTCCTTCCGGCACCTCGGTACGTGGGTCGACGTCTTCGACTACACGAACGATCCGTCCACGCTCCGTCCGCTCGTCGCGCAGATGGCGAAGGACGGAACGAAGACGCTCTACCTCGAGACGGCGCGCTCGAACTCGTCGGGGGACATCGCCTTCCCGGCGTCGGTCGCTGCCGCGCTCGACGACGCGAAGGCGCGCGGGATGCGCGTCGTCGCGTGGTACCCGCCGGACTTCAAGAACGTGGCACTGGACGTGCGTCGCAGCCTGGCGGCGGTGAACTTCCGGACGAAGCACGGCAACAGCTTCGACGCCTTCGCCTCCGACATCGAGTACACGGAGGGTGTGCAGGACGCGACGGTCCGCAGTGCTCGCACCGTCCAGTACTCCCAGGCCCTGCGCGCCGCCGTCGGCAAGACATACCCGCTCGGTGGGATCGTGATCCCGCCGACGTCGCTGCAGCTCAATCCCACAAGATGGCCGAACTTCCCGTGGCGCGGACTGAGCCCGCTCTACGACGTCTTCATGCCGATGAACTACTGGACGGCCCACGCGCGCACCGCCGCGACCGCCGCCGATCTCACGGAACGCAACGTCGCGATGACACGCGCGCTGACCGGCAAGCCGGTCCACATCATCGGGGGCCTCGGTGAGGAGTCCGACCTATCGCAGATCCGCGCGTACGTGGGCGCGGCGCAAGCGGCCGGTTCCCTCGGCGGCAGCCTCTACGACTTCAAGACGACGAGTTCGAGCGTCTGGGGCGAGTTGCGTAGATTCAATGTGTGAGTAGCGACATCCGCGACGCCATCGTCGCGAGCGTGCGGGAGTTCGTCGAACGCGAGGTCATGCCCGTCGCGTCGCACTACGACCACGAGGACGTCTACCCGGCGGAGCTCGTCGAGCAACTCGGTGAGATGGGGTTCTTCGGTGCGACGATCCCCGAGGCCTACGGCGGCATGGGGCTCGACTTCGTGACATACGCGATGTGCGTCGAAGAGCTGTGCCGAGGGTTCATGTCGCTGTCCGGCGTGTTCAATACGCACCTCATCGGCGCGTTCCTCATCCGCGAACACGGCACGGACGATCAGCGCGAGCGCTGGCTGCCGCGCCTCGCAACCGGTGAGATGCGCTGCGGACTCGCACTGACGGAGCCGGGGTGCGGCAGCGATCTTCAGGCGATCCGGACGGTGGCACGCCGGTCGGACGGCGAGTGGATCGTCCGGGGCAACAAGATGTTCATTACGAACGGCGAGCACGGCACGGTCTTCGCGACGATCGTGAAGACGAACCCGGACATCGAGCCGTCCCATCGGGGCATGAGCTGCCTGCTCGTGCAGAAGGGCGAGGGGTTCCAGGTCAGTAAGCACATCGACAAGCTCGGCTACCGCGCGATCGATACGAACGAGCTCGTCTTCGACGACGTGCGTGTCCCCGCGAACGATCTCGTCGGCGAAGAGGAGGGACACGGCTTCGCGCAGGTGATGGACGGGCTCGAGACGGGACGCGTGAACATCGCCGCGCGTGCGGTCGGTGTCGCGCAAGCAGCGTTCGAAGCTGCGATCCGTTACGCGCAGGAACGCGAAACGTTCGGCAAGCCGATCGCTCAGCATCAGGCGATCCAGTTCATGCTCGCGGAGATGGCGACCAAGATCGAGGCGGGACGTCTGCTCTATCTCCGCGCCGCGCAGCTGAAGGACTCGGGCGAACGCGCGGACCTCGAGGCCGGGATGGCGAAGCTGTTCGCGTCCGAGATGTGCCGCGAAGTGGCGGTCGCCGCATTACGGATCCACGGCGGGTACGGCTACTCGACGGAGTTCCCCGTCGAGCGCTACTACCGGGACGCGCCGCTGATGATCATCGGCGAGGGAACGAACGAGATACAGCGCCTCGTGATAGCGCGCCGCCTGCTCGAGCGCTACTCGGTCTGATGACGGCGACGCTTCGCACGGCCGTGGATCTCTGCTGGTTGATCTTCATCGTCGTGTGGGTCATCGCCTCGGCGTCGGCGAAGCGGACGGTGTCGCGTCCAGGGAACCAGGTCCTGTACCGGGTGTTCTGGCTCGCCGGCTTCGGATCGCTGTACCTGAGCCGTCCGCGTCGGAGGTCGATCCCGTTGCTCAGTCGGCCGGTGGCGCACGTCGGCGGCGGTGTCGCGGGGCTCGGACTCGTGATCGTCCTCGGTGGCCTCGCGCTCGCGTTCTGGGCCCGTGCGACGCTCGGCGGGAACTGGAGCGGGACGATCACGCTCAAGGAGAACCACACGCTCGTGCAGAGCGGTCCCTACGGGATCGTCCGACACCCGATCTACACGGCGATCCTGGCGATGTTCCTCGGGTCGGCCATCACGTACGGGACTCGGGGAGCGTTCCTTGCGTTCCCGGTCTGCGCCGTCGGATTCATCCTCAAGGCACGCCAAGAGGAAGCGCTGATGCAGCAGACCTTCCCCGACGCGTACCCGGACTACCGCACCCGCACGAAGATGCTCGTGCCCGGGATCTACTGACATGGCCGAACCCGGAACGGTCTTCTCCGTCAAAGAGTGGTCGCACGGCGCGATGGACGGGCCCCCGTTGCACGTCCACCACAAGGGCGACGAGGCGTGGCACGTGCTCGAGGGCACGCTCTCGTTCCGATACATCGACCGGACGGCGCACGCACCGGCCGGCACGACGGTCCTCGTCCCCGCGGGCATCGCGCACACCTTCGGATCCGATGGCCCCGTCCGATACCTGATCATCGCAACGAACGAGATCTTCGACCTGATCGAAGCCCTCCACGCCCCA
>Ga0307469_10000963_pt1 | contig 10647 bp, 7 predicted proteins | sample atmos_gasesAM2C__FD_203084 | JGI IMG/M metagenome (GOLD analysis project Ga0307469, IMG submission 203084) | Hardwood forest soil microbial communities from Morgan-Monroe State Forest, Indiana, United States - atmos_gasesAM2C_515 | ecosystem: Environmental > Terrestrial > Soil > Temperate forest...
ATAACTACCATCGCATCCACATGCCGCTCGCCGGGACGCTCCAGGCCGCCTGGTACCTGCCGGGCCAGCTCTTCAGCGTGAACGCGACGACCGCGGCGCAGGTGCCCGGGCTCTTCGCGCGCAACGAGCGCGTGGTGTGCGTGTTCGCCGACGGGACGCTCTCCTTCGCCCTGGTGCTGGTCGGGGCGCTGTTCGTCGGCAGCATGTCGACCGTGTGGCATGGCGATGTCACGCCGCGCAGCCCGCGCGTGCGCGCGAGTCTCGCCATCGACTTCGTGCGCACGGAGTTGCAGCTCGGGAAGGGCGCGGAGATGGGCCGCTTCAACATGGGATCGACCGTGATCCTGCTATTGCCGCCCGGCAGGGCCGAGTGGCGCAGCGATCTCGCCGCCGGCAGCGTGATCCGGATGGGTCAGGCCCTGGCGCAGCTGACATGAAGGCAGGCGAGGACTGGCGGCCGAGCGCTACGCTCGAGACGCTGCGCGCGCGCGCGGCGCTCCTCGCCCGCGCCCGGGAATTCTTCGCCGCGCGCTCGGTGCTCGAGGTAGACACCCCGCTCATCGTCAACTCCCCGGTGAGCGATGTACACATTGCAAGCGCCACCGTCGGGCTCGGGGGGAACGAAGCCGCCCCGGGCGCGGCAGCGCCGCTCTATCTCCATACCTCGCCCGAGTACGCGATGAAGCGCCTGCTCGCGGCGGGCTCGGGCGACATCTACCAGATCTGCCACGTGGTGCGGGGCAACGAGCGCGGACGCCTCCACAACCCGGAGTTCACCCTCATCGAGTGGTACCGCCTCGGCTTCCCGCTCGCGGCTCTCATGGACGAGGTGGAGGCGCTGGTGCGGATCCTCCTCGGCCCGGGACGCCTCCCGCGCCGTGGCGAGCGCCTCACCTACCGCGAGGCGTTCGCGCGCGAGCTCGCGCTCGACCCTTTCACAGCCCCGGACGCGACACTGCTCGAAGCCGCACGCCGCCTCGGGCTCGAGTCCGGCCGTGCGGACCGCGATGAGCTTCTCGAGTTCCTGATGGGAGTCGGCGTCGGTCCCCGCCTCGGCCGCGGCGCCCTGACCTTCATCCACGGTTATCCCGCGACCCAGGCCGCGCTCGCGCGCCTCGATCCGCGCGATCCGCGGGCGGCGCTGCGCTTCGAGCTCTACTGCGAGGGTATCGAGCTCGCCAACGGCTTCCATGAGCTTCAGTCGGCCGCCGAGCAGCGTGCGCGCTTCGAGCGCGACAACGCCGAGCGGCAGCGCACCGGACAGCCGCTGCGGCCGCCGGATGAGCGCCTCCTCGCAGCGCTCGCGGCCGGGCTCCCGGACTGTGCCGGTGTGGCACTAGGGCTCGATCGCACGCTGATGCTGGCGCTCGGAGCGGAGCACATCGACCAGGTGCTCAGTTTTCCGGCCGGCCGGGCGTGAGCGCATGAGCTGTCCGCGGCGCCGCGCATGACTGCGGTGCGCCTCTCGTCCCGGGGGCTCGCCGCCGGGGTCGCCGCCTTCACGATCTGGGGATTGTTCCCGGCGTACCTGCACCAGCTGAGCGCCGTGCCGGCGCTCGAGATCGTCGCGCACCGCATCGTCTGGTCGTGCCTGTTCCTCGTCGTGGTGCTGCTGCTGCGTGCCGAGTTAGGCCGGCTCACAACGACGCTCGGCAAGCCGCGCCTGCTCGCGGGTCTCGCCACCTCGGCGTTCCTCATCACCTGCAACTGGCTGGTCTACGTGTGGAGCGTGACCCACCAGCACATCGTCGAGTCGAGTCTCGGCTACTACATCAATCCGCTGGTCAACGTGCTGCTCGGGGTGCTGGTGCTGCGCGAGCGGCCGAGCGCCGTGCAGTGGAGCGCAATCGCGCTGGCGGCCGTCGCGGTCCTGTATCTCGCCGTCGACGCCGGCAGACCGCCCTGGATCGCCCTGGCGCTGGCGTTCAGCTTTTCGCTCTACGGCTTCGTGCGCAAGGTGATCAGCGTCGATGCCCTGCCGGGACTGGCGACCGAGACTGTGCTGCTCTTCCCGTTCGCACTCGGTTGGCTCGTCTGGCGCGAAACGACCGGGGCGGCAGCCTTCACCCACGATGGGCCCGCGATCGCCGCCCTGCTGGTGGGCGCCGGGATCTGCACCGCGGTGCCGCTGTTCCTCTTTGCCTATGGCGCACGCCGGCTGCCCTACTCGACGGTGGGCGTGCTGCAGTACATCGGCCCGAGCCTGCAGCTCATCTGCGGCGTGCTCTTCTACCACGAGAGTTTCGGGCGTTCGCGCGCTGCGGGCTTCGGCCTGCTCTGGGTGGCGCTGGTGCTCTACGCGGCCGAGGGGCTGTGGCGCGCGCGCGCACTCTCGCGCCGCACCGTACGCGCCTGAGGGCGAGCGGATCCGCGCGCGAGGCCTACTGCCTGGCGCGCGAGATGTACTCGCCGGTGCGCGTGTCGATGCGCAGCACTTCGCCTTCGTTGATGAAGAGCGGCACCCGCACCACGGCGCCGGTTTCGAGCTTCGCGGTCTTCTGGCCGCCGGTGGCGGTGTCGCCGCGCAGCCCCGGATCGGTCTCCACGACCTTGAGCTCGATGTGCGGCGGCGGGGTGACGACCAGCGGGACGTTGTTCCACAGGGTCACGATGCACACCACGCCGTCCTTGAGCCACTGCGCGTTGTCGCCGACGGCCGACTTGCCTGCGGTGTACTGCTCGAAGTTATCCGGGACCATGAAGTGCCAGAAATCCCCGTCCTGGTAGAGGTACTGCATGTCCATGTCGACCACGTCGGCGGCCTCGAGCGACTCACCCGACTTGAAGGTGCGCTCGATCGTGCGGCCGGTCTTGAGGTTGCGTACCTTGATGCGGTTGAACGCCTGGCCCTTGCCGGGCTTGACGAACTCGTTCTCGACGACCGCGTAAGGGTCGCCGTCGAGCAGGACCTTGAGACCCGAGCGGATCTCGCTGGTGGTATAGCTGGCCATTCCCGGATCCCGTGAGTCTGAGGGCGGCAGGACGTGGCCGCCCGGTCAAAAAAGGGCCGCGTATGATAGCGGCATCGCCCGCAGGCCGCCAGAGAAGCCCGCAGGCGCTTTTTTCCGCGAGGTCGCTCACGCGGGGGCCTTTCCCGCCGGTGCTAGAATCCAGCCCGCTTTTGCTTGTGTGAGTCCAGGGAGGCCGTCCGAGATGGAGCCGAGCGCCGTTCCGCTCATCGTGCTCAGCGCCACGCGTGATCCCGTCGAGGCGATCAACGGCATGCTGCGCCGCGCAGGCGAGCCCGCTCACTGCACGTGGATCCCGGCGCTGCGCGACCTGGGCGATGCGCTCACCCAGATCAATCCGGAGCTCCTGGTGCACGTGATGGCCGATGAGCAGGAGCTCGAGGCCGTCATCGCCATCCGCGATCAGCTCGCCCCGACGGTGCCGATCCTCGCCCTCGCCCAGGAGGCCGACGAGGCCGCCATCGCTCATGCGCTGGGGCTCGGCGCGCGCGACCTCGCCTCGCTCGCCCATCCGAACCGGCTGCAGGCCGTGATGATGCGCGAGCTCGAGAGCTTCCGCGCCCGTCGCACCCTCGATGCGGCGATGCGCACCGCGCAGGATGCCCGCAGCCAGCTCGACACGGTGCTCGAGCGCTCCAACGACGCGATCATCCAGGTGCAGGAGGGAATCGTCACCGACGCCAACCCCGCCTGGCTCGAGCTCTTCGGGGTCGAGGACGGCATCGCCGGGCAGCCCGTGATGGATCTGTTCGAGGAGTCCTCGCATCCGGCGCTGCGGGGCGCGCTCGCCGCGTGCATCCAGGGTCGCTGGAGCGGCGATCACACCCTGAGAGCCAACGCCCAGCCCGCCGATGGCAGCATCCTGCCGGTCGAGATCGCGCTCGCCATGGGCGAGCACGAGGGTGAGCCCTCGGTGCGGCTGGTGGTGCCCTCGGCCCCGCGCTCCCCGCTGGCGGAGCCGCGCGCCGCCGAGGGTCCGGCGGCCGCCGATCCCTACGGACTCCTCTGGCGCCGGGAGCTGCTGCAGGCGCTCGGCGGGCGGCTCGCGACACGCCCCTCGGGCGGCGTGCGCTGCCTCGCGGTCGTCAAGCTCGACAAGTTCGCCACCCTCGAGCGCGTCATCGGCGTCACCGCGAGCGAGGACGTCGTCGCGGAGTTCGTGCGTCTCTTTCGCGAGACGGTGCGGCCGAAGGAGCTGATCGGGCGGCTGGGCGGAATGCTGTTCCTCGTGCTGCTCGAGCGCGGCAACGAGAACGACATCAACGCCTGGACCGAGCAGCTGCTCACGCGCGTTCAGAAACACGTCATGCGCATCCGTGACAAGGCGGTCTCGGTGACCTGCTCGATCGGGCTGTCGACGGTCGCGCCGGCGCGCGGCGCGCTCGATGCGGTGGTGGCCGATGCCCTCGAGGCCTGCCGCAAGGCGGGCGGTCGCGGGGGCAACCAGAGCGTCACCTCGGATCACGCCGATACCGAGAGCCGGGTGATGTCCTACGACAAGGTGTGGGTCAAGCACATCAAGGCCGCGCTCATGGAGAACCGCTTCCGGCTGGTGCAGCAGCCTATCGCGAGCCTGCGGGGCGAGGACCCGAACATGTTCGACGTGCTGGTACGCATGATCGATACGCAGGGCAAGGAAGTGCTGCCCTCGGAATTCATGGCAGCCGCCGCACGCAACGACCTGATGAAGAACATCGACCGCTGGGTGGTTGGAGCGTCGCTGTCTTTCGCGGCGCAGAAAAAGCCCGAATGCCTGTTCGTGCGCCTGTCGCGCGAGACCGTCAAGGACGAGTCCTTCCTCGACTGGCTCGGCAACCACCTGCGCACGAGCCGCGCCGAGCCGGAGCGCCTGTGCTTCCAGGTGACGGAGGAAAGCGCTGCAACCTACGTCACCCAGGTGAAGGCGCTGGCGAACACGCTGCGCGAGCGCCGCTTCCGCTTCGCGCTCGAGAGCTTCGGCGGCGGGCGCGACAGCTTGGGGATGCTCGGCTCCCTGCCCCTCGACTTCGTGAAGATCGACGGCGCTGTGATCCAGGGGCTCGCCGCCGATCCGCAGCTTCAGCAGCGCGTACGGGCGCTGGTCGAAGAGGCCCAGAAGCGCTCGGTGCAGACCATCGGCGAGCGCGTCGAGGATGCCAACACCATGGCGGTGCTCTGGCAGCTCGGCGTGCAGTTCATCCAGGGCTACTTCGTCAATCAGCCCGAGGAAGTGGTCCTGAGCGCCGGGGGCTGAAGCGGCGCGCAGCGCGCCGCTCAGGCCGCGCACCGCAGCGTACGGCGCGCCTCAGGTCTTCGGCGTGCTTCCCGCCGGCAGCTGCGCCTCCATGCGCTCGATCTTGCGCGGCCAGCCGCGCTTCAGCACCGCGCCGCGCTGGGCGCGCTGCCCGAGATAGTCCTTGAGATCGCGCCACTCGATGACCTTACTGGTCTCGCCTGACCAGAGAACGAGGCTCGCCTCGGGCGGCACGACCGCGAGCGCGGTCATGAGCTCGCTGCGCTCGCGCGCCTTCTTGCCCGGGATGTCGTAGAGCTTATTACCCTTGCCGCGCGGCATCTCGGGCACCTCGCTCACCGGGAAGGCGAGAAGCTTGCCCTCGCTGCTCACGACTGCGACCAGCGCGTCGGCCGAGAGCACCGGCGCGGGCGGGAGTACCTGCGCGTTCTCGGGGACGGAAAGCACCGTCTTGCCGGCACGCCGGTCGGTGACGAGGTCCTTCAGGCGCGCGGTGAAGCCGTAGCCGGCATCGCTCGCGAGCAGCCACAGGTCCTCGGGCTCGCCGATCATGACGCCGGCGAACTTGGCCCCGTCCGGTGGATCGAGGCGCCCGGAGAGTGGCTCGCCGTAGCCGCGCGCCGAGGGGAGCGAATGCGCCGGCAGCGTGTAGGTGCGACCGGTGCTGTCGATGAATACGGCGCTCTGCAGGCTGCGCCCGCGGGCCAGCGCCTGGAAGGCATCTCCGCCCTTGTAGGAGAGCGTCGCCACCTCGACCTCGTGACCTTTCGCCGAACGCACCCAGCCGCCCTTCGAGAGCACGACCGTCACCGGCTCATTCGGGATCAGGCTCGTTTCGTCGATCGCCTGCGCCGCCTCGCGCTCGATGATCCTGGTGCGCCGCTCGTCGCCATACTTGTCGGCGTCGGCTTTGATCTCGGCCGCGATGAGCTTCCGCAGCTTCGCCTTGCTCTTCAACAGCCCCTCGAGCTCCGCTGCTTCAGCGGCGAGCGTCTTCTGCTCTTCGCGGATCTTCATCTCCTCGAGCTTCGCGAGATGCCGCAGGCGAGTGTTGAGGATCTCCTCGGTCTGCTCGTCCGAGAGCTTGAAGCGCTTCATCAGCACCGGCTTCGGCTCCTCCTCGCGGCGGATGATGCGGATCACCTCGTCGAGGTTGAGGAAGGCGATGAGGAGCCCATCGAGGATGTGCAGCCGCTTGCCGACCTTCTCGAGGCGATGCTCGAGGCGGCGCGTGACGGTCGTGGTGCGAAACTCCAGCCACTCGGTGAGGATTTCCTTCAACCCCATCACCCGCGGCCGGCCGTCGAGGGCGATGATGTTGAGGTTGACGCGGTAATTGCGCTCGAGGTCCGTGGTCGCGAACAGGTGGTTCATCACCTCGACGAGGTCGACGCGGTTCGAGCGCGGCACGATGACGAGCCGCGTTGGGTTGTCGTGATCGGACTCGTCGCGAATATCCTCCACCATCGGCAGCTTCTTGGCGCGAATCTGCTCGCCGATCTGTTCCTGCACGCGCGTCGGCGACACCTGGTAGGGAAAGGCGGTGATGACCGCGGTGCCGTCCTCGATCTCCCAGGTGGCGCGCGCCTTGAACGTGCCGACGCCCTTGTCGTAGAACTCTTTCAGATCCGCGCGCGGCGAGATGATCTCCGCGCCCGTCGGCAGGTCCGGGCCCTTGACGTGCTTCATGAGCGCGGCGGTCGTGGCGTCGGGCTCCTCGAGCAGGTGGATGGCCGCCGCGGCGACCTCCTTCAGGTTATGCGGCGGGATGTCGGTCGCCATGCCGACCGCGATCCCCGAGGTGCCGTTCAGCAGCAGATTCGGCAGCCGCGCGGGAAGCCACGCCGGCTCCTCGCGTGAGCCGTCGTAGTTCGGGACCCAGTCGACGGTGCCGTCGGAGAGCTCTGCGAGCAGCACCTCGGCGTAGCGGGTGAGCTTCGCCTCCGTGTAGCGCATGGCGGCGAAGGACTTCGGGTCGTCCTGCGAGCCCCAGTTGCCCTGCCCGTCGATGAGCGGGTAGCGGTAGGCGAAGGGCTGCGCCATGAGCACCATCGCCTCGTAGCAGGCCGTGTCGCCATGCGGATGGAACTTGCCGAGCACGTCGCCGACGGTGAGCGCGGCCTTCTTGTGCTTGGCGACCGCCGACAGCCCGAGCTCGCTCATGGAGTAGACGATGCGCCGCTGCACCGGCTTCAGGCCATCGCCGAGCGCCGGCAGCGCCCGGTCGAGGATCACGTACATCGAGTAGTCGAGATAGGCCTTCTCGGTGAAAGTGCCGAGCGGCTGTCGCTCGATGCCTTCGAAGTTCAGCTCCCCGCTCTCGGGCGGACCGCTCATACCTGCACCTCGGCGAGGTTGCCCTTCTCCTCGAGCCACTCGCGCCGGTCGGCCGCGCGCTTCTTGGCGAGCAGCATGTCCATCAGCTGATCGGTCTTGTCCTTGCCCTCGATGGTGAGCTGCACCAGGCGGCGCGTGCGCGGGTCGATCGTGGTCTCGCGCAGCTGCGCCGGGTTCATCTCGCCCAGGCCCTTGAAGCGCGTGACGCTCGGCCTGGTGCGCGGGCTCTCCTTTTCTATCTTCTTCAGGAGCTGATCGCGCTCACCGTCATCGAGCGCGTAGAGCACCTGCTTGCCGGCATCGATCCGGTAGAGCGGCGGCATGGCGACGTACACGTGTCCGTGGGTCACGAGCGGTCGGAAGTGCCTCAGGAAGAGCGCGCACAGCAGCGTCGCGATGTGCTGCCCGTCGGAGTCGGCATCCGCGAGGATGCAGATCTTGTGGTAGCGGAGCGAAGTAAGGTCGGTCGAGCCCGGGTCGACGCCGAGGGCGACCGAGATGTTGTGCACCTCTTCGCTCGCGGCGAGCTGCCCCGGATCCACCTCCCAGGTGTTCAGGATCTTGCCCCGCAGCGGCAGGATGGCCTGGAAGTCCTTGTCGCGCGCCTGCTTGGCCGAGCCGCCGGCGGAATCCCCCTCGACGAGAAAGAGCTCGCCGCGCTTGGGCTCCTGGCTCACGCAGTCGGCGAGCTTGCCGGGGAGCGCGGGGCCCCCGGCGATGCGCTTGCGCACCACTTTCTGCGCCGCCCTGGCGCGCTCCTGGGCGTTGGCGATCGCGAACTGCGCGATCCGCTCGCCGGCGTCCGGGTGGCGGTTGAGCCAGAGCGCGAGCGAGTCGCGCGCGAAGCCCTCGACCAGTGCCGCGGCGTCGCGGCTCCCTAAGCGCTCCTTCATCTGGCCCGCGAACTGCGGCTCCTGGATTTTCACCGAGAGCACGTAGCTCGCCTTGTCCCAGACATCCTCGGGGGTGAGCTTGAGGCCGCGGGGCACCAGGTTCCTGAACTCGCAGAACTCGCGCACCGCCTGGGCGACCCCGGCGCGCAGGCCGTTGACGTGCGTGCCGCCCTCGATGGTGGGAATGAGGTTGACGTAGCTCTCGCCGATCGAGACTTCCGCATCCGGCGCCCAGCACAGCGCGTAGTCGACCGCGTCGTTGTCGCCGGCGCGCGTGCCGGTGATGGGCTCGGCGGGGATGCGCTCGTGCTTTTCCAGCTCCTCGATGAGATACGCGCCGAGGTCGCCGGTGTAGAACCATTCGTCCTTCTCGCCCGTCGCCTCGTTCCTGAAGGTGACCTTGAGTCCCGGGCACAGCACCGCCTTCGCTTTCAGCGTGTGCTTCAGCTGTGGCACCGAGAATTTGTCCGAGTCGAAGAACTTCGGGTCCGGCCAGAAGCGGATGGTGGTGCCGGTGTTGCGCTGGCCGACGGTGCCGATCTCTTCGAGCTTCGAGTGAGTCTTGCTGTCCTTGAAGCTGATGTTGTATTCCTTGCCGCCGCGCTTGATCCAGCACTCGAGGTGCTTCGAGAGCGCGTTCACCACCGAGACGCCCACCCCGTGGAGGCCGCCTGAGAACTTGTAGGTCTTGTCGGAGAACTTGGCTCCGGCGTGCAGGCGGGTGAGGATCAGCTCGGCCCCCGACACCCTCTCCTTCGGATGGATGTCGACCGGCATGCCACGGCCGTCGTCGGCGACTTCGAGCGAGTTGTCCTTGTAGAGGACGACGTTGATCTCTTTGCAGTAGCCGGCGATCGCCTCATCGACGCTGTTGTCGATGACCTCGTGCGCGAGGTGGTTGGGGCGCTGAGTGTGGGTATACATGCCCGGCCGGCGGCGGACGGGCTCGAGGCCGGAAAGGACCTCGATGTCGGATGCGGTGTAGGTCTGACTCATCCGCTGTGCATCATGCGTTTACCATCCTGCCGCGCGATGCGCGTGCCGTGTGCGCGCCTTGAGCTGCGCGGTGCGCGCGGCGCGAATATTACCAAAATGCGCGAGCTGCCCGGCCCCGTCGCCGCGTGGCGTCAGCCAGTCGGGATCGGCCGTCAGTCGAGATCGGCGAGGAGCGCCGAGCGCACCGCCGCGGGAACCGGGTCGACGGAGTGGCGATAGTTCTCGTGATCGATGCCTGCACCGAGAGCCGCTCCTGCGCGGAGCGAGGCGATCATCGCGGGATCGAGCTCGAAGCGCAGGAAATGGACCGCCGAGGTCTTCTCCTCGTTCTCGCGCGGCAGATCCTCATCCGCGATCGCGCCGACGCGCTCGTGTCCCGCGACCTGCACCCAGCAGCGCGTCTCGACGCCGCGGAGCGTGGCGAGCTGCCGGCGCCGCTCCTCTGGCTGCGCGAACTCGATGAGCAGCGTCACCTTCCAGTTGCGGCCGTCCGGAATCAATGGGTTGTAGGAGGCGAGCTCTTCGGCGATTCCTTCGGGCTCGAAGATCCGTTCGACGCGCAGCATCTCCTGGATCTGGTACTGGATGGTCAGGCGGTCCTCGAAAGACCAGGTGGTGTTGGGTCCGACCTGAAGCTGCCGGGCGCGCTTGTGCTCGATCACCCGGGTGCGGAACGCCGCGCGCTCGCGGGCGTACTGCTCGAGGCTCATGAGATCCGTGGCCGCGAGCTTCACAACCCGTACGCCATCCTGAGGAGGGTGAGCGGGTGCTCGGGCTCGCGCGCCTCCTCGAGCCCGCTCTCGATCTGCCGTCCCGCCATGGGGCAGTCGCTCGAGTAGTGATCGGCGTGCGCGCTCTCGACCCGCTGCATGACGGGTCGCCCGATCTTCACCGAGGCGGCGCGGAAGCGCTGCTTCACCCCGTAGGTGCCGTTGTGCCCGGAGCAGCGCTCGATCGGCTCGACGGTGGTCCCCGGCACGAGCGCGAGCGCTTCGCGGGTCTTGAGCCCGAGGTTCTGCACCCGCAGGTGACAGGGCACGTGGTAGCTCACCTTGCCGAGCGCGCGCGTGAAATCGGTGCGCAGCAATCCTTGCGCGTGGCGCAGCATCAGGTACTCGAAGGGATCGAACATGTGCTCGGCCACCGCCCGCACGGCGGCCTCGTCCGGGTACATGAGCGGCAGCTCCTGCTTGAACATGAGGACGCAGGAGGGGATCGG
>Ga0307469_10000964_pt1 | contig 10646 bp, 10 predicted proteins | sample atmos_gasesAM2C__FD_203084 | JGI IMG/M metagenome (GOLD analysis project Ga0307469, IMG submission 203084) | Hardwood forest soil microbial communities from Morgan-Monroe State Forest, Indiana, United States - atmos_gasesAM2C_515 | ecosystem: Environmental > Terrestrial > Soil > Temperate...
CAGCGCGCGGCGAGGTGCGGCACATCGCGGCCCCGTTCATTCCGGCTCACCTCGGCGATGCGGTCGCGGTGATCGCCGCAACCAACGATATCGCCGTCAACCGTGCGGTCTCGCGCGCGTCGCGGGAGCGCGGCATACCGGTCAACGTGGTCGATGATGCCGAGCTGTCGACCTTCATCTTTCCGGCCATCATCGACCGCTCGCCCATCGTGGTCGCGGTGAGCTCAGGTGGTCATGCCCCCGTGCTCGCCCGGCGCATCCGTGCGCAGATCGAGGCGCTGCTGCCCGCGCGCCTCGGAGCACTGGCGCGCTTCATGGGCGAGCGGCGGCGAGCGCTGCAGCGCGCCCTGGCGGCGCCGGCGCGGCGCGAGTTCTGGGAGCGCATCGTGAGCGGTCCGGCCGCGAGCCGCGTGCTCGCTGGCGATCTGCCCGGCGCCGAACACGCATACGGCCGTGAGCTGCTGACCTCGACGCTGAGCGGGGCAGTCGCAACGGGCGGTAACCGGCTCGGAGAGGTCTATCTGATCGGGGCCGGTCCCGGTGACCCGGATCTGCTCACGCTACGGGCACTGCAGCTGCTGCAGCAGGCGGATGTGGTCCTCTACGATCGGCTGGTGAGCCCTCAGGTGCTCGAGCGCGCGCGCCGCGACGCGCAGCGGATCTTCGTCGGCAAGGAGCCGGGCGACTCCGGCCGACAGGAGCAGATCCACGAGCTGCTGTTGCACCACGCGCTCGCCGGCAAGCGGGTTGCACGGCTCAAGGGGGGCGATCCGTTCGTGTTCGGGCGCGGAGGCGAGGAGCTCGAGGCGCTCGCCAGGCACGATATCCCGTGCACCATCGTGCCCGGCATCACAGCTGCGCTCGGCGCGGCCGCTGCGGCCGCCCTGCCCTTGACGCATCGACGCTTCGCGCACAGCGTGACCTTCGTCAATGGCCACCAGGGCGAGGAGGATGCGGCCGGCGACTGGGATTTTTGCGCCGATCCGCGCCGTACCATTGTCTTCTATATGGGGCTGGGGCATCTCGAGGATATCCTGAAGCGGTTACGCGCGGCCGGAGCCTCGGCGGAGCACCCCGCTGCGGTCATCGCACGCGCGACGCTTCCCGACCAGCAGATCGTGCGTGGCACGCTGGGCGACATTCTCGCGCGCGTGCGGGAGCTGGCGGTGGCGCCACCTGCGTTGCTGATCGTCGGCAACGTCGCAGCGTTTACTGCGGATGCCACCGGGTGTATCAGTGCAGCTTTCGTTCCGAGCGGTGTTGCGGATTTCACGGCTCCAGCCAGGCCGGCCGCGGTGGCGACAGGAGCGTTGACATGAGTGCAGCTGAAGGCTTCATCGGCGCCATCGGCCACACACCACTCATTCGCCTGAACAGGCTGAGTGAAGAGACCGGCTGCGAGATACTCGGCAAAGCGGAGTTCATGAATCCGGGCGGCTCGGTAAAGGATCGTGCGGCCGCCGCGATCGTTGCCGATGCGGAGCGACGTGGCGAGCTCAGCGCCGGCGGCACGGTGGTAGAGGGCACTGCGGGCAACACCGGCATCGGGCTCGCGCACGTCTGCAACGCCCGCGGTTACCGCTGTGTCATCGTCATGCCCGACAACCAGTCCCCGGAGAAGTATCGCCTGCTCGAGATGCTCGGGGCAGAAGTACACAAGGTGCCGGTGGTCCCGTACAGCAACCCCAACCAGTACCAGCGCGTCGCCCAGCGGCTCGCCGGCTCGCTGCCTGAGGCAATCTGGTCGAACCAGTTCGACAACACGGCGAATCGCGATATCCACCTTCACTCGACCGGGCCGGAGATCTGGGCACAGACGAATGGCCGCATCGATGCCTTCGTCAGCGCCACCGGCACCGGTGGCACGCTCGCTGGCGTGGCGGAGTTCCTCAAGTCCCGCCGCCGCGCAATCCGCTGCGTGCTCGCCGATCCACCCGGAAGCAGTCTGTATGCCTACATTCGCCGTGGCACGCTCGCGGCGACCGGCAGCAGCTCGATCACCGAGGGCATCGGTATCGCGCGCGTGACCGCGAATCTCCAGGGCGCGCCCATCGATGATGCCGTGTTGATCGAGGACCCGGAGAGCGTGCGTTGCGTCTACCGCCTGCTGTACGAGGAGGGCCTGTTCCTCGGTTCCACATCAGGGATCAATGTCGCCGCGGCGCTGCGTGTGGCACGTGAGCTCGGGCCGGGCCACGTCGTGGTAACGGTGCTGTGCGATGGCGGGGCGAAGTATCAGTCGCGGCTCTTCAACCGCGAGTGGCTCGAGCAGAAGGGACTCGCAGCCCACGCAATCACACCCCCCGGCCGAGCGCCGATCACCATCAAGTCCGCACTGGTCGCCTGAACCCGGGCCACTCCCCGGCTTAGAGCCGGCCAGCGGTGGCGCTGCCGTTCGCGCCGTTCGCGCCGTTCGTGCGAGCGCGATCCGCTGCGCAGGAGGAGGCTCTCCGCCCGGGTCTGGCTGTCTGCGGGCCGGGTGTGAGAGAGTCGGCCGAGCAACAACAACTGCGCAGTTTCGCGCCCGCCCGCATGAACGCTTCGCCGCACTCCCCAGAGCTGGAGGCGCTACGCCTGAGCCTCGAGGTGGCCGTGCGCAGCGTGGGATTCAGCCTGCCGCTCGCTGTGCTCGCGGCCTGGGTCCTGACACGCGCCCGTTTCCCCGGACGACTGCTGCTCGATGCTTTCGTGCACCTGCCCCTCGTGCTGCCGCCGGTGGCGGTGGGCTACGTGCTGTTACTGCTCTTTGGCGCCCGTGGGCCGCTCGGAGCGTGGCTGCGCACACAGTTCGGTGTGCAGCTCGCCTTTACCACCGCGGGCGCGGCACTTGCCACGGCCGTCATGACCTTTCCGCTGATGGTGCGCGCCATCCGGCTGTCCCTCGAGAATGTCGACCGTGGGCTCGAGGATGCGGCGCGTACCCTTGGAGCCGCACCGCTCGACCGCTTCGTGTCGATCACGCTTCCTCTCATGCTGCCCGGGATCCTCGCCGGGGCGGTCACTGCATTCGCCGCGGGCCTCGGTGAATTCGGCGCGGTGATCACCTTTGCCTCCAACGTGCCGGGGGTCACTCGTACGCTCCCGCTTGCGTTGTACACCGCCATGCAGTCCCCGGGCGGAGATGCGCTCGCGCTGCGGCTCGCCCTGCTGTCGTTCGCGCTCGGCCTGCTCGGACTGCTCGCGGCCGAGTTTCTGGTGCGGCGGGTGCGCCGCTATCTCGGCGGCTGAGGTGCTGGAAGTATCCGTGATGAAGCAGCTCGGGGCCTTTCGCCTCGATGCGACCCTCACCGCACCCACTCCCGGAGTCATCGCCCTCTTTGGCCGCTCGGGCAGCGGCAAGAGCACGCTCACCAACGTGATTGCGGGGTTGCTCGCCCCCGATTCCGGTGCGGTCAGTCTCGATGGGGAAGTGCTCACCGATGTCAGTCGTGGCATGGCCGTGCCGGTGGAGCAGCGGCGCATCGGCTACGTGTTCCAGGACGCGCGGCTCTTTCCGCACCTCTCCGTCGCCGCGAACCTGCGCTACGGCGAGCGCCGGCGCCGCAGCGCGCCCACCCTGATTGCCTTCGATGAGGTGGTGGCGCTCCTCGGGCTGGCGCGCGTGCTCGAGCAAAAACCGCGGCAGCTCTCAGGCGGTGAGCGCCAGCGCGTCTCGCTCGGGCGCGCCCTGCTCTCACAGCCGCGGCTGCTGCTGCTCGATGAGCCGCTCGCTTCGCTCGATGTGGCGCGGCGCGAGGAGGTGCTGCCCTACCTGGTCGCACTGCGCGAGCGGCTCTCGATCCCCATGGTGTACGTGAGTCACCAGTTCGATGAGGTGCTGCGTCTCGCCACACACCTGGTGCTGCTCGAGGGAGGACGGGTACTCGCCGAGGGGGCGGTCGAGGAGATGAGCCTGTACCCTGAGCTGCAGAGCGTCATCGGACCCGATCTCGCGGGTGCGGTGATCGAGGGGCTCGTCATCCGGGTGAACCCGGATACCGGTAGCGCCGAGCTCGCAGTCGGCACTGGAACGCTGCAGGTGAGTCTGCGCGATGTGCGGGTCGGTGCACGCGTGCGGCTGCAACTGCTTGCGCGCGATGTCATCCTTGCGACGCAGCCCGTGCAAGGCGTCAGCGTGCGCAATGCGCTCGCGAGCACCGTCATTGCGATCTCCGACGATGACTTCGGCGCCGTGCTGGTGCGCGTCGATGTGGGCGGCGCGATCGTGCTCGCGCGCATCAGTCACGATGCCCGCCGGGCGCTCAGGCTGCGTCCCGGGGATGCGGTGTGGACACTCGTGAAGGCCGTATCGACACGCGGCCATGCGTTCACGCTGACTTCCGGACGCTGAGCCAATCGCCGCGAGGCGGATGCGGTGCAGTGAGCCGTGGCTGCCGCTGAGCGGCGCTCAGCCGGCCGGCGCTGCGGGGGTCTCGCTCTCACTCACCATGGTGAGCACGTCGTAGTTGGCCACGGCTTCGCCATTCTGGTTGGTGATTGCGGTGTCCCAGCGCACCTCGCCGTAACCCGCGCCGGCGCGCAGCGATTTCTCCTTGCAGGTGAGGCGCACGCGGATGCGGTCTCCCGGCTTCACCGGCTTTACGAAGCGCAGGTTGTCGATGCCGTAGTTCGCCAGCACCGGCCCATAATCCGGATCGACGAACAGACCCGCGGCGGCGGAGACCAGGAAGTACCCGTGCGCCACCCGGCCGCCGAAGAGCGGATTGCGCGCCGCCTGGGCCTCGTCCATGTGCGCATAGAAGCGATCGCCCGAGAGCTCTGCAAAGCGTTCGATATCCTGCACCGTGACCTCGCGCTCGGCCGAATGGAAAGTGTCGCCGATCGAGAGTGCGGCAAAGGGCTTGCGGAAGGGGTGCACGCCCGGATCGCGCTCGCGCGCGCCTCTCACCCAGCGGCCGCTCGCAGCGCTCACGAGGTCAGGGGTTCCCTGCACGGCGGTGCGTTGCATGTAGTGCATGACGCCACGGATCCCCCCCATCTCTTCGCCGCCACCCGCGCGGCCCGGACCACCGTGCACCAGGTGAGGGAGCGGGGAACCGTGTCCGGTGGAGTCGCGGCCACAGTGGCGATTCGCGACCAGGATACGGCCGTGGTAAGGGGCGAGTCCCAGGACGAGCTGCGCTGCGATCTCATCGTCGGCACTGAAGACCGAGCTGACGAGACTGCCGCCGCCGCTCCGTGCGAGCGTGATCGCCTCCTCGACGCTCGCGTAGGGGATCAGCGTGCACACCGGCCCGAAGGCTTCCACCGAATGGACGGCGCGTGCACCGCGCGCGTCGCGGCAGTAGAGCAAGGTCGGCGCCACGAAGGCGCCACGTCCCGCATCCGCGCCCAAAGGTTGCGCCTCGCCGGCCCCACCGCAGATGAGCTCGGCCTCACTCACGAGCCGAGCGAGCTGCGCGAGGACCTCGCGCCGCTGGCTGAGGGAGGCCACGGGGCCCATGCGCACCTTCTCGAGGCGCGGATCACCCATCACGACCTGCGCGAGCGCCGCACGTAACGCGTCGAGGACATCACCGGCGCGCGCGCTCGGCACGAGCGCTCTACGGATCGCGGTGCATTTCTGTCCTGCCTTGACCGTCATCTCGCGTACGACTTCGCGCACGAACAGCTCGAGCTCGGGACTGCCCGCGCCCGCATCGGGACCGAGAATCGAGGAGTTCAGCGAGTCGGTCTCGGCGGTGAAGCGCACCGCATTGGCGTTCACCACCGGGTGTTGACGCAGTTTGTGCGCGGTCGAGGCGGACCCGGTGAATGAAACCACGTCCTGGCAGGTGAGGTGATCGAACAGATCCCCGGTGCTGCCGCACAGCAGCTGGACCGCACCCGGCGGAAGGATCCCGGATTCGATCATGCGGCGGAACACCCGCTCGGTCAGGTAGCTGGTCTGAGTGGCCGGCTTGACGATGGCGGGCACTCCAGCGAGGAGTGCGGGCGCGAGCTTCTCCAGCATCCCCCACACGGGGAAGTTGAAGGCGTTGATGTGCACGGCCGCGCCTTCCAGCGGTACGCACAGATGCTGGCCGACGAAGCCGCCGCTCTTCGCGAGCGTTTCCACGGCACCATCCACGTATACGCGGCTGTTGGGAAGCTCACGGGTCCCCTTGCTGGCGTACACGAACAGCGTGCTGATGCCGCCGTCGATGTCGATCCATGAGTCAGCCTTGGTGGCGCCGGTGGCGTAGGAGAGCGCGTAGAACTCCTCCTTGTGCTCGCCGAGGAAGCGCGCCAGCGACTTGAGGAGCGCTGCGCGCTCGTGAAAGGTGAGCCGGCGCAGATTTGGGCCGCCGATCTCCCGCGCATGGCGCAGCATGAGCTGCGTGTCGAGGCCATCGGCGCTGGCGTTGGCGATGACTTCGCCCGTGGTCGCATCGCGCAGCAGCACCCCAGGTCCCGAGCCCACCTGCCACTCGCCGGCAACGAAGCTCTTCAGCTGCATGGTGCTCACTCCTCGCTCACCACCTGTCCGTCGATGCGGTACGAGCGTCCGCGAAACAACGCGACGCGTTCACCCCGCTGGTTGCAGACGCTGATCTCGTAGATGCCGTTGCGCCGCGTGCGCCACAGCTCGCCCGCCTCTGCCGTCAGCTCATCGCCCTCGCGCGCACCGGCCAGAAAATCGATGGTGGCGGCCGCCGCCACCGTCGACTCGTTGTACGAATTGCATGCAAAGGCGAAGGCGCTGTCCGCAAGCGCAAACACCAGGCCGCCGTGACAGACACCATGGCCGTTCACCATGTCCGCGCGCACGCGCATGACGACGCGCGCCCAGCCGGGACGCACGGCAGCGAGACGCATGCCGAGCGCCTGACTAGCGCCGTCGCGCTCGAAAAGCGCCGCCGCGGCGCGTTCCGCACGCTGCTGGGCAGGCGACTCCCGTTCTCCGCCATCGCTCATGTCGCCTCCCGCTATCAGTGGCCACTGAAGCGCGGCGCACGCTTCTCGCTGAAGGCCCTGACTCCTTCCGCATAGTCGGCGCTGCGGCCGAGCTCACCCTGGTAGTCGCGCTCGATGTCGAGCTGCTCGCGCAGCGTGCGGTTCAAGCCTTCGTAGATGGCCTGCTTGGTCCGTGCCAGCCCGCGGGTAGGCGCCGCCGCCAACTGGAGCGCGAGGCTCTCCACGACGGGCGCGAGCTCCGCATCCTCGACGCAGCGCCAGATGAGGCCCCAGGCCGCCGCCTGCTCCGCCGGCAATTTTTCCGCAAGCAGGGCCAGCCCGAGCGCGCGGGAAGTCCCGATGAGCCGGGGCAGGAACCAGGTGCCGCCGGAGTCGGGCACCAGGCCGAGCTTGGCAAAGGCCTGTACGAAGCTCGCCGAGCGAGCCGCGATCACCAGGTCGCAGGCGAGTGCGATGTTGGCACCCGCGCCGGCCGCGACCCCGTTCACCGCCGCTATCACCGGCAGCGGCAGCGCGCGCAGTGCGAGCACCAGCGGCTTGTAGTTCTTCTCGATCGAATCGGCGAGATCTGGCGTGGCCGCGCCCGGTGCCACCGCGCGGTCGTTGAGGTCCTGTCCGGCGCAGAAGCCGCGACCGGCGCCGGTGATCACCAGCACGCGCGCCTGCCGCTCCCGCACCTGAGCGAGCGCATCGCGAACCTCCGCGTGCATCGCCGCGTTGAAGCTATTCAATCGTTCGGGACGGTTGAAGGTCAGCCGGGCGATGCCCGCGCCGATATCGAAGAGTACGTTCTCGTAGCTCACTGCTGGCTCCGTGAAGAAGGCAGCGGGCGTTCCGCCGCAGGCATCACTTCTCGTCGTAATCGAGCTCGAGCACGGGGCTTTTCACCCGCGACTGGCACGCGAGCACATAGCCCTGCTCGAGCTCCCAATCCTCGAGCGCGTAGTTCTGCGCCATCTCGACCTCGCCGCGAATCACCTTGGTGCGGCAGGTCGAGCACACCCCGGCACGGCACGAGAAGGGCAGCTCCACTCCCGCGCGTGCCGCCGCATCGAGCACCGTTTCGTCCTCCATCCGCATGTTGAAGGAGCGGCGGCGGCCATCCATGAGCACGCTGACTTCGGCGCTGCCGGCGGCAGCCGCCGGTGGCGCCCGCGGCGCGGGTGCGGGCGCCGCGGTGGGAGATGGCAACTCGAGCGCTGGACGCTGCCCGAGGGCCTCCGTGGTGGCCACCGTGAAATGCTCGGCGTGTACGCGCGCACCCTCGACCCCGAGGTCGCGCAACGTCGATGTGACCTGCTCGATCATGTCACCGGGCCCGCAGACGAAGTACTCGCTGACCTCGAGCGGCTGAAAGAGCGTGCCGCCGAACTGCCGCACGCGCTGCGCATCGATGCGGCCGTTGTAGAGCTCGACTTCCTGCGGCTCGCGGCTCATCAGGAAATGCAGCGACAGGCGCTCGAGGTAACGATCCTTGAGCGCGAGCAGCTCCTCGAGGCACATGGCGCGGGCGCTGGCGGTGTTGCCGTAGAAGAGGATGACACGCGTCCCGGACCGTGAGAGCAGCGCGCGGATCACCGAGAGCACCGGGGTAATGCCGCAGCCGGCCGCGAACGCCACGTAGGTGGCGCTGCCCGCGCCAGGCTCCCGGGGCGTGAAGCTGCCATTGGGTGGCAGCACTTCGAGGACATCTCCGGGGCGCAGCTGCTCGGCGAGGTGCCGGGACATGCGGCCCTGAGCATGCACACGCGGCACGATGCGCAGCGGCCACTCCCCCGGCGCATTCACCAGTGAGTAGGTGCGGCGCGTATCCTCGCCATCGAGGCTGACGCGCACCACGACGTGTTGACCTGCGCTGCCGCGGTACTCCGCGCGCAGCTGCGGCGGCACCTCGAGCGAGATGGCCACCGCATCCTCGGCATCGGGTGCGAGCTGCAGCACCTTCAATGAATGGAACTTCAGCATCTCACAGGCACTTGAAGTAATCGAAAGGCTCGCCGCAGGTGCGGCAGCAGTAGTGCGCTTTGCAGGGCGTCGAGCCGAACTCGCTCACGCAGCTCGTGTCGCGGCTCGCGCACCGCGGGCAACTCACGCCCGGCGAGCCGAGGAGCTGGCGGGGACTCGTGACGGTCTCCTCAGGCGGTGCAATGCCGAACGCTCGCAGCTTGTCCCGTCCCGCGGCAGTCAGCCAGTCGCTGCTCCAGGGTGGCGACAGCACCTCCTCGAGGATCGCATGCGGAAACCCGCCGGCATCGAGTGCCGAGCGCACCATGGTGCGGATCACCGCCGTGGCCGGACACCCCGAATAGGTCGGTGTGATCGCCACGCGCAGCCGCCCGTCGGCGCCGACCCGAACCTCCCGCACGATCCCCAGGTCGATGATGCTCAGTACCGGTATTTCTGGATCAGGCACCTCGGCCAGCAGCGCCCATACCTCAGCTTCGGCCGCGGTCGCCTCCGCGGTTACGCGACTCCCGCCCTGCGGATCGGACGCCGTTGCCGACATGGTATGACTCAACGTGGCATGACTCGATGCGACCTTCACCAGCGCGCACCAGGGTAGGTGCGCTGCAGGTGTTGCATTTCCCCGAGCAGATGGCCGAGATGCTCGGTGTGCACCCCGCGCTTGCCGTGCCACGGGTAAGGCTGCGCGGCGGGCCGTGCGAGGCTCGCCATGCGCACATCCTCCTCCACCCGCGCCGACCAGCGCGGCGCGAGCTCCGGCAATGAAGGCGCGATCCCGCGCTCGCTCATGTGCTCATCGATCTGATCGGGTGTGATGAGCTCGGCCGTGAAGCGCCACAGCGCATCGAGCGCACGCTGCATGCGCTCGTGGCTCTCGGCGGTGCCATCACCGAGACGTATCAGCCAGCCGCGACTGAAGCGGTAGTGGTACCGCGTCTCGCGCAGCGCCTTGGCGGCGATCGCGGCGAGGCGCGTGTCGCTGGAATGCTCGAGCGCAGCGTACATCTCCAGCTGCCAGGCATCGATCAGCCACTGGCGCACGAGGGTGTGCGCGAAGTCGCCGTTCGGCTGCTCGGCGAGCGCGAGATTGCAGAACTCGGGCGCATCGCGCAGGAAGGCGAGCGCGTCCTCATCGTGTCCCCGGCCCTCGAGCTCACCGGCATAAGTGAGCAGTAAGCGCGCCTGCCCGATGAGATCGAGCGAGATGTTGGCGAGTGCCAGCTCCTCCTCGAGCGCGGGTGCATGGCCGATCCACTCCGCAAGACGCTGTCCCAGCACGAGCGAGGTGTCGGCGAGGCGCAGCACGTAGCGCCAATGCGCCTCCTGCTGCAGCTGAGCGGTCGCCTCGGACGACTTCGTCGTGGCGCTCACAGGTTCTTCACCTCTTCGGGAATCGCGTAGAAGGTGGGATGGCGATACACCTTGTCGCGCGCCGGCTCGAAGAGCGCGTCCGCTTCCTCCGGGTCCGAGGCGACGATGTCCGCCGAGCGCACCACCCAGAGGCTGACACCTTCCTGACGGCGGGTGTAGACATCGCGCGCGTGCTCGATCGCCATGCCCGCATCCGCGGCGTGCACGCTGCCTACGTGCTTGTGCTCGAGGCCCGAGCGCGAGCGGATGAATACTTCGAACAAGGGCCAGTCGGCTTCGCTCATGCGGCTTCTCCCGCCTTCTGCGCCACAGTGTCTGTGCGTGCGCGTGCCGCGTGCGCCGCAGCCGCCTCGCGCACCCAGCGTCCCGCCTCGTGCGCGCGCTGACGCGCCTCGAGCCGTTCGCGATTGCAT
>Ga0307469_10000965_pt1 | contig 10646 bp, 10 predicted proteins | sample atmos_gasesAM2C__FD_203084 | JGI IMG/M metagenome (GOLD analysis project Ga0307469, IMG submission 203084) | Hardwood forest soil microbial communities from Morgan-Monroe State Forest, Indiana, United States - atmos_gasesAM2C_515 | ecosystem: Environmental > Terrestrial > Soil > Temperate...
TCCGCGAACTCGAGGTAGTCGCCGACGCGGCCGGCGTACTCGAGGCTCTGGTTCAGGTTGTCGCTGGTGCCCGGCACCGACACGTTCTGCCAGAACTCGTCGCGCAGCTTCGGAATCGCCGCCAGGGCGCTGCGCAGGCTCGCGTCGGTCCGCGCCATCCCGACGTCGTCCCACATGATGCGGCCGAGCTCGCGGTGGATCTCGCGGATCCCGCGCGATCCCTTGATCGACAGCAGCCGGGTGATCTGTGCCTGCGCGGAGCTTGCGGCTTCCTTGAAGGCGTCGTGGTCGGTGGTGACCTTCGGCAGCGGCGCGCTCGCCAGGTAGTCGCCGATGGTGTAGGGGATGACGAAATAGCCGTCGGCGAGCCCCTGCATCAGCGCGCTCGCGCCGAGCCGGTTCGCGCCGTGATCCGAGAAGTTCGCTTCGCCGAGCACGTGCAGGCCGGGGACCGTGCTCATCAGGTTGTAGTCCACCCACAACCCGCCCATCGTGTAGTGGATCGCCGGGTAGATCCGCATCGGCACCTTGTACGGATCCTCGTCGGTGATCTTCTTGTACATGTGGAACAGGTTGCCGTACTTCTCTTTGATCACCTCGGGGCCGAGCCGCGCGATCGCGTCCTTGAAATCGAGGTAGACCGCGAGGCCGCTGTCGCCGACGCCGCGGCCATCGTCCGCCATCTGCTTGGCGTTGCGCGACGCGACGTCGCGCGGCACGAGGTTGCCGAACGACGGGTACTTGCGTTCGAGGTAGTAGTCGCGCTGGTCTTCCGGGATCTGTTCCGGCGGACGCTTGTCGCCTTCGGTCTTCGGCACCCAGACGCGGCCGTCGTTGCGCAGGCTCTCGCTCATCAGCGTCAGCTTCGACTGGTGTTCGCCGCTGACCGGGATGCACGTCGGGTGAATCTGCGTGAAGCACGGGTTCGCGAAGAGCGCGCCGCGTTTGTGCGCGCGCCACGAGGCGGTGACGTTCGAGTTGACGGCGTTGGTCGACAGGTAATAGACCGTGCCGTAGCCGCCCGTCGCCAGGATCACGGCGTCGCCGGCGTAGCGCTCGATCTCGCCGGTGATCAGATTCCGGCAGACGATGCCGCGCGCTTTGCCGTCGACGACGACGAGATCGAGCATCTCGCGCCGGGCGAACAGGCGGACGGTGCGCTCGTGGACCTGCCGCATCAGCGACGAGTAGGCGCCGAGCAGCAGCTGTTGTCCGGTCTGGCCGCGCGCGTAGAAGGTGCGCGAGACCTGCGCGCCGCCGAACGAGCGGTTGTCGAGCAGCCCGCCGTACTCGCGCGCGAACGGCACGCCCTGCGCGACGCACTGATCGATGATGTTCACGCTCAGCTGCGCCAGCCGGTACACGTTCGCCTCGCGCGATCGGTAGTCGCCGCCTTTCACCGTGTCGTAGAAGAGCCGGTACACGCTGTCGCCGTCGTTCTGGTAGTTCTTCGCGGCGTTGATGCCGCCCTGCGCGGCGATCGAGTGCGCGCGCCGGGGCGAATCCTGAATGCAGAAGTTGAGAACGTTGTAGCCCAGCTCGCCCAGCGACGCGGCCGCCGACGCGCCGGCGAGGCCGGTGCCGACGACGATGATCGTGTACTTGCGCTTGTTGGCCGGGTTGACCAGCTTCATCTCGAACTTGTGCCGGTCCCACTTCCGATCGATCGGCCCGGTCGGAGTCTTCGCGTCGAGCTTCATGCGTGCACCCGTCCTGGCTGCGCCAGGTACGCCCACGCCGCGATCACGATGAACCCGGCCGCGATCAGCACCGCCAGCAGCTTGCCGGCGACGAGCAGCTTCGGCGTCACCCGCGGGTGATCGACGCCGAGCGACTGGAACGCGCTCGAGATGCCGTGCCACAAATGCGAGCCGACGACGATCATCGAGAGGATGTAGAAGCCGACCATCAACGGGTTCGAGAAGTTCTCCATCTCGAGGCGATAGAGATCGCGTCCGCCCGCCGGCCACTCGTACTCTGTGCCGTAGCGGAACGCCCTGACGTGCACGATGAGGAACGCGAAGAGCCACAGCCCCGACGCGATCATCGTCGACGAGGCGAGCGACTTGCGGCTCGGCTTCCCGGCGTACTTCTTCCGCACGTACCCGACGGGACGGGCCTGCTGGTTGCCGAGAAACATCGTCACCGTCTTGTACACGTGCAGCAGGAAAATCAGCAGCAGCCCGATTTCGATGATCGGGATGAGCGGGTTGCCTTCGAGCGTGTACGCGTACTTGTTGAAGACCGCCGGGCCGCCGAACACCATCAGGTTGCCGGCGATGTGAACGAGGAGGTAGAGGAAAAGAGCAATGCCGGTGACGCCGATGAGGATCTTCGTGCCGACCGATGTTGCAAAGACGCCGATTCGCGATGCCATCGATCGATCAGTTTACTGTCCGTTCGCGAACAGGCGCAAGAACGCGACGGTCGCGACTCTGCGTTGTCTAGTTGATCAACGCGCTCTCGGCAGAGACGACATGAGAATGCCGCGCGCAGATGTCGCGCATGCCCGCGTCCATGTAGAAGCTCCCCGTCGCGTCCGGCAGCAGCAGGTCGCCGCCCGCCTGCGCCTGGTCGACGTCGACGTCGCGCGACCGCAGCCGCCGAGGAGATCGGCGACCGTGCGGCGCAGCGAGTCGCGGTCTTCGCACGGCGTCGACTCGGCGCGAATCGATCCGTGCGAAAAGGGCGCCGGCTGAGCCGGTGCTGCGCATGAGCGCCTGAGCGCGGCATGCACGGACACGACGAAAAACCCTGAACAGAAGGACGCGTCCGTCCACACCGTGGTTGACGCGTTCGCGCGATGGCGATTAGCATCAGGAGTTTCCTGCCGTCATGAAAATCCACGAGTATCAAGCGAAAGCGATTCTTGCGAAGCACGGGGTCCCGGTGCCGCGCGGCGAGACGATCACCGACAAGGCGGACGCCGCCGCCGTCGCCAGGCGCCTCGGCACGAGCGTCGTCGTCGTGAAAGCGCAGATTCACGCCGGCGGACGCGGCAAAGGCGGCGGCGTGAAGCTCGCGAAGTCGCCGGCCGACGCCGAGAAGCTCGCGGGCGCGATGCTCGGCATGACCCTCGTCACGCATCAGACCGGTCCCGAAGGCCGTGTGGTCTCGCGCGTCCTCATCGAGGAAGGGCTGCAGATGCAGCGCGAGCTGTACCTCAGCATCGTCCTCGATCGGTCCGCCGGCAAGCCGGTGATCATGGCGAGTGCCGCAGGCGGCATGGACATCGAAGAGGTCGCGGCCTCGACGCCTGAAAAGATCGCCAGGGTCTACATCGAACCCGGCGTCGGCATCGTGCCGTTCGAAGCGCGCCAGCTCGGGTTCGCGATCGGCCTCGACGGCGCGCAGGTGAACAAGTTCGTGAAGGTGGCGACCGCGCTCTACGACGCGTATCTGGCGACCGACGCGTCGCTCCTCGAGATCAACCCCCTCGTCGTCACCGCCGCGGGCGATCTGCTGGCGCTCGACGCGAAGATGAACTTCGACGACAACGCGCTGTACCGCCATGCCGAGATCAAGGAGCTGCGCGATCTCGCCGAGGAAGACACGCTCGAGATCGAGGCGTCGAAGTACAACCTCAATTACATCCACCTCGACGGCAACATCGGCTGCATGGTGAACGGCGCCGGCCTCGCGATGGCGACGATGGACATCATCAAGCTCGCAGGAGGAGAGCCGGCGAACTTTCTCGACGTCGGCGGCGGCGCGAACGCGGAGCAGATCCGCAACGCGTTCAAGATCCTGATATCCGACAAGAACGTCAAGGCAGTGCTCATCAACATCTTCGGCGGCATCCTGCGCTGCGACGTGCTCGCGCAGGGCGTGATCGCCGCCGTCAAGGAGCTTGGCGTCCGCGTGCCGATCGTCATCCGGATGGAGGGCACGAACGTCGAGGAAGGAAAGCGCCTGCTGCACGACAGCGGCATGAATTTCACGACCGCTGACGCGATGGACGAGGCGGCTGAAAAAGTCGTGGAGCTGGCAGGGTAACTGTGGCTGTTCTGATCGATAAGTCGACGCGCTTGATCGTCCAGGGGCTCACGGGCCGGGAGGGGACGTTTCACGCGAAGCAGGCAGCGGCCTACGGCACGAACGTCGTCGGCGGCGTCACGCCGGGCAAGGGTGGCACGACGCACGAAGGCTGGCCGGTGTTCGACACCGTCCAGCAGGCGGTGAAGAAGACCGCCGCCAACGCGTCGGTGATCTTCGTCCCGCCGCCGTTTGCCGCCGACGCGGTGATGGAAGCGGCCGATGCGGGCGTCGCGCTCGTCGTCTGCATCACCGAAGGCATCCCGACGCTCGACATGATGCGCGCGATGACGTTTCTCAAGGATCGCCCGAAGACGCGGCTCGTCGGCCCCAACTGTCCCGGCCTGATCTCGCCCGGGAAGGCGAAGGCGGGCATCATCCCCGGCAACATCTGCAAGGAAGGACGCATCGGCATCGTCTCCAAGAGCGGGACGCTCACCTACGAAGCGATCCATCAGCTCACGCGCGTCGGCCTCGGCCAGAGCACCTGCATCGGCATCGGCGGCGATCCGTTGATCGGCACGTCGCACATCGACGCGCTCAGGCTCTTCGCCGACGATCGCGACACCGACGCAGTGATCATGATCGGCGAGATCGGCGGCAGCGCGGAGGAAGAGGCGGCCGACTGGATCAGGGATCACTTCCGCAAGCCGGTCGTCGGCTTCATCGCGGGGCAGACCGCGCCACCCGGGCGCCGGATGGGCCATGCCGGCGCGATCATTGCTGGCGGCAAAGGCACGGCTGCGGAAAAGATGGCGGCGCTGGCCGCGGCGGGCGTGACGGTGGTGAAGAGCCCCGCCGACATGGGCACGGCGATCCAAGACCTGCTATAATTTGTTGGATCTATTCCTCTAATTCCATCGCGCTCAAGGACTTGTGAATGGCACCGACAGATCTATCGGTTCAGGAGCAACAGGCAACCGCCCATAAACAGCGGGTCGTCAACGACTTCAGCATTCAGGTCGCCACCGTCAACGGATCGGGCAGCCAGACCGCGAATCTCGTGCTGCTGCGCTCGATCCTGCTGATGGGGGTCCCGGTGTCCGGCAAGAACATGTTCCCGTCGAACATCGCCGGGCTGCCGACCTGGTACACGATTCGCGCGAGCAAGGACGGCTACGTCGGCCGCAAGAAAGAGGTCGATTTCCTCGTCGCGATGAATCCGGAGACGGCGAAAGAAGACGTCCTCACGCTGGAGCCGGGCGCGGCCGTCGTCTACGACGAGCCGTTGAAGCTGAACACGCTCCGCACCGATCTCGTTTTTTATCCGGTTCCCTTCGACAAGCTGGTCACGCCGGTCTGCCCCGACGCCAAGCTGCGGCGCCTCGTCCGCAACATGATCTACGACGGGATCCTCGCGAAGCTCCTCGGGATCGATCTCGCGCTGATGGAGAAGGCGCTCGGCAAGCAGCTTGGACGCAAGGCGAAGGCGGTCACGCTGAACGCCGGCGCGCTCAAGGCGGGCTTCGACTACGCCGAGGCGACCTTCACGAAGCAGGACCCGTTCTTCATCGAGCCGATGAACAAGACGGCCGGCAAGATCCTCATCGAGGGGAACGCCGCCGCGGCGATCGGCTGCATGATGGCGGGCGTCACCGTCGTCGCCTGGTATCCGATTACGCCTTCGTCGTCGCTGTGCGAGTCGCTCATCGGCTACATGAAGAAATATAGAGTCGACAAGGACGGCAAGGCCACCTTTGCCATCGTGCAGGCGGAAGACGAGATCGCGTCGCTCGGCATGGTCATCGGGGCGAGCTGGGCCGGCGCCCGCTCGATGACGGCGACCGCTGGGCCCGGCATTTCCCTGATGGGCGAGTTCGCCGGCCTCGCGTACTACGCGGAGACGCCGGCCGTCATCTTCGACGTGCAACGCGTCGGCCCCTCGACCGGTCTTCCGACGCGCACGGCGCAGGGGGACCTGCTGTCGGCGGCCTTTCTCTCGCACGGCGACACCAAGCACCTCATGTTGTTTCCGTGCTCGGTCGAAGAGTCCTACACGATGGCGATGGAGGCGTTCGACATCGCCGAACAGTTCCAGACGCCGGTATTCGTGATGATGGATCTCGACCTCGGCATGAACAACTGGATGTCGGACGCGTTCACGTATCCGACCAAGCCGATCAACCGCGGGAAGCTGCTGACGGCGGCGAAGCTGAAGGAGCTCGGCGAGTGGGGCCGCTACAGGGACGTGGACGGCGACGGCATTCCGTACCGCACGATTCCTGGCGACGGCATGCCGGCCTACTTCACGCGCGGCTCGGGCCACAACGCGAAGGGGCAGTACAGCGAACGGCCCGACGACTACGTCGACAACATGGATCGGCTCGCGCGCAAGTTCGAGACGGCGCGCCAGCACGTGCCGAAGCCGGTCGTCGATCGGAACCCCAAGGCGAGGATCGGCCTCATCGCGTACGGCACCTCGGAGTATGCGACGCGGGAGAGCCGCGATCAGCTGCGCGAGGAGACGAAGGTCGAGACGTCATACTTCCGGCTTCGCGGCTATCCGTTCAACGACGAGATCGCGCGCTTCATCGATACGCACGAGCGCGTCTACGTGATCGAGCAGAACCGCGACGCGCAGCTGCTGCAGCTGATGAAGCTCGAGCTGACGCCGGAGCAGCAGACCAAGCTGCGCAGCGTCCTCCATTACAACGGCCTGCCGATCGACGCGCGCAGCATCACCGACGACGTGCTGGCCCAGGAAGGCTTCGAAGTGGCGAAGAAGACGGCGACGCGCGTGAGCGCGGGCACCGCAGGTGGTGAATAGATCCAATGGCGACTCCAGTCAAGGTGAATCGAATCGGGCTCGAACCGCAGATTTACAAAGGCGGCAAGACGACGCTCTGCGCCGGCTGCGGCCACAACGCGATCTCCGAACGCATCATCGACGCCTTCTACGAGATGGGCGTCGAGCCGAGCCAGGTGATCAAGCTCTCGGGCATCGGCTGCTCCAGCAAGAGCCCGGCGTACTTCCTCGGGACCTCGCACGGCTTCAACGCGGTCCACGGCCGCATGCCGTCGGTCGGCACCGGCGCGATGCTCGCGAACAAGAAGCTGATTGCGATCGGCGTGAGCGGCGACGGCGACACCGGCGCGATCGGCATCGGGCAGTTCGTGCACCTGATGCGGCGCAACCTGCCGATCATCTACATCATCGAGGACAACGGCTGCTACGGCCTCACGAAGGGGCAGTTCTCGCCGACCGCCGATGTCGGCTCGAAGCTCAAGACCGGCGTCGTCAACGATCTGCCGCCGATCGACACGTGCGCGCTCGCCGTCGAGCTCGGCGCCACCTTCGTCGCGCGCTCGTTCTCGGGCGACAAGAAGCAGCTGCTGTCGCTGTTGAAAGCGGCGCTCGCGCACCGCGGCACCGTGATGATCGACGTCATCTCGCCGTGCGTCACCTTCAACGATCACGAAGGGTCGACCAAGAGCTACGCCTACGCGAAAGAGCACGACGATCCGGTCGAGGACGTCACCTTCGTGCCGTTCTTCGAGGACATCTCCGTCGACTACCAACCGGGATCGGCGCAGGAAGTGACGATGCACGACGGGTCGAGGCTGATTCTGAAGAAGCTCGAAGAGGCGTACGACCCGACCGACCGGATCAACGCGATGAAGCGGCTCCACGAAACGGCCCGCCGCGGCGAGTTCGCGACCGGCCTGATCTACATCGAGCCCGACCGCGACGATTTCCTCACGCAGCTCAATGTGGTGGATGAACCGCTCGCGACGCTTCCCCTCGAGCGCATCCGCCCCGGACGCGAAGCGCTCGAAGAGATCATGGAAGGACTACGCTGAACGACGGCAGAGCAAAAGGTCTTCTCTGCGAACTCTCCGTTCTCCGCGGTTGCGTTCCCGCTTCTATCCCTGGCTCTCGTCCTCGTTGGCGCCGACGGCGTCTTCGGCGGTCGCGACCGGATCGTCGGGCAGACCTTCGTCGTTGACGCCGGGGCCGTTGGGATTTCCGAGCTGTTCGTCGCTCGGACGGTCGCCTTCGACCGCGCCCTTGTGGACGTCCTGATCGTCGCGCTGCTTGATCGCCATCGGGGTCATGGGACTCCTTCGCGGCTGGCGCGCTTTCAGCGCCGCCAACCGCTGAGATAGAATCGGCGGATGACCGAGCGGACGCTGGCCATCATCAAACCGGATGCCGTCGAGCGGCGCCTTGCCGGTAAAATCATCGAGCGCATCGAAGCTGAGGGATTCCAGATCCGTGCCATGAAGCGCGTGCACCTCTCGACAGCGCAGGCCGAGGGGTTCTACGCCGTTCACCGCGCGCGTCCGTTCTTCGCGAGCCTCACCGCGTTCATGTCGTCGGGCGCCGCGATCGTCCTCGTGCTCGAGGCGGCGGACGCGATCGCGAAATGGCGGAAGCTGATGGGCGCCACCGATCCCGCCAAGGCCGATCCCGGCACGCTGCGCAAGGAGTTCGCGCAGTCGATCGAGCGCAACGCCACGCACGGATCGGACGCGCCGGACACGGCCGTGTATGAAATCGGATACTTCTTCGCCGGCGTGGAACTACTCTGACGAGGACGCAGAGGTGGACAAAGGACACAGAGGTTCCGCGGCATGGGTAAGGTTTTACTGCTGCTCGGGCTGGGCATCGCGGGCCTCGGGCTGCTGATGATGCTCGGGCTGCCGCTCGGCCGGCTGCCCGGGGACTTCTACGTCAGGCGCGACGGCTTCTCGTTCTATTTCCCGCTCACGACGTCGATCCTCCTCAGCATCATCCTCACGCTCGTATTCTCGTTCTTCAGACGATGAGCATCAAGTCCGATCGCTGGATCAAGCGAATGGCGCGCGAGCACCGGATGATCGAGCCGTTCGTCGACGACCAGGTGCGCCAGGGCGTCGTCTCCTACGGCGTCTCGTCGTACGGCTACGACGTCCGCGTCGGCAACGAATTCAAGGTCTTCACGAACGTCTACAACACGGTCGTCGATCCGAAAGCGTTCGATCCGAAGTCGTTCGTCGACATCGTCGCCGACGAGTGCATCATCCCGCCGAACTCGTTCGCGCTCGCGAGCACGGTGGAGTACTTCCGCATTCCGCGCGACATCCTCACGGTCTGTCTCGGGAAATCGACGTACGCGCGCTGCGGGATCATCGTCAACGTGACGCCCTTCGAGCCGGAATGGGAAGGGCACGTGACGATCGAGATCTCCAACACGACGCCGCTGCCGGCGAAGATCTACGCGAACGAAGGGATCGCGCAGGTGCTCTTCTTCCAGGGCGACGAGCCGTGCGAGAAGTCCTACAAGGACAAGAAGGGAAAGTATCAGGCGCAGCGCGGGGTGACGCTGCCGAAGCTGTGAACAGAATTCTTGGAGGCGATGTGCGGACGTTTCTCACGATTACGGCCGTAGCGCTTCTCACGACGCTGGGCGTCGGGCAGCAGCAGTTGCCCGCTCTTCCAGGCGAGACGCCGAAGCGCCTCACGCGGCCGACCGACGAGTACGACTACGCGCGCCGCGACGTCATGATCCCGATGCGCGACGGCGTGAAGCTCCACACGGTGATCCTCGTCCCGAAGGGCGCGCGCCGCGCGCCGATTCTCCTCACGCGCACGCCGTACGACGCCACCGCGCTCACCTCGCACGCGCCGAGCGCGCACCTCGCGTCGATTCTCGAAGGCTACGACAACGCCGTCGAGGTGATCGTCGAAGGCGGCTACATCCGCGTCGTGCAGGACGTCCGCGGCAAGCACGGATCGGAAGGCGACTACGTGATGAACCGGCCGCTGCGCGGACCGCTCAACGCGACGACGGTCGATCACGCCACCGACACCTACGACACGATCGACTGGCTCGTGAAGAACGTGGCCGAGACCAACGGCAAGGTCGGCATCCTCGGCATCTCGTACGACGGCTTCCTGCCGCTGATGGCGCTCTTCAACCCGCATCCGGCGCTCAAGGTGTCCGTGCCGATGAACCCGATGGTCGACGGCTGGATGGGCGACGACTGGTTCCACAACGGCGCGTTCCGCCAGCAGATGATGCCCTACATCTACGAGCAGGAAGGGACGCGCGCCAACGACGGCGACGCCCGGTGGTTCACGCGCACCTACGACGATTACGACACCTACATGCAGGCGGGCTCGGCGGGCGAGCTCGGACGCCGTCGCGGGCTCGATCAGATGGGCTTCTGGCAGAAGATCGGCGAGCACCCGGCCTACGATGCGTTCTGGCGCGAGCAGGCCGTCGACAAGCTGCTCGGCGCGCAGCCGCTGCAGGTGCCCGTGATGCTCGTGCACAGCCTCTGGGATCAGGAGGACATCTACGGCGCGCCGGCCGTCTACAAGGCGATCGAGCCGAAGGACACGGCCAACGACAAGGTCTTCCTCGTGATGGGGCCGTGGCACCACGGCCAGGAGATCGGCGACGGCAGCACGCTCGGCGCGCTCAACTTCCACAGCGACACGGGGCTGTACTTCCGGCAGCAGATCCTCCGGCCGTTCCTCGATCATTTTCTGAAGGACGAAGCGCCGGCGATGGACGTGGCGCCGGTGACCGCGTTCGAGACCGGCACGAACGAGTGGCGGCGGCTGCCGGCGTGGCCCGCCGGCTGCGCGTCGGGGTGCAGCATCTCGCCGACGCCGCTCTACC
>Ga0307469_10000966_pt1 | contig 10645 bp, 5 predicted proteins | sample atmos_gasesAM2C__FD_203084 | JGI IMG/M metagenome (GOLD analysis project Ga0307469, IMG submission 203084) | Hardwood forest soil microbial communities from Morgan-Monroe State Forest, Indiana, United States - atmos_gasesAM2C_515 | ecosystem: Environmental > Terrestrial > Soil > Temperate forest...
CGTACTTCAACTCCGCTTTCACAACCGTGACTGATGCCGTGAAGTCAGGGAACTGCACCCTGGTTACGAACGCCATGGCCTACAAAGTGTTGATGGACGAGGATCGCAACCGCGCCCGAGGCATCCTGTACGTTGATCGCAACACCCGCGAGACCCGCGAAGTCTACGCGCGTAGCGTGATCCTGTGCGCGCAGGCCCAGGAATCCGTGCGCATCCTGCTGAACTCGGCCAGCCAGCAGCATCCGAACGGCTTGGGCAATTCCAGTGGCGTGCTGGGCCACTACTTCACGGCTCACGTCCGCAGCGGTGGTGGCAGTGGCGACATGCCCTCGTTCGACGCGAAGCCCACGCTCGCCGGGCCGCACCGTCCGGTTGGGTTTTACGTCCCACGCTTTCGCAACCTGAAGGGCGCGCCTCAGTCCAAGGATTTTGTGCGCGGCTACGGTTTCGAGGGAGACAGCGGGGTTGGGTTCAACTGGTCAGCGCCCGGCTTTGGCGAGGCCTATAAGAAGTCGATGCATGAGCCGCAGGGGCAGCTCAACGTCACGGGTTTCGGCGAGGTTCTTCCGCGCTGGGAAAATTTCGTGGAGATCGATAAGAACACCGTCGATCGATACGGTATCCCCGTCTTGCGCATTCACATGGCCAACGGTCCCAATGAAACGGCCATGGTCAAAGATATGGCCGTGAGTGCCGGGCAACTGCTGGAGGCCGCGGGTGCAAAAAACATTCGCACCTACGCGAACCCCGCCAATGGCCGGTGGGCTGTGCACGAGGCTGGGATCGCGCGTATGGGCAACGATCCGAAGAAATCCGTCCTCACTCCATTCCAGCAAGCGCACGACGTCAAGAACCTCTTCGTGATGGACGCTTCCAGTTTCCCCTCGAACCCCTGCCAGAACCCGACTCTGACCATCATGGCGCTGTGCGTGCGCTCATGCGATTACCTCATGGACGAGATGAAAAAAGGAAGCGTCTAATTGCTTCCGCGTCACGTCGCAGACCGCTGAAGGGAACACTGCTAGTTTTCCACCGTGGCGACTGTTCAATTGCTACGCGACTCGCCTACAATGCCTTCCCGAGACTCATACGACCTCAATGTGTGAAAGGGCGGGCTGGCAATGTCGGTTGGGGCGACGGCGGATCAGGACGACGTTCTCACGAAAGCGGGAAAAGCTGCCGGACCTTGCGCCATGGTCATCTTCGGAGCGTCGGGCGACCTCACCATGCGCAAGCTCATCCCGTCCTTATTCAACCTGGCAAAAGCCAACCTGCTTCCGAAAGATTTTGTGGTGGTCGGAACCGCGCACGACGATCTGAGCGAAGAACAATTTCGCGTGCAGGTCACACAATTCCTCCCTGCTTCGGATCGGCAGACCGACACCTGGACCTGGTTCTCGCAGCGGCTTCGCTATCATCGCGGCGGTTTCACCGACGCGGCCAATTTCTCCGCCCTGTCCGACCTCCTGAAGCAACTCGACATCGAATTTAAAACGGCCGGAAACTATCTTTTCTATCTGGCCACCGCCCCCAAGTTCTTCGCCCCCATCGTGCAGCAACTCGGCGCCGCCGGCCTTTCGACCGAAGACCAGGGCCAATGGCGGCGCGTCGTGATTGAAAAGCCCTTTGGGACCGATCTCGAGTCAGCGAAGGAGCTGAATCGCCAGATCAAAGAAGTCCTGAAAGAGAGCCAGATCTATCGCATCGACCATTACCTGGGCAAGGAAACCGTGCAGAACATCATGGTTTTCCGCTTCGATAACGCGATCTTCGAGCCCATCTGGAACCGGCGCTACATCGATCACATTCAGATCACGAATGCGGAGACGGTTGGGGTCGAGCAACGCGGCGGCTACTTCGACAACGCCGGCACCCTGCGCGACATGGTTCCGAATCATGTCATGCAGTTGCTGAGCCTGATCGCCATGGAAGCTCCTATATCCTTTCAAGCGGACGCGGTGCGCAACGAGCAAGCTAAGGTGCTGCACGCCGTGCAAGCCCTGGACTCAGAGGATGTCTTGCAACGTACCGTTCGCGGCCAGTACGGTGAAGGCACAATGGGAGGTCAGCGGGTTCCCGGATATCGCACGGAGCCGGGCGTCTCCCCGGAATCGCGAACCGAGACTTTCGCCGCGCTGAAGCTTAATATCGACAACTGGCGATGGGCCGGGGTTCCTTTCTATCTGCGCACTGGAAAGCGGATGGCGGAACGCCACACCGAAATCACCATCCACTTCAAGACCACACCCTTCGCGATCTTTCACCAGGGACCGGTGCACAAACTGCACGCCAACCAACTGGTCATCCAGATTCAGCCCGCCGAAGCGATCTCGCTGAGTTTCGGCGCAAAGATTCCCGGGCCCATCCTGCGCGTCGGCTCGGTCGAAATGAGTTTCGAATACACCAAGTACTTCAAAGCCGAGGCCTACACTGGGTACGAAGTGCTGCTCTATGACTGCATGATTGGCGATCCCACGCTCTTCCAGCGTGCCGACATGGTCGAAGCCGGATGGCGCGTCGTCGATCCGGTGCTCGATGTCTGGAAAGTGCTGCCGCCAAGAAAATTCCCCAACTATGCCGCCGGCACGTGGGGTCCCAGGGAAGCGGACGAATTAATGCTGCGCGACGAGCGTGAATGGAGGAAGATCGAAGCATGATCCTCGCAGGAGAAATTGGCGCCACCAAAACCCGCCTGGCCGCTTTTGAAAACGACGGAAACAAACTCGCCACCGTGGTCGAAAAGACCTACCTCAGCCAGCAGGAGAGCAGCCTGCCGAACATCATCACGAACTTCGTGAAGACGGAAGGTATTCCCGTACACAGCGCATGCTTCGGGGTAGCCGGTCCGGTGCGCGGAAAGACAAGCAAGATCTCCAATCTCGCCTGGACCATCAATGCCGACGAACTCGCGGGGCTGCTCAAACTAAAGTCCGTTGGCCTGATCAATGACCTCGAGGCGTACGCCTACGGTATCGACGGCCTCGAATCCAAGGACTTCATCACGCTCAGCGAAGGTTCGGAAGACCCCGTCGGCAATCGCGCCGTGATTTCTGCGCGTACCGGGTTGGGCGTCGCGGGACTTTACTGGGATGGCTTTCGTCACCATCCCTTCGCGTGTGAAGGCGGGCACAGCAGTTTTTCACCGGGGAACGAACTGGAGATTGAACTGCTGCAATACCTGCATAAGAAACATGGGCGCGTCAGCGTCGAACGCGTCCTCTCCGGGCCCGGCATCAAGAGTATCTACGACTTCCTGCGAGAAACCGGGAAGGAGCAGGAATCCGGTTCCCTCAAAGAGCAGGTTGCGAGTGCTCCCGATGCACCCGCGCTGATCTCAAAGCTCGCTCTTGAGAAGAAAGCTCCCATCTGCCAGAAGACACTGTCAATCTTTGTGGGAGTCTACGGATCGCAAACGGGAGATTGCGCGCTGACCTTCATGTCAACCGGGGGAATCTTTGTCGGGGGCAGCATCGCCGCAAAGATTCTGCCGCTGATGCAAGCGCCGATCTTCATGGAATCTTTTCTGGCCAAAGGTCGCATGCGGGCTTTGCTCAAGGACATCCCGGTGAAGATCGTGCTCAACGACAACTCCGGAATGCTGGGTGCCGCGCGCTACACGCTGATCCAGAAAGCGTTCCGCAACTGATCAGGCTAGCCTTGAGCGGTGCTTTACGCGGCAACCTGACGCTCTGAGGTCCAGCTCTCCAAGCGTTGTTTTATCAGCAGATAGCAATCACAGGCGGCGTGTTGGAGCTTGATTTCATCCAGGATGGTGATACTGCCGCGAGCACAGGCGATCATGCCACCTCTCTGCAATGAGCCGGCAGCCACGGTAACACTGGATCGCCGTGTTCCCAGCAACTGGCCAAGGATGTCTTGTGTGAGCGGCAGTTCTTTCGAGCCGAGCAGGTCATAGCTCATCAGGAGCCACCGCGCCAGGCGCTGTTCAACTTCGTGCAGCGCGTTACAGGCGGCGATCTGCATGACCTGTACCATCAGCTGCTGGCCGAAACGGTGCAGTCCAAGTTCCAAATTCGGGCAACGAGGGAGAAGCTCGCGCAGTGCTCCGGCATCGATGCGATGGGCGGTGCCCTCCGTTTGGGCCATGATCCGGTTCGGGATGGTGGTAAAACCATCGACGAGCGGCAAGCCCGCGAACCCACCGCTCCCGACCAGCCCGACTTCCACACCTTTCCCGTTCGACTGTACGGTGATGAGGGACAACAGGCCGCGTTCGACGAAGTATGCGGATTTCATTGTGCTGCCCGCCTCATGCAAAACCTGATGGATTCGCAGGCGGACAAACTCAAGTTTGGGCTGGAGTATGGCCAGCTCACCGGCAGGCAGTGTGGACAACAACCCTGCTTTCGAGGTTTTCGTTCCATAGTCCCCGTTGCGGGACTGGACAAAATTCGCGACATCACTAGTGGAAGCATTCATCTCGGGGGGAGCTCCAGGCGTGCAGTGCTGGCACGCAAGAATCAAGTTGTTGAGGAACGCCAAGGCGACCTCAGATGATCAGGTGCCTGGTGTCTCGGGCAAGAAGACACGTCGACTTATATCGGCCAATTGCGCTTGCAAAAGCTTACACGCGGTTTGCTGCAAAGGGGTGCGCCAAATCGCGCCAACCATCAATTCAGCATCGGGATGCCCGGCCTCGAATGTTCGAAGGTCCGACCGCTTTTAAGGGATGGGAAGGAGCTTTTCCGCCATGCCGCGCCCTCTAAGGGTGCATGTGGCACCACGCACGCATAGTCACCACGGCAGTCGGTATAATGCGCAAGCATCTGGCGCAGACTGCGAGGGCGCGACGCAAACCTGGTGCGTCACGCTGAAGGCATTTGTCCGATAAGCTCATAGCCCGCTTGCGGAAACCCATACGCTTGGCGTGGATGACGCGCTGCGTCTGCACATTCTGGATGCCTGCCGAAGAGTCGGCCGGCGCTCCTGACCCAATAGCCGGCTTCCGCGTCCATGCCACAACCTAAACGTCGGCCATCCAATGCATCCGTCAAGCTGTCATTCAGCTTATGCGCATGGCTGGTTGGCGTTTTGCTCACGCTGAGTGTCTGTTCTGCGGCCAGCGAGACGGTACTGGTAGACGGAGTTGTGCGGGATCCGAGCGGGGCGGTTATTGCCGACGCTGCGGTTGTTCTTAAGCGTGGTTCCAGCGAAACTGCCACCCGCACCGACAGTGAAGGTCGTTTCGTTTTCTCCCGAGTCACCGGCAATGTCGGCACTGTATCGATCAATGCTCCCGGTTTTCTTCCTTTGCAAAGAACGGTCAAGGCCGAGGGACAAGCGTCCATCCACCTCGACCTGGTTCTGCAACCGGCCGGCGCCTCCGAGCAAGTAATCGTTTCTGCATCGCGAAAACCGATACGGCTGGCGGAATCTCCCGGCAGTTCGGTTCTCGTTACCGGACCCGCGCTGGTGAACTCTCCCGCGCTGCGTGTCGACGACGTTCTCCGGCAGGTTCCCGGCTTCTCCCTCTTGCGACGCTCGACCAGCCGGACTGCGAATCCAACGACGCAAGGGGTCTCGTTGCGCGGAATGGGGGGAAGCGGAGCGAGTCGCGCGCTGGTGCTCGGTGATGGCATCCCCTTGGGAGATCCGTTCGGGGGCTGGGTGTATTGGAATCGCATCCCGAAGGTGGCGCTCGATTCCGTGGAAGTTGTGCGGGGTGGCGGATCGAGTCTCTATGGCAGCTCCGCTCTGGGCGGAGTCATTCAGCTCATCACGCGGGATGTGCAGGTCCCTGCTATTTCGGTTGAGGCATCGTATGGAAACCAGCGCACGCCCGAACTCTCCATTTGGGCTGGGAACAAATGGCGGAAGTGGGACTATGCGATTGCCAACGAGATGTTTTACACCGACGGCTTCGTGCTGGTCCCCAGCGCGGATCGCGGTTCTGTGGACACCCCTGCCAACTCAAGGGATCTGACCCTGTACGTCACGGTTGGACACACACTGGGCCAGCGAGGCCGAATCTTCGGGCGAGGAAATTTCTTCACCGAATCCCGGAACAATGGCACTCGCGCCCAAGTCAACGACACTCGCATCGGGGAAGGCGTACTTGGGCTTGATCAGCAAATCGGTGTTGCCGATTCGCTGACTCTGAGGATTTACGGAGACGCGGGATCGTACAACCAGGCGTTTTCATCGATCGCAGCCGACCGTAATAGCGAGACCGTCGTCAATCTCCAACACGTGCCCGAGCAGGTCGTGGGAGGAACAATGCAGTGGATTCACAGCTTGCGGTCGAGCCACACGTTGATAGCCGGACTGGATCTGAATGAGGTCATCGGGGCAAGCAACGAAGTGTTGCTTGCCGGTCCCAACGTTGGCCGGGACAGCGGCGGCCGCCAGCTTCGCGTGGGATGGTTTGGAGAAGACATCTTCCATCGGGGCAAGTGGAACCTCGTTCTTAACGCGCGGTTAGACATCTGGCGAAACTTTCGAGGCAGCATCCTCACCGTTCCGAGCGTCGGCCAGCCCGCACGCACGACCTATCCAGATCGAACCGATCTTGCATTGAGTCCCCGGCTGTCGGTGCTACGAACCTTCAATAGCCATGTTGCGGTTACCGGTTCTTTCTATCGCGCGTTCCGTGCTCCCACCCTAAACGAACTTTACCGGACATTTCGAGTGGGCAACGTCTCGACCCTTAACAACGCCGCTCTGACCGCGGAGCGCCTGACGGGCGCCGAGGCCGGAGTCCGGGTGCTGGGTTGGGATCAGCGGTTGAGTCTGCGAGGCACGTACTTCTGGAGTGACATTGTTGATCCCATCACGAACGTCACCCTCTCCAGCACTCCGGTGCTGATCACCCGGCAGCGCGAAAATCTTGGGCGAACCCGTTCCCGCGGCCTTGAACTCGATGCATCCTTCCATCTACGACCGGCCCTGCAAGTCTACGCAGGGTACGCGTTCACCGACGCGACGGTGCTGCAGTATCCGGGAAGTCCTGGCGGCGTCGACCTGGTTGGGTTGGACGTGCCTCAAGTGCCCCAGAATGTCTTTACGTGGGGAGTCTTCTACACGCATTCCTCCCGGCTGTTTGTCGGCGCGTCGGGCCGTTTTGTAGGCCAGCAATTTGACGATGACCAGAACCAGTTCCTGCTGCATCGCTTCTACAGCATGGACCTGGAAGTGGGACGTAAGGTCGGGGAGCATGTCGAGCTCTTCGTAGCCGCGGAGAATGTTCTCAATCAACGATACGAGACCGCGCGTACGCCTACCGTAAATCTTGGGCCGCCGGCGCTGGTGCGGCTTGGGGTAAGGTTGCACTATCCGTCGCGTTAGTCCAGTTCCGCCGCTAAACGGTACGAGTTCGGGTAAGTTTTGAGTGATCGAAGCGCGTGCTGTGTGACGAGGACGGCATGATGCATGGCGGGGTCAAAGACTACGGAAGAGTCGGATGGTGCCCGGGGCGGGAATCGAACCCGCACGTCCCGTTAGGGACTCGGGATTTTAAGTCTGATCCCCGTCATTTTTCGCTGCTCGCGGATCTCTAAGCGTATGTGCGTTTTAGCTAGTGTTTATGCGGTTTCCGTGAAGATTTCGTTCGTTTCATTCCGTGACGTCCCGTAACGTCCTGTCACCTCCTGTCGGGCAGAGTTTGGGCAGAGCAGAAATTGAGCAGCGAGATCGCAGTTACGAATCCGATCATGTTCTAAACCGTACGGCGCTCGCGCCAGGAAGCGCACCAGCGCACGGCAGCATCCGCAGTCGACTCGACCATCGTCCGCGTGCTCCTCGTCGTCCTGCCGCAATTGTCGCGTGCATCCGTCGTCGACAGACGGGGCGGGTCGCATCTCTACGGAAAAGCACTTCCGGACCGCGCGGCGGACGGGCACAATAATCCGCTAAATTCGCAAAAAACTAAAAGTTTGTTCGCCCCCCTCTTCGCCCCGCGTCTGGCGCGGGTTTCCGTGAAATAAGCTCGATAAACTGCGAGGTCTCCGCCCACTCTCTCGCACCTTATTCCTCGCAATTGACAAAGAGGATCAGAGTTTTTCGTGTGACGATTTCGTCCACTAGGGTCAATGCAATGGGGATTTAACGTCAACTATACGGGCCGGTACCTGCTTGTTCATTTCGGATTTGCAGTCGATGCCTGCTCGATAACTCGGCAGGACAATGGCGCCCCATTTTTCAGAGCAATGGCTGCGCGGTCGGCTTTGGTTTCGTTGGGATCGTTACAAAAAGCGTGTGCAAGTTCGTGCCGAATCGCCAGATCGAACAAATTTTCGATGGGCATATGCCAGATCGCACCCAGCTCCACGCCTCGAATCGAGGTTTTGAGCACTAAGGCGCCGTCAAGAAATGTCTCTCGCTTCGGTAGGTAGCTGAACGCTGGATTGTTTGGATCGAACCTTTTCTCGGATAGAAGTCGTTTCCAATCCTCGGTGCGAACCAGCACCCATGTCCATTCGCCAAGTCCATCCAAAGGGTATCGTTCTAAAGCCTTCCTTAAGACTGTCGTAGCGACTTGGCAATCTCTCGGCGTATAGCCAACATGGCAGGCAAAGTGCTGTTGTGAGGAGGCTTGTTTCTGGGCGCTCGCAGTACCTTTTGTTTGTGCAGCAAGCGGGTATGCGGAGAATACAAAAGGCACGGTCGTTAGTAAGCCGGTCAGCAGAATCAAGCTCAATCGGCAGCTTCCGCAAATTGGGTCGCAGGCGGCGCACGATTCGTGATTTCCGGATGCTCTTGTCATGTTGTCCTCTTTCGCGGAGTGCCGCGCTTGGGGGACAACGTCTGCCGAGAGTCCCGCTACCTCAATGGATGGAGCCTTAATTGGCTATCAAAGAAATGTTGGAAGGGGCTCGATCGTTAAGCTTCTGGAACAAGAGAAGTTAAACCGAGATGTCAGAGGCCGGAACCGAGCTCCGGAAGTTGCACTTCAATGCTAGACTGGGCAGCATTTCTTGTGGTTAACCTGTGCTGGAACAAGTTCCCAATCCTCAAGTGGTACGGTTTGGCACGTTTGAAGTGGACTTGCGCCTCATGGAACTGCGCAAGAACGGGAAAAGACTCAAACTCACGGGTCAGCCATTCCAAATTCTGGTCATCTTACTGGAGCACCCCGGCGATCTGGTCACCCGCGAACAGTTGCAGCGACGGCTGTGGCCATCCGACACGTTTGTGGACTTCGAGGGCGGTCTTAACGCCGCAATCAACCGGGTGCGGGAAGCCCTGGGGGACTCGGCTGAGAATCCGCGTTTTGTCGAAACTCTGCCGCGGCGTGGCTACCGTTTCATAGCGCCGCTAGTCGATTCCAGGCCATCACGAGCAACGTTGCCGGCTGCAGAATCTAACGTCAGTCCGGGGCAGACAGTTACAAGTCCGGGTGCCTTGCCTGGTTCGGAAGCTAGTGAGCGAAGACCTGTCTCTCGCCGACTCAAACTACTACTCGGTGGAGTATCAATATTGGCAGTCTTGGTTGTTGTCGTTGCCCTGTTGTCCAGGCTGAGTCGACGCGGTGATTGGGACTTCCAAGCTATGAAGCTCAGCCGAGTCACGCAAAGCGGGAACGCTGTCAATGTGGCGATCTCCCCGGACGGGCGTTATGTCGTCTATGTTCTGCGTGAGGGGGAAAAACAGAGCCTCAACGTCCGTCAAGTAGCTACCGGCAGCGATGTGCAGATTCTACCGCCGGATGAAGTTTGGATATGGGGTCTGACCTTCTCGCCGGACGCCAACTACATTGATTTTGTCCGCTCCGAGAAGCCCGACTTTACAGACACCCATCTCTATCGGATGCCCGTGCTCGGTGGAACACCACACCTTGCGATGCAGGGGGGGATCGACTTCGGACCCAGTTACTCTCCAGATGGTCGGCAGTTCGCTTTTTTGCGAGTGGCAAACTCGGGTCATGGAACGGTCGATGTCTTGATTGCCAAAGCCGACGGGAGTGACGAACGGGTGCTCGCTACACGTCCCTACCGTGACGAGTTTATCGGTGTAGCGTGGTCACCCGATGGCAAGACGGTTGCGTTCACAACCTCGGAGGCCACGAAGAAGCTTCGTTCTTCGCTTTGGGCCATATCGGTCGCTGATGGATCGGTCCGTGAAATCTACTCAAAACCGGACCCGATCGGCCGTCCGCGCTGGCTGCCCGACGGAAGTGGTCTCTTGGCTCCCATAGGGAACGCTGGTCAGGCGTTTCGCGGGCAACTTTGGTTCATCTCCTATCCACGAGGAGAGGCACGCCGCCTCACCAATGACCTGATGGATTACCAGCTCTGTTGCTTGGACCTCACGCCGGATGGCAAGACTCTTGTCGACACCGAGCTGTCAACGGTCTCCGACTTGTGGCTCTCCCCCGGCGAAAACACTGCAAAAGCAAAGCAGATTACTACGAAGGAGTTTGCTGTCGGAGGCTTTTCCTGGATGCCCGACGGCCGCATCATCCTTGCCAGCCAGGATGGCACTCTCTACGCGGTAAATCAGGATGGGAGTGGGCGTACTCGGCTGACGCCCGATGATAGTCCCAACTGGGACCCGTCGGTTTGTGGCGATGGGCGCTACATCGTCTACGCCGCCTACCGCGAGCAAAAACGCGGGATATGGCGCATGAGTGCCGATGGCTCAAACCCCATCCGCATCGCTGACGAGACGCTTGCCATAGGCCCGCAAT
>Ga0307469_10000967_pt1 | contig 10635 bp, 7 predicted proteins | sample atmos_gasesAM2C__FD_203084 | JGI IMG/M metagenome (GOLD analysis project Ga0307469, IMG submission 203084) | Hardwood forest soil microbial communities from Morgan-Monroe State Forest, Indiana, United States - atmos_gasesAM2C_515 | ecosystem: Environmental > Terrestrial > Soil > Temperate forest...
GACCACAGCACCAACGTCTGCACGGGGCAGTTCGGAGATTGCTCGAGTCCCGCGATCGACACCGCCCGAACGTCGCGATCTGTGTACGCTCAGGCGCTCCTACCGCTCGGAAGAACCTTCGATCTGACTGCCGGGGCGCGGCTCGATCACTCGAGCCGTTTCGGGGACATCGCCACCTATCGCGCCGGCGGCGTCGTCCGGCTGGGGCTGTGGACGAGGTTGCGTGCGACCGTCGGCACCGGGTTCAAGGAGCCGACGTTTCTCCAGAACTTCTCGACCGGCTACGTGGTCGGGAATCCGAGCCTCAAGGGCGAGCGCACCACGAGTGGCGAAGTGGGGGTCGAGCGCTCGCTCTTCGACGGCCGCGTGACGGCGAGCGCCACGGTGTTCCTGCAGCGGTTCCACGACCTGATCGACTACCTCGGCGTGCCGCCCACGCCGGCGGGCCCGAACTACTTCAATGTCGCCGAGGCGGACGCCAACGGCGTCGAAACCCGCCTGACCGCCCATCCCGTGGGGCCCGTCACGGCCTCCCTGAGCTATACGTACCTACGTACCAGGGTGACCCGGTCGGGATTCGACAGCTCGACGGGGGCACAGTTCGCCGCCGGGCAGCCGCTGATCCGGCGGCCGGCGCACACGGCACGGCTCGATCTCGAGTGGGCGCCGACGGTGCGACGCTCAGGGGTCGTGAGCGTCACCTATGTCGGGCACCGGGAGGATCAGGACTTCAATAGTTTCCCGGCACCGCGTGTCACGTTGCGGGCGTATACACGGCTGGATGTGGCGCTGCGAGGCGAGCTGTGGCGCAACGGGCCCATGCCGGGGGTGTCACTGACGGCGCGTGTGCAGAACGCGCTCAACGCCCGGTACGAAGAAGTCGTACACTTCCCAGCGCCCCGCCGGACTCTCCTCGTGGGCGCGGAGCTTGCAGTGGGGCGTTAAGCATCCTTAACGGCGGCGAGGATACGAGATGCGCGCATCATCGATGGGATTCTGGCTCGTGCTGGGCGTCGCAGGCGCAACGGCACTGCCCGCCCAGGCGCCGCTCATCACCCCAGCGGGCGATCCGTCGGTCAAGAGCGACACGATCTACCGTCTCGCCGTCGATTCCGCGCAGCAGCCGGACGATCCCTACATCTACCTGCTCGATGACGGCGTCGTCCGCGTGCAGGCGGACGGGCGCATCAGCCGCACCTATCGCCAGATCGTGCAGGTCCTGACCCAGGACGCGGTGGAGGACTGGGCAGAGCAGTCGTTCAGCTACGATGCGAGCCGGGAGAGCCTGCGGGTCAACTGGGTGCGCGTCCTGAAGCCCGACGGCACGGTGGTCTCGGACGGGCCCAGTCATCAGCAGGAGTCGCTCGCCCCCGTGGCGCTCGAGGCGCCGGTGTATTCCAACAGCAAAGTCGTGCGCATCACCCTTGCCGGCGTGGCACCCGGGACGATCGTCGACTACAGCTACACGGTCGACCGTTTCCAGCCGCCCATGACGGGCGACTTCTACTCCGGATGGTCGGTCCACACCGGACGGCGCACGCGGCGTTCCCGCTTGCTGCTCGACATCCCGGCGTCGCTCGCGCCGCGCATTCAGGAACGCAACCTGCACTTCCGTCCCATGGTCACCGAGGCGGGAGCGCGCAGGGTGTATGTCTGGGCGGCGCAGGAAGTGCAGCGCGTCGAGCGGGAGCCGTTCGCCGGAGAGCCCGACACCGTTTACGCCGGCATCGACGTGGCGGGGGCGGTGACGTGGGGGGATGTCGCCCGTTGGTATGCGGGACTCGCCAGGGACCGGACGACCGTGACGCCGGCGCTCGCCGCCAAGCTGGGCCAGGTCGTCGCCGGGTCGAAGACGCTGACCGACTCGATCAAGGCGGTGCACCGCTTCGTGGCGCAGGACATCCGCTACGTGTCGCTCTCGCTGGGGCTGGGAGGCTATCAGCCGCGTCCGCCCGGCGACGTTTCCCAGACGGCCTACGGCGACTGCAAGGACAAGGCGACACTGTTCATCGCGCTGCTCGGCCGGCTCGGCGTCACCGCGTATCCCGTGCTCTTGAGCTCCAGCGGATCGGCCGACAGCACGCTGCCTTCGGTGGGGCAGTTCGACCATATGATCGCGGCGATCGCGCGGCGTGGCAGCAAGACCTACCAGTACGTCGACCTGACGGCCGATCTCGTCCCCTTCGGCCTCCTGCCGAGCCCGGAGCAGGGGAGTTTCGCGCTGGTGGTGCACCCCGATGGCCGCGGCGAGCCGGTGACGCTGCCGGAGGACTCGATCGGGGCCAATCGCAACGTGGCACTGCTGGTGGGGACGCTCGACACGGCCGGGATCTTCAACGGCTCGCTGCTGGAGACCGTGACGGGCGACCGGCAGTACTCGATGCGGAACAACTTCTCGGCGCCGATCGACTCGATGCGGCGTGGACGCATCGCGCGCAGCATCGCCAACTCGTTGTTCCCCGGCGGTACGGGAGACAGCCTGCAGATCTTCGACGGCCGCGACTTGCAGGCGGTGCCACGCCTGGCCGTGGCGATCCACAACGGTCACGCCGCTACGGTAGCGGGCTCCTCCGAAATCCTGACGCTGCCGATGCGCACCTACGACCTGCACGGGGTCTCCGATGACCTGCGCTCCCGCGGACCGCGCAAGTTCCCGATCAGCGCCGCCGCGGTGAGTGGCGGCGGCGTGGACGAGGAAGACCTGACGCTCACCCTTCCCACGGGATGGCACGCCCGGCTGCCCCAGCCGGTCGCCGCGGCGAGCGCCTTCGGGCGCTACGAATCGCACTACTCGCAGGAGGGGCAGGTGGTGCACGTGATGCGACGCCTGACCGGGATGCGCGGCGTCCTGTCCCCCGACAAGATCAGCGACCTGCTCTCCTGGCTCGATGCCGTTTCCAAGGACGATTCCAAGTACCTGGTGATCGACCGCGCCCCTTAAGTTTCCTGCATGGCCCTGGTCACGACGGCGGCAGTGGTGCTGCGCACCTACCGCTACAGCGAGACGTCGAAAATCGTGCGCCTCGCGACGCGCGACCTGGGCGTGCAGAGCGCCATCGCCAAGGGCGCGCTGCGCCCCAAGAGCCGTTTCGGGGCCGGGCTCGAGCTCTTGAGTGAGGGATCGGCCCAGCTGTACCACCGCGACAGCCGCGAGCTGCAGACGCTGGCAGCGTTCGACGTCGAGCGGTTGCGGCGCGAGCTGGCGACCGACCTGGCGCGCTTCGCCGCCGCCGCGGCGCTCGCCGAGCTGATGGTCCGCATGGCGCCGCCGGCGCCGCTACCGCAAGCATACGATGCTCTTACCGGAGGGCTCGACGCCCTAGTCGATGCGCCCGCCCAGAACGTCGACAGCACCGGGCTGCGCGTGGTATGGGCGCTGCTCGGCGTGCTCGGGTTCGAGCCCGCGCTGCTGCAATGCGTGCGCGACGGAGGGGCAATCGGCACCGATGCCGCGGCGCCGGTGGCGTTCAGCACCGCCGAGGGCGGCGTGCTGTGCGAGAGCTGCCTCGCCGGTCACCCCGCCGTTTCGCTCACCCGCTTGCCCTTGCAGGCGTGGCGCGATCTGTGCGCCCTGCTCGACCCGCAGGCTCCGTTGCCGCAGTTCGACCTGCCGCACGCCGCGGCGCATCGGCGGCTCGCCGCCCGTTTCATCCGCCACCACACCGATCACTCGGGGAGCGTGAATCTGCCTGCTCTCGAGTTCTGGGAGCGCCGCGCGTGGGTGCCGTCCGCCGCTTCGTAATCGGGACCGCAGGCCACATCGATCACGGCAAGACTGCCCTCGTGAAGGCGCTCACGGGGGTCGACACCGACCGCTGGGAAGAAGAAAAGCGGCGCGGCATCACGATCGATCTCGGATTCGCGCCGCTGGCGCTCAGCGGCGAGGTCGACGCCAGTATCGTCGACGTTCCAGGCCACGAAGGGTTCGTGCGCAACATGCTCGCCGGCGCGACGGGGATTGACGCCGCCCTGCTCGTCATCGCCGCGGACGAAGGGATCATGCCGCAGACCGAAGAGCACCTCGCCATTGTCGAGCTGCTGGGTGTGCGGCGCGGCATCCCCGTGATCACCAAACGCGATCTCGTCGACGACGACTGGCTGGCGCTCGTGACGGCGGACGTGACGGCGCGGTTGGCTTCGAGTCCGGTGCGGTGGGATGCGGCCGTGGCCACGTCGAGTGTCACGGGCGCGGGACTCGACGCGCTGCGGGAGGCGCTGCGCCGTCTCACCGCCGATCTCGTGGAGCGTCCCCAGGCGGATTATTTCCGGTTGCCGATCGATCGGGTGTTCGCGCTCCCCGGAGCCGGGACGGTCGTGACGGGCTCGACGTGGAGCGGCGTGGCGGCGGTCGGGGACTCGGTGCACCTCCTGCCGTTGGAGCGCGATGCCCGGGTGCGCTCGATCGAAGTGCACGGGCGGGCGGCCGAGCAGGCGGTGCCCGGGTCGCGGACAGCGCTGGCCCTCGTTGGGGTGGACAAGCAGGACCTGGCGCGTGGGCACGTCGCAGTCACGGGAGACGGCTGGCGCGCGACCCGGTTGATGGATGCGGCGATCACCCTCCTGCCCAATTCCAAACGCCCGATTCAGGTGCGCACGCGTGTGCGCGTGCATCTGGGGACTGCGGAAGTGCTGGCCCGCACGTCGCAGCACGAGACGATCGCTCCGGGGGAGCGGGGACAGGTGCGCCTGGTGCTCGAAGGTCCGGTGGTGGCGCGGGGCGGGGATCGCTTCGTACTGCGCAGTTACTCGCCGGTGACCACGATCGGCGGGGGGATCGTGCTCGATCCTGCCCCCCGGCGGCTCCCCCGCCTTAGCGACCGCAAGCTTGCGGCGGGGCAGGATTCGGCTGACAGGTTGTCAGCCTGGGTCTTAGAATCGGGTCTTTTCGGGGTCCCCGAAGGCGACCTTCCGGTGCGGCTCGGCATCCTCCCTGGAGATGTGAGCCGCGTCATTGCGGCACTCGGCAAGACGACCCTAAGCTCAAGCGGCTGGCTGGTTTCCAGATCCGCAGTTGCTGCCGAGGCAGAGCGATTGGCTGGGATCTTGGGGGCGTACCACGACGCACACTCTCTCGACCCCGGGATGTCCCTGCAGGCGTTGCGGGCGGCGATCCAGGGAGCGGAACGGGGCCGCAAGATCCCCGACGCAGTAACGGATCTGGTCATCGATCTGGGCGCGCGCAAGCAGCTGTTGGAAGTCGCGGGCGGAGTGGCGCGCCGGGCTGGCTGGGCGCCGTCGCTCGATCGCGGGGCGAGCGATTCCCGCAGCGCCATCGCCCGGCGCATCGTCGGGTCGCGGTGGCAGCTGCCGACAGTGGCGGAGCTGGAAAAGGAGTTCTCCGGGGCGGCGGTGCGTGCCTTGCTCGCGCATCTGGTGCGGGACGGCACGATCGAGCAGGTGGATCAGGAGCGGTATGCGGCGCCGGCGGCACTGGCCGAGTTCAAGAGCCAGCTCGAGACGGTGCTGGGCGAGATGGGCTCCGCGACGCCGGCGGATCTGCGCGAGCGATTCGCGCTGACGCGCAAGTATTTGATCCCGCTGCTCGAGTGGGCGGATCGACGCGGCGTGACGGAGCGGAAGGGCGACAGCAGGGTATTGGCTCGCTTGACAGGTCGCAGCCCGGGGGCCTAGGTTGCAAGTGCAGCTGCAATTGTAAGGTCCCCGAAACTAAGGAGATGGGTCACAAGGTCCTTTTACGTCAGACTGAGGAGCGGTGGATGCGGCGGTACGCCTGGGCGGTGTTGGGGCTCGGGCTGTTGGCAGTCGGAATCGGAGCGCGACCCGTATGGGGTCAAGGAACCGCTTCCCCTGCCGCGGTGTCGTTGAAGCAGAATTACCCGAACCCCTTTAACCCGGCGACCACGATTCCGTTTACGCTGTCGGCGGAATTGTTTGCGAATGGTCACCGGCCGAAAGTTTCGCTGAAGATCTACAACGTGCTGGCGCAGCTCGTCGCAGTGCCGATTCTCCAAGGCACGGGCGCTGTGCTCGACAATGTGGAGTTGTCGTGCGCGAGTGTGACGAGCTGTGATTTCAGCGCGTACTGGGACGGGAACACCCAGAGTTCGCCGGGTGTGAGCACCGGACAGCAGGCGGCGAGTGGGATTTACATCTATCAGCTCGTCGTGGATGGGCAGAGATTTACGAAAAAGATGATCATCATGAAATAAGAAAGACGTCGAGAGAAAAGACGTCCAGAGAAAAAACGTCGAGAAGAAAGACGTCAAGAATGATCGTCGAGGAGAGGCACGAACGCCTTTTCTCGACGATTTTCTTCTTGACGCCTCTCCTCTCGACGTCCTTCTTCTCGACGCATTGAATAGTTCTCTGCCAAATCGGCATATTCCTTGGGCACGTCCATTGCCAGAGGCACCACCGCCATGATCCGACCCGAACGCCTGACCATAAAAGCCGCCGAGTCGCTGCAGCAGGCAGCTGCTGAAGCGCGGTCGCGCGGTAATCCGGTGGTGAACGACGCCCACCTCTTCCTGGCGCTGCTCGACCAGGATGAGGGCATCGTCGCGCCGTTAGTGCAAAAGACCGGCCTCAATGTCGCGCAGCTGCGCGAGGAGGCGGCGCGGGAGATCGACCGTTTCCCCAAACAATCGGGCACGACGAGTGAGCCGACGCTGGCGCGCGAGGTGTCGGCGGTGCTCGACCGTGCCGACACCCTCGCCAAGGATCTGGGCGACGCCTACGTCTCGACCGAGCATCTGCTGCTCGCCCTCGCCGACACGAAGGGGACGACGGCGCGTCAGCTGTTGTCCGCCGGCGGCGTCGACCACAAGGACTTGATGGCGGCGCTCGAAGGGGTGCGCGGCGCGCACCGCGTCACCGACCAGAGTCCCGAGCAGCAATACCAGGCGCTGGAGCGCTTCACGCGCGACCTCACGGAGATCGCCCGTAAGGGGAAGATCGATCCCGTCATCGGCCGCGACGAGGAGATCCGACGCGTCATGCAGGTGCTGTCGCGTCGCACCAAGAACAACCCCGTGCTGATCGGTGAGCCGGGCGTGGGCAAGACCGCCATCGTCGAGGGCCTCGCGCAGCGTATCGTGAACGGCGACGTCCCCGAGTCCCTGCGCAACAAGCATCTCGTGTCGCTCGACCTGGGCGCGTTGATCGCCGGGACGAAGTATCGCGGCGAATTCGAAGACCGCCTGAAGTCGGTGATCAAGGAGATCACCGCCGCGGAGGGCCGCTTCATCGTCTTCATCGACGAGCTGCACACGCTTGTCGGCGCGGGGGCCGCCGAAGGAGCCGTCGACGCGTCCAACCTGCTGAAGCCGGCGTTGGCGCGCGGTGAGCTGCACGTCGTCGGCGCCACGACACTCGATGAATACCGCAAGCACATCGAGAAGGACGCGGCGCTGGAACGGCGCTTCCAGCCGGTGCTCGTCGGGGAGCCGTCGGTCGAGGACACCATCGCGATCCTGCGCGGCCTGAAGGAGAAGTACGAAGTCCACCACGGCGTCCGCATTACCGACAACGCGCTGGTCGCGGCGGCAACCTTATCGCACCGCTACATCGGCGACCGGTTCCTGCCTGACAAGGCGATCGACCTGGTGGACGAAGCGGCGAGCCGGCTCCGCATCGAGATCGATTCGCTCCCCCAGGAGATCGACGAGGTGGAGCGGCGCATCGTGCAGCTGGAGATCGAGAAGGCCGCCCTCTCCAAGGAGCGGGACAAGACGTCGCGCGAGCGGCTCGCCAAGGTGGAGCAGGACCTCGCCGGGCTGCGTGAGCGGTCCAGCGGGATGAAGGCGCAGTGGCAGGCGGAAAAGGAAGCGATCACCGGCCTGCAGGCGAACAAGGCGGAGCTCGAGCAGCTGCGCATGGAAGCCGATCAGGCGACGCGCCGTGGCGACCTGCAGAAGGCCGCCGAGATCAGCTACGGCCGCATTCCCGCGCTCGAGAAGGAGATCGCCGCGAAGGAAAAGCGCCTGTTCGAGATCCAGAAGCAGGCGAAGTACCTGAAGGAAGAGGTCGACGCGGAGGACATCGCCGAGATCGTGGCGAAGTGGACCGGCATCCCCGTGACGAAGATGCTCGAATCGGAGCGGGAGCGGCTCACGCGGCTCGAGGCGGAGCTGGGTGCGCGGGTCGTGGGGCAGCCGGAGGCGCTGGCGGCGGTGGCGAACGCCGTGCGCCGCGCGCGCGCCGGGCTGCAGGATCCTCATCGCCCGACGGGTTCCTTCATCTTCCTCGGCCCTACCGGGGTGGGAAAGACCGAGACGGCGCGCGCCCTCGCCGAGTTTCTGTTCGACGACGAGAAGGCGCTGGTGCGGCTCGATATGTCGGAGTACATGGAAAAGCACGCGGTGGCGCGCATGATCGGCGCCCCTCCGGGGTACGTCGGCTACGAGGAAGGCGGCCAGCTCACCGAGGCGATCCGCCGCCGGCCCTACGCGGTCGTGCTGTTCGACGAGATCGAGAAAGCGCATCCCGATGTTTTCAACGTGCTGCTGCAGATCCTGGACGACGGGCGGCTCACCGACTCGCAGGGGCGGACGGTGGATTTCCGCAACGCCGTCCTGATCATGACGTCGAACCTCGGGTCGACCTACATCCTGGAGCACGGCACTTCGAACTGGGAGCAAGTCGAGACGAAGGTGCTCGACCTGCTACGCCAGAGCTTCAAGCCGGAGTTCCTGAACCGTGTCGATGACGTGATCATCTTTCGGCCGCTGGGCCAGGAGGAGATCAATCACATCGTCGACCTGCAGATCGCGCGCGTGGCGAGCCTGGTGCGCGACCGCAAGCTCACCCTCGAGGTCACGCCGGCAGCGCGGTCGCTCGTCGCCACGGAAGGCTACGACCCGGTGTACGGGGCCCGGCCGCTGAAGCGGGCGATTCAGCGGCTGTTGCAGAACCCGCTCGCCATGTCTGTACTCGAAGGGGAGTACGCCGAGGGCGACACGGTGCTCGTCGACCGTTCGAAGGACGGCGCGAGCCTCGTATTCGAGCGCGTGGCGGCGGCCGAAAAGCGCGAGCCGGCTGAGCCCAAGGGAGCGGCAGGAGGGGTCGGGGGGACGGGGCGGAGCCGCCGTTGAACAATCAGGCGGGGATGCAGGCGGCGCTCCTGGAAGCCGGTCGCGCGGCCGGCCGGAATGAGATTCCCGTCGGCGCCGTTGTGATGCGGGACGGCAGCGTGATCGCCGCCGCGCACAACGAGACGGAGCAGCGGCACGACCCCACGGCGCACGCCGAGCTGCTCGTGATTCAGCGCGCCACAAGCGCCCTCGCCACCGATCGGTTGACCGATGCCACGCTCTACGTCACGCTCGAGCCGTGCGCGCAGTGCGCCGGGGCGATCGTGCTCGCGAAGGTGGGGCGCCTGGTGTTCGGCGCCTACGACGATAAGGCGGGCATGTGCGGCAGTGTCGGGGACATCGTGCGGCACCCGCGCTTGAACCACCAGGTGGAAGTGCAGGGCGGCGTTATGGAAACGCAGTGCGCCGCCCTGCTCCTCGACTTCTTCCAGCAGCGCCGCTGAATCAGGGCTTCTTGTTCCGCTCCTCCAGCTTCCGGATCAGCTTTTCGATCTCCAGCTTGGCGCGGTTGAGTGCGGGCAGCAGCCGCGCCTGGAGATCTTTCTCGAAGTCCTTGCCTTCTTTCTTCCACGTCTGACTGATTTCCGCGCCAATGTCTTTCATCACGTCGCGGAACCGCTCCCCCAGATCGCGCCACGTAGGGATGGTGTCCACTTCCGTCGGCGTGGACGACTGGGTCTTGGTGGGCAGGTTGTCCATGACTCCTCCTCGCATTCCCCGGGATGAATAGCTGGCGGCGTGTGAAGCGCCGGTGAAAGCTGTGTGTGGTACGCGCGAACAGGGTCGGAAGGTTCAGGGCAGCGCGTCCGGGTGGCGCAACCCCCCATGCCACGCTTATTTATCGCCGTGCCGGGACAGGTGGCCGAGCGGCTGAAGGCACACGCCTGGAGAGCGTGTAAACGGGTAACCGTTTCGTGGGTTCGAATCCCACCCTGTCCGTATAATGCTGGGCGACACACCACTCGTCTCGCCTCGGCGGCTCAACGGCTCGGCGGCCCGGCGTCTAGCATTATCAGGACAGGTGCGTGAGCGGTTGAAACGGCCGGTCTCGAAAACCGGTGTGCCCGTAAGGGTACCGTGGGTTCGAATCCCACCCTGTCCGTGCCGTACTGCTGAAAAAACAGCGCCACGGAGGCTACGTGCGCCACACGTTCGCATTCACCGCTCTCATCGCCTTTGTCGGCTGTCGCGTGCACGATACATCAAAGGCCGCCACTGCTGAATCCCGCGCGCCGATGACCGATTCAATCGCGTCTCAAGCCCACAACCTTCTATGCAGGGACACGGCACCCGGCCACCCCGATCCGGGGAAGCTGGTTCGGGAATACGTGCGGCGTGACGGAGGAGGAGAATTTCTCAGCTCCAACACCTTCTGGGTATCCGCCACGGAGTGCGCCGAGGGGGGAGCTGATGTTGCGCGGGTGATTACGTCCAGCACCGTCGATTCACTCGGCATCCGTGCCGACACGGCACGTTTCGCGGTCACCTATCACTTCCTAGGTGACTTGTTACAGGGTCCGGTCGGCTTCGCACCGAACGTGAGAACCCAAACGGACACGTTCGTCGTGATTCACCGGCCCTA
>Ga0307469_10000969_pt1 | contig 10627 bp, 8 predicted proteins | sample atmos_gasesAM2C__FD_203084 | JGI IMG/M metagenome (GOLD analysis project Ga0307469, IMG submission 203084) | Hardwood forest soil microbial communities from Morgan-Monroe State Forest, Indiana, United States - atmos_gasesAM2C_515 | ecosystem: Environmental > Terrestrial > Soil > Temperate forest...
AGAATCTTTCCGGATCATCCAGCGCGAGTCTAGGACATGCGGTGTCGACAAACGCATCTACATCCGCGAAGTCAAGAAGTTTCTCCGGAATGATTTCGTCAGCGTAGAGCAGGACTGCTTTCTTGCCCTTCTCCTCCAACTGTCGCTGAATGCTTAGAGCGATTGTTGGGTTGGACTGGCCGGGTTTGGTGGAAATGATTATTCCAAAGTTGTTTGCTTGTCGGGCTTTCTCGACCATCGCGTATCTCTGGCGGATGATTCTCGCGCGGTCCTGGTCTAGTGATCGTACAGTCTTGTCGTAGGGATCCGCTAGAATCGTCGGCTTCTCCAGCGATAGCGCTGCTCCAAGGCCGTGGAAGTAGCTCCCCACGACTAGGAATGAATCCACGTCAGGCTCGATTCGCTTGAGTCCGAAATAGTCGCAGCCTAGGACCTGACCTGTTTCATGCGCCCAGGGTCCGCGTCCGGGAAGCTGGACCTTGAATCCCTTCCCTTCCAAGAACTTGGTGGTTTCGGATAGAGTGTGAAGGTGTTGTACGACGGTGGCGAGTCCGACACGCGTTCCCTTCAGGAGTGGCAGTGCTTTCTCGACAACCGGGATAATCTCGTGTCTGCTCTTTGCGGGAATGTAGACGACGGGTATGCTGTTGGACCCGTCGCGTAGGAATTCATTATGACCATAATGGACGAGTAGATCTGCCTTCAGACGCGCGGCCGCGTCGAGGGAGAGATCGCAAGCGCCCCAGGCTGACGTCGCTGATACGAAGACTTCCGCACCCGTTTTCTCTCGGACGAGGCTGGCGAGTCGGGCCCCTTCATTCTTGAGCCCGTCGGGCAGTTGTATCAGTAACCTTCGGGCACCTCTACCCGTTATCTCTGCGACGAGCCTATCCTCTTCCAGATCATACATGGACATGGGGAAGCCTGAGGGAAGCGATGGAGGGGCTTCTGTTCGATATAAACGTCCAGAATTCGCTCGCAAGTTCCACGCCCTAGTGGGGCTGGGTTACACGAGCGTTAAGCCTGTTCTTGCAGGCGGGCAGTCATCATGACAGAGAACGCTCCCATTCACGGTCAGGGAGCCTTCGATCCGTTGTCGATGGCGGGACTCGTGGATTCCTCACTCAAACCCGGTGGAAGCATATCGCTAACTTTCTCTGACGGAATCGTACACGTCATGCTTGACCAGACAGGGGATTGGACGATAACTGCAGGTCTTTCGGTCCTCTCGGATCGACTGCTATCATTGACTAGGTCTCTTGAGGAACTGGGTTTCTTCCAGGCCGCTGAGCAGGGCGGAATGATCTATCACCTCTGGACCTCTGCTATAGAGGAGCACTATGCTGACCGAAGTAAGGCCGAGGAGACCTTGTTGAGGGTTCTCAAATCCTTCCAGAATTCTTCTATTCCAAGCTACATCGGCTAAGAATCGGCTACTTTTTGATCCTGTCAGTGGCTTAGTAGCTTGTCTTTAGGAAGGGCAGAATTGTCCGCAGGTTGTCTCGCGTTTTCAATTCCCAGACTGGTTTCTTCATAGTTTTGCCACCCATCTTGAACGTTGTCTTCTTGCTCAGTTTCTACAAGTCTTTCTCGTCCTGCTCGGAGAGTCTCGATATCACAATCCCATCAGTTACGAGAAACGCGATCATTTCTTGCCGTGAAGGTAGCAGAAGCATCCTATCATCTCCCTGGTCGAGACTCCTGGCCACTCCAGAATCTCCTTTTCCAGTTCTTTTCGAATCTGTTCCATCTTTTCTGTATTGAAGTATTTCATTCAGACCAACTCCATCGTCACCGTGCCTATGTTAGGTTGATCTGAGACATGATTCCGGAGGGGTTGTCGGGACTGGTGCAGAATGAACCCTGATGCGGAATCAGGGAGGGGTTCCATATCATCCCCAGTTTACGCCGGGATGATCCCGTTACTACGCATATTGAAAATTTCAGACTCGGCTGTTTTGGGCGACAAAACAAGAATCTATCGCGTATAATGGCTCAACCAGCAAATCGACCCCTTCCCAGAATTTACAAAAAATTTTTCCCGCTACACAAACTCGCAGTTCGGGAGGGAATTTACAGACAGTAACCTCTTCGCCTGGCCGCAGACTGTTCTATTTCAAACCGAACAGGCGCAGAACCAGCCTGGATCCGGAATCGGGCAGGCGTTTTGAGATCGCGACTTTTTCACGCTGACCTCCACGCTTAATCTACGATCAGAAAAAGGGCCGACGGTACCATTCTACGCCTAGAATCCCTAGACCTGCCCGGTTCAGCTTCAACTGGCGGAGACCCTCGCCGAGAAATCTCAAAAGCAGTTGAAGCTCGCAACACAGAAATGTTCTCGCAGAGCTAGCTTTCATGCTTCTTCTCTGGAGGAACCGGTTTCCCAGCTGCCTCGACCACCGTCTCGGTTCTCGCCGTGGGAGCTGCTGGTATCTGCTCCATCGACGGTAGACTGGGCGATATGCCAGATAGTGTAGGGGCAGCTATCTTTGCGATTCTTCTCGGCCGAATGCGAAGTTTTCCAGTCCATTGACGGAACCGATTCGCGGCACCTCCCGCACTCTTCGGCTTAGATCTATCCTGCAAGAGGAAGTAGGTAGCCAGAAACGAGGTAACTCCTAGTATCACCCCCGTCCAGACGTTGATGCCCGACAATACAGCCGAAGTCGTCCGGCCAACATAGTCCTGCAGGAAAGAATTGTTCGAATAGTCAAGATAGAGCACGGACAAGAGCCCAATAATCGCACCAGTCTCCACAATCACCCCGAACTTCGTCTTGAACGGAATCGGCGGGATCAACTTGTCCTCAGGGCGAGGCGGGACCCTCCGCAGGCGACCCGGCGCCCACCAGTTCAACCGTTTCATCATCATCATGATCGAAGGCACCAGATAGATCCTTGTAAGAGTCGCATCCAACAAGACTACAATGAATATCGCCAAGCCCAGCTGTTGAAGCATGGGAATCTGGGACAGCATCATCGTCCCGTACGCTCCCGCAGTAACTAGACCCGTCACCGTGATTATCCCTCCAGTCCGCTCAACAGCGGTCTCAATAGCCTCCTCATCCTTCGCCCCACCAGCAACATACTCGCGGATCCTAGTAACTAGGAAAATATCGTAGTCGAGCCCAAGTCCAACCATGATCACCAGGAGCATGATCGGGAGTATCCAGATCAGTTCCGTAGAGAAGTACGTCTTGAAAAAGTAGACCGTTGCGGCCATAGCCCACGATATGCTGAGAAGGATCGTGAAGATCAACCGTAGAGGCGTAAAGACAGAGCCCAAGGCAACTAGGAGAACAATGAAGACCCCTACGAGAACAAGGGCGGTGAGGTTGAAGTAATCAGAACCACTCGAAGAGGCCAGGTCGCTGACCGACGCGGTCGCTCCACCAACACCCATCGTAGACGATGCCAACAGCGGGATCTGGCTCTTCAGAACATTCACATTAGCACGAATCCGGGCCACAGTCGCAATGGCCTGATCAGAATACGGCTCACTATCCAGATCAGCCCAGACCATAGCCGACCTACCAGTGCTTCCAAGAAACGGCTTCATGCTCCGGATCATAGCCTGTTGCTCGGCCGAGTTCAGCTGGTTGAAGCTAGCGAAAGGAATAGGACTCCCTGAAGGGTGAGTCAGTCCATACACCTTTGAAACTCCTGGAATTTGGGCAGTCGAATTTTCCGCGAGAGATATTGCGTTCAACGCAGTGATATTGATCCAGCCGCCGGAAACCAGCATGACAGGCGTCTGAACGATAGTATAGGTAGGTGTGACTGTTCCAGCGCCGAAGCCCTGACTCATAATGTTGTATCCGTTCTTGCTCTCAAGAGAGGACGGGATCTGTCCGATCAAATCATGGCTTGTCTGTGAGGATAGAACGGTGCTCGCGGCGGGGAGTGAGATGGCCAGAGCTAGAAGAAGAATCAGTTTGGAATGTCTCGCGGTAAATTGTGCTGCCCGCGCATAGTAGCTGCCGCCGCTAGCTGCCTTTTTCTTCCTCCACAAGCCCAGCCCTCGGGGCCAGAAGATACGGTCACCGAAGAGCGACAGCGCTGCGGGGACCAGCGTTAGAGCAACCAGCAGTGCAACCGAGATTCCCAGCATCACGGCAATGCCGACTGAGCGGAGCAGACCAAAGCTCGCGAAAGCCAAAGTGCCAAAGGCGATAACGACGGTCGCTCCGCTCGTCGCAATGCTCTCCCCTGCCCAAGTCACACACCTCTCGACCGCGTCCTTCTTTCCTCTGCCCATCCTGCGCTCCTCGGCGTACCGGCTTACGAGGAAAATGCAATAGTCAGATCCCGCGCCCAACATTGAGACGGGAAGAAGAGTAAGAACTAGATAGTGGACGCTCGTAACGTGCGAGCCGACTAGGTATACGAGGCCGAAGGCTATTCCTATCGAGAGACCGATGGCCGCGATGGGAATCAGAGGCGCGACGAGGGAAGCGAAGAACACTCCAACGATGACCAGGATCAACGTGATCGTTATCGGATCGATACGCTCAATGTCTGTTACAGTCTGCGTCTGAATGTCGTAGTTGAAAGCTGGCGCACCGGTGACGTAAACGATCAGACTCTCATTGCTGATGATGTTAGCAATCCCAACATCATGCCGGATCTCGGGTACACTGGTCATCGGATCCGGACCGTTCGTCCTGAAATCGATAACCACCAGCATAGTATCGTTCTTAGCCGATGCGAACTGAGAATACACGTCCCTGCTAGGCTGCACCGGATAGGTCAACATGTTGTAGTTGCGGAGAATCTGCAGCCCTAGACCAGAGAGGTCCGAGCCGGTGGCTGAGGCGCCTAGGTCATAGATTTCGCTGATTATCGTGAGTTGTACGGAGTTGGCCATTGCAGTTTGAGCAACGGTGTTTATGGTGAAGGTTCGTATTGCGTTCTGGTCGTTCCAACAATTATCGTTGGTACATCCACTTCCTGAGCCGGGGCTGTAGATGTTGAAGAATCCTGCCGCGGAGACGAAGAGACTCACTGTCTGAGCGTCAAGAGGGAGCGATTCAACGAAGGGCAGAGTGATGTTGTAGTAAGATGGTTGGGTCGCCAGAAGCGGACTGCCCCTTGTCACATTCTGAGCGCGCGCAAAGGCTCCCACGAATAGCTGTAGAGGGGTGTAGCTCGTGGCCGTGAAAGTCTGGTTCCAGGACTTGTAGAACAGGGTCAGATAGTTGAAAGCGATCTTCTGATAGGCTGCAGGGGTCTGAGCCGATACGATGGGCCAGCTTGAGTTGTACGCTTGACTGTTGTAGGCTGCGAGCTGCGTCTGGTCGACGGTTCCAGAGCCTGAATTGACCAGCGATATCCACTGACTCACGTAGACGCTAGGAATCCCGAACTCGATGTTCGCGGCAAGTGTCGTCGCGTTCTTCGTCTGGTATAGTTGCAGATGCACTACGCTGGTGTAGCCCAACAGTAGTTGGCCGTAGATGTCGTAGATGCTTGTGATGTTGTTGATGTTAGAGAGCTTTCCATCATTGTGCAACGTCTTGTTCAGCGCTAGCGTAAAGTCTCGGACGTCGTTGCCTCTGATATCACTCGCGGTTATGACGACGATGACGCTGCTTCCCTGATCGATGCTGAACTCTCTACTAACAATGTCCTGAGCCTTGCTTGACTCGGAGTTCTTCGGGTTGAAGGCAGTCTCGTTATACACGATGACGCTCTGAACTTGCAGAATTGCGGGAATGCTGAGGACCAGCGCCACTAGCCAGATAACGAACACGGCCTTGTTATGCCGGATGATGAGCCGAGCTAGTTTCGTGAATAGCACAGTTAGCCCCCTTTAGGCTTGAAACGAGTGGAAACCGTCCCGGCGGCCATAAAGTCGTACTGTAACTCGGAAACGTTCGAGGACGGCTAATTTCCCAGGCTAGGCACATCTATAAGACGAAAACGGAATAGTTTCAATCGGGGGTTGCCTCCACGAAGCCGATAACTCTCCTTCTAGCTCAATCCAGTCCGAAACTAGCGAAGAAGGAAGAGAACCTGAAGATCATCGCTAAGCAGGCGAGTGCGGCGAGAAAGAAGAACGTGGAGCTTCTCGTATTTCCTGAACTCCATCTTACCGGCTACTCGATGCAGGACGAGGTGTACAGTCTGGCCGAGCCGATTCCAGGACCTAGCGTCAAGAAGGTCGAGAAGCTCGCCGAGGAGCACGGTCTACACATCGTATTCGGAATGCCGGAAGAAAGCGCCGTCAAGGGAGTAATCCACAACACAGCCGTACTTGTGGGGCCGAACGGAATCGTGGGCAAGTATCGAAAGATCCACCTCCCAACGCACACCGTCTTTGAAGAGAGGCGCTACTATCGGCCCGGCCAAGAAGCTCCCGTCTTCTCAACTCCCCTCGGAACAATCGGCCTAACGATCTGCTACGACCTCTACTTTCCTGAACTGACAAGGCTCGAAGCGTTAGCGGGCGCGCAGCTGATAGTCTGCATCTCGGCCAGCCCGGGACTGAGGCGCCGATTCTTCGAAGGATTCTGCCTAAGCCGAGCAATGGAAAACGCGGTCTATCTCGCCTACGTCAACAGAGTCGGAATTGAAGATGGGAATCAGTTCTGGGGTGGCAGCAGAGTAGTCGCTCCAAACGGATCAGTCCTTGTCCAGTGCAAGTATGATCTTGAAGATTACCAGCCTTGCAAGATTGATCTTGACGAGGTTTCGAGGGCGCGAGCTTTCATACCCACGATCAAGGATCTTGAGCCTCAGCTCTTCGATCAGCTGCGAACCAAGAGCAGAGAAGCGTGAGAGTTGTCTAGACACTTTCGCAGGCTGAGCCTTGCGCAAGGCGCGTCTCTATGCATCTTCGGAGTCCTACTGGGTCTGGCTCTGCTCATTGTAGCTCCGCGTATCAGATTGTTTCCTCTCGATGCGCTATTCATCCTCGCCGCCTGGTTTTGTTTCTGGTTCTTCTCACACGATCTCGCGCACCATGTTGTCGGAAGAATTGTCGGCGTTAGTTTTCGCTACTATTTCTTGGGACGATCGGCGATAACGAAGATGAGTCTGCCAATCGCGTCCAATCTGCTAAGACCGGTCCCGGTGCTCGGATTGAAGATCGACAAGTCTAGTTTGAACTCCATTTCTCCGAACAATGTGCGGGCGATGTACGCTTCAGGGGCCGTGTCCTCGATGCTCCTACCATGGTTCATCGTACCCACAGGATACGAGATTAGTCTTCCACTTGGGATCACGCTCACTATACTCACATTGGCGAACGATGTCTTCACTCTCTATTTCAGTCCCCAAGTAGGGGACATTCATCAAGCTCGAATGATCAGAGGATAGGTTTCTATCCAGAAATCCATCCAGGGAATACTATAGTATATTAGCCGGAGAAGCGTAGATGTTCAAAGGCATCTCACTTGAAAGGCAGAAACTATCGTTCCCCATCAGGTCAAGCTTACACCCGTATGAAGTACATTCACGGATCCCCCAGCCCGAAAGTCTCAAAGTTCAACATGGGGGATCTTTCAACCCACTTTGCGCGAAGGGTCCATCTCGTGTCCCGAGAGGCCGTCCAGATTCGTCATAACGCCCTCGAGTCGGCCCGAGTCTCCGCCAACAAGGTCCTCTTCGACAAGTATGGTGAGACGGGCTACAGGTTGCAGTTGTGCGTTTATCCCCACATTATTCTTCGGGAGAACAAGATGATCGCGACCGCTGGAGCTGACAGGCTTCAAGAGGGGATGAGGAGGGCTTTCGGAAAACCGACGGGGAGAGCTGCGCGCGTGCATGACGGCCAGTCGATACTCATAGTCTACGTACCAGAGGATGGTGTAGAGGTCGCGAAAAAGGCGCTAGACACTGCCTCGACAAAATTCCCGATGCGGACCCGCATAACCATTGAGGAGGTTCCTGTAATGGAGCAAGCTCTAGTCGCTGTTGAAGCTCCTCTGCCTGCTGAAGAGGCCGAGTCGACCGGGGCTGCCGAAGAAGTCATTCCGGTTGTAACAGCGGGAGCTTAGTCTGATTGGTCAGCTCCGACGCTATTGTCGTCTGGCTTGAAGATGTTAGGAAGGGCGACATTCATATCGTCGGTGGAAAGTGCGCCAATCTCGGAGAACTGACAGCAAACGGCGTCACGGTTCCTCCCGGCTTTGCAGTTACTGCGGACGCGTTTCGTCGATTTCTCGAAGAGACGAAGATCGGCGAGGTCATCCAGAAGACTTTAACGAGTGCTGAGGGTCCTAGAGATCCGAAACAGTACGAGGACGCCTCAGAAGAGATTCGGAAGATCATCGAGTCTGCCCCGATGCCTTCCGACATTGCTAGCGAGGTTCGAAGCGCTTATCGTGATCTGGAACGGAAGACAGGGAACTCCCAGGTCAAGGTTGCGGTGCGATCCTCTGCTACCAGTGAGGATCTGCCTGATGCGTCTTTTGCGGGACAACAGGACACGTATCTTAACGTGAAGGGAGAGGACGCGCTGGTCCACTATGTCCAGAAGTGTTGGTCTAGTCTCTACACGCCCCGCGCGATATTCTACCGGGAAGAGAAAGGATTCCCACATGAGAAGGTTCTCATCAGCGTCGGGGTCCAGAAAATGGTTGACTCAGAGGTATCAGGTGTCATCTTCACTCTCGACCCGGTCAATGGGGACCCGTCGAAGATTATTATCGAGTCGTGCTGGGGCCTAGGCGAGGCGCTGGTTTCCGGGGTTGTTCGGCCGGACCGGTTCATTGTTGACAAGGGCACGCTTCAGATTGTTCATAAAGAGATTGTTCCGAAAATGGTCGAGCATGTTCCGAACCATGAGACGGGGCTTACGATGGAACGGGAGGTTTCGGCGGAGCGTCGGAACGCTGCTAGCCTCGGGGATGAGCAGGTTGTTGAGCTTGCTCGGCTAGCTCGGGACATTGAGGATCATTATCAGACTCCGCAAGATGTCGAGTTCGCAGTCGAGCGATCAAAGTCGGGTCAGAAGGTGTACGTGGTTCAGACTCGGCCTGAGACGTTCTGGGCCCGGATGAAGACGCCGTCGGAGGGAAGGAGTCCAGTGCTTGATCGTGTGGTCGTGGTTCAGGGTCTTGCAGCGAGTCCAGGTCTGCACGCGGGACGAGCCAAGATTGTGGTAGGCTTGCAGGATGCAGGGCGGATGATGAAAGAGAAGGATATCCTAGTCACTCGCATGACGAACCCAGACTGGGTTCCCTACATGAAGATCGCCGGCGCGATCATTACAGAAGATGGCGGGACGACTTGTCACGCGGCGATAGTTTCTCGTGAAATGGGAGTACCGTGTATTGTTGGGGCAAGGAATGCTACGAAGCTCTTGCAGACCGGCAAGGAGTATACCGTTGACGCGAAGGCCGGCGTGGTCTACCAAGGTCTTGTCGAGGAGATTCTCAAACCAGCCGGCGCCGCTGTCCAGCAGATCCCAACTGTAATTCCAGTTACCTCGACGAGAATCTATGTCAACATCTCTCTGCCGGAGCTGGCGGAGAAGGTTGCACGGGAGACGCACGCGGACGGCGTGGGATTGTTACGGGCGGAGCACATGATGCTCTCGGTGGGCAAGCATCCGCGACTGCTGATCGAGGAGGGTGGTGGGCAGAAGATGGTTGACGCCTTCGCGGAAGGTGTGCGGAAGGTGGCTACGCCCTTTGCGCCCAAGCCGGTTGTCTACCGCTGTCTTGATTTCAAGCCTGACGAGTTTCTCGGACTGCCTGGCGGCGAGAAGTACGAGCGGGACGCGGGCCATGTTGGGCCGAATCCGCTTTTGGGTTTCCGGGGCGCGTTCAGGTATGTGAAGGAGCCTGATGTGTTCCGGCTGGAGTGTCGGGCGATTCGGAAGGTGCGTGAGGAGTTCAAGCTGACGAATGTGCATGTGATGCTGCCGTTCGTACGGACCTTGGAGGATTTCCGGAACGCGAAGAAGATTATGGAGGAGGAGGGGTTGAAGAGGAGTCCGGACTTTAAGCTGTGGATAATGTGCGAGGTTCCGGCGACCGTGCTGTTGATCGACAAGTTTGTCCAGGAGGGTATTGACGGGATCTCGTTCGGGACTAATGATTTGACGATGCTGATTCTCGGGATCGACCGGGATGATGCGTCGATACAGGAGATCTATGATGAGCGGAATCTTGCGGTCTTGCGGGCGATGAGTCACGTGATCAGGATCTGCAGCGAGGCGGGTGTGACCACGTCTATCTGTGGCCAGGCGCCTTCGAACTATCCCGAGGTCGTAGAGTTCCTAGTGAGGGAAGGGGCTGTTAGTATGAGTGTGAACCCGGACAAGGTCATTGAGACGAAACAGCTCGTCGCAGGGATCGAGCAGAAGCTGATTCTTGAAGGTATGCGGAAGATGCGGCAGAATAATGGTGATGCCGGTGTCTTCCAGCCCCGCTGGCCAAAATAGTCGCTCAGCCTAGTCCGATGTTTGATGATCTAGTCGAATACGTTTGCGAAAACTATTCGCGAGCTTCGAAGATTGTAGAGCTGGGAGTAGGCAGCCGAATTGATGTGGCCGAGAAGATCAAGAAATCACTCCCTCTCGTCGAGGTTCTGGTCACGGACAAGGATGAATCGTGGGTCCGGAAGCACGGGACCGGTCAGGTCCGGGCTGTTGCTGATGATGTTCGGTTTCCGCA